>Ga0207416_1002253_pt1 | contig 21746 bp, 32 predicted proteins | sample PaiPotPPM11metaG_FD_184107 | JGI IMG/M metagenome (GOLD analysis project Ga0207416, IMG submission 184107) | Iron sulfur acid spring bacterial and archeal communities from Banff, Canada, to study Microbial Dark Matter (Phase II) - Paint Pots PPM... ...
GCAGCGGCACGCGATCCTTGGTGGTGCGTATGATCTCGATTAGCTCGTGCTTGGCCACAGCGTTACGGGTCTCGCTGCCTAGAATATCGTCCAGGCGGGACTGCGCACTGCGTTCATCATGCAGGCGCAGAAAGTATTGGAGAGGATCTGCAATCCGCCAGCGGGCGAAGAGGTCGACCGAGATGTAGAGCTTGTCCTTGGTTGGCATATCGGTCGGATTGCCGTCCCACTCGAGAACTCAATGATGAATGGAGGCTGTCAGCGGTTGGCAGCGTGAGCATCCGCGACGGATTAATTGCTGCCTATGAAGGCCGCAAGGTGCGGGTTCGTATATCTGGAGACATCGCCACGGTCGCGGTCAAGGGACCCCGGACCGGAATTGCCCGCCCGGAGTTCGAGTATGAGATCCCGATCGCCGACGCCGAGAGGATGTTCTCGACCGTCTGTGGAGACCAGATTTTGGAGAAACAGCGTTTCTTCGTCGAGAATGCCGGGGTAACGTGGCATCTCGATGTCTACGGCGGCATTCTCCAAGGCGTCGTTATTGCCGAAATCGAGCTTAAGCAAGAGACCCAGGAGCTGATCCTTCCACCTTGGCTTGGCAAGGAAGTGACCGGCGACTCGTTCTACAGGAAAACCAATATGCGCGAACGTGCCCTGAAGCCTCATCGCCAGGAGCAGCTCGTGCGCTCCGACGCTGTGCCGGCATAGAGCCCCGCTAGAAGCGTCGTGGTGGGTTTTGGGGATCCGCTCACCTTAGGCGCGGCCCGCCCAGTCCGCGGGCTCCCGGCAGAGCTCCCCGCTCGGCGAACCCTGGCGGGTCTATCCCCGGGAAAGTACTTCCGGTGCTTACCTATTGCTTACCTATTGCTTACCTAATCTAACGGTCGCAACTCAAACCGCTCCGACCGACGATGCGGCCGCTTTCCGAACGGGTTTCTCGACGTCTATCTCGACGGCGCGATGCGCCGGGCTTCGTCGCGGGTGACGAGAAGCGCCGCCGCGCGGAGCGGCGTGATCATGGTTTGCTCCGGCGCAACCACGATGGCGTGGCAACAATGTTCGAGATGTTCGGCAAGCTGGCCGTCGGGCTATCGAGTTCGCCAGTGATGGCGTGGAACGGATCGCGCAGTTCGGTCAGCCGCCCATAGGTGCGCTCCTCCTCGGCGAACCCCAAGCGGCGAAACCGCTTGGGGTCCGGAGGTCCTCCAATTTAGGCTTTGGGCCGAGCAGCGGGGGTGTCGGGGTGATGGGGGAGCCGCCCGGTCCGCCTAAACTCCACGACTCAACAGCGCACGCCCCTGCAGAGACAATTACGCCTTTGTATAGCACAGACTATTTGTTCGTATTCTTTACGGTTCGGGCGGAAAGGAGCAATTGTCCAAGGCGTCTTAGGTAGAGGAGGGAATCATGCGCCGTTTTCGGTTGTTGTATTTCGCCCTCGCGTTGTCAGGCATTATTTATTCCGGCGGATCAGATGCCTGGGCCCACATGGGGTGCGCCGTTCAACCGTCTGTGCATCCTCACGCAACGGTCTTTTTGTGGGGAAGGCCAATAGCGCACTGCGTGTCAGGAGCTGCGGGTTGCAAGTGCGTGTCATGTTGGGGTCTTAACGGTGCGGTCAATGCGGCTTGTTACCCGCTGGCAGCCCCTATCCCATACTGAAACTGGATAGTACGAGGTCAAATGATTTGGCGTGACCGCGCTCGGCTGCTACCGAAGGAAAAGAAACGGGAGAGAAGCGGTTGGCAGGCGACGCATCCAAGGGCGAGACGTCCGACATCCAACCGTAACTTGAGTTCGGAATTGGTGCACCGCCGACGCGATCGGTTAAGCAGTAAACTCGGTCAAGAGCTGTTTGAGGGCCTCTTTTCCCGCCCAGTTTGCAGCCTCAACGGTCTCATAAAGGACTCAAACATTCTACGGGGCTCTTCCGACCGGCCCGATATATCTCCCGTCCGAAGAAGCGACTTGGTCGGCCACCACTTGTGCTGCAAGGATTTGGTTTAGGACCTAGAAAGTTTGTCGAACGAGAAGAAGCGCCGGTTGCGCGGCCGCGCTACCACGAATCTCTGAACGATTTGCCCTCCGCCTTCGCCTTGTCACCCGACTTTTTGATCCGCGTCGGCAGAACGGCAAAACCGTAATGGGTGGCGAGATCCTGATAGGTGCGATTGATGCCGGTGCTCGTAGCGCGAAGGCTTGGTGACGCGGCCTTGAGATTGTCGCAGACCACCGCCTTCGGCACGCCGCCAATGGCGGCGAGCGCATTGGCACTGCTTCTCCTTCAATTCCAGATCTAACGCCTCGCGCGTACGGGTGGTGAATGCTCGCCGCGCGTTTTCGAGGCGATGAACCAGGGCCACAGTCCGGTTGGGACTTTCACTCGATCGGTCGGCGGGGCCGCCAGAACGCGCCGCTGGTAATTCATACTTCCTTTAAACGATACCCGACACCATAAAGCGTCTCGATCATATCGAACTCGACGTCGCTTGCCTGAAGTTTCTTGCGCAGCCGCTTGATGTGGCTGTCGATGGTCCGGTCTTCTACATACACTTGATCGTCGTAGGCGGCATCCATCAAGGCGTTGCGGCTTTTCACCACTCCAGGCCTGCTCGCCAACGCTTTCAGGATGAGAAACTCGGTCACCGTGAGCGTCACCGGCTCGTTCTTCCAGGTGCAACTATGCCGCTCCTCGTCCATGCGCAGGTGGCCGCGTTGGAGCACCTTGCCGTCGGCTTCCTTTGGCGCGGCGGCGTCCTTTGGCGAGGCGCGGCGCAGAACGGCCTTGACGCGCTCGACCAGCAGACGCTGCGGAAACGGTTTACGGATGAAGTCGTCGGCCCCCATTTTCAGACCGAACAATTCATCTATCTGTTCGTCCTTCGAAGTGAGAAAGATCACCGGCAGGTCCGATTTCTGTCGCAGCCGACGCAGCGTCTCCATGCCATCCATGCGCGGCATCTTGATATCAAGAATGGCGAGATTCGGCGGGGCCGTCTTGAACCCGTCCAGGGCGGACGCGCCGTCGGTATAGGTGTTGATGCGATAGCCTTCGGCCTCCAGTGCAATGGACACCGAGGTCAGGATATTGCGGTCATCGTCAACGAGAGCGATTGTCGGCATGGCGGCCTCTCAACATGAGTTGGCCGCAGCGACACCCCGCCCAGCCGCCAAGCAGCAAGGTATGCGTACGACTGCTTAAGTACGCCGCGTCAAGAATGGTGAGCACGGGCGAGCCAAGGGTTGTTTGCGCGTACCAGTCCACCGGGTGGAGTCATAAGCGGCCCGTCGCTGGCGCGATGTCCGGGCGGCAGACACAAGAGCGCGTTGCCAAGGATGGATCCCCATATTAGGGTTGCCGCGCTCACGAAAAGGGGCCTAGCGACGTGGACCTTTGGAACTTAGCGTTGCCGGCGATCTTTTTTTGCGCGATGGGAACCTTCGCTGGCGCCGCCGCGCTGTATCTGACGTCAACCCCCGTTCGCCCGCTCGCTCACCAAACTGCAGAGATTGTGCTTTTCTGCCTGTTCGCTATCGCTCTCTTTGCCGTGATCGCAACATTGCGGCAAACAACCCGGGAAATAACACCGAAGAGACCCCGAGCGTCACTCCGTCTCGACTTCGGCAGTGCGCCCAGCCTCGTCAGGCACCACTACATCAACCACCGCGTCTGATCCGCTATTGCCATTGTCAGGTTCGAGCGGCTCGGACATTGTGACGTTGAGTTGGATGAAGCGGCAAACTGTTCCATCTAAATCTTCGGGCGTGGCGCGGGCACGATCGGCAAGCAATGCGTTAGCAAGGCGCTGGGCGCGCCCCGTCAAAGTCGTGGTCATGGGGGTTATCCGTTTTGTGGGTTATCGGTCGTGGTGCGTTATTGGCCATGCGTGACGGCCCGACATCCGAAGAAATGCGCGGCAGTGCTTTGCAACTGACCGGTTCACGTTGTTTGGCCGCCTAGGCCAGACGCAGAATTTCTTTGGACTCACGAAGGCCAACACCGACGACATCGCGAAGCTTTTGGCTGCGCTCAAGGCGCACACCAGGCAAGTGCCGCCTGCCCACCTCGGCATCATCGGCAAAGCGCACCTCTTTCGTTGTATGGAGCAAGCGGGCGGCGATCCCAAGACGTTCAAGTATGAGCGGCGCTTGGGCGAAACAGATGGAGTCCCCCGAGTCGTCGAGTTCGCCTTCGGCATCCATCGCGACGGCCTAGGTGGCGGCAACGGGCCGAGCCGCAAGGAGGTCACGGGCGCCGATCGCGGCGCTCCAGTTGACGTAAGTTTGGTAACTGGCGGGGCTGGCGGCATCGGGCGCGCGATCGGACCAGGGTGGACACAATCCAACTGGCGATGAAGATGCCAACGACCGCGAAGCCGAAATTCGCGAGGTTGTCATTCAGTCCGCCAATGACGCCCCAGAAACCACCTTCATGCACGAGCTTATCACTGATCAACCCGAGACCGTTGGCAACATCATTGTCAAGCCGCTCTTGGGAAGATTGCATCATTAATACGTCCGGATTTGATTTCCTTTAGGGACAGGTCTATCGCTGGGCCTACGATTACAGCGTGCCGGGCGCCGAGCAGGATTTCGTGCCGCAAAACCAGCCCGCGATCGCACGCGCCGCTTAGGAAAACGCGCCGTGAGCATCACGATACTATTTTTCCTGGCTCCGATCGGCGTCATCGTCGCATGGTGGCTATCGCGGCAAGGGTTGATGGCCAAGCCCTGGTTGGACGTCAGCGCGATCGGCGAGGTCCCCGACACGGGCGCATCGTCCTCGCCTGCAGCGACGATCGGATTGGGTGTGTTTCTTGCTGTCGTCAGCTCGTTGTTCGCGCTCTTCATCAGCGCCTACTTCATGCGAATGCAGGTGGCGGACTGGGTGCAATTACCCGCGCCGAAGCTGCTGTGGTTCAACACGGGTGTGCTGATCTTGAGCAGTGTCGCACTGCAATACGCGCAGGTTGCGGCACGCAGGGGACGGATACAAGACGTCGGAGACGGCCTGATTGCAGGAGGTCTCTTCGCCTTAACGTTCCTGGTTGGGCAGCTCTTTGCGTGGCGACAGCTGAACGCCGCAGGCTACTTCTTAGCGGCCAACCCAGGCAACGCCTTCTTTTATCTGTTCACCGGTTTGCATGGACTGCACTTGTTGGGCGGCCTCGTGGCCTTGGGATGGACTGCCGACAAGGTGTGGCGAGGCTTTGAGGTGAACCAAGTGCGCTTGAGCGTGCGGCTGTGCGCCCTCTACTGGCATTTTCTGCTTGCCCTCTGGCTCGTCTTATTCAGTATCCTGACGCCGTGGGTGGGCGATTTCGCCGCCTTTTGTCGCGGTTTTTCACCACCCGTGTATTGATGGAGTTCTTCTTCGGTCTCCTATTCCTTGATTCGCTCTTTATAGAGTTTTCCGAACTTTACCGAAGAATGACCTGAGGAAAGGTCGCGCGCTCTTCCAGCTTTTTTACGATCCGCAATGAGGGGAGAAAACCAAGCACGGGCTGGCAAGAACGTCGCGTCTTGTCCGAATCGGGCCATCGGTCGGGGGTCGCAGACACTCGAAATGACGTACCGCGAGCACCACGTTGGGGACGGCAAGCGCGGTGTTTCAAAGAAAGCGACGCATTTCCGCAGCCGCCACCTCGGGTGTCCGCTTCAGGTCGAATAGCGCGACGAATTGGCCGTGTTTGTCCATGAGATAGACGACGGCGGTGTGGTCCATCGTGTAGTCGCCATCCTTGAGCGGGATTTTCTTTGCATAGACCCGATAGGCCTTGAGCGCCGTATCGACCGCCGCCGGGGCGCCAGTCAGCCCGCGCACATGCGCGTCGAAGTTCGACAGGTAGTCCTTAAGCGTCGCCGGCGTATCGCGTTCCGGATCGACCGTGATGAACAGGGCGCCCGTGCGGTCGGCGTCCCGGCCGAGCGACTTCATGACCTCGGAGATCTCAAACAAGGTCGTCGGGCAGATGTCGGGACAATGGGTATAGCCGAAGAACACCACGAACGGCCGTCCTTTCATGTCTTGGTCGCTGACTGGCTTGCCATTCTGGTCCTCGAGATGAAACGGGCCGCCTGGTCCGATCGGCGAGTTAGAACGTCCGGCAATGTAAGCGCCGAAGACGTAAGAGCCGAAGACCAGGACGAGTCCGCAGAGGACGACACCGACGACCTGCGATACGCGGGCAAGCAGATTTTGAGCGCTCAAAACCGTCCTCCGAAGTGGAGTGCGCCCCTAGAACTGGACAGGATCATGCAAGCGGTTTTGACCGTCTGCCGGGCGTGGTGATCGTCGACCAGTGCCGGGCTCAGGTAGCCTAGCGCGGAATAGAGCCTGCAAGTGATATAGACCTCATCGATAAAGCGGGGAAGATCTCGGGGGCCTCAACCTTGAAGGTTCTTCATGAAGCTCTCGGCCTTGGCGTTGTCGTAGGGATTGCCGCGCCGGCCCATGGAACCGACGAGACCATGTTCGGCGAGTATGTGACGATGGGCTCGGTTCAGCTATGACGCCGTCAATATTTTCTGCGACAAGACGGCAGGATGACCGGCTCGAGCATCACCGCGTCCTTGACCGCCATGAAAACGCGCGGACTGATCAGGATTTGAACGGGCTTAGCTTCGTCGCCAAGACGAGAGGCGACGTTGGATACCGTCCCGATCGCGGCGTAGTCGAAGCGCCCCTCGAAGCCGATGGTCTGCATCCCGATTGGGTTGCCGGAATCTCGATCGGCGCCATCAAGACGTGTCGATCTGACGTTCGCTGATCGCTTCCCTCATCGCCGACTGGACCGCCAGATCGAAAAGATGATCCAGAGGCTGTTCACGAAAGCGACCAGGTAACCAACCAACCCGCAATAGGTGAGCAATGAAACGCCGAACAGACGCGGCCCTTCCGCAATCGTCATCACTATGGAAGAGCCGACCACAAGTGACGCCGTCATGATCCCGATGGTTGCCCGATCCATTGCGCTGTGGAGGCGATCGCCGAAGCGGTCGAGACGCTTGAGGTCGAGATCGACCCTCATGCGGCCGTGCCGGGCATCTTTGACCAACCGCGCGAGATCGCGCGGCATTGATGTGACCAGGCCAAACAAATCGCTGAGCGTCTGCTGGGCGCGCCGCGCTGTCTCCACCGGCTGATAGCGCTCTCGCATGGCGCGGTCGATGAACGGCTTGACGCGCTCGAGCAGACGGAACTCCGGGTCGTATTGGTGCCCGAGCCCCTCGAGGGTGATGAGCGCCTTGAACAGGAGCGTGAGATCGCTCGGCAGCACGATGGACTGCTCGCGCAGGATTGCCGATACTCGGTGCAGGAGCACCCCGATTTTCAGATCCTTCAGCTGCACGTCGGCGTAGTCGAAGGCGAATTCGCCAAGATCGGCGGCGAGCCGAGCCTCGTCCACAAATTCATCGCCGCGCCAGTCGAGCAGCACCTCCAGCATCGCCTCCTCATCGTGGCCCGCGAGTCCTGCCAGCAGATCGATGATCTGTCCGCGCCGCGCCGGCGATAGCCGACCCACCATGCCGAAATCGATCAGCGCGATGCGGTTGTCGGGCAGATACATGACGTTGCCCGGATGCGGATCGGCATGGAAAACGCCGTCCACGAGGATCATCTTGAGCACAGCATCAACACCGCGTGCCGCGAGCACCTTTCAGTCGAGGCCCGCACTGTCGATGGCTGCCAGGTCGTTGCCGCGAATGCCTTCGATGTGCTCCTGCACAATCATCGTGCTGCTGGTCCACTCCAAGTAGACGCGTGGCACTAGAATATCGAGATCGTCGGCAAAGTTACGCGCGAAGCGTTCCGTGTTGCGCGCTTCAACTGCGAGATCAAGCTCGCGCTCGAGCGAGCCGCGCAGTTGGCCGACGACCTGGACTGGCCGGTAGCGACGGACTTCGGGCATCTCACGCTCGATCAGATGCGCAAGCCGATCGAGGAGTCTGAGATCAGCGTCGATCTTTGCGTCGATCCCGGGAAGCCGAATCTTCAGGACCACTGGCGTGCCGCCCGCGAGTTTGGCCCGGTGTATCTGCGCAATTGAGGCGGCAGCGTAGGGTTCGCGCTCAACATGGGCAAACACTTCGAACGGAGAGCGGCCAAGCGCTTGTTCAATCTGCGGCAGGAGATCATCGAAAGGAACCGGCGCCACGTCGCTGTGCAGCCGAGCCAGTTCAGTCGTCCATGCCGGCGGCAGCAGATCCTCTCTTGTCGAGAGCATTTGGCCAAGCTTTACGAAGGTCGGTCCGAGCTGCTCGAATGCGAGCCTCGCGCGCTGCTGCACTTCAAGATGCGCGATTTCGGTGGCTTCCCCCCACTGCAATACATGTCCTGCGTGCTCGAGCAGCGTAGCGATACCAGCGCGACGCACGAGGTCTCCGAGCCCATGCCGCACGAAGACCATGCTGATCTCACGCAGGCGCGGCAGCTCACGGGCCGTGCTGAGCAACCCGGAGACCATTGGTTGCTATTTGCCCTCCTTGGCCTCGCTATGGGCGTGCAGTGCATCCGCAATGCCGGCCATTACGCCACTGGCAAGCATTGCCATACGGGCGCCTGCGCCGCGCACCGTCGCCAGCCGCGAACCGGCGCCCATGCTGCGGGCAAACTCCCCCATCATGCTTGCCACACGAACGCTCGCCTCCACGCCGAGGTTTTGGGCGTGAGCTGCAATTTCAGTCATTTCCCGGCGAAGATTGGCACTCATCGCCTCAGCAAGTCGATTCGAGACAGCCACATAGTCTTCTTCCAGCTTCCGCAGGCTGACCAGTGCCTCCTTGAGATCGTTATCGGTGAAGTCTTGCCCTCGGGACGCAAGCTGCTGGAGGGCGCCATGCGTTGCGCTGGCGGATTTGACGAGCGCATCGTCAAGCTGCCTCACTGCTTCGGCGAAGGATTCTCGGGCCTTCGCACCGGTCACCTCGGTACTGCCGGGCGTCCGACCAAGGACGGCGCTGGCAACCTCTCTGATGGCCTCGGGATCGAGCCGGCCTGCTGCAGAACCTGGCTCGTCAGCTCTTTGACGCGTTCTCGGATCGGCTGGTCTTCGACGGCGGCAGGCGCGGCGTCTGTTGCCGATGTGGTCGGCTCCGGCATGTCATGCTCCTTGGCTGCTGCTAGTCATAGCGTAGCGGATTTTGCGCAAGGCCGACAGGAGGACGGCTCGCGCTCGTTCCGGCTTATGCTACGACTTGTACTCAAGTCGCAGCATATAGTCGCCTGCCTGGCCTCGCTCATCGCGTCTACCCTGGCACAAAGCGGCGGACCGCTCCGACGCGCCGTTTCGGTCGCGAAAACGGGGCAAGCGGACACCCGGATGATGGGCGCTCCCGAGGGTCGGCACCGCGGCCGTGGCACAGACAGTGTCGGGCAGTGCCCAATACCGCGTAAAGGCTTTGTTTTTTGACGCGTTCGGGACACTGGTTGACTGGCGAACGGATACTGCGCAGGAGCTGAGGCGCATCTTAAGCCACGTGGCTATGCGTTGGACTGGCTCGCGTTTGCGGACGCCTGGCCGGCTCCGTGTGCCAACGTGGAGGAGGACGTCGTTTTCTTAACTGATACTGGAACGTGGTTCCGAGGTCCCCGAATCCAGCCATGGTCGGACCGCCGGAATGGCCGATTTGGGTCCAACCCTCACCGATCGAGATACCGAAGTCCTCGGTGATGCGTTTGGCGAGGTCACCCGAGATGGCCCACTGGGTTGCCGGCGGGATGTCGCCGGTCCTCGACCACGCTACGGTCGGAAGCGACATCTCATCCGCGACGCACGGATCGTCGGTCGCCAGTGTGGCAGGAAAAAATCGAGCGCCAGCGAAACAGTGGGCAGAGGCTTCGGAAAGGGGTAGCAAAACCAACAAAAGGACAAACACGAAAGTGCGGAGACATCCGGGAAGGCAGAACATGACGATTCTCCATATTTGGATTTGAGAAGCGCTGTGGCGGCAACGAATGCGGTCGTCGAACCTTGGCTCGACCAATCGCTGGTAGCGCCATCAGTGCTTGTCCATTTGCATCATGCCGCCGTGGCCCTTCATCATCATGCCGCCGCCCGCCGGCGCGCCGGGCGCGGTCGCCCCTATGGCAGCGATGGGGTACTCGACGTCGATTGTGCCGGCATGCTCGAATTTGAGGATTGCCGCCGCGGTCTTGCCCTGTTCCAGCGGATGCTTGAGGTCGATGAGCATCATGTGCACACCGGACGGCTTGAGCGCGACCGTCTCGCCTGGCTTGATTTCGAGGCCGCCCTCGACGGGCCGCATCTTCATCACGCCATTGTCCATGGTCATGGTGTGTATCTGACACTCGGCGCTGGCCTCACTGGACACGCAGGTCACCCTATCCGGCGTCTTACCGTTATTCGTGATGGTCATGTAAGCAGCGCCCGACGCTGCGCCCTTTGGCGTCGCGCGGGCCCAGGGCTTGGTGATGTGGATCGAGCCGATATCGTAGTCGGTCGCTTCAGCAGGCGTTGCAGCGAGCTGCGCCAAAGCGAGCGCGAGTCCCGCCGTTAAGCCGCAAAGGGCTTTCCAAGCGATGTTTGTCATGAATTGCTCCGTGCCTGATGCCGGACCAACGACGCGACGGACGCCGGTGTTCGGCTTCTGATAGATGGAATGGGCCTTAGTTTAGGCCCCATGACGCAGCGGTCGCGGATAGGGCCGCATACTACCAGGCACCGAGCGGAGGGCCTCGGGGGCTTGCTATCGAATGTGCCGAAAGGCGAGGTAGGCCGCGATCATCGGCCATACATAGAGTGTCGATAATTTCAACGTCTACGCGCTGGTAAAGAGAGGGCGGTAAACGGATCAGCGCGTGATGCGGTGCCGAAACAGAAAAGGCAGTTTGGACTGCAGCCTGAGTGATCGGGAGTCCCGGCCGGCAAACCCCCTTCGCCTTGGGCGTCGTGGAGACAGAGCTCGAAAGCCGCTGGGTCTGCATTGGCATGCGCGGGAATTGCAAATCCGCCAAGTGCGATCAACAAACTTTGCGCAGCAACCGCATACGCGACGAGGACGCCGGTCAACGGTCGCCAACTTACTAAGGAGCCAGTGATTTAATGGCGTGACCGCTGTTCTGGGTTAATCGTCATCTCACTATGGACCGCGTCGCCGCGGTCCACCTGCCGACGATCTATGAATTTGCCGAAACGGTGGAGGAAGGCGGCTTCGCCCCCGCTACGGTTGTTTCTTAACTGGGCCGCGCTTCTCGGTTCAACAACGGCAAAAATGCCACCCGCGCAAGGTGGCCCAGTTAAATTTAGGAAAGCAAGCCCATGTAAGGAGCCCGCCGCTCCACCTCAGACTCAAACGCGGTTTTCGGCTCCGCCGGTAACTGAAGAACTGTGGCCCGCTGGCCTTCGCACAGGAGTGTTAGCAGCACGACCTCGCCGTCCGGAAATTCCAACGCATCGTGATGGGCCGCCGCCTTGTCCCTGTTGATTTGCCGAAAGATCGTGGTCCGATGATGGATCACCCGGTCGCTCCAACCGAACAGAGGATCGCACGAGTACATAACCTCACCTGCAAAGGACAACTCCGTCCCCGGCAGAACACAGACCGCCATGCTCGCATCTTCCGATGCCACGAACCCCCGGGTGCCGGTGTGAAAGTCGTGGGTGATAAGCTTATCGCCAACTTTCGCAGGCCGCGATTTGACGTTGTGAAGGCTGAAGTCACACATTGGAGCACTCCCTAGGTTGCCCCCGCCGGACGTGAGACTACGCCCTTCTGGGCATTCACACCATCGACCAGAAGGCTGTGCCCGGCGCGCCTCGCTAATCCATTCGCGCTGTGATGAAGCGTTGCCTGACGCCGGCCGCCAAGCTCTGCAGTCAGCTTGCGGATTGGAGCACAGGTAAAGTAACGATAGCCACGCTGATCGTATTAAGCACGCGAATCTTCAGCTGCTGGCGCGCTTTGCCGCTTAAGTCCTGCAATTGCGTGGCGATCAACAAATTCAGTGCGCCCCTCGAGCTGGACAGTTTCATGCGGCGGTTTTGACCATCTGCCGGGAGTGGTGATCCTCGAATTACGCTGGGCTCAGGTACCTAGCGCGGAGTGGAGTCTGCGGGTGTTGTAGACCTCATCGATAAAGCGTGGAAGGTCGGTGGTGACATCTTCGAAGATTTCATAGTCCATCAAATAAACGGCCTCAACCTTCAGAGTCTTTATGAAGCTTTCGGCCTTGGCATTGTCATAAGGATTGTCGCGTCGGCCCATCGAACCTGCGAGACCATGTTCCGCGAGCAATGGCGGCACGGCTCAGAAGCGTACTGCGAACCGCGGTCCGAAGTGGTGGATGCATCCCTTCGGCGGCTGCCTTGTTCGGATGGCAGCCGAGCAAGGTCCGGGATCGGTCGTGGCCACGAACCGCCTACGGCGCTTGGGTTGCAAGTCGTGCTTGCGCATGAGGCGGCGGATCTTCTTGGAATTAACGACCATGCCTTGATGGCGAAGCTCAGCGCCTACCCGTCGATAGCCGTAGGCCTCAAACTCATCGCAGATTGCCGTGATGGCGGTCACCATCTCGGCGTAGTCAACTTTCACCGGCGGGGCGTCGTAATAGGTAGAGCGCGGCAGTCCATCAGGCGGCATCCTTGGGCAATGGAGATACCATGAGGCCGGTGATGGCGGACGTAGTCGCGCTTTTGGACCGCCAGCGTTTTTCAGCGCCCCCTTTAGAAACTCGATTTCAAGTGCCTGCCTGCCGACCATGCGTTCGAGCGCCGCGATCTTTGCCTCGTATTCCGGAAGAAGATCAGCCGCTTGGCCGTCCTCATCGAATACGCCGGCTTCAAGCTTCTTGACCCAGATCCGGATCAGGTTGCGCGAGATGTCGTGGCGCTTCTCGGCCGGCGAATGTCCGGTGTCCGCTGCATCTCGGACTCAACTCGGACATTCCGCGACTTCCGAGTTGTGCCGATTTTGTTGCAAAAGACGTTGGTGTTTCCGGTGGACAGTGATTCGGTTGCTCTGAGGCGATTCGCTGTGGAGGCGGACGATGATGGGGCGGCTCAGTCAGGAACAGGGGCAATTTTTCTATTTATTCCGGCTCGATGAAGCGGTTCCGGTGTCATCCAGTCCGCGAGATTGCCGCGGTCCTTGATCTTTCCTGGGTACACGTTGAGCTGGCACCGTTCTATCCGAAGATTGGACGGCCCTCGATCGATCCGGGGCTCATGATCCGGACGTTGATCTTAGGCTACGTGTTCGCGATCCGGTCTGAACGAGCATTGTGTCGCGATGTGCAGGTGAACTTTGCCTATCGCTGGTTTTGTGGGCTCTCGATTGAGGACAAGATCCCAAGCCATTCGGCGTTCTCCCGCCTCGAAGCAGTATGCTCAATGCTTTGCTGAGAATCGGATTAGGCCAAGCGCCTTAGGCTTGCTATGATCTGTTATTGAAACATCCCGCCATAGGTCACTTATTTGGAGCTTGGGGAAAAATGCAGCGCTCAAGAAAGTATCAGCGATTTGCGATGCGATGCCTTCAGGAGGCCTATGCAACCACTGATCATCGCCTAAAGGTCCTTTTGACAGAAATGGCCCAGGAGTGGGAAAGGATCGCTGAGGAGGCGAAGGACGCAAAAGGTCAGCTACACTTTCGGAGTCCCGAGGCAGACCCCGGCGACTAAAGCGTGAAAACTCCATAACGATAATTCTCACATTCGGACGCGGCCAATAATCCTGCTGCAAAGGGAAAGGATCAAACGCCAGACCATCACACAACGCTGCTTGCAGCACCAATGGCAAGCCGGGTAAACGTCATTAAACAGACGAGCCAGAGCCTCCCTTAATCTGCACCGCTCGCTGTCTCAAAAACTTTGATGACGGGCATGACGGACATCGCAACATGCCGCTCTTCATTTACCGCTGCCCAAAAACCCGACGCCTCGTTCAGGGCTTTTCTGCCGAAGATACCTCGGAGGATCAGCACGTCTATGAGCCGATGACCTGTCCGGTCTGTCACCAGGTGCATTACGTGAACCCGGCTACCGGCAAAGTTCTGGGCGAACACGGCGAATAGAGCGCCTCATTCGCACGCTGGCGGTGCGACTCTAGGAAAGAGCGGATGCCGATGCCGGTCAGATAACCGATCTGGAGGCTCGCTACGACCGCAGCTGTTGTCACCACCGTCGGCCAAGGCGGATCGGAGCGTGGTGATCTCGGCCTCGAGCCCTGAGCAGAGTTGGGCCAACCCGTTACTGGCACTCATGTCTCGGTGAACGCCGACTGTGCGTCCAATTGCTAGGAAGCCTCACGGCGATCCGGCAAAGTATTCGCGCCGAATTGATTAGATCAAGGCACACGCCGTCAACCCCCGTTAGAAATTGTGGTCAGTGGAGGGCTGCGCATCCACGGTATTACGCTACTTTGGTCGGGCGGGCTTATACGCGCGTTGAACTGGTGCGATCGCTCGTTTGACGGCCGGCAAACGGCGGAGCTCGCGTATACGCGCCTAGCGCACTGTATTCGATGATGAACGCCAACGACAAGTCCGCGCAAGATGCGCTCAACCCGAAGGTGCAAGCGGCAAGCACGACCGGGGCCAGTTCACCGCCGTAAAGCTGGCCATAAACTGAAGCACGGCGCATGGCGGGGTCAACATCGCCATTCCCTGAAAAGTATGTCGGCGGTTTAAGCGTTGGACGCAACGCAACCCCGTCAACGGGAGTTGGCGGGCTTTTTTTATCCGGCCCGGCTCATCCTCGGTTATTGTGCCGGTCTCAGCATCGAACTTACCGGCGCTTCCACCGTCGCACGTGGACCACGATCTTATTACTGCTGGATGTAATCGCGTAACGCTGCGGCTTCGCGTTCCATCTCCTCGACGCGGTTCTTGACCACATCGCCAACCGATACGATGCCAACGAGCTTTCCCTGCTCCACCACCGGCATATGGCGGAACCTTCCGGTCGTCATGCGGCCCATCAAGCTCTCGATGGTGTCGTCTTCTGAGCAGGTCTTTACATCGCGCGTCATGACCTGACCGACCGGTTCATGCAGCGCTGCTGGTCCACGCTCGGCGAACGCATGCACAATATCGCGCTCCGACAGGATGCCGACGATACGGTGATCAGCGCCGAGGATGACTAGCGCGCCGATGCGTCGCTCAGCCAGCCGCTTTACCGCTGCGGCAAGATCGGCGGTCGGCTCGATCGTGACCACGTTCCCGCGCCTGCCGAGCAAAATGTTTTTGACAATCATGGCGGCCTCCCTAGTTCCGGCCGCTGACAACGATCCGCCCCGAGGCCGGGATCCGTCAAGAGAGTGATAGTGCAGTGCGAAAAGATGCTACCGTTAATGGGCCGCGCGAAGCGCTTCGCCGATCCGCCCGGGATCGCCACCGGACTAAATACCCACCTGCCTCAAGCGCCTTGATGTTTCGAAACTAATAGGCCCTGAGAATGACCCGCGCCACCGCGGGGCCAATCTTTACGGCCGAATCCGGCATTTTTAAGGAAATCCAGCGGTTCCCGATGTTGGACCGGCAGGAAGAGTACATGCTGGCCAAGCGCTGGCGCGAGGACGGTGATCGCTGATGTGCTTGGCGTGCTCAACGGGCGCGACCGGCGCATCTTCGTGGCCGACGCCTGGCCGAAGACCCGGTCACGCTCGCAGAGCTAGCCAGCGAGTTCGGGGTATCACGAGTGCGCCAGATCGAGGTGCGGATCTTCGAGAAGGTACAGAAGGCGGTCAAGAACCGGGTCGCCGCGATTGGGACGCCGGTACACCAGCCGATGCATGAGCTTCCGGGCCTCTCCCGTTGGCGGGAGAAACTGCCGATGGACTGTCATTGTGGGTACGTTTCGGCAACCGAATCACGCGAAAAAGAGCCGTTCACCGAGCCCCTCGCTCGGCGATCCATGCACGGAACTTTGCGTCACCGATCGGAGCCTAAGCCACGCGCTGCAGATGCAAAGTGGTCCGAAGTTTCACCGCCAATCCCCAGAGACGCCGCTCCTGATCACAATCCGTTGCCAAAGCGTATCTGCGCCTCATGGTTCGGGGCCCCGAGGTGCCTTAATGGCCCCCCTATCCATGGCACACACGAGCCGTCCACAGCATCAAAAGCGGATTCCTCTCTTTCATGAGTTGTCTAGAACCTGCGGGAGTAATAGAATGATGGCGTTTTAGTGCACATCCAACAGGCTTTAAACGGAAACGGCCACGCGATGCCTACAGCACTCATACTGGTTTTAGTAGCGCTCGGCTCGGTTTTGTTTCACATTTTGAGCCCGTGGTGGTGGACGCCGATTGCCTCAAACTGGCGTTACATCGATGACACGATCATCATCACATTCTGGATTACCGGGGGCGTTTTCACCGCGATCCTCTTGTTTATGGCCTATTGCGTATTCCGCTTCCGTCACCAGCCGAGAAGACGGGCAGCATACGAACCAGAAAACAAAAAGCTCGAGTGGTGGCTCACCATAGTGACCGCGGTGGGCGTCGGAGCCATGTTGACACCCGGCTTGTTCGTATGGGCCCAATTCGTCACAGTCCCGGAAGGGGCGTCCGAGGCCGAGGCCATCGGCCAGCAGTGGCAGTGGAGCTTCCGCCTTCCAGGGGAAGACGGCCGACTGGGCAAATCCGAAACCCAGTACATCAGTTCTGACAACCCTTTGGGCTTGAATCCAAACGATCGCGACGCGCGCGACGATGTCGTGATCGAAGGCGAAGACTTCCACCTGCCGCTCGGCAAGCCGGTCAAGCTATTGCTCCGCTCGATAGACGTCGTACACAGCTTCTATGTGCCGGAGTTCCGGACCAAGATGGATCTGTTGCCAGGCATGGTTACCTACGTCTGGTTCATCCCCACCAGAACCGGGACCTTCGATATACTCTGTGCTGAGCTATGCGGTACTGGGCACTTCGGCATGCGGGGGAAGGTCGTAGTTCAGGAGGAGAGCGAATATCAGGCGTGGCTACGAAAACAGAAAACATTCGCACAATTGTCGGAGCGCGCCAGACAAGCGAAGGCAACGCAGTAGACCTGAGCCAAAGGGCAGGCATCGGGGGAACGAGACGATCCGCACGATGAGATCCAAGGTGGTCGAGCCTCAGGTGGTCGAGCCTCATCAGAAAGAACGAGGGTATTCCAGTGGTCGATATCACGATTGGCGCAGCCGGAGCCATCCAACCCGCCGAAGTTAAAGACGTAGAGCTCTACCATCCGAAGAGCTGGGTGACGAAATACGTCTTTTCCCAGGACGCCAAAGTTATCGCCGTCCAATATTCGATCACTGCGCTCTCGATAGGATTGGTGGCTCTGGTGTTGTCGTGGATGATGCGGCTGCAATTGGCCTTCCCTAGCAGCTTCTCCTTGATTGGCCCGGCCGAGTACCTGCAATTCATCACCATGCACGGGATGATCATGGTGATCTATTTGCTCACCGCGCTATTCCTGGGGGGCTTCGGGAACTACCTGATCCCGCTGATGGTGGGTGCCCGGGACATGGTTTTCCCCTACGTGAATATGCTGAGCTACTGGGTCTATCTGCTTGCGGTGCTGGTCCTGGTGGCGAGCTTTTTCATGCCAGGAGGTCCCACGGGTGCCGGCTGGACCCTGTACCCGCCCCAAGCCATCCTCTCCGGTACCCCGGGGCAGCAGTGGGGCATCATTCTGATGCTCTCCTCCCTGATCCTGTTTATCATCGGCTTCACCATGGGCGGGTTGAACTATGTGGTGACGGTGTTGCAGGCGCGCACGCGGGGGATGACGATGATGCGCTTGCCCCTGACAGTATGGGGCATCTTGACGGCCACCGTTCTCGCGTTGCTAGCGTTTCCCGCCTTGTTCGTCGGCTCCGTGATGCTGCTATTCGACAGGGTCCTGGGAACCAGCTTTTTCATACCGGCTGTTGTCGAGTTGGGACAACACTTGAAGTACAGCGGCGGCAGTCCGCTAATGTTTCAGCACCTCTTCTGGTTCTTCGGCCATCCCGAGGTCTACATCGTCGCTGTGCCCGCCTTTGGCATAGTTTCCGACCTGATTAGCACCCATGCGAGAAAAAACATCTTCGGCTATCGCATGATGGTGTGGGCGATCGTCGCCATCGGCGCCCTCAGTTTCGTCGTCTGGGCGCACCACATGTATGTGAGCGGCATGAACCCGTATTTTGGGTTCTTCTTCGCCACCACCACGCTCATTATCGCCATCCCAACGGCCATCAAGGTCTATAACTGGGTGCTCACTTTGTGGCGCGGCGACATCCACCTCACGGTCCCGATGCTGTTCGCCCTCTCCTTCATCGTCACGTTTGTGAACGGGGGACTGACGGGGCTGTTTCTCGGCAACGTGGTCGTGGATGTTCCGCTATCCGACACGATGTTCGTCGTCGCCCACTTTCACATGGTCATGGGCATGGCGCCCATTTTCGTAATTTTCGGTGGGATCTACCATTGGTACCCGAAGGTCACTGGGCGAATGCTGGACGAGATGCTGGGCAAGTTTCACTTCTGGGTCACGTTCCTCGGGGCCTATTTGATTTACTTCCCCATGCACTATCTGGGCCTGTTGGGTGTGCCGCGCCGGTATTTCGAGCTCGGCGAAACTGCTTTCGTTCCACAATCGGCCACGACCCTGAATATCTTCATCACGATCGCGGCGTTGACCGTGGGCTTCGCTCAGATGGTGTTCCTGTTCAACCTGATCTGGAGCCTGTTCAAGGGCAAGCCGGCCGGCAGTAACCCCTGGAGGGCCACAACGCTGGAGTGGCAAACACCCGAAACCCCGCCAGGGCACGGCAACTGGGGGAAGGAGTTACCGGTGGTCTATCGCTGGGCCTACGATTACAGCGTGCCGGGCGCCGAGCAGGATTTCGTGCCGCAAAACCAGCCCGCGATCGCACGCGCCGCTTAGGAAAACGCGCCGTGAGCTTCACGATACTATTTTTCCTGGCTCCGATCGGCGTCATCGTCGCATGGTGGCTATCGCGGCAAAGGTTGATGGCCAAGCCCTGGTTGGACGTCAGCGCGATCGGCGAGGTCCCCGACACGGGCGCATCGTCCTCGCCTGCAGCGACGGTCGGATTGGGTGTGTTTCTTGCTGTCGTCAGCTCGTTGTTCGCGCTCTTCATCAGCGCCTACTTCATGCGAATGCAGGTGGCGGACTGGGTGCAATTGCCTGCACCGAAGCTGCTGTGGTTCAACACGGGTGTGCTGATCTTGAGCAGTGTCGCACTGCAATACGCGCAGGTTGCAGCACGCAGGGGACGGATACAAGACGTCGGAGACGGCCTGATTGTAGGAGGCCTCTTCGCCTTAACCTTCCTGGTTGGGCAGCTCTATGTGTGGCGACAGCTGAATGCCGCAGGCTATTTTCTGTTCACCGGCGTGCACGGACTGCACTTGTTGGGCGGCCTCGTGGCCTTGGGAAAGACCGGCGACAAGGTGTGGCGAGGCTTTGAGGTGAAACCAGGTGCGCTTGAGCGTGCGGCTGTGCGCTCTCTAGTCGCATTTTCTGCTTGCCCCCTGGCTCGTCTTATTCAGTCTCCTGACGCCGTGGGTGGGCGATTTCGCACGTCTTCTGTCGCGGGTTGGTGACCTGAGGAGGACTAAGAGCAAATGGCGGACGTAGCGCTGGCAAATACGGGTGCAGCCCCCACACGGCCTTCCGGCTGGAAAGGCATCGCTGCCGACTGGTCCTCGGACCAGCGAGCGTTCAAGAATGTCTCCTGGGGCAAGGCCATGATGTGGATCTTCCTCCTGAGTGATACCTTCATCTTCAGCTGTTTTCTGCTGTCCTATATGACAGTCCGGATGTCGACGAGGGTACCCTGGCCCAACCCCAGTAAAGTTTTCGCTTTGACGATCGGCGGTACGACCATCCCGCTCATCCTGATCGCTATCATGACCTTCATCTTGATCAGCAGTAGCGGGACGATGGCCATGGCCGTCAATTTCGGCTACCGCCACGATCGCGTCAAAAGCGCGGCGTTAATGCTGGTGACCGCGGCATTTGGCGCCACATTCGTCGGAATGCAGGGCTTCGAGTGGACCAAGCTGATTATGGAAGGCGTGCGGCCTTGGGGCAACCCGTGGGGCGCGGTCCAGTTTGGCTCCAGTTTTTTCATGATCACGGGCTTCCACGGCACCCATGTGACGTTCGGAGTGATCTTCCTGATCATTACTTCGCGAAAAGTGTTGCGTGGAGACTTCGACCGTGAAGCGCGAGGCTTTTTCACCAGCCAGAAGGGGCGCTACGAAATCGTCGAAATCATGGGCCTGTACTGGCACTTCGTCGATCTGGTGTGGGTGTTCATCTTTGCCCTTTTCTATCTTTGGTGAGGCGACACATGGTACAGGCAGTTGCACACGTCGAAGGACAACAACACCCGATTAAGCTTTATCTTGTGGTCTGGGGATGGCTGTTTGTCCTCAGCACTTGCTCTTATCTCGTCGATTACTTCGGTCTACATGGATACTCCAGATGGTCTCTGATCCTCCTGTTCATGATTTTGAAGGCAGGTTTGATCGTCGCGGTCTTCATGCACATGGCCTGGGAGCGGCTGGCGCTGATGTATGCCATTCTGCTCCCGCCAGTGTTGGTGTTGGTGTTTGTGGGCATTATGGTGTTCGAATCGGACTACACGCTTTTCACTCGGATTGCATTTTTTGGGGCTGGGAAATAGCGGTGATGGGGCGACCTCTAGATCGTGATCCGATCAGGTTGAACCGAACTATCATGGTCTGTGGAGGCTAGTCGCCGGCTTCAACCAATTTGAAAGGATTGGATGATTCGCTTTGGTCGCGATTCGAGCGGCGGAGGGAATCATGGCTGGAAAGGACATTGCGGTAAAGAAGTATGTGGTGCGGCTGAGTGCGGAGGAGCGCGAGCAACTGCAAGCACTTGTCCGTAAGGGCAAAGCTCCGGCGCGACGGCTTCTGAAGGCGCGCATTCTCCTAAAGGCCGATGTCTCGGAGGGCGGGCCAGGGTGGAGTGATAGTAAGATCATTGCGGCTTTGGACACCAGCGTGTCGATGCTCTACCGCGTGCGCAAACAACTGGTAGAAGAAGGGTTCGAGGAGGTGTTGAGCCGCAAGCAGCGTGCGACGCCTGCGGTGGCGCGCATTTTCGACGGCGAGAAGGAGGCCAAGCTGATCGCACTTGCCTGCTCCAAACCGCCGAAAGGACGTGCGCGCTGGACGCTGCGGCTGTTGGAGAACAAGGTTGTGGAACTCGGCATCGTCGATCGCGCGAGCGACTCAACGATCCATCGCACGCTTAAAAAAACCGTCTCAAACCGCATCGCCGGCAGTGCTGGGTAATCCCGCCGAAGGCCAACAGCGCCTTCGTAGCCGCGATGGAGGACGTGCTCGCGGTCTACACGCGGCCGCATGATCCTGAGCGGGTGCTGGTGTGCCTCGACGAGACCTCCAAGCAACTCATCGCCGAGACGCGCGTGCCCATCCCGATGAAGCCTGGACGGGCGGCCCGTATCGATTACGAGTACGAGCGCAACGGCACCGCCAACCTGTGCATGCTGTTCGCGCCGCTCGAGGGCTGGCGCCACATCAAGGTAACGGACCGCCACACCGCCATCGACTATGCGCACGTCCTGAAGGACTTGGCCGATGTCCATTTTCCGCACAAAACGGCCATCATGCTGGTCCAGGACAATCTCAACATCCACAGCAAGGCGTCACTTTATGAGGCTTTCCCGCCGGCCGAAGCCAGACGGCTGGTCGAGCGGTTCGAATGGCACTACACACCCAAGCACGGCAGTTGGC
>Ga0207416_1002263_pt1 | contig 21662 bp, 21 predicted proteins | sample PaiPotPPM11metaG_FD_184107 | JGI IMG/M metagenome (GOLD analysis project Ga0207416, IMG submission 184107) | Iron sulfur acid spring bacterial and archeal communities from Banff, Canada, to study Microbial Dark Matter (Phase II) - Paint Pots PPM... ...
TAGTGAGACAGCAGTAAAAGAAAGGATGGGTGAGCATGGAACAAACCATTCTTGTCACTGGGAGTACCAGTGGCTTTGGTCGTCTGACTGTTGAAACCCTGGCGCGCCAGGGATACCGTGTGTTCGCGGGCATGCGTGCGGCCGCAGGCAAGAATGCCCCTGCGGCGGAAGCACTCCGCGCGCTCGCGCAACGAGAACGGCTTGCTTTGCAGATCGTCGAAATCGATGTCACGGATGACGCCTCCGTGGAGCGGGCCATCGCCGAGATCATCGAGACGACCGATCGTCTTGATGTGGTGGTCAACAACGCCGGGGTGTCCTACAGTGGTCCACTGGAAGCCTTCACCCTGGAACAAGTCCGCCAGCAATTCGAGACCAATGTCTTCAGCGTCTTGCGCGTGAACCGCGCGGTTCTGCCACAGATGCGCGAGCAAGGCAGTGGCTTGCTGCTGCAAATCGGGTCCATTGCTGGACGGCTGGGCTTGCCATATCTCGGCCTCTATGGAGCGACGAAGTTTGCCCTGGAGGGACTCACCGAGTCGTACCGCTATGAACTGGCGCCCTTTGGCATTGACGCCGCCATGATTGAGCCCGGGACCTTTCCGACCACCATTTCTGCCAACCGCCAGGTCGCGGCAGACGCCGAGCGTTTGGCCCTCTACCAGGCCGCTATAAATGCGTTTACGGTACCGTTTTACGCAGAGAACCGGTCCGCAACACCTCCCGATCCCCAGGAGGTAGCCGACGCCATCGCACACGTCATCGCCCAACCAGCCGGAGAGCGGCCATTGCGCACGGTTGTCGCGACCGTTGCACAACGCCAGGCTCCCCAGGCGTTGAATGCCGCTGCCACACAGGCCATGCACTCCTTTCTCGAGGCACTCCATCTTCCCGGCACGGCTCTTGCGTTACAGGGAGAGCAAGAGGAAGTGAGGAAACAACGATGAAAGCGATTGGCGTGACGACATGTGGCGGGCCAGAGGTCTTGCAGGTCGTCGAGCTTCCTGATCTGCATACTGGTGCCGGAGAGCACTTACGCCGTCCTCGTCCCCATTAGTGCTTAAAGTACTATTTAATAGCTCCAGTTCAATCCGCATTGCGAGCAGTGTCTGGCGGGGTGATCGCTCTCGAAGGCGCGGCGAAACGCTTCATAGCGTTCGCCGTGCCAGATGGCCTCGATGGGTTCCTTAAAGACGTTGCCAATCACGCGCTCCTCCTGATACTCACGCGCGCTTCTATGACCGAAGGGGGCAAAACAACACGAAAGCACGTTGCCGCTCGATGTAATATAGGTCAGCGAGTAGGGTCGCCGGCAGCCAGACCAGGGACGCTCGCCAAAATCGCGTACCAGGCTTTCCAACGGCGTCGCAGAACCCGCCGCAGTGAAGGAGATACCGCGTTCCCTGCATATTTGAGCGCAGCGTTCTACCAGTTCCAGTTCTTCGTGCGTGGAGCGGCGGAACAGCGCCTGTTTCGACAGCGCCAGCCCCTGCTCGAAGTAAACGAGCCGTTGTAGATGAACTTCGCGAATGCCATGTTCATATGCCAGGTCAATCAACCCCGGCAGTTCGTGCAGGTTCTCCTTCATGGCCGTGAACCACAGCGAAACGGCTGGTTTGCTGGCATTCTGTTCTTTCTGCCGCGCCACGAATGCGCCGATATTGCGCCAGATTTTATCAAAAGCATCCACGCCGCGAACATGGGCATACATCTCGCGCGTTGCGCCGTCCATCGAGAGGCGGTATTCGTCCAGCCCGGCCTCGATCAGTTCCTGCCCCTTCTTTGCCGTAAGCGCGATGCCGTTGGAGTTAAAGAGTACATATGTTCCCCGCTCTTTAAGATAGCGAACCATGCGTGGCAGCTCTTTGTTGAGCAGCGGTTCGCCCAGCCCGTGCAGCACCACACGCTCCAACACAGGAAACTGGTCTACGATGTAACGAAAATTGTCAAAGCTCAAGTCGCGGTCGTCTTCTCGTGAAAGCAGCGTGCGCGGGCATTGCTGGCAAAATTCATTGCACCGGCTGGTCGGTTCGATATAGATTGAGCGCGGCAATACATCTACTGATACGGCGGTAGTGGTCATGCAAACTCCTTCAACGTTGCTAAATGGGTGGCAGTCGCGGGCGCAAGAGAAGCATTTGCTCTCAATAATTGCGCTAAACGCGCCAGGTCTGGCAATTCATCAATATCAAATAATGTTTCCTGTAGCTTCACCTCTAAGCCCTGGCGGTGTGCTAACTCGATAGTCATGCGCAAGACTGCGCTGGTACTCATAGGTATATCCCGAAAGACATCATGCGGCCTGCGCATCGCGATCATATAGTAGCCGCCATCCTCCGCAGGCCCGAGCGCAACATCGGCACGTGTGAGCGCGTCTCTTGCCCCGCTTACAATAATCCTGCCGATATGCGGCGAATCCGAGCCGATCAGCACCGTGTGCTCATAGCCGCGTTCATACGTCCGGCGAAAGGCATTGTGCAGGCGTTCGCCCAGACCTTCTCCTTGCTGGGGGAAAAAACGCATATGCCGGACAAGCGATGGAGCAAGCTCTGCTATGAAAGCCGCGTAGTCAACCTCGGCAGGCGTGTACGCCCAGTGCAGGTCATATTCAGGCCAGCCAGCAAATCGTTGTGCCAGGTCGGCCAAAAAGGCGCGATAGAGTTGCACCGTCTCTTCGTTCCCAAGCGAGCGCGCTAGACGGGTTTTGGTCGTCCCAGCCTGCGGATAGCGAGCCACGATAACGAGCGCGGTATCAGCCATGCGCCCTCCTCGTACCGGTGTAGCGCAGGGTCGTCTTTAACATGGAGTAAGCAGCCTTCACACTGCCTTTGATCGTGCCTGCCACCTTTGACCGCCCATGACTGCGCATCCGGTAGTGCAGGGGTACTTCTACAATACGATACCCTGCTCTCGCCGCCTTAACCACCATTTCGACAGGCCAGCCATACGTCATTTCGCGCATTTCCAACGCCTCTAAAACCGGACATGGAAGCGCGCGAAAGGACCCGATATCATGAATATGCGCCCCAAAACGCAAACGAATCAAAGCGCTCACCAGCCAGTTCCCCAGGCGCGCCTGTGGGGGCACCGCGCCCCGTTCGGCGTTTTTGCTCACCCGCGAACCGATCACGAAATCCGCCCGTCCTTCCACGATTGGTTTCAGCATCAAATTCAGGTCCGCGGGATCGTCACTTCCATCCCCATCCATAAAAATAACCAGTTCAGCCCCCAGCTCGCAAGCCTTCTTGAAACCGCTCAGACACGCGCGCCCATAGCCGCGTTGCGCTTCCTTCACCACAACGGCTCCCGCGCACCGCGCAACACTGGCCGTCGCATCCGTGCTGCCATTATCGACAACAATCACCCATTGAGCATCCGTCTGCGGAATCTCTGGGAGCAAGGAGCGGAGCGCGTCTTCTTCATTGAGGGCCGGAATGACAATAGCAATATTCTCAATCATTATCTACAACTATAACTCCTCTACGAAATTTCTTACCAGGTTAATAAAGACTGGTTGGTTATGTACTACATTTCTATTACACGAAGTACAAGGGAATTTATTTACAAAGTGGGCTGCTGTCGCGTGATAAAGGTCTGTGAATCAAGCGTTTTTCAACAAACCGTAACGCTTTTGAGACGGGCGTATGGTAAAATGTTTCCGTGAAAAGCTTAGGCTTCTCCTGACCAGTGTACTGCTTTGCGTTTGAGAACCCGACCTGTGATTTCCACAGGAGCAGAAGGAACGTAGGTATGAACCCGCAGCAAACAGCAAGACAAACCTCGGTGAGCCGTGAACAGCATGAGGAAGCTAACACGCGCTTGCATGGACACTGGCTCATCCTCGCCAGGATGGCCTGGATTGCCATTTTCATCCTTACGCTCGTCGTATTCTGCGCCAACCTCATTATCGGCAGCTACGGCCTGGCCACTACCATTCTGCTGGTCGCTGTCACCAGCGTGTATTTCGTGGTCAGCCTCGTGCTGTTCTGGCACAAGTCCAGCGACCGGTTCATCCTGCTAATGTCCCTTGGACTCGTCGTTTTGGGAGGGGTCTTCATTCAACCCTTTCCCAATGCGTTAATTCAGTGGAACTGGGTGTGGGCTTTTCCCATTTCTTTCCTGGAGTTCCTGGCCGGGGTTACTCTCATCTCTGGGTATACGTTTCCCAATGGTCACTTTGTCCCGCGCTGGACACGCTGGTTGGCACTTGGGTGGGTCGCTGTATCACTTGTGACAAACTTGCCCGTTTCTTTCCCTGGTGCTTTCTATCCCTGGAACTGGTGGTCTTCCCCGCTCTTTACTCTGGTACAAATCGCATTTTATTGTATTCTTGCTCTCGCCCTGTTGTACCGCTATCGGTGGGTATCCACGCCAGTCCAACGCCAGCAGATCAAGTGGGTGGTCTTCGCCTCTACCATTGTTCTCGTAGAGGTGAGTGTGGCAAACCTCGTAGTGTCCGTGGTCCCCTCCTACTTCCCGGCGCTTGATCTCTCAACCCAGCTAAATCAACTCGTCAGATTGATTGCATCGTGCTTGACCGTCCTCATTCCTCTCTCCATCGGGATCGCCCTGCTCCGCTATCGCTTATGGGACATCGATCGTGTCATCAACCGCGCGCTCGTTTATGCTTTGCTCTCTACCATCCTGGCCTTGATCTATATTGGTCTGATCATCGGCTTGCAATCCCTCGTGCGCGTGCTAACAGGGGCAGCACAGCAGCCCATCATCATCGTTGGCTCTACGCTCGTGATTGCAGCGCTGTTCCAACCCTTACGACGACGGATTCAGCAGATCATTGACCGCCGTTTCTATCGCAGCAAGTACGATGCTGCCAAAACACTGGCGGCGTTCAGTACAACATTACGCAATGAGGTGGACTTAATCCAGTTGCGCGAGCAGTTGGTGGCTGTGGTGCAAGAGACGATGCAGCCGACCTTTGTCTCGCTGTGGTTACGTCCACCTGAACACGAGAGAAAACATCGGGTCCCTTAGAGAGCCATTCCTCCTGCTTCCTCTGACGGAAGATGAAGGGGTGAAAGGGTTCCTTGTCCTCGCCCCTACAAATTGCCAGCGTCTATACAGTTCCGCTACAGTACGCTGGCAACACCCCCGTAAAACTGTGAGGATGGATAAGCTGCGCCAGGCATTGCAGCCCCTCGACCAGGCGCGGCCCCGCCTGCTGCGTGATATTCACGTTGATGCGATACACCTGGTGCATTTTGACGGCTTCGATGCCGCCCCAGTTGGGGCGCTTATACGCCTGCGCAGGATCGCCGCCGTATGCCGGGTCCTCCGTCAAGATAATGAACTGGGGATTGGCGGCGATAACCGCCTCATCCGTCACCTGTGGATAGCCGCCATTATTGCTATCGCTGTGGAAAATGTTGACCCCGTTGGCATCCTGCAGCAGTTCATCGCCATAGGAGCCGCCGCCGAAGACATACGGCTTGCCGGGCGCGCTATCATCGACTTCCATCATCACGCTGGGCGCCGTTGTGCCTGCCACTGCTTTCTTGATCGCATCAATCTGCTGCTGCAATTGATGAACAAGCGCCTGGGCCGCGTTTTGCGTGAAAGTCAGCCGCCCAACCACCAGGGTTTGCTGGAGGATTTGTGCCAGGTTCGCGGCAATGGGGAGATCAACGACGTGCAGCCCCAGGCTTTGCAGTTGCCGGTCGTACTGTTTAGTCAACCCCCCGTAGCTAAGTACCAGGTCGGGCTTCAGAATCTCAATCTGCTCGATGTTATATTTGCCATTCACATCTGACACCTTCGGCAGCTTCGCCAGCGCGGGTGGATAAGCCGTGTAATAGTCCACTCCAACCACGCGGTCTTGCAGGTTCAACGCCCCCAGAATCTCGCTTGAGCTGGGAACCAGCGACACGATACGTTGTGGCGGGCTTGCCGGGAAAACAACCGGCGTGCCATAGTAGTCATTGACAACCGGGGGAGTCAGCGTCGGCTGTGAACCACCGGTCGTAGTCGTGGGCGAGCTTTGCCCACAGGCCGCCAGCAGCGCAAACAACGCCAGCAACAAAACAAGTGAGAAACGATAAAGGGAATGGGTCGAGACACGGGAGAGCATCGGGTTGTAACCTCCATCTTATTACAACGCTCGTTGTCTCCTCGCGTGCAATGGAGGTCAACCTGAAACAGGTACAGACGTGCTGCGCCAGGCGTAAAGGTGCGCCCCACGCAGGTCGGCGATGTTCCGGCAGCCCGCTCCTCTTACGCGAAGGATTGTGAGCATACTTCACCGGGCAGGTCTCCTGACTCCTGGCTCCAAACGCCGCCCATCGTGCCTTCCCATTCGTTCGCGAACAGTGGCATGATCCCTCCATTCGGAAGAGGATGAGCCGCTCACCAGTTACAGTAGCGCGTGAGACTGCGCCGGATTCGCACCGGCTTCCCTATTCTGCCTGCACTTCCAGGCCACCCGATGAAAAACAATATAGTGACGAAGATACTATACTCACCAATAGAATGGAATGTCAAATATTTTCGCTCACCCCCGCCTCGGCAAACGTCGCCATCTCGTTATGCGCCCGCAGCGCGGCCTCGATAATACTCATAGCAAGCACCGCTCCTGTACCTTCGCCCAGCCGCAGCTTGAGATCGAGCAGCGGCGCGAGCTGCATATGCTCAAGCATCAACCTGTGTCCCCGTTCGACCGAGCTATGCCCGGCAAGCAAGTAATCGCGAATCGCCGGCTTCATCTCCACCGCCAGCAGAGCCGCTGCGCCCGAAATAAGCCCGTCAATCACAATAGGAACGCGGCGCGCAGCCGCTGCAATAATCACCCCGACCAGCCCGGCGATCTCCAACCCGCCAACTTTCATCAGCACATCAAAAGGGTCACGCGGGTCAGGCCGGTTATGCTCAATCGCCCTCTCAATCACCTCAATCTTATGCACCAGTTGCTCATCATCGATGCCCGTGCCACGCCCTGTCACCAGTGACACCGGCTTCCCCAAAAGCGCAGCAGCAATGGCGCTCGATGCTGTAGTATTGCCGATGCCCATATCCCCGGTCGCCACCAGGTCAATACCCTGCTCGAATTGCGTTTCAAAAACATCTATGCCAACCGAGATAGCCTCAACCATTTGCTCCCGCGTCATGGCTGCTCCTTTTACCATATTAGCCGTTCCATAAGCCACTTTGCGCGAAATCAAATCAGGATGCGCTATATCAGCAGCGACGCCAATATCGACGATGATAACGCTCGCCCCGGCATACTTCGCGAGCGCGTTGATCGCCGCACCGCCGCGCAGAAAATTATACACCATCTGCGGCGTCACCTCCGATGGGTACGCGCTCACCCCCTCCGCTGTAACGCCGTGATCGCCTGCCATCACAATCACCGCCTTGCGCTCAATCGTTGGCTTCGACTGACTGGTAATACCCGCGATTTGAATAGCGATTTCTTCAAGCCTCCCCAGGCTGCCTGCCGGTTTCGTCAACTCCTGCTGGCGCGTCCGTGCCGCCTCCATCGCATCGTTATCGAGCGGCGTGACGCTGGCAAGCATATCAAGTATCTTCTGCATATGACTATCCTTTGTGTAATAAATATGTACTGTACAAAAATTAAAAACGGTACATCTGATTGACACACATGTGTCGCATAATACATTCTATTATGACACGTCTGAATTCTGAGGGAGAACATCTTGGCAAGCAGTGCAAAGCGTTTCTGGTTAGTGCGTCATGGCCTGACGCAGTGGAATGCGCAAAAACGCATCATGGGACAGAGCGACATCCCGCTTTCAGCGAAAGGTCGTGCGCAGGCACGCTGGCTGGCGCGGCAACTGCGCCGCAGGGACATAGTCGCCATCTACGCGAGCGACCTGGCGCGGGCGCGCGAAACAGCCGAGATCATCGCCGCGCACAGAACGCCATTACTCCCGGTGCAGGTCTCGCCGGGGTGGCGCGAATTAAACTTCGGTCAATGGCAAGGCCTGACCTATGCCCAGGTCGCCGCGCAATATCACGACCAGTTGGACTTTTTTAGCGACCCCGAACATCACACGCCACCCGGCGGAGAATCTCCAGTCCACCTGTTGCAGCGCCTGCGAGCAGAACTGCTATCGGTCGCCCAGAGTCTGGACTGGTCGATGCGTGGCGATGTCGTGATTGTCAGCCATTCCGGTGCGCTGCGCATCTTATTATGCGACTTGCTGGGTATCCCCCTTGAACGCCAGTGGCAATTGCGCATCGACGCTGGCTCGTTGAGCGCGCTGGATGTCTCGTGGGGCCAGGAGGCGCAAACATTGCACGTGACACTGGTTTTGCTCAACGAGCGCCAGACCACTGCCAGATTGTAATGGAAGGAACCCCCGCGTGGATGTGAAGCAAGTTTTGTTGAACCAGTATCGCGAATTCGTCGCAGCTATCCGCTTCCTCTCGGTGCTGCCCGTGCCAGGAAGCGCACAGCTTTTTGATACAGAAGAAACCGCTCCGCACCTCATAATTGGCTGCGAATACTTTCCACTGGTAGGCTTACTGATGGCAGCTTTGCTTTGTCTGCTTGTCCTACTCTTTTCCCGCCTGCTTCCCCCACTCGCTCTATCCGCGCTCTTAGTAGTCGCACTGGTAATACTCACAGGCGGACTCCATCTTGACGGCCTGATGGACACCTGCGATGGGCTGTTCGGCGGCAGGACGCGCGAACGCAAACTGGAAATCATGCGCGATAGCCGCGTCGGCAGTTTCGGCGTGCTTGGCGCGCTCTGCATCCTCTTGCTCAAATTCGCCTTGCTCGCCAGCATCCCCATACAATCGCTCCCCCTGGCCCTCCTGCTCACACTCCCCACCGCGCGCTGGTCGATGGCCCTGGCACTCCACGTCTTCCCCCCGGCACGCCCCACCGGTTTAGGCGCGGCATACCATCACGCCATAACAACCCGCCGCATGCTCATAACTGGCCTCATCGCCCTTGTAATCGCCCTGCTCACCGGCCATTTCACCGGCCTCATCACCTGGATCACAGGCACCCTCGTAGCTCTATTGATCGGCCTGTCCATCACAAAAAATATAGGCGGCCTGACAGGCGATAGCTGCGGCGCAATCGACGAACTGGTTGAAGTGGCGACATTGCTCATACTTGTTATTATGCATGTATGAGCGGAGAAAAACGAATGATTTCTGACAACCGAATCGGGCAATGAGAGAAAACGTCGTCCCCGTCCTGTAGGGACAAGGGGTGGATGAGAGGATGGGAGGGGGCCTTGTGCTTGTCCTCGTCGCAACTTGCGTCCCGGCAAATCTACCCAATATCAAAGGAGCAAACCCTGTGAACACCATCCAAACAACCCCACTACATCTCATCCTGATAATAGGCGGCGCGCGCAGTGGCAAAAGCGCCTTTGCCGAACGGCTGGCAAGCAAGAGCGGCCGTTCCGTCGCCTACATCGCCACCGCGACGGCGGGCGACGAAGAGATGCGCGAGCGCATCGCCCGTCACCGCGCCGCCCGCCCCGCCGCCTGGCACACCATCGAGGAACCGCTCGATCTCGCCGCAGCCGTTCAACAGGCCGCTACGCTGGCAGACGTGCTGCTGCTGGACTGCATAACGCTCTGGCTAAACAACCTCTTCGCTCAAACAACCATGCAGCCCGAAAACGAAGAAAAGCAATACACCGCAGGCGCATTATTCGACGAAGCAGCCTTACAGGAAATCGAAAAACTGCTCGCAGCAGCTCATTCGCTCGCTTCCGGCAAAACCATTCTTATAGTCACAAACGAAGTAGGGCTTGGCATCGTACCAGCTTATCCTCTGGGACGCCTCTACCGCGACACGCTTGGCTCCATTAACCAGCGACTCGCGCAGGCGTCTGACAGGGTCTATCTGATGGTTGCAGGTATGGGCGTTGACCTCAAGCGACTGTATGAAGAAGCCTCGTTGTAATGGAAATCCTCACTTGACAGACCTTGCCCGCATATCCTATACTATTCATATACCCCCACCTGGGGGGTATGGGTACCAGCAAAACGAATAGAAGGCAATCAGCATGTCTACGCAAATAAATCATACTGAGAGCGATACAACCCTCGCTCCTCAAAATAGCGGGGAAGAAGGAAGCCGCGCCATACTCGAACTTGAGGGCATGACCTGTGCCTCCTGCGCCATGCGCATCGAGAAGGGCTTAAAAAAAGTTCCGGGCGTCAAAGATGCCAGTGTCAACCTTGCCACTGAAAAGGCCACTGTCGTCTACGATTCGTCAATAACTGGCCTGGATCAAATGGTGCAGAAGGTGGAAGCAGTAGGCTACAAGGCTACACCCGAAACACCTCCTCGCGAAACCGGACAGCCCCCGACTACCAGCAGTACAGACGCTGCACCATCAATATCTGCGCAAGAAACGCAGCAGCCAGGCGAGCAAAGCGAGCGCAAAGCGGTAGAGATCAAACGCAAACGCAACCTCTTGTTATCAGGTATCGCCTTCACCTTGCCGGTAGTCATCCTGAGTATGTTCTTTATGAACAGCTTTCCCGGCGAAAACGTGCTTTTGCTGGTTTTGACTACCCCTGTCTGGGCCATCGTTGGCTGGGAGTTCCATCGCGGCGCGCTCAAAACGCTGCGTCACGGCAGCGCCAACATGGATACGCTCGTTTCGGTTGGTTCGACCGCCGCCTATCTCCTGAGCGTGGTAGCTACATTCCTGCCGCAGGTGATTGGCTCTGTCACCTTCTATGACACGACCGCCTTAATCATCACGCTGATCTTCCTGGGGAAATACCTGGAGGCACGCGCCACAGGCCAGACCAATGACGCTATCAAAAAACTGATGGGCCTGCAAGCGCGTACCGCGCATGTGCTGCGAGGCGGCTTCGAAGTAGAGCTACCGGTAGAACAGGTGCAGGTTGGTGACGAACTCATCGTGCGTCCCGGAGAGAAGATTCCCGTTGACGGCGTCGTATTGACCGGCGCTTCCACGGTGGACGAATCGATGATTACGGGCGAAAGTATACCCGTTGAGAAAAATGAAGGCGCTCCACTGATCGGCGCGACTATCAACCAGCATGGTTTGCTGCACATGCGCACCACGAAAATCGGGGCTGATACCGTCCTGGCAGCCATCATTCGCATGGTCGAGGAGGCGCAAGGCTCCAAAGCTCCCATCCAGCGCCTGGCCGATACAATATCGAGCATCTTTGTTCCCGTCGTGCTGGTGATTGCATCGCTGACCTTCATTGGCTGGTCTATCGCCGGGAATCTGGCTGGCACGCCCGCGCAGAGCGCCGGGATGATGGCGGCCAGCAATCCCTGGATTGTGGCAATTGTAGCGGCGGTTGCCGTGCTGGTCGTGGCCTGCCCGTGCGCGCTGGGTCTGGCGACTCCAACCGCCATCATGGTTGGCACTGGCAAGGGCGCGGAACAGGGCATCCTTATTCGCGGCGGCGCAAGCCTGGAACGCATCCACGCGGTACGAGCTATCCTGCTGGACAAGACGGGTACTATCACCAGGGGTAAACCCGAACTGACCGGCGTTATCACGATGCCCGGCACACAGCCCGATGAACTGCTCTCACTGCTCGCCACCGCCGAGCAGGGTTCAGAACATCCCCTTGCTGCCGCCATCGTAGAAGGCGCGAAGGCGCGCGGCCTGACACTGGGCGCGCTGCCACAGAGCTTTAACGCGCTGGCCGGGCGCGGCCTGGAAGCGACCGTTGATGGTCATACACTCCTGGTAGGCACGCGCCGCCTGCTCAGCGATCGCTCCATCAACTACGACACCCTGCAAGCACAATTGGATGCATTAGAGCAGCAGGGCAACACCATCATGCTGGTTGCCATCGATGCTCAATGCGCGGGCCTGGTCGCGGTAGCCGATACCGTGAAAGCTGGCTCAGCGGAGGCCATCCAGCATTTGCAGGCTCAGGGCATAGCTGTATGGATGATTACCGGCGATAACCGGAGTACCGCGCAGGCCATCGCCCGCCAGGTCGGCATCCCACCCGAACACGTGCTGGCCGAGGTCTTGCCCGCCGAAAAAGCCAGCCAGGTCAAACGCCTGCAAGAGCAAGGCCTGGTCGTCGCCTTCGCTGGCGACGGCATCAACGATGCCCCGGCACTGGCGCAGGCCGATGCCGGTATCGCCATGGGCACAGGTACCGACATCGCTATGGAGGCTTCCGACATCACCCTGGTCAAGGGCAACTTGAAGAGCCTGGCAACCGCGCTGGCCCTGTCGCACGCCACGCTGCGCACCATCAAACAGAATCTCTTCTGGGCCTTCGCCTACAACATCATCCTGATCCCAACCGCCATTCTTTCGCCGCTGATCCCGTTCCTGCGCGAGAACGCGCCCATCTTCGCGGCAGCAGCCATGGCGCTCTCATCGGTAACAGTCGTCAACAACTCACTGCGCCTGCGGCGCTTTGGCCGCAGTCGCAGCCATTAAAAGATAAAGTGTACTATTCATTGTATCGAAAGGAACATACCATGCCAGAAGTACAGGACATCACGCTTTCCGTCCCCGATATCAGTTGCGAGCATTGCGTCCACGCCATCAACACATCGCTTGGCGGCCTCACAGGAGTGGAGACGGTCGCGACCGATATTCCCACCAAAACGGTGCACCTGCGTTTCCATCCCGACCAGCTTTCCCTGCAACAGATTGAGATCGCCCTGGATGATATTGGCTACACGGTAGCAAAATAGCCTGATGCGTATTGATCTCCATCTTGCAGAGTGAGAAATGACGGTGTGTGAGAGCGGACGCGATTGATCGCGTCCGCTCTCACACATCACTTCGTGACTGCAAGGGAGAACTCCCTTACAGTCACGAAGTGATCTCAAAAATCCACCCATACCGCACCCTTTTGCGAACTCTCAACCACCTTCGTGATAAACCGCATCCCGCGCAGGCCATCATACACCGTCGGATACCCTCCCTGAACCGGCTCGCCCGACTCCGCACGCCGTATATCGGCAATCGCCAGCTTATAAATGTTGGCGAAGGCTTCCAGGTAGCCCTCTGGATGACCGGCGGGAACATGGGTCAGCGCCTTTGACTCTTCGCTCATGTAGGGCATGTTGGTGCGCAGCAACTGGCGCGGCTGGCCTGGCTGCATGAAGATCAGCGTGTTGGGTTCCATCTGGTGCCACTCCAGCCCCGCCTTTGTGCCATAGATACGAATGCTCAAAGCGTTCTCTTCGCCTGCCGCGATCTGCGAACATGTGAGGACGCCCTTGCCGCCGTTTTCCAGGCGTAGCAGCATATTAGCGTCATCGTCCAGGCGTCTCCCCTCGATGAAGCTGGTCAGATCAGCGCATAACGCCGCGATATTCAGCCCGGTAATATAGTTCAGCAAGTTTTCGGCGTGCGTACCAATGTCGCCAATGCTGCCCGCTATGCCAGACCTCGCCGGGTCGGTGCGCCACTCCGCCTGCTTATTGCCTCTGCGCTCCTGCGGTTCCATCAGCCAGTCCTGCACATATTCCACCAGCGCCTTGCGAATCGTGCCAATAGCCCCTTGCTGCACAAGCGAGCGCGCGTGCCGCACGGCGGGATAGCCGGTATAGTTGTGCGTCAGCGCGAACACTAGCTTTGTCCGCTCCACCAGTTGCACCAGTTCCTGCGCCTCCGCCAGGTCGAATGTCATAGGCTTATCGCACACCACGTGGATGCCATGCTCCAAAAATGCGCGTGCCACCGGGTAATGCAGGTGGTTAGGCGTCGCCACCATCACAAAATCGATGCCATCGGGCCGCCCGGCCTCAACTTCAGCCATCTCCCTGAAGCTATCATACGAACGTTGCAGATACCATGCCTGCGCGGAAGCAGCGGCGCGCTGCGGATTAGTAGACATGGCGCCCGCCACCACCTCGGCCTGCCCATCCAGCTCGCAGGCGATGCGATGCACCGCTCCAATGAACGACCCCTGTCCGCCGCCGACGATACCGGCGCGTAGTTTTCTCTGTGAAATATCCTGTTTCATTTTTCCAACCCCAGTATGCGATAATTAGCCTGCTCGTCCTGCGTACTTTTGGCAAAGTCGTCGAAGGCGCGTGTCGCCACGTCGATCAACATGCTGCGAATGAAAGCCGCGCCCTCGCGCGCGCCCTGCACGGAATCCTTGATGCAGCACTCCCATTCCAGCACAGCCCAGCCGTTGAAGCCGTTCTGCGTCAGTTTGGAGAAGATGCGTTTGAAATCGACCTGCCCGTCGCCCGTGCTGCGGAAACGACCCGCACGATCCTTCCAGTCCTGATAGCCGCCGTAGACGCCCGAACGCGGCGAGGCATGGTACTCGGCGTCTTTGACGTGGAACGCTTTGATGTGGTCTTTGTAGACATCCAGGTAGCCGATGTAGTCCAGGCATTGCAGCACGAAATGCGACGGGTCATACAGGATATGCGCGCGCGGGTGGTTGCCCGTTGCTTCCAGGAAGCGCTCAAACGTTACGCCGTCGTGTAAATCCTCGTTAGGATGAATTTCATAGGCCAGGTCGATGCCATACTCGTCCGCCGCATTCAGCACCGGCTGCCAGCGTTTCGCCAGTTCGCTAAAGCCCAGTTCCACCAATCCTGCCGGGCGCTGCGGCCAGGGATACATGGTCGGCCACAGCAAAGAGCCTGAAAAGGTCGGCACAACGCGCGAACCCAGGTTGCTTGAGGCTTTAATGGCCTGTATCATCTGGTTGGCAGCCCACTCGCTGCGCGCCTTTGGCTGCCTGCGCAGCGAGGCCGGGGCAAAACTATCAAACATACTATCATAGGCAGGATGTACCGCGATCAGCTGCCCTATCTGGTGCGTCGCAAGCTCGGTGATAGCCAGCCCATTGCACTGTCCCTTGAGATCATCGCAATACTGTTTTGACTCTGCCGCTTTCTCCAGGTCAATCAAACGCCTGTCCCAGGCCGGAATCTGCACGCCGGTGAAGCCCATTTCTTTGGCCCACGCGCTGATATGTTCCAGCGTATCGTATGGAGGAACATCTTGCGCGAATTGCGCGAGAAAGAGCGCCGGTCCTTTAATTGGTGACACGCTTGTACTCCTTTTCTTGCTAATCGTCCTCTTGCCATTTATGCTCGCCCGGCGCGAACGGCTCAGGACGAGCGCATGTGCTGCTCAAAGCAATATGCCTGCCCTCTCGCGAGGATTGCATAAACGATTCTATAACGTCGAGGACATGATACGCCATTTCGCCGTTTGCGCGGTGCCTGCGCCCGGAACGCATCGCCTGCGCCATATCGGCCAGTCCCAGCCCGCGACTATTCTTCGTATAGCCATGTGTCAATGGTATTTCGCGCCACTGCTCCTCTTTGGCGCGGCGCAGGTAGACCGGCCCGCGAAAAGTATTGGGGTCAGGAGCGCTGAGCGAGCCTTCGGTGCCGTATATCTCAATGTATGGCAGGCGGTGATGCCAGACATCGAAACTCGTAATAATCGTGCCGATCGCGCCATTCGCAAAATCCATCACGCCCGTGATGTGCGTCGGTGTATTAACGGGAATCTTAGTGCCAGCATTAGGCGCGCTGCTCACCGTGCGCTCAGGAAAGGTAATCTTCATCGAGGCCGTTACGCGCTCAACAGGACCCATCATTGCAATGAGGGCCGTGAGATAATAGGGTCCAACGTCGTACAGGGGACCCGCGCCCGGCTGGTAGAAAAAATACGGGTCGGGATGCCAGTATTCCATGCCATGATTGACCATGAACGCCGTCGCCGCGATAGGTGTGCCGATCGCTCCATCGTTAATCAGCTTGATGCACGTTTGCAGGCCACCTCCGAGGAAGGTATCCGGCGCACAGCCCACACGCAAGTCTCTGGCGCGCGCGGCCTCTAATATAGCCTGTCCATCTTCACGGTTGACAGCCAGCGGCTTCTCGCTGTGCAGCGATTTGCCAGCCGCCAGCGCTGCCAGCGAAACCCCCGCGTGCGCAGCGGGAACCGTTAAATTGACCACAATGTCAATATCCGGGTCAACCAGCAACTCCTCGACGCTGCACACCTTCGGCACGCCATACTTCTCCGCCTGGCTTTGCGCTCGCTTCAAATCAATATCGGCGCAGGCCGCGACATACAAATTATCAAATAACAGCGGCGCTTGCAGGTACGTTGAACTGATATTGCCACATCCAACGATGCCCAGCGCGGTCTTCCTATTCATAAGTGGATTCATCTCTTCTTTCATCGTAATTCCTGGCCGCCAAATTACCTGCGGGTAGCTATATTGTATCGCATACCAACGCCTGCTTGTATGTGCTATTCTAGTGAGTGAGAAGGATCTGCGGGCTGGACGCCGCAGGCATCCAGCCCGCAGATCCTTCTCACTCACATCATTTCGCCGCCGTAGGCGGCAAGAAATGAGCGCGTCACGTTAAAGCAAAAAGGAGACCCGTAATGCATTATTCACAGGTAGCGCTCGAACTCTATACCGTGCGCGATGAAACAAAACGCGACTTCGCGGGAACGCTGCGGCGCGTGGCGCAGATGGGCTACGCAGGTGTAGAATTTGTCGGCTATGGCAACCTCTCCGCGCAATCCATGAACTCAGTTCTGGCTGAAACTGGCCTGAAAGTGCCTGGCACGCATGTAGGACTCGAATCGTTGACCGCAGAACAGCTTGACGCTTCAATACGCTATTGCCGCGCTATAAACTGCCCTCTCATGGTCTTGCCCTCGCTCCCGCAAGCATCGCGCACCCTCGAGGGCATACGCGCGCTGGCGCCACAACTAAACAGTATCGGGCAGCGCTGCCGCGACGCGGGCCTCGACTTTGGTTATCACAACCATGATTTTGAATTTGCCAGCATCGAAGGCCATACCTTGCTTGAGCATCTCCTGGAAATGACCAATCCCGACCTCGTCAAAATCGAACTTGACGTGTACTGGGCTGCCTACGCGGGTCATGACCCGCTTGCCTTACTGAACCGGCTGGGCCAGCGCGTCGCTCTCATCCACTTCAAAGATATGGCTCCCGACCACTCAATGACCGAGGTGGGTAAGGGTATACTGGATATGCAAGGCATGACCGCCTTCGCGCAGCAGCAGAACATATGGGCAGTTGTCGAACACGATCACCCGACCCTCCCATCGCTGGAAAGCGCGAAGATCTCATTAGAGTACTTTCGATGACCAGATTGTGCTACAAGTAACTTCTATGCTCGTTGAATCGTACTAGAAATCAATAGTAGCCACAGAGCGAGATAGCGAGGTGCGCGGCCTGACAGGCAGCCCTGGAGTGAGATGTGGAGGTGCGCAGCCGCAGGCTGCGCACCTCCACATCTCACTCCAAAACCCTTGTGAAGCGCCTACGGCGCTTAAGAATGGAGTGTGAAACCCATATGCAAAAACCACAGGCAATTCTCTTTGACCTGGATGGCGTTCTAACCGATACCTCGGAATACCACTATCGCGCCTGGAAACGCCTCGCCGACGAAGAGGGTATCCCCTTTACACGAGAAGAAAACGATGCCAACCTGCGCGGAGTCGGCCGCCGCGAATCGCTCATGTACATTCTCGGTCTCGGGAACCGAAAAGTCACGGAAGAGCAAATTCAGGAGATGATGGATCGCAAGAATCGTTATTATACTGAGATGATTAAAGACATGACGCCCGCTGACCTGGTTCCAGGCGGCAGACAGCTCTTGCAGTCGATACAGGATGCCGGCATCAAAAGTGCTGTCGCCTCGGCCAGCAAGAATTGCCGCACCGTGCTGGAGCGCCTGGACATTGTGCATATCTTCGATGGCATCGCGGATGGCTATAGCGTTACCAATACCAAGCCTGCCCCTGACCTGTTCGTCTACGCGGCGGGATTGACAAAGACGCCAACTAGCGCCTGCCTGGGCGTTGAGGACGCCGACGCCGGTATTGAGGCCATCAAAAACGCTGGGATGCAGGCGCTGGGCATCGGGCCTCGCGAGCGTTTCCACCGGGCGGACAAAGTTCTGCCTACACTTGCAAATGTCAGTTTAGAGGATATACTGAACAAATAAAAACATTTTTTGAGAAGAGGTAATCTGTGAATCTTTGGCAGGTGTACGAAGATGCATTTGACGCTGGCAAACTTCGTAGCTTAGAAACCGTCTATACCATCGGCAATGGCTATTTTGGCACGCGCGGCACTTTTGAGGAAGGATATCCAAAGGCAACTCCTGCTACCTTAATAGCAGGAGTTTTTGACAAAATCGATATCGGCAAAGAAGAACTGGCGAACGTTCCCGACTGGCTGCCGATCAAGCTCTTTGTAAATGGCGAGCGTTTCTGGCTCAGTAAGGAGAAAATCCTCAGCTACCACCGCGTACTGGATATCCAGCGCGGCGTGCTCCGGCGCGAAGTGCATTGGAAGAGTTCCGCGGGTGTGGTCCTGCGGGTCGTGACTGAACGTTTCGCCAGCCTGCATGACGAACACGTGGGCGCCATTCGCTATAGCGTAACCATCGACGAAGATCAGCCAGCTACAACTGGACCTGTCGAAATCGTCTTATCGGCTTCGCTCAATCTGGCCGTGGGCAATTATGATTTGATGCACTGGGAACCTGTCGCGCAGCATCACCACGGCGAGATTTCCTGGTTGCATTCGCAAACGCGCAAATCGTCGGTACACCTTGCCCAGACCATGTCTTTTTCCACCTCGCGCTGCGATATCCACAAGGAATTGATCCGCTCAGACATTACACCCATGATCCGCTTTTATGGCCCGCTGGCCCCAGGAGAAACCCTGACCGCCGAAAAAGTAGTGGTGATGTATACGTCACGCGATGTTGAGAAACCCCTGGCTGCCGCGCTTGAGCATCATCAACGCATTATGCGAGCAGATGGGGCGCAAATCGAGGATGGCGGGCATTATACCCTGCAAGTCGAAGGTATCACCAGCGAGCAAGCCTGTAAACAAACGCGCGTGTACGAAATGCTGCTCGCCGACCATCAAAAAGCCTGGCAGCGCTACTGGGATATTTCCGATGTGATTATCGAGGGCGACGAAAAAGCGCAGCGCGCTATACGTTACAACCTCTACCAACTACGCATCAGCGACCCTGCGCGCGATAGCCATTACAGCATTGCCGCCAAGGGCCTGACCGGCTTCGGCTATCGCGGGCATATTTTCCACGACACCGAGATATTCATGCTGCCCTACTTCACCTTTGTGCATCCCGCAATGGCGCGCAATCTCTTGCTCTACCGTTATCACTTACTCCCCGCCGCGCGCGCGAAGGCCCGGCTCAACGGCTGCGAGGGAGCGCAATTCCCCTGGGAAAGCACCCTGGATGGCGGCGAGGCCACGCCCGGCGCCATCGTACACCCGGAAAGTGGCGAACTGATCGCCGTGCTGAACGGTGCTCTCGAATTGCATATTACCTCAAGTGTCGCTTACGCCTTCTGGCATTACTGGGATGTGACAGGCGATGACGAGTTTATGCGGCACTATGGCGCGGAACTCCTGCTGAGTACCGCTCACTTCTGGGCCAGCCGCGTCACCCGTAACACCACAAGTGGTGAGTACGAAATAAACAACGTGATCGGCCCTGATGAGTGGCACGAGCATGTCAATAACGACGCTTACACGAATGTCATGGCGCGTTGGAACATCTCGACAGCCCTGGATACGCTCGCCTGGTTGACGAAGGCGGACGCCGCAAAAGCCCGGACGCTGTTGCAAAATTTACATCTGGATGAGCAGAAACTACAACACTGGCGCGATGTTATCGATCATATACGCATCCCGCAGGATAAGCAAAGCGGTCTCTTCGAGCAATTTGATGGTTTCTTCCAGCTCGAACACTTCGACCAGGAAAAGTATCGCGGGCGCAAAGCCTCGTATCAGGGTCTCCTGGGGGTCAGCGTTGTTGGTCGCTACCAGATTGTCAAACAGGCGGATGTCCTCATGCTGCTCACAGTACTCCGTCAGTGCTATGACCTGAAAACGAAGCGCGTCAACTGGGATTACTACTACCCCATCACCGACCACGACTACGGCTCGTCGCTCACGCCCGCGCTGCACGTCATCCTGGCCTGCGAACTCGGCCTGACAGATGCCGCCTACGACCTCTTCATGAAGGGCGCGCTGGTAGACCTGGAAGACCAGCGTGGCAACACCGACGAGGGCATTCACGACGCCTGCGCCGGGGCCGTCTGGCAAGCCGCCATCATGGGCTTCGCCGGCCTGCGTTTCACTGAGGATGGCTATACCACAAATCCCCACTGGCCCGAAGAATGGACGCGCCTGGCCTTCAAATTTTGCTTCAAAGGCCAGTTGGTTGAAATTGATCTAAGGAAGCCATGAGAACCAGCCTCTTGCGCCTGTCCTCTATGATATACTTTCACCAGGAACAGTCGTATCATAGAGAAAGAGAGCGTTTCATATGCCGGTAAAGAACAGCGTGGGCATCTGGGCCTTTGGCCCCAATGCCACCCGCTTTGTGCCGATTGGCTACCACCCGGAGACCATCAACGAAGATATGGTATCGCGCACAAAGCGCGTGGTCGATGGGCTGGCCGACCTCATGGACGGACTGGAATATCACTACCCGGGCGAAATCAACGAAGATAGCGTTGATGCCATCAAAGCCGCGCTTGGCCCGATGGATATCTATTGCCTGGCGGCAGGACTGCATCCCGACCCGACCTATAAGCTGGGAGCGTTCATCAATCCCGACTTGAGTTTGCGCCGCAAGGGCATCGAAACGCTCAAACGCGGCGTCGATCTCGCTGCTGTCCTGGGCGCGCACTTCATTATCTGGCCCGGCGCGGAGGGCTACAACTACAACTTCCAGCGAGATTACGCGCTGACCTGGGAGCTATTTGTCAATGGTGTAGGTGAAGTGGTAGCCCACGCGGCAGAGAAGGGCGTTACCGTCTTCCTGGAACATAAAAACAGCGAACCCGCTATGAATATTTTGATGCGCAACATCTCCGCCTGCCTCTACACCATCGACCGCGTGCGCCGCCTGGGCGTCGATATCTCGCGCCTGCAGGTCAACATGGACTGGCAGCACCTCATCATGAACGGCGAAAACCTGGCCGAATACGCCGCCCTGCTGCACGCCGAGGGCAAACTGGGACACCAGCACGCCAATTCCGGCTGGGGTACCTTCGACGACGACAACATGGTCGGCGCCGCCTTCTTCATGCAAACGCTCGAACTCGCTATGACGCTGCAAGACGTGGGCTACGGCACGCACGGCGAGCGCATCGGCTACGACCTCTACCCCTATACCGAAGACCAGGTAGCCGCCGTGCGCCGCTCCGTCCTGCAATGGGCCTTCATCGACGATCTCGCCCGCAAACTCGACCGCGCCGCCCTCGCCCAGTCCCGCGCCAACGCCGACGCCGTCGCAGGCTACCGCATCATCTACGAAGCCATGGGGCTGGACAAAGCATACACCGACCGCATTATCGCACAACGTAAGCGATAACCGTTACCAACATCTGATGATTTTTAACAACCGAATAGGGTAGGGCGTGGTTCCGTCCCGATGAATTTTAACGACCAAAACCAGTAATGCCGGTGGTTCCGTCCCGATGATGTTTGCCAACCGAATCGGGGAATGATAAGGATCGTCCGCCGCCGTCCTGTAGGGACAAGGGGTGGATGTGGAGACGGGTGGGGGCCTTGTGCTTGTCCTCCTCGCAACCGATTCGTTGGGTTCCGTGGGGCACGAGGGTCGCATCCCACCGAGGACAAGCACAAGGCCCCCTCATCCACCCCAC
>Ga0207416_1002265_pt1 | contig 21638 bp, 21 predicted proteins | sample PaiPotPPM11metaG_FD_184107 | JGI IMG/M metagenome (GOLD analysis project Ga0207416, IMG submission 184107) | Iron sulfur acid spring bacterial and archeal communities from Banff, Canada, to study Microbial Dark Matter (Phase II) - Paint Pots PPM... ...
GGTTATAGCGCGAAGCGCGAAGACAAGTTTACTCCCCGAGGCAGGCGAAGAACTGGCGAGAAGGGTATCGGTCGGATCTCCGCCGATCGCCTGGGCGCGGTCTTAGAATTGCGGTCTCAAGCGGAGTCGCACGCTCCGGTCGGTCTTCGGGTCGATTGGAATGAATTTGAGCTCCCTGGTCGCGATTTGGAAGGAATAGACGTCCAAGATCTTGAAAAGATCGACTTCTTAGTTCCGCTCCCGTCACCTTGGGACGCGAGCATTGACCTGTTCGGACCCGCTCCGAATGGGGTCTCGAACTCAACGACTCGTCCGGGAACAGAATTGCTGATTCGAGAGCTTCGTCAAGACTGGGACACGCAGGATATTCAGGAGCTTCGTCGGCTATTGTCGCTGCTCACCTCTCCGATCGAAGGCGTCAAAGACTTCCAAGTGCGGATTGACAACGATGTGGACCCTGCCTGTAACGGTGTGGTGCCGTCTCCTCTGTTGGCATCGGCCGCCATCGAAGCTGATTTCTCCCTCGCACCAGGCGGAAGAGTAACGGGAACAATAACCTATCGGGCTCAACAGTCCAGAAGACGCACCAAGACTATTGTGTCGGTACCTTTTGACCAATTGGTTCATCCGAAACCGCGCCCGGGAGCGCAAACTTCGCCCGCCGAGTTAGTTAAGCGACTCGGCCCAGTTTCCGCGCGTTTGCTCTTCTACCCGCAGAGGGCTGAGACGGTGCGCGGTTTAGATCTCGATTTGTCCGACTTGAGAGAGTTTCTAAGATTGAATGCTGGCGTTCGAGTTTATCGAGACGGGATTCGGGTTCCTCCTTACGGTGATCAAGGTCGCCCCGAGGGCGATTGGCTGGCCCTCGGGGACCGCAAAGCACGTAATCCAGCGGGACCAGCCAGGCCAGACTTCCGCGTCTCACCATACCAACTTGTTGGCGCTGTATTTATTGGACGCGATAGCAATCCTGAACTAATTGACACCTCTGGACGAGAGGGACTGGTCGCTGGAGACGCGGCCGGTCTTTTGAAGAGCTTCCTGATTGGCTGCCTTACGCGGCTAGAGGCGCAATACCACCAGCTGTTTGTCTCAAGCGCCAAGGCGTCCGATGAACGAGCACCCAGTCCGCGTGATACTGTCGATGAATTACGGGTCCAACTCTCTGACCTGGCCTCGACGATCAAGAGTGCAGAAGGAACCCTTCCACAACTAGTTGCTGATCAATCCAAAGAGGTCATCGAGCAGTTAGCCTCTGCGACTGAGAAACTGAAGCGTGCCGACAAGGCGTTTGAAGAGCTAAGTTCTCAAGCCGCAGTGAGCAGAACGTTGGCGACAATCGGGATCGCGGCGGCGACGTTTGGCCATGAAACGCAACGTGGTCTGGACAGCATGAGGGCCACACTTGAAGCTGCGAGCCTACTTTTGAGAAACGGCGACAATGCAGACGATGTCCTAAGCGAACTAGAGAAAGCCATCAAGGAATCGGAGAAAGTCTCTGCCTGGGGTGCGTTCGCTCTTGGCCGAGTACGGAGAGATAGACGCGTGCGCCGTGTTACTGACATCGCAACGCTTGTGAACGATGTCCTTGATGAAATAGTGCCGGCGATGGAAGCAAGCTCCATCACTCTAGGTCGTGACCTTGAGACAGTCAGAGCAAAAGTCTTCGCTATGGATATTGAGTGCGTTACTATCAATTTGCTGACGAATGCATATTATTTCGCAAAGCAGTCCTCAAGGGAAAGGTGTGTTGTCGTGACGCTGCAGCCACGAAAGAGTCAAGGCAGACGCGGTTTTGATCTCGTGGTTGCCGATTCTGGTCCAGGTGTGGCTAAGGCGATCAGAGACCGAATCTGGGATCCACTGTTTACGACGAAAACCGACGACAGTGGCAAGGAAATCGGAACCGGCTTGGGGCTAGCTTTAGTGAACGCGGTTGTACAGGATATGGAAGGAACCCGCACTATTGACCAAGATCCAAAACTGAAAGGGGCCAGATTTTCGGTCTGGTTTCCAGACGCAGGAGCTTGAGTGCCTACAATCGCGATCTTGGACGACCGCAAGGACGACCGCGAGACTATTACACGCGTTGTTGTCTCAACATTGAAGAAAATGAATGAATCGGATGAGTGGAACGTTGTATCCGACGAGCCACCAGCCAAGGAACGAGATGTGATTCATTGGCTCGACGAGAATGATGCGACGGTCCTTGTGTCTGACTGGAAATTGAACGAGGGGGCCAAGAGTCAGCGCGTTGTTAACTATGAGGCCGACCGCTTAATCAAGGAAATTCGCGCGAAGAGACCGACGTTCCCAATCTTTGTGATCACTGGCTTTGAAAGCGAAGCGCGCGCACACCTGAAGGAAGTTGAGAATATCTTCTCCCGCAAGGATTTCACCAAGAATGCCGCGGATGTTGTTCCCCAGATGATTCGCGCAGGGCGACGCCGTTATGAGGAACAGCGAGACCTACTCACGCGGATGGATTCTCTTGCACGTAGAGTCGCAGTGGGTGGTGCGTCAGCGAGAACTAAAGCGGAGTTAAAAAGCCTGCAAGGATACTTCCAAGCGGAGCTGCCAACACTCATAAATCTCGATGGAGTTCTAACCGAATTCGAGAAGACGAAGAAAAAAGCCGATACTCTGCGGCAAAAGGTGCAACGCCGCATAAACCAAGTTAAGAAGGCAAAATAAACTCGTGAAATGGCCGAATCTTGTTGGCAAACCGCGGGTTCAACCGACCCGCGGAAAATGGCATCAATGGAAGCAGGCCATTGCAGACCATTGTGATGGACGTTGTGTATATTGCGCCATCCCTGAGGGCAGATTCGGCGGAATTCGCAATTTTCATATCGAACATTTCCGGCCTAAAGTGAAGTTCCCGAAATTGGAGAACGACATCAGAAATCTCTACTTGGCGTGCGCCATCTGCAACGTCCTGAAATGTGATGATTGGCCAGGCGAACCAGTTGCGGACCACTCACTCGCAAGCTACCCAGATCCCTCTCTTACAGATTACAACGAGCTTTTTGTGATTTCATCCACGACGCACGAAGCTGGCTCGCCAACAGTGGCAGGTAAATATCTTGTCGAGCGAGTTCTTCTAAATCGTGCACAACTAATTTTGGAACGCCGCCTTGCCGCGATGCTCAACTCTCTGGCTGAATTCGACTCTTGGGTAAGCGCATCGATCGGCAGCATGACTCGCGAGGAAATGAAGACTACGGTCTCGGTTTTGCAGGATATCGGCAGAGTCCAGACCCGGACTCTTGAGGCACGCCCCTACCGCGACGTCGATACGAAGGGGGCTCGCCGTCCACGAACGAGAAAACGTCGAAATGACAAATAGGACTTCAACGACTGCATCCCGCTCAAAGCTTCTTCCCAGCCGTGACAATGTTCCGTTGTGTCCTCGTCTTTTTCGGCCATACGTGCAACGTCTTGCTTCCTTGTTGGAGTCCGGCGCAAGAGAAGGGTCAGAGTTAAGACAAGTGGAGTTGGAGGCCGCGCTCGATGGTCAACCCAGCCGAGAGCTTCGAAAGCTCTACACGACTGACTCGCTACGCAATACCGGGACGTATTTTACCGGATCCAAACTTGCACACCGCTTGGTGGATACGCTCAAGCGGAACCTACGCAATGTAGAGTGGGTGGTTGACCCAGCATGCGGAGCGGGAGATCTCCTCGTCGCTTGCGCGCGCCATCTCCCGGTGCATTCTGATCTGAGTAGCACTCTCAGGGACTGGGGAACGAAGCTAGCTGGATTCGACGTCAATTCTGCTTTCGTTGAGGCCACGCGATACAGACTGGCATTGTTGGCATTGAGACGTAGCAAAATTACGAATAGGTCTTTCGACAAGTCAGTTCTGCCTGATTTGTTTCCCCACATTCGCTCCGGGTCTGGAATGGAGGATTGGAAGTTACCACATCGTCCATCCTTGATAGTAGTTAATCCGCCATTTTCATATGGAGATGCTACAACAGACTGCGGTTGGGGGAGTGGTCGCGTTTCGCAAGCGGCATTATTCATGGATAGTTGCGTGAAGAATGCCGCGTCAGGAACCCGCATACTTGCCATCTTGCCCGATGTACTACGCACCGGCACGAGGTACGAACGTTGGCGGAAGATGATCGGTGAAGGATCTCGCATTTGCTCTGTCAGAATGGGCGGGCGTTTTGACGAACTGACTCAGGTTAATGTCTTTCTTCTGGAATTAGAAGTGGGTCAGTCGGTGAAAGGACGACGTTTCGGTTGGGCACGCCCCGCCAAGAAGGATCAACGGACAGTAAAGGACCTGTTTGACATCCGTGTTGGACCAGTTGTTCCCTTTCGCCTTAACGGCGCAGGTTCATGGTCTCCCTATGCTCATTTGGAGACACTCCCTCCTTGGCAAATGGTAACCGCTTTGAATCAGCACATCCGATTCTCAGGCACGACATACAAAGCTCCTTTCGTCACGATCAGAAGAACCTCTAAGTCTGATTCTCAGTTCCGGTGCGTGGGAACTATTGTTGCCGGCAAGGCGTCGATTGCCGTCGAGAATCATCTACTCGTTGCGATCCCTCATGACAAAAGGCTCAAGACATGCAAGAAGCTCCTAGGCTTGTTGAAGCTGAATTCCACGTCGGAATGGATGAACAAGAGGATCTGTTGCCGGCACTTGACTGTTTCGTCTGTTGGCGATTTGCCGTGGCTTGAGGATTAGCGTCGAAGGGCTTGCCATTTTCAACTCTGGGAGAGCGGATCGACTAGTCTCGTAAAACTGTGGTGGTGGGTCCTCATACTGTCGATCATTATCCAACCCTGCTCAAGAATTCTTGGCAACGAAGACCTCGCGGTCACGCAAGGCGAGATATTCACGAAAACGTCGCTGGATTATCGCGATATAATAATGCCAAGTTGTATCTGCGCTCTTCGTCCCCGGAGGTCTGCCATGTACATTCTCGTTCCCTGGAAGCCGGTCGTTGTCGTGTGGGGATTGCTGAGCGCGATGATATTCTTTGGTTTCGTTGCATCTTCGGTGCTTCAAGGAAAGGACCCCTTCGCGTCAGGTGCAACCTTCACACAGCCCTCATCGGTGAAAGCGGGTGTTGCGCAAGCGGGGCAGTCTAAGCACTCCCACAAAACGGCTCGAACTCCGAGTCAGTGAGACCTCAGAGATCTGTTTCTCCTGATCTGTTTGTTTAGCCTTTTCGGTCACGTCCTCGCGCGATTTACCTTGCCTAACATTCTCTCCAGCTTTTGCTTCAGGATGACCTCTGCCGGAGATCGTCCTTGACGATTAAGCCACGACAGAAAGTCCTTCATTTCCACTTCATGTTTTACGAGTGGCTGCTGGACAAGAACAGTGACGGTTGTGAACCCCTGGCCAATCTCCCCTGCCCAGTTGTCTTGCTGCAAGACCGCAAGAGCGGTGGCGATCGCCTCATAGAGGGTCTCAGCGGTGACCTCTATTGAATGCTCAACGTCCCGAGCATCCTTCACCGCAACTGTGCAAGTTCGCAGAACCACACGTGACAGAGTAGCAGATTCGCCTTTTGTTCGCCACTATAAATGAGTCTCCAATGAGTCTCCTTTGATACAATCGGCGAAACCTTGATTCGCGACAAATGATTCCCCACCCACCGCCGCCGCCGATCCACGACTTTCATTCTTTCCCTAAGTTGATGCGGAAGCTTGGTGAGACATTTGTCGTAAGCGATGTCATGGTTCATCGAGCTCAAATAGAGTATGTCGCGCCAGGGGACGGAAACGCTGCGAGTCACATCGTTGCGGAAAAAAGATACTCAGTTGTGCCCGCCTCGGCAGACGGACAGAACTTTGAGGCAGTATTCTGCACTGAGCACCCAGTAAACGGCGCTCGATCGATCACGACAATGAGGGAAACATCCGTTTCAGATCACATTCCAGACGCGACGCCACTTGCCGAAGCCTTTTATCTTTTTGCCAATCGCGAATGGTACCTTACACTCCGAGGAAATCGAGTCTCTGGCCTGATTACCTATTGGGCCTTTAACAGCCGCGAGTTTCGCGTTCAGCTGTATGCCGGATTGAGCCGGGTTGAAGAACTGTCGCGAAATCTACTGGCAAGAGATGGCTGCGGGCTCTCAAGCGACAAGGGACTTAACCTTTCACCCGAAATTCTTGAGAAGGTTCGGAAACGCTTCGAGTCTGTACGTCAGAAGATGGGAGGCAATCGGTTCGTGGATGAACTGGATTTTCACCACGTTAATGAATCGCTCAGAAAGCATTCGCCGTGGCGCCACTTCTTGCATGAGAGACTGGGCAGAGCCCTGAGCAATGGCGAGTACGAAAGACTCTACAACTTTACAGACTTCCGAGACGCGGTCATGCACGGCCGGATTTTGTTTCCTGTTTACCCTGACTTTAAGCAGCGTCTAGGCACAATTAGCCAGATCGGCGATTTGATAGATCATCTCGATGCGTATTGCGCTCAACCTGCGAGCGGACAGCCGCCAGCGGTCTGAACAAACATCACAATAATTGGGATCGACGATCAAGCATGGTAAACCCGATTGTACTCACAGAAAGCGTCACCTTACAAAAAGACCTTATACTGACACGAGTAGCGTCGACGTTTCTGGGAGCCGCGTGGTTACAAAGAGTGAATGGACGGGATTCTACCGGACACTGAACCGCCTTGGACCTCGCTTACTTGAGGGCGTTCCTCCTGGCTTTGACGAATACATTCGTCAAGAAGCGGAGGACTCCGATTCTTTCTGGTCCTGTTGGCTGGAGGGCGACTATTCCCACTGGGTTGATGGAGATCGGGAATTGGCTGTCCGGCGCGGATTGGAAGATTGGGTTTCGAATGTGCAACAGCACTTGAGGGAAATACTAGGCCCCGATTCGCTCATTCCATTTGAGAACATGGGCATAACTTCTGCGCAGAGAAACAAAGACATAGGATCAATTGACAGCATCAAATTACGCCTCGACGAGGAACATCTACAAGTCTTTATTGACTCAGTACTGCTCAATTCCGAGGACCGTCCAGATTTGCAGAGCTTACTGGTACAAGGTGTCATTGAGCCTTACGGGGAAACCTCAGAGGGGATATTGGTACACGCTTTTAGCGTCCCTTGGCGGATGGTGGTTCATTTGCTCAAGAACGATTGGGGAAAAGCGTTCCAGATACCCGATCGGCAGTGGGAGGAAATGATAGCTGCCGCTTTTGACAAAGCCGGTTACGACGAGGTCACGTTAACACCAAGATCAGGTGACCATGGGCGCGATGTGATTGCAACAAAGAGAGGAATCGGATCGATCAGGATTATTGACTCTGTAAAAGCATACAGGCCGGGGCATCTGGTTCGATACGACGATGTTAGAGCGCTTGCCGGTGTCTTGCTAGGCGACCAGCGAGCGTCCAAAGGCATCGTCACCACAACGTCCGCCTTTGCCCCCGGAATCGTCAACGATCCATTTCTGAAGCCGCTCATCCCATATCGCCTGGAGTTGATGGACGGCACGGCACTGCAAAGATGGCTAGAGGATCTCGCGTTAGAGTGATCGACTGAACAGGTGGGGGCAAGCTTTGCATCTCCCACGTGCTCATCTTGCGGTGGGCTTGGCTTTGGTTTTTCTGCTTCCGCCCTTCCTCGCAAGCCTACGTATGATCTCTACCCCCGCCACCAGGCTTTCCTTGGATAGTCCGCGGTAGGGTAGATTCGGACGCGTGTGAAACAGCATCGAGTCGCATTCTCCGATGATCTGTCTGAGTACATCGCGTTGGCTCTTCATTCGAAGAACTGTACCAATCCTCGAAGAAATGATTCAGGGACTATAGTCCCTCATTGACCGACGAAATATCGACGTGAAGGTCATCTTTCGTCAATGGCATACTTAAAAGCGCCAGTTGCCCACTTTGTTCGCTGTATTCGACTTCCGTCGTCTAACTGAATGTAAGGTGAAACTGGCGAAGGGCAGGGGTTGCTTGCGCGGAGTCGCGCAACTGCCGGCGGGCTTCAAGTTTCAGCGTTGCTAAGAAGTCATCGATTGCCCTATCGATGTCACCGTTGTAGTCCCCTCGGTGTCCCTTGGTATATTTCGGATGAGGACCATCAACGGTGATGTGCATACTGTCCCAGGTGCAGTGGCGACATTTCGGGCCGCGCGGACAACCTCGACGACCGTTCGGGGAACTATGCTTTATCCTGATTGTCATTGAGTGCTCCTGGTCAGGTGAACTGACGCGCTCCGGAATCACCTTTTCAACTCTGCATGCCCACGAAGCCACCGTATTGTGCCGACATCCCTGGACTCTATCGAACGTGGCGGTCGCTTTAGATCGAAGTTAGTTTTTAAAAGGTGGCGCTATGGGTCGCGCTTTAAGAACCTTCCAATTCGCAATATCACCTGCGGCATCGTTGCCAGACATTTCAGGTTCCATCGCAAACACCACATCTGCGCGCAGGCGAAAGCTCACGCGTGTGTCGTCGTTGAATTCGATCACGAGTGCATTGAACTCCGGATCGTTCTTATAACGAACCTGTTCAATAACTTTGCCCTTAAGTTCGGGGTACTCTACTGTTCCTGTCCGTTTCATCACGCTGCCCTCTGAACCGCATGCCGCAATTCGGCTGATGTTGGAAGCCGGATTCACTTGCGTCTTTTTTGTTTCTTATCTCAATCATCCCTTCGGCCGCCACAACGGCCTGTCGTCGGGAATCAATCCGATCTTGCGCACGAGCCTATGATTCCCGGTCTTGGAATCGAACAGCTCCAGTTTTCCTGTGAGGCGGGTGTCCAGCGAAATCGTCAGTTCCGTCTTGTCCTCAAATTCCAGGGAGATGTAACGGCATTCCAGCTCATTCGAAATGCTGACGCCCTCCAGCACTTTGCCCTTGATACCATCGCTGAACGTGTCCAAGTTTAGTTTCCGCTTGTGTGGTTCCCGCCTTCCTTTCGCCATTCGGCAACTCCGGTACTAAATATACCACGTCCTAAATAGGACGTGTTCTTTTTAGGGCGTGCAGTTTAGAAAAAGGAATCATGCGGGATGAATCCAAGTTTTTCAAGGGCCTGGGGGCACGAATCAAACGTTTACGTGAGGAAGCTGGTGAAAGCCAGGAGGACATGCTTTCGCACGGATATTCTGTGCGATACTGGCAGAAAGTGGAGGCTGGAAAGCCAATAACGTTGCGCACATTGCTTCGTATTTGCCGCATATTTTCGACGCCAATGTGTGATGTTGTCCGGGGGCTGGACGGAAATCCTAAGAGACTCTCGCGCCAGTCAAGGTAGCCAAGTTCGCGACCCGACCTGCGGACGTTCATTCATCCCGTCTCCTGTAGTACTCTCGAATCATCTTGAAGTTCCCCGTGCTCATATCCGATAAATCGATGCCGTCCGTTAGGATTTGGGGGCTGAACTGCAGGGAAAACTCGGTCTTGTCCATGAACCGGATGCATACGTAAACGCTACCGTCCTCGACTGAATGGCTGACCCAATCAACTGTTTTCTTGTGGATCTCTCGATACCTGTTACGTAGCCGGGCGTGCCCTGTTTTTATCTTCTGCGCAAGGATCTCCCGTTCTTTCGGGCTTATCTGTGTCACGGTGATATTTCCCACGCGGACGGTCTTCGGTTTTTCCATAACTGCCGCTCCTAAACGTGGCCCGTCTCAACAGCCGTTTTGGTCTACCCTCGATGGAGCCTACTGCGAAGTGCGCGCCCAGTGGTGAAATTTAAGCATCGTGGCCTGAATACCGACCAGCCAGCCGTATCTGTTGACGGCAAGCCGATGAAATCGAAAGACAAAACCCGAGATTGTCAGGGAAGGCACAATACCAGAACGTTCAAAATAGTGGCCGGAATTTCGGACAAGTGTTCTACACCGACGAGAAGCTATGCAAGCCTAGCCTTTACAATGTGGAAGCAAGCTGAGGGGGTGAGCCGCCCGTCGTAGCGCAGCACAGCTCCGGGCGGTTCTCGCTTCTGTCCTCCGAACGATCGAAGCGTGCAGCGGTCGTTCCCGAAGACGCGCCTGAGGTCCGGTTCAGCTACCGCTGAAAGAGCCAAGACGCTAGTGACCCGGCGGTTCTGCTTGAGATTACGAACCTCAATGACCATTTTTATCGACAATAAGAAGATGACGGACAAGCGTGCAACAAAGTTCATCTCCAAGCCAGACGACCTTGTAAGGCAAATCGTGAGGGCCTGGTGCCAATCAAATATAGACCATTGTTTCGAGAGCAAAAGAAGCTTCAAAAAAGCGGTTCGGAGAAATCGGAAAACTTTGGAGTCACCGGAGTCAATTGAGACGCTCTTCACATCGAGCAATTATCTTTTCAGCACGAAGGCAAAAGACCGCATAGAAACCCTGTACTTCAAAGACCTGACCACCAAACAAACGGGCCGGCTCCGCCAACAGCATCGAACGGGACCACTTGCCAAAATTGATAAGAAGGCTAAGAGGCACAAGTTTGCTTCGAAAAAGAGGTACAAATGTCTAAACAAATGGCACAAGAAACACCCCGAGCAGATCCCGAGATTCTTTAGTTACGAACATCGAGCAAACGTTGGCACGCACCACATTGAATTTGCCTTCGAAAGCGAAGTATCAGGTTGGCATCCATCTGAGGGAACGGTGGAGACGAAAAGACAGGGTCTCGATCGCCGTATAGCATCTGCGTTGAAAAACATCGCCGGAATTTGCGTTAAAATCCGGAATTAACCTTTTGGCCTTTTTCCTTAGAACAAGAAGTTCTCGGTGGTGACGCGGAAAAATGAGCAAAGTCGCCAAATACGGGAAGTTCGTACATCTGGAGAAGCTACTGCAGGGCACGTTCCGCTCGGCCGTAGCATCAATCTACAAAGATTCCAAACTGACCGCCGCGCAGCAGGACGACGAAAATCGGAAGTCCAGCCTAATGCCGCCCATTAATAGGATCGGGATTCCGACCCCCACTGGTATGCATTATGCCGAACCTATAGGGCGGGTCACACGGACAACGGAAATCCGCCGCGAGTACTATATGACGGCTTTTACTTTCTGTGCTGATGCCGTCGAGCCGAAGTTTGCCGCTGAGTTTGCCGCTGATGCACGGCTCCTGATCCACGATCCGGCAACTTTCGGCACGAGGGTTTGTAACGCCGCACAAATCGCACGCCCGAAGTGGACCGCGTTCTTCGCTCCCGCGCACTACTTCGATCCTGAGAACGGACACCCTGATTATCTTTCTAGCGATTCACCTGAGATGAGGGACACCTTGCCGTGGCGGTTAAAAGAGAATAGCTATGCTTGGCAGCAGGAGTGGCGATTCATCTGGCTGCCCGAAACCGACCTTGTTGGAGAACTTTCGCCTATCGAGTTCCCGATTGGACCGCTGTCGGACATTGCCATCTTAGAGCGTTTGACTAGCCCCCGACCTTAAACCCGACAAAAACGGCGGAGTGCAAATTAGCACTCCGCCAGAAATCAAGAAACCGATGGAGTTAAGCTGCCGTCTTGCGAGGCTTCGCCTTGAGTGTTTTCTTGTCTCGTTTCGCGGCGAATTCCTTTGCCACAGCTTTCTGGAGTTTTTCAGTGTCCACTCGATAGCGTTTAGCGGCGTCCATGAGAGCGTCGTCGCGGCTGGCGGTAGATCGCTGATAAGCCGAATCCAGCAGACTGATTTCCAGAAGCAGCTTACAGAGTTCGGCCTCGTCGTAGGTGCCCACTTGCTTGGCCAGAAGCTCCTGTGCAGACGCGGAGTCCTTCTTTGCCTCTACCTTATGCCGCTTCGCCAGAGCCGGGACTTGGCTGTAGGAGAAATGACCGATCAGATAGTGGGCAACTGCCAGCAAGTCGGCCTTCTTGAGCGGAGCCGATGCGCGTTGGAGGATCGTAGCCAAGATACGATGGCGAGTCGTAATGGCCAGTTTCTCCTTTTCGACGCGCTTCCGTTCCTCGGCTCGCTCCCGCTCGACTTGCTGCGGAGAAGGCGTGTTGGGGTGGTGGACACGGCAAGCCGGATCGGCGCAAACTTTGACGACCTGGCCGCGCTTACCGCCGTCCATGACGATCGCCTCGGTCATCTTGTCACAGGGTTTTTGAACGGCTGATGGCTTGGCGCTTGCGCCGTTCGGCTTGCCTTTCTTGATCTCCAACTCCACATAGTGGTTCCGTCCCAAGGGAGCGCCCTCGCGGGAATTCCACGCCGCCGAAATCTGGATTAGCTGCGGCTTGGTTTCCAGAGTCCTTTTCACGCAAGCGTCAATCTTGGCCCGGAAACAGTCGGGCGACGTGCATTATGTGGAATCAAGAGTCAAGCCGTTGAAACCCAAAAACGTTGAACAAAGCCAGGTGAGTGCGCACACGATGCGGTCAATGAATCTAACGCGATGTTTGGCCAACAATCGTGCATAGTTTCCTGTTTGCCGACCATCCACGACCTGGCTTGGTTTGTGATCGCAAGGGCATTTGTCATTACTAACCACTACATTTAGGGTTCGCCTCGCTAGTGGCCGAGACAAGTGACCATCACGGTTCGGCTGAGTCTTCTGTGTGCAACCCGCTTTGTGCCGAGGAACGCACAGGGTTTCGCGAGCATGCTCGCGAAACCCTGTGCTTACGGACATCGCCAAGATCCGCAATTCTATTGGTTGCGACCTCAGTGACACTGCTTCGTGTAAACACGGGTCTCGATCACTCCCGAGTCGGTGCTGATCGCTCGAAGCTCTGTCCCATTGTCGTCGATCACGAAGTTTGCGTGTACGGTGGTATCGAAGTCAGGGATATTGAGCGTCATGGAGCCGGTACAGTCCGAATTCACCGTATACGTGCCGTTGATGCTCACCGTGCTGATGTTGCCGTTTGAGCTTACGGTTGCGGTTGCGTTGGTGTTGCCTTTCCCGTCGAAGGTCTGCCTGCCGGTCTCACCGAACGGACCGGCAAACGGAGGCGGAACATAGGACTCGAGAAGAGTTCCTGTGCTGGTGTATCCAAAGCTGCCCCGCAGGGTAGCGCCTGAACATCCTTTAGCCGCACTTGGCGATTCCTGCGCAACCATGCTTTGCGCGTAGAAGACGGAAACTGCCAGAAGGCACAAAACCTGACAACGAAGCACAACGTTTTTCATGATGATCTCCCTTTCGACTTGATCGATTTGGTGGCCAGTCTCAATTCGGCGCACCTGCCAGGAATAAGGAATCGGGGGCGAAAGGTTACAGAAGCCTCAGCGAAGGGACTAAAATGGGGCGCTGCAAATCTATCCCAGATGGCAAACTGCCCTCAATGCGGAACGGAATTGGGCTCTGATGATCCCGCAGGACTGTGCCCTAAATGCCTGATGCAGGGCGTATTCGAGAGTTCGCTTGGCGGCAACGACTCCGGAATTGAAACCGTCGACACAGTGACGGCGGGAGTCTCTTATGACGACTTCGGCCGTTATCACATCCTTCGAACTCTTGGCGAAGGCGGTATGGGAACCGTTTACCTCGCCGAGCAGCGCGAACCTATTCGCCGTCTTGTGGCGCTCAAAGTTGTAAAGCTCGGAATGGATACTGGTCAGGTACTGGCCCGTTTTGCAAACGAACGCCAGGCGCTGGCCATAATGGACCACCCGGGTATCGCCCGCATCTTCGACGCAGGCGCCACGCCAAAGGGCCGGCCTTACTTCGTGATGGAGTACATCGAGGGTGTCCCGCTCACGCAGTATTGCGACCGCAAGCGGATGGCGATCGGCCAACGCCTGGAGCTATTTCTCTCGGTGTGCCGTGCGGTTCAGCACGCGCACCAGAAAGGCGTGATCCATCGCGACCTCAAGCCGTCGAACGTTCTGGTGATGGAACAAGAGGAAAAGCCTGTTCCTAAAGTGATCGACTTCGGCATCGCGAAAGCTACCGACCAATGGGCCGTGGAGAAGACTCTGCTCACTCAATTCGGCCAGATGGTTGGCACTCCGGAATACGCCAGTCCGGAGCAGGCCGAGGTGATGATCGGGGAGGTCGATGAGCGCTCGGATGTGTATTCGCTCGGTGTGATCTTGTACGAGCTCCTCATCGGAGCGGTCCCTTTCGACCCAACCAGATTGCGGCAGGAAGGGCTGGCCGAGATGCTCCGCATCGTTCGTGAAGAAGAGGCGCCGCCGCTTTCGCGTAAGTTGAGCGCAATGGGCGCAGCGACGGCCGACATCGCCTCGCAACGCCAGACCGACCCAGCCTCCCTGCGCCGACTCGTTGATGGCGACCTTAACTGGATCACCGCTAAGGCTCTGGAAAAGGCGCGGGACCGTCGATACGCTTCCGTGGCCGAGCTGGCATCCGATATCGAGAGATATGTTGGGCACCGGCCGGTCCTTGCATCGCCGCCAAGCGGCCTGTACCGGGCGCGCAAGTTTGTTCGCAGGCATAGATCGGCGGGTCTCGGTACAGCTGCCGGTTTTCTGTTCATCGCTTTATCCGGGCTGACGGTTTGGTCGCTCATGCACCGCACCTCCTCGCCAAGACCCAAGTTGACTGACAAGGATACGATTGTCCTGGCAGATTTCGACAATAAGACTGGCGATCCGGTTTTTGACGATACGCTTCGCCAGGGGCTGTCTGTGGAGCTTCAACAGTCGCCGTTCTTCAGCCTGATTTCCGACCAGCAGATCCAGGCGACGCTCGCGTTGATGGGCCAGCCGAAGGATGCGCGGCTGACTCCGGAAACCGCGCGGCAAATCTGTGAACGAACCGGCAGCACCGCGATGTTAGCAGGCTCAGTCGCAGCACTCGGAAGCCGGTATGTGGTGGGCCTGCGCGCGGAAAACTGCAACACCGGAAGCATTCTGGATCAAGAGCAGGCGGTGTCCGCAAACAGAGAAGATGTCCTGAATTCCCTAAGTCAGATCGTGCGCGAATTCAGAACTCGAGTAGGCGAATCGTTGGCTACCGTGGAAAAGCACTCGACACCGCTCGCCCAGGCTACGACGCCGTCACTCGAAGCTCTTAAGGCCTACAGCACTGGGATGAAGGCTGACCTATCGGCCGGGAGCGCCTCCGCCGTCCCTTTTTTCGGCCGTGCCATCGAAATCGATCCCCAATTCGCGATGGCATATGCGAATTTGGGCCTGGCTTATAGTGATATTGGGGAGTCGGTGTTGTCGGCTGAAAGCACCACCAAAGCCTGGCAACTGCGGGATCGAGTCAGCGACCGGGAGAAGTTTTTTATCGACTTCATATACGAGCGCGAGGTGACGGGAAATCTCGAAAAGGCCTACCAAACGATTGAGACCTGGTATCAGACGTATCCTCGCGGTGAGCAACCGAGCCCCCACGATTTGTTAGCGGGCCTTTCCACCCAAGGGACTGGCCGGTTTGAAAGAGCCATCGAAATATCCCGAGAACAGATCGCGGCCGAACCTACCGTGGTCTTTGGGTACCACAATCTGGCATCTAGTTTGTTTTTCCTCGACCGTTTCCCCGAAGCCGAGAAGACTCTTGAGCAAGCGGCCGAACGCAAGGTGGAAGAACCTTATCTTCTGGTGTTTCGATACACCCTCGCAGCCTTAAAGGACGACAAGGAGCAGATGGATCGAGTCGTCACTCTGGCCAAGGGCAAGCGTGGAGCGGAACACTGGGTGGCTCACGCGGAGGCTCTCGCTCTGGCTCGTTCCGGACGCCTACCGGACTCGCGGCGATCGTCGAGCCGGGCTGTGAATCTGGCCTTGCAAGAAGGGGAGCGCGAGAAGGCAGCAAGTTATCGGGCCGCCCACGCCGTGTGGGAAGCTGTTTGTGGAAATGGTGCCGAAGCAAAAAGTAACGCGTTGGCAGCACTCAAGCTTTCAAGGGGCCGGGACGTTCAATACGCTGCCGGCCTTGCCCTGGCTCTTGCGCAAGAGTCTTCTCGATCAGAGGCGCTCGCCAGCGATTTAGAAAAACGATTCCCGGAAGACACTTTTGTGAAATTTACCTATGTGCCTGTTCTTCGCGCTGTATCGGCGCTGCAGCGCGGGAAGCCCGTAAACAGCCTGGATGAACTACAAATTTCTTTGCCCTATGAGCTGGCGGCGAATGGCCTCAACTTCAATCATTTCTATCTTGGCGGTTTGCACTCAGCCTACGTCCGAGGCGTAGCTTTAATGGCCACACATCGGTATGCGGAAGCGGCGGCCGAGTTTCAGAAGATTCTCGATCATCGCGGGCTTGTGGGGCTGGATCCCATCGGCGCACTGTCGTATCTGCAACTCGGGAGAGCGTATGTCTTGGCGGGTGACAAGATCAAGGCAAGAAGTGCATACGAGGATTTCCTCTCGCTCTGGAAGAATGCCGACCCCGACATTCCGATCCTGAAAAGTGCCAGAGCAGAATACGACAGTCTGTAGCGATTGCGCTGTAACTTTTCACTTTTGATTCCTTATCCTGTTTAGAGGTCTCGCGAGGATAAGACCATGAACGACCGGACGATGAACAACCAGACCATGCACACTCTTCCAGGATCATCGCAGTTTCCGACGACGCGGTGGACTCTGGTGGTCGCGGCTGGCGATCCACAACGAAAGGACGCTCGTTCCGCGCTGGTTTCTCTGTGCGAGAACTACTGGTATCCGCTTTATGCCTATCTGCGCCGGCGTGGTTATGCGCCGGATCAGGCGCAGGACCTCACGCAGGAGTTCTTCATGCGCGTGCTGGAAGGGCGATATCTCGATAGAGCCGATCCGGGAAAGGGTCGATTTCGATCGTTTATTTTGACTTCCTTGAAATTCTTCGCGGCAGACGAACAAGACCGTCAGCGCGCCCAGAAACGCGGTGGCGGAGCAGTTGTGTCCCTAGAATTTTCATCCCGTGAATCCGGTGAAGAACGCTATCAAAGGGAGCCCGGTCACGACGAGACACCAGATCGGATCTTCGAGCGCCGGTGGGCGCTATCGATGCTTGAACGCGTCATGGAGAGATTGCGCGAAGAGTTCGTCCAGCATGGCCGCCCGGAGAATTTCGAACGGATGAAGGTGTTTCTTCTCGGTCAGTCCGAAGCGCCATATGCCGCCCTGGCCCGCGAAATGAACACATCAGAAGGAGCGCTGAAAGTAGCCATCCACAGGCTTCGCAAACGTTATCGCGAGCTCTTTCGCCAAGAAATCGCGGACACTGTCGCCGATCCCGCAGAAGTAGAGTCTGAACTGCGGTATCTGGCGGCTGTGCTCACGAGGAAGTAGTAGCTCGGCAATCTACGGGTATCCGTACCAGGAACTCGGGTTAAATCGATCGCAACCACTCTCGGATTACGGGCAAGCCGGAACTAATCCGCACTTTTTTACAAAAGCTGGATGCGGATAGTTGCTGTTAACACTTACGGCGCAGTTCTTCTAACCGATCTTGAACGTAGACGGCTCGAATTCTTGCATCCCGGGCTGTCTGGGGAGTTCGTGACGAGACGCCCGACTTCACCTAATCTAAAGATCGTTTTCGACAAGGAAGCGGCCATAGTCGTTTGTTTCAAGCCAGTCGTACAGATGAATCTGATACAGATAAGAAGCGACGACTTCCTCGCCCAATTCATGGGTTTCCGTACACAGGACAGGAATGTTCAGTCCGGCGAGGACAGCGATCAGGGACTGCAGAATGCGGTTAGGGTTAATGTTGGAATGAGCATAAGGAGACTTCACCTGGCTGAGCGCGGCTGAGATTACCACTAGCCGATGAGGGAAGGAGCTCATGAGCCGGAGCCGATTGATAAACGCCGGACGATCCACCGTGAAGGAGTGAACCAGGTCGGCGAGATCCTTCCGCTCCACGGCGCAGATGTTCTCCAGTCCTGCGATAGTGTAATCTCCAACTCTGAGAGCCTTCTTCTCGACTCGTGCGAACCAGCCAGAGAAGCGCGAAAAATCGAAAGGCGTTTGTTCCCGAGTGTCCACCAGAACCACCGCACGCGGTGCCGTGAGCTGGGTGCCGCCACGCTCTGCCAAAACTGGGATTGGCGGAGGCAATACAGGGGCTGCGGTCATTTGCCATTCGAGCGGAGAGGCAATCAATGTGCGGCGGCGTCTTGTCATCGCTTTTCGACAGACCGCATTATCTTAACTCTCATTCAGCCCTTACCATCGCACACGCGATTCCCAAGTTCACGAGGAGTCGGTCCCGCCGGCGTGGGGACATCGGCCAGTTGTTCAAGTAGCTTTTCCATGGCCGCTACTCCGTCATCAACCGCAGCCAGTTCCGAGTCGTTCAGCGGTATCTCTTGACGTAGCTGAAGCAAGTTGGCTTTGCCCTGGAGCAACTGCACTTGCGACGAGGGCTTAGGCATATAAAAGCTGCACTTCGCACAAGCCATCCTGTGCGGGCACTGGTCGAAAAAGTCGTAAGTGCAGTACCCGTGTCCAAGATCGTAGAACTTCCAGGGTTCAGTGGCAGCGCGTCCGCTGCGGACGATCTCTTGGTCTACGAGCACCTCAATCGCGCGTAGGTTTCGCGCGAAATAGCCGGCGTCGGCATACGACTTTGCCAACTTGATGGGCGTGATCTTTGCATAGTGCTGCGTCGCAGCTGGCGTGCTGTGGCCGAGCCACTCCTGCAACTCGAAGAGCGTCATTGGTTCTTTGGCATTGAAGAGCTGAGAGGCAATCGTGGAGCGCCCGCGATGGCTGGTGATATTGCCGCGAACATCTGACGTCGGGACGCCGGCCTTGCGGCAGAGTGTGGGAATCAAAACGTTGTTCAGATAACTCTTTCCGACAACTGTCAGGCGAAACAGGAAAAGAAAATCGACCGCCTCGCCCGTCTTCCAATCCGGCACCTTCGCCCCAATCGGCCGCACTTTCTCCCACGCGGAAATCATCTCGCCGACGATTGGATCGACAGGCTTGGTAAATGCTGCGCTTGTTTTGTTGACCGGAACATCGAGCATGCAAACCGCACCACCGGCCAGAGTCTCATCAGTGGCGGGCACGGAGACATCCTCCCTCTGCCAGCGAATGCAGCCGAGGCGCAAACGTAATATCTCATTGTTTCGCAAGCCCGCGAACAACCACGTGACGGCAAGTGCCTTGCACAGTTCGACGGGATAACTGCTCTCCAAGGGTTTCCGACGAAAAGGGCCGCGTTTCGGAAGGTCCTCTGCGGTCAGGTTCAGCCCAGCCCACACCAATTTGGCCCAAACATCGTCGGCAATGATGCGAGGGTTCGGCCCGATCTTTGCAAGCACACTTTTGGGCGTCTCGAAGCTGCGGATCGGATCGAACCGGCGAGGGATTAGCTCCCACTCCTGCAGATCGCGAAAGAAGACGCGAAGGGCAGAGATTCTCCCGGCATATGTGCTCGGTTTAAGTGCGTGGCCCTGGTTCTTGACGTGAACTGGTGCAAAAGTACACCAGTCGCCCGCACGCCATTGGCAGGTTACCGCAACCGCCTCAGCTGCTAGGTCGCGAGTCCAATCCTCCGGGGAGTTGATCTCAGGATGCTCGTTCGCCAACCAGCGCCCAACGTTCAGGAGGAAGTAGTAGCTTTTGCGCCGGTAACGGTCGGAGACGGTAGAGGTATCCAACCAGCGACGGCACAGGCGAGCCCACTCCGGAGGTACGCCTTCTGTGATCTCGGGAAGGTCTGCCCTGACAACGAATGGACGCACGATCTCCATTGGCTCTGGAATCGCGCCGATCTTTGCGAGCACCCGAGAAATTGCGAAGGCGCAATAGGTACCGCGCCGAGGAGGCCGCCGCGCGATGACGCTGCGCAGATGGTCGAGAGTGATGTCTCTCAAGTGTGGCGAGCGGGCAAACAGCAAACACTCAAAGATAGTTCGCATCGCCTGATCGCTTGTGCCTGCTCGCCGATAGCCCCACTCCGAGAGCAACTCCCGCACGCGCTCAGAGATGTTCTTCGTATGCTCGCGGCCGAATACCTTTCGTGCGAGGCAGGAGTATACGACATGGTCGCTCTTTAGGCGATGCAACTCAGAAAAACCACACAGCAGGTAAGCAATGGCGGCTCCGTGCTGGCGTGGCGCGAGCCGGGCATCAATCGAATCGATCCATTCCTCCGTAGTCCATCCCCAAAAAGATCGTTGGCGTTCGGCCATCTCGCGCAGAAAGAAAAACAGAACGTACTTCCGGCGATTCGTGATGATTCCCGTATAGTCGAGCGTGTCGTTGAGTGGCCGAACTAGCCGGTCGAGAGCCGCTCCGAAGTTCATGGTTCGCCCATAGCGATAGAACCTGTACGCTTCCGCATACCGCGTAAGCATGTTCCTTTCAACTGATGTTAGCTGCGGAGAGCGGTCGTATCGTTCCAGATTGATTGGCCACGTCCATGGCCCATCGTCGGCCTTTTTTGGAAGAATCTTCTTAGGTCCCCACTGGGCACGCGCAGCTCGCCGGAAAAAGTCTGATTGTTCCTTTGGTGTGCGACTTTCAAACCATTGTCCAATAGCTTTCGGACGCTTCTTCTCGATAATGATTTGGCTGCTCATGTCGTCGTCTCCGCGAGCAGGCGTGTGCGTTGGGCATGTATCTGCGCCATGCCGGCTGCGAGCTTTCGGGCAAGGTCACGACCGCTGAGGTGTATATAAAGGAGGGTGGTCTGCACCGAGCGATGCCCTGCAAACGTTGCGATCTCGTGGATGTCCCAACCGGCGCGGGCTAGATCGGTCAAGCACAGGTGCCGAAGCGTGTGAGTTGTGAATCGAGGAACTCCGGCGCGCCTTGCGACTCGAAGGACAATCTTCGACCAGGACCAGATGGAAATGGGAGCTGAGTAGTTTCGGCGTGATTCAGAAAGAAACAGTGGGCCTCGTTTCTGCGCGAACGTGCGCCGGTGATCGAGATACCCCGCGAGCAACGCACCGCTTGTGGCGGAGTATGGCACAACACGGTCCCGTCGACCCTTTGTGTTCTCGGCACGAACCCAGATCGTGCGGCGCGAAGGATCAATGTCGCTGGTGCAAAGACTGCATAGTTCTTCGCGCCGCAGTCCAGCATCATAAGCGAATGTAAACATGACGCGATTGCGGATCGACTCCTGTGCCGCCGCGGCAAGGATGGTCTGCCAGTCGTCCTCATTCGGTACCCAGGGTAGCCTCCGGTGTCGAGGGACAAGCGCGCGTGCTCCGTTGTACGCTGTGGGATTCTTCTGACAGACTCCTTCTTCAACCAAATAGGTATAGAACAGCCTGAGTACAGTGAGCCGCTGCTGAACCGTAGCGTTCGACAGGCAACCGTTGTGGCTCTGAAAGCTGGCTAGATACGCACCGATGTGGACCCGCGTGACGGTTGGGACGGACAGTTGCTGGTAGGAGAGAAAGCGTAGAAAAACCTCAAGCCCTTGTGAATATGCATCGAGCGTGTTCCTTGCGAGCCCCCGATTCGACTGAAACGTCAACCACGCGCGGCACAGTGGATGGGCTGCCGCCACCGGACAGCGATCCCAGCGTACGGGCTGAAGGGCAAAGATGCTGGTCAATTGGACCTCCTACAGGGAACCCGATGAGGATAGAGGAAGCGGTGCAGTTGCATCCAACAGCGCTTCTATAGCGCTGGGCTGGGGAAGGGGAACTGCCCCCTTCCCCGGCACCCCATCCCCAAAACCAGATTCCACATAACTTACAAGAATCCTTTCGCACGTCTGGGAAAAGTAACTTGTTGAATCCGGTTCGCTTCGGACAGTTGACGCACGAACCTGCTTCGGGAACGAGTGTCTCATCCTGCTTATCAAACGG
>Ga0207416_1002266_pt1 | contig 21635 bp, 21 predicted proteins | sample PaiPotPPM11metaG_FD_184107 | JGI IMG/M metagenome (GOLD analysis project Ga0207416, IMG submission 184107) | Iron sulfur acid spring bacterial and archeal communities from Banff, Canada, to study Microbial Dark Matter (Phase II) - Paint Pots PPM... ...
CCGACAGCTACGAGTAAGGACTAGTCTATTTAGAATCTATATAATACTTGTACCGCCGTTCAACTTCTTTGTTTTTGCCTTGAAGTACACTTTCAATCTCCGTTCGAAGGATCTTCCTAGCATAATTCCTAAATTGACCTGTCTCTGACCCTTCTGGAAAGGTAGACAGTGTGTATTCGAAATGTTCCATGAATTCGACAACTTTACTCCTAAATTCTTCTATTGTAGGTCGTTTACCTCCCACTAGCTTAAACCATGTGGTAGCACATGCGGTGGAATATATTTTGGCGAGGTCTTCAACCAAACGATCTATCTCGAAATAGTCCTGCACAGAATCTGGCCCACCTCCAGGTTATTCGCATAGTCTCCTCATATATGGTTTTTTACTGAAAATCGAGGGAAATTTTCGATGGAAAATTAAATATGATCTGATCTATGCTATATTTATAAATACTGAAATACTAAAAAACAAAAGATCCTTCATCCACTCGAACATCGTCCTTCAGAACGACAATGGTTCGTACTTTCTAAATGGACCAAAAAGTACGAACGTTATAAAGAATTACAAAAAAAGATTGATGAGAAACTGGATTACGATACAAATGGAGGTAATGAGGAGCAATAACAACCATTCAACTTTCTTCACTGTCGGCTGACGAGCACTACATCCTCTTTAGCCAATAGTTTCAGTTCAAACTCTCAAATTTACTTTTTTTCTCGGCCTTGTCGAATGCACTCAGGGTATATATTGCGTGAAGCAGCTTTATCTCGCTGAAAGATTTATCACAAAACGTTACTAAGTTGAAGGCAATGAAATACTCGGAGAATCATCGTCGAATACCCCCTGCATCTGACATCGATGAAGGGTACAAATAGTAAAATTAGTTTTAAGTATGCAAAAGTATAATTGGACTTATATCACTAAATTCATGAGAATGTGAAGAAATGATAGTAAAAATATTTCATGAATACATAAACCAATCCACAACTAAAAACGTAAAAGAAGACTTACAAAAACTAGAAGACAAAATAAACATGTTTGCTCGACAAAAAGGAGTACTAATACATGATATCAAATATGAAAAAATACAAAAAGATCAAATGCAACAAATGATTATGGCATTTGTTCACCACACAGCTATAAATGAGGAAACTGGCGAGGTTGAAAAGGACGATATTCCAAAGATAGTGGTCGAGAAGAAATGAGTCTTTGATCCTAAACCTATGCTGCTTGCAACCTCATCTGCTATGCTGCTTGCAACCTCATCTGCTCTTGCCCATGGATCTTCTGCTAAGGTTGGATTAGCTTGTGGTCTGTCTCTATCATCTTCAGATTTTTATTGCAGCTCTCGTGAGCTTTCACGAGCTGCTATATAATCTACAAATTTTTCCATAATTAAATTTGGATTATTCTCGTGGGTCTTCATATATTCAACTAATTCTTGTCTATCTTTCAAACCCTTAGCGGAGGTACAGATAGGGCAGTCCCGACTTGATTGACCGGCCATAGGAAAGGATTCATGAATCCCTTTTTCCGCCATGTTTGTCTGAGGCCTTATCAACGAATATGAAAATAATATTTTCAGAATACCCGACGAACAGAGGTTGGGTGATATTTGTCGGAGGAACAAGCTCGCATTTATGATGTAATTGTCGCAAATACAATGGACAAAGAATATACCGATTTAATCTGTCTGTTTACCGTTATCCCAAGCCGAGTAATACTTTGGACTAATTTCCAAAACGACTATTTCGCCTTTCTTTTGCGCGGCTAATAGTACCTGAGCGCTTGGATGTTCTAAGTTTCCTAAATATCTGGTCATTTTCTTTTCTGCGATGGGAATGTTAAAGTTTACTTCTTCATGTATTTTTACACTTCCCTTTCCACGTACCCCTCTATACGGAGGTTTTGATCATCGATACAAAAGTAAATAATCCCGTTCTTTCCAAGATTGTATGTTTTCTTAGACTGAGGAATGAGAATGAATCACAATGCAGTCTATAGAGATCAGATATTCATGATATTCTCTATTCAAAAGAATTACGAGAGTCGCTACCGATAAGGAATATCTGAGTTGTCAAGCGAAAGAAACGTATTTTTAACAATCAGCTGGCAAACGCAGATTCTAGGCCGTGCCTAATTTTGCTGAAAGAAGGCGACTCAATGTTACAGTTAATACCATTTGCCTCGTTTGAAGATCTAAACAAAGCGATCCGGCCTGCTGATGCAGTATGCTAACGGTGTTAAGGCCGCATGTTTTGGGAGGGTATTACGACGTATTTCTAAAGACATACAATTCGAAGAGGATCCCAGATTCCAATATAGATAGCAAGGGCGTAGAATTGACCGAAAAAAGAAAGGCCGTTACTAGTCAACAATTCATTGAGGTCACATTCGACAAGCAGACTTAATGCTTTATACAACAAGAAGTACAGCCGTTATTATTGGCTGTCAGAGGAAGCGCTAACGAGAACAATAATGGAGACAACATCCTTTTGAGAAATGAAAACAGACCAGGGACGTTCTAAAGGCCTTCGAGGGTGGGATTCATGATTTGAGGAAATATGGTTTCACCAAGAGTCTTAAAATGGTCGTTCCACACTCGCTACTGCGCTAGTATAACCTGTCAAATTGAAATAGCGCATATTCTACCCCTGAACTACCAGCCCTTGTATAGATTAAGTTTTTCAACTGCTATAAATTTCCTGTCACTAAAGACAATCCGAGATACCTGAGATAGCCTTTTGCATAAGAGGGCCTGCTAGCTCTAACTCGATAAATGCATAAATATTTAGTTAGCGATGATATAATATTTGTCAGTTCCTGCAGCCGCTCCTACCATTACAAATGCTAATTCTGAAAGGATTGAAGTAATACATTCTACAGAAAATATAATCGATACATACCTACAAGCTCTTCATAATGCAAAGAGCAGATGGGATTGTTTTGCAGATGTTAATTCATTGGCTGTACCTGTTCTAATCAAATCAATAAGGGAGGCGTTGTCAAGGGCTAAAAGTACGGGGATAAAATTAAGATTTGTCACTGAAATTACAGAGGGTAATATTTCTCAGTGTAAAGAGGCAGTGACGATTGGTGAGATACGTCATCTAGAAGGTGTAAAGGGAAACTTCGCAGTTAGTGACACAGAGTACATTGCCATTTCCTGTGCCGCCATTGCTGCTTCCAGTACGACTACTCGTAATAGTACGGAATCGCAACCAACAACAACGGCGACAGCGGTACCTCATGCCGTCTACAGCAATGTGAAAGAAGACGTACAGCAACAGCAATATGTATTTGAAATCCTTTGGAACAAAGCAATCCCCGCCGAACAAAAACTTAGAGAAATTGAAGAAGGAGTAATACATGTTCGAACAAGACTATTAGAAAACCGAGATGAAATTATCAATGAAATTAGATGCTTAAACAATAACGCAAGCAAATTATCGATTTGTTCAGCGTTTGGTGGAATGCAAATGGCCTACAATTATCTCTTCGATTCATATACGAAAGTAGTAGAGAAGCATCGAACAGGAAAAGGTGACGGGATGAGATGGATTGTAAATATGGACAATAAAGATAGTCTAGATTTGGTCAAAACCTTCCTAAATGAAGGGATACAAGTAAGACATCTCAAGAATATGCCACCAATGAATTTTGGTATTTCAAATACGGAGATGGCGGTAACAATAGAAAAGATGGAAGGGGGCAATATGAGCCAAAGTTTCTTAATTAGTAATGAGCCTCTTTATATCAATCATTTCAACTCTTTATTCGATGAATTATGGAAAAATGGAATCGATGCCGAAGACAGGATAAAGGATATAGAGGAAGGTGTTGACACCGATATTGAAGTTGTACCAAACGCAGCCACAGCGCATGAAATATACTTGAAGCTAGTATCACACGCTAGTGAAGAAATATTGCTTATCTTTCCAACTACTAAGGCTTTCATTCGTCAAGAGAAAATAGGAATAATAATAGCATTGAGAGAAGCCTCAAAGACACGCAATGTAAAAGTTAGGATCTTAATGCCCCACGCCGATAGTTTATCTGAAGATAAAATACAAGACCTCATACAGAATCGTGATAAGAGTATTGTCATTAGAAACATTGAACAAACCTCAGGCACCAAAGCCACAATTCTAGTAGTGGATAAAATAGTGTCATTAGTAATGGAGCTAAGAGATGACACAAAGGAAACTTTTGATGAAGCGATAGGCTCATCAACTTATTCGCATAGCAGAGCAGGTGTTTTGTCTTATGTTTCAATATTCGAGAATTTATGGATACAAACCGAGTTATATCAACAAATCTCAGAATCAAGTCGACGACTTGAACTAGCAAATGAACAATTAAAAATTCATGACAAGATGCAACAAGAATTTATTAGCATAGCCTCGCATGAATTGAGGACTCCAGTTCAATCAATTCTAGGATTTGCTAGTCTGGCGAATAAAGCTCAGATCGAACCAATACAAGCATGCAAAGGCATACTTTTAGAAGCTTACAGACTCCAACAATTAACAAACGATCTTCTAGACGTTAGTAGAATTGAAAGTGGTACCAGTCTTAGCTATGCGATGGAAAAAGTTAGAATCAATGAAATAATTTTGAATATAGTAAATGCGATAAAAATTAGTCTTAAACAGGGTGTTTCAATTGAGACGGGGCTTGGCCCTAATATTGGTGGGGTTGGAAGTGGCGGAATTCATGACAATAGTGATAATAATAAAGAGATAGAAATTTATGCAGATAAAAGTCGTATTACTCAAGCAATATCGAATATCGTAGGCAATGCTGTCAAGTTCACTGATATGGGAACCATAAGAGTAGAAAGCCTTGTTTCTGCTGATAAAAAAAGAGTAGAAATCAAAGTTTGCGATAGTGGAAATGGTATTGCAGAAGACATCCTTCCAAATCTATTTGACAAATTTGTAACAAAAACACCTGGAAATGAGAATAAACGCGGAACTGGTCTAGGACTATACATAACTAAAGCGATAATAAATGCACATAAGGGAGAAATTTTTGCAGCTAATAACAAGCAGGCAGTAGGTGCTACGTTTACTATTGTATTACCTTCAGTCTACGCTGCGGAGAAGATCAGGTAGATAAAGGTAAAAAAGAAACCAATCTACATAAGCGTCGGTCACAAAATTAGTTTATTAAATGCTATCAAAATCGTTAAGCGATTAGTTAAACCGGAAGAACGAATTCCCGAACCGTTACGGCTTGCAGATATCTACCCCAACGCGCTACCAAAATCGGTACCTTAAACGTAACTCACCACATGCGGGCACAATCAGAACCACCGACAGCATTGGTTTAATTGAAAATCACTTGGTATGCATGTAGTAGACGAGACAAAATGAGAAAGGCTTCTGCAAACGGCACGAATTTCCTAAATGGATCTTACTTTCTTTTCTCGTTAATTTTTCTTTAGCTAATGGATTAGGTCCAGTAGCCTTTTGAATGAAGAATACATCACAGCCTCTTTATATAGAGAATTTCCATTCTTTCCCTATTCTTTGTCTGTTTCAGAAAAGTCACAACAAGATAGTACGGAGGTGTTGTACGGTGTTGAAAGTGCTGTTAGAAGAGGCGTCCAATTCATGCAAAATGCAAACAAATGGATGGATCTGTATGTAGATGAAAATGGTCCGTCCATAATTATTGAATTTCCTGATATTTACAAGAATAACTATATTGAGGCTAGAAGAAGAGGAGCTAAAATAAGATTAATCACAGAAATTACTAAAGAGAATATGCGTTATTGTAAAGAACTGATAAAAATTGTCGATGAATTTCGTCATTTGGAGGGATTCAACGGCGGCATAGCGGTTAGTGAGTCCGAATATATGACTATTACCACATTACGTCAGAGTGAGATCCTGACGCAAGTTTTCTACAGCAACGTCAAAGAAGTTGTTGAACAGGGACAGTATGTTTTTGATACTTTTTGGAAAAAAGCAGTTCCTGCTGAGCAGAAGATAAGAGAAATAGGAGAGGGAATAGTACCCGATTTTATAGAACCAATCAAAGATGCTAACGAGCTACAGGTGGTTTCCTAATTAGTATATTATTACCATCTACTTTTAGTTCATAGATCGGTTCTGATCTCTTTGCAGGTGGCCTTGTCGGCTCTCCTGTCCTTACATCAAATTTGGAACCGTGCCAGGGACATTCAACTTCGTAGCCCTCAAGTGTGCCCTCTGCCAGCGGACCACCACGATGGGTGCAAACATTGCCAATAGCGTAGTATTTTCCTTCAACATTAACAACACAGATCCTTTCACCTGCGACTTCAATTGCTTTCATCTGCGAAGATGATATATCCTTTGTATCAGCAACCTTAACAAAATCCTCACTCAATATAAGAAGCATCTTCATTTTATGTTTATATGCCTTTTCATTTGAATTTCATAGATTGTTTTCCTGATCCTATTGAGCTATTTTGTAGCGTATTTTATCAAATTGTCTAATTGCATAAACTACTATTGTGGACAATAAGGATAGGAATCTAGTTAGAATTAATTATAAAAATGCAAGAATAACACTAAGGCACGTGTTTAATGCACTTCCATGGGTTTATGGTGAGATAATATTGTTCTGAACGACGCAAATGTGGTCGAAGTAAATTGAATTCTTGTTGATCGTTATGAAAACCCTCGGTTATTAAATGTAGTCACTTTCTAATACTGACCGTTCATTACTTTATGCGGTTCTCAAGTCTGCGCCGGATCTCTAGGCCTGTAAAATGCCGCGGCTCTTTGAATGAACCAACCTACTTGTCTATGTCTGCGCATATAATGATCTTCTCTCCTTGTTTAAACAAAACATAGGAATACGAGATTGTAATTTCCTTGACTATTCCATCACATCGATGGAATTCCTCTCCTCAACATCAAGCTCTTTTTTTTGCGATTTGGACATCGCATTTTACTTATTCTCTTGTATGAATAACCTCTGGAATTTTTCTGATTCTTCTAATTGTAAGTGCAAGGCACGATTTTCAAATTCTAAGTGTATATTCCTGTCAGAAATTTCATCAATAGTATTTTGGAGTTGTTCCTTCTCAGAATTGCAATCTCTAAGTTTACGGGCTAAACCCTCTCCCTCTTTCACTACCCCAAATATACGCGCCTTCTCTATCCATCGAGCACATATTTTAGCAGAAAATTCTTTAAGATTGTCGTTCTTATGTTCGTTGTAAGTCTCGAACATTAACACAAGAACATCTGCCAAATTCCTCCGTTGTGGCGGTTGTTCTAATTCATACTTCGTAAAAGGGATATCGCGTGCACTTTGATCAATTATTATTTCCGAGTCGCGAATTCCTTGAATGAACGATTCGACTATTTCCACGTCATTTTTGAGGTTAGAGTGATTACTCATTTCAACTACTTCTCGAATGTTTAACTGCTGACAGCCTGATGTATATCTTTCTGAGGAGTTGTCGGTTTTTTCTCAACCAGAATCATCTTCATCGAATGTAGTAGTGCATTGGTTATGTTCGGAGCATTTCACCTGGGTGGTATTCCTCCGATTCTACCATACTTTGTTAAAGATAGAATTATATCTTCCAGCGCAGCGATTGGCATGACAATAAGACTGAGCTCAACATCTTCATTTATAGTAGGTGCAATAAAATCGCGTATGGCAAAGAAAAATTGGGTTAGAGGTGGAATTGAGATGACAGGTCTAGGGACTGGTGTAGCACTTGTGGATTACGGAAAAGGATCTGAATTGAATAAAGTTGGCCTGGTACAAACCCAAGTTATCTTTCATGAACAGATCCTATAGCAAACTTTATGTGGTTTATGACAATAGTTTTCTACATTGCCGACGCAAAATAATTCTAAATCTTCCGGTGCAATTACAGTAATCTGAGCGTCATATAATCGACGCAGAATGTTTTTCATACATATACATTATATTTATTTGTATTAATGCATTATAGAACACTTCTAATCTAGCTAGCTTGAAGATTGTTTTGGATGATTCGCAGCTCAATTTTCATTCTCCAAATATTTTCAATGTACTTTCTCCCTGCTCCGCTGCGGATGAATTATACGATAAAAGATAAAGATATGCCTTCGTTAAAGGCTACTACTAGTGTATAGTGAGTCATTACTTTAGATGAAGTTGTGAGTTCAAGTGTGAGTGGAAACCATCTTTATTGAGGTACTTTATTTAAAGATTCCAGTTGTCCATGCTGAAGGAGGCGTTGTCACAGCCAAAGTCATCGCAGGGGAAGCTTTGGGTGCTCGTGCTGTAATTGACACACGTACTCCTATCATGTATTTGCACTTTACACTACAACCAGGTGCCAAATTAGTACAAGCTGTTCCACGAGATTATAATGCGTTTGTATATGTAATTGACGGCAAAGGTTTATTTGGAATCAATGGGCAGCATGCAAAGCACGAGCACAAATGGTGCTTTTCGCTAAGGATGGTGACGAAGTATCAATTACGGCCGACCGTATTGCTTATAGCAGGACTTCCTCTAAATGAGCCAGTCGCACGATACGGACCATTTGTGATGAATACCCAACAAGAAATCTATAATGCAATAGACGATTATCGGAATGGTAGGATGGGATCCATTAACTTCTAGATTATCATACAAGTCTAGAGAAGCAATATTGAAAAATTTGAGCTTGAGTTTGCAAGGACTTAGCCAAGTTATTTGCGTGCCGTCAAGTCAGCGTGACCAAACTTATTCAGTTTTTAATTACTGTTAGTCTTAAATACTTATTACGACTCTGACTGAGTATATGACAATATTGTTTGATTATAATATAGTTTCAAGTTGGCGGGAGCTTTTTTAATATATGAATTCATGCCCATGTACAATTATTAAAACGAATGACAAAACATGTTATGATGAAATTGAAGATGAAACAGCCCCAAAATTAAAATCAAAGAAATCTTCAACGACTGGGATCTGATATATTTGGCAGAGACACCAATATCACCTTCGTCTCCAGAGGATAACAAGGGTAAAAGAACATCTACTACATCCGTGAAGATCCCCGGTTCTGCATGGATAACTCTCATAGTATTGGGTTCTGCACTCTTGGTCACTATGTTTGGAGAAACTATGCTTTTACCGGCTATTCCAGATATTATCAGAGACTTTAAAATATCTTACAACACATCTTCTTGGATACTTACTGCATATCTTATTTCAGCTGCTGTTATGACTCCAATCGGTGGCAAGTTGTCTGATATGTATGGAAGAAAGAAAATAGTAATAATTATCATGGTAATCTATATCATAGGAATTACTCTAGGAGGATTTGCTAATAACATATACTTTCTAATTGCTACCAGGATAATTCAAGGTATGGGTGTAGCGATGTTTCCTGTAGCTTTTAGTATTATAAGAGATAAATTCCCACCAGAAAAGCTTGCGATAGGTGTAGGAATATTTAGTGCAATGTATGCAGGTGGTTCGGTCGTAGGTTTGTCTGTAGGAGGCAGTATAATCAACAATTTTGGATGGCATGCTACATTTTTCTCTATAGTGCCTGTTGCAATTGCACTTTGGTTCATAATCAGACGAGTTATTCATGATACGAAGTTAGAAGAAGAGGAAGAGGAAGAACGGAAGGGACAATTATTGCAGCAAACACAAAAAAGTGGTACTGGTGGCGTCGAAACTGAATTTTGTGTTGCATGTGGAAAAGTTGTTGCCACTGTTGTGGTGCCTACATTAGATCTAAAGGGTGTAATAACACTGGCCGTTACAATAACCTCATTTCTGCTGACACTCACATCTTTCGCAACTTATTCAATACAGATCACAGGTGTTTTTATCGCAGCAACTATTGTCTCATTGGTTTTATTTGTGATTGTCGAGAAAAGGAGCACATCGCCATTGATTAATTTGAAATTACTAACTAATAAAATTCTCCTCCCTGCTAATGTCATTATGATGATTTTGGGTATTACAATGTTTATGGTATATCAGACCATACCAATACTTGTAAGAAGTCCAGAACCGGTAGGATTTGGCGGAGATGCGGTAACTACTGCAAATGTTCAATTGCCTTTTATGATTATACTTTTGATAATCGCACCTTCCTCTGGTTTTATAATGTCAAGGTTGGGAAATCTGAGACCCACACTAGCTGGAAGTATAATAAGTACTATTGGTTTTTTCAGCCTTTTTGCGTTTCATTCAACACAATTTCTGGTAGCAACGAATCTTGCAGTTATAGCAGCTGGTATATCATTGACGCAAGTTGGCGTATTTGATATTACGATGAAGTCAACTCCAAAGCAGTTTAGTGGTGTATCACTAGGTATGACGGTAGTTCTTAGTATCCTGGGGAGTTCTATCGGTCCAGCTATTGCAGCAATATATATGCAACAAAATCAAGTATTTGTAAAGGGAATTGTTGGTACATTTCCCTCTTCAATGGCATACACTTTAATATTTCTTACAGCAGCAATAGTCTCTATAGTATCAATCGCCCTTGTTATGATTACAAGGAATAGGATGCTACAGGAAGAGGAAAAGACTCGAAGTTTGCAATAGATAAACTCAAGTTATAGAAGAAGAAAAAACAAATGAAGTCAAAAGGTTTGAAATGAAGTTATGAGGTCAAGGTGAATAAATCTATGACGTCAAAAATAGTAATACTTTTCTCTTTAAACAAATTACAATATGTAAGGAGATTTTATTTATGAAGCCTGTCCTATTGATCGTCGATGATGACCCTCAGGTGTTGCAAGCTGTCGGGATTGACTTACGTCACAAATATGGGGTTCATTTCAGAGTATTAAAAGCGGACTCAGGCGCAACTGCTCTTGACATACTAAAACAATTGAAACTAGAGGCAAGAAAAAATATGTCTGAGAGAGAATTTCAAAACCTAATTAAGAAACAGTCTAATTTGCAGGAGTGACATACATGTGACAAATGAGCAAAAAATGGTGACGCTTGATAAAACTCAACTCTACTACTATAGTGCCAAGTTTTATGCAAAATTTGCTCATCAAACAATATCTGTGAATACACACATTATCATATCAGCATTTTTGTAGTTGCCGTATTTCGATCTGTTCTATTTTCCATTATCCCCTATGCGTAGAAGTATTTCTCGATTTGCAAATACAGGGATAGTGTCCTTCTAGATTCGGCTACTTTAACAATATGATGCGCTTTCTAGATTCTATATTCTAGAGGGTGGGGATGGAAATCATTTTGTTTTGAAATTAATTGCATTTAGGAATTGTTGACAACCTACAACATATAGACGACATCCGATGAATTAGTCGGATAGGCATACAATATAGGATCGTTTAGATGCTTTGCAGTAAGTCCTAATCGAATAGCTATTGAGAATATGTTAATAACTTCTTCAGCATGGGGACCTAGTATATGAGCTCCCAGTATTCTATTGCTACCTTCCTCAATTAGTACCTTAAATGCCGAACAAGTCTCACCCACACGTCTAGACGAATACCAGCTAGATGTATTTTCATATTTGGTTCTAAATCGGATACCTTGTTCTTTGGCCTCTTGTTCCCGCATACCTACTGACGCAAGAGGTGGGGTAGTAAAGACCACGCTGGGCAACCCAGTATAATTAGATTTAAGAGTGTTCCCTTTGATTAGGTTGTTCGCTACTATGCCTCCATCATAACTTGCTACAGGAGTTAACGGTAAACCCCCACTAGCTGCGACATCGCCTGCTGCATATACAGCGGGGTTTGAAACACTCTGTAGATATTCATTGACCTTTACGCCTCTAATATTATGTTCTACTCCCGCTGCCATTAGATCCAGTCCCTCGATATTTGGGACCCGACCGGCACCATGTACTACCATATCGGTTTCTAGTGTTGTTGATATTTTGTCATCCGCTGCAGCTGCGTCAGATGCATGCACAAATAACTTGCCGTCAGACGACTTATCAATTCCCTTAACTGCTCTTTGTACCTGAAGATCAATTCCAATCTCTTTACCTTTTTGCACTAATTGATTAACAAGATCTGGATCGAAACGTTCTAGTGGTTTTTTTCCACGGTGCAAAATTGTTACCTCTACTCCAGCGCGTGCAGCAACATGTGCAAATTCAAACGAGATATATCCCCCGCCGACAAAGACAATTCTATTGGGTAAATTATCACCCTCAATTTCCAAAAATTGATCGCTTGTAATAACGTTCTCCGAACCCGGGATGTTTAGATTCATAGGCATTGCTCCTGTAGCTATCAAAATAAATCTACCATCCAGAATCCGGTCGTTACCATCATATCCTACTTTAACCGTATTTGAACCAACAAATCGTGCAGGACCATGAAATGGAATAATTCCAGCTTTAACGTAACTATCTTCTCTATCTTTTGGGAAAGGCTCAGTAAAGGTTCGCTTGAAACGTATCAAATCAGACCACTTGATATGAATTCTTTCTGAACCCGTTAAGCCTTTATTCTGGTGTCTTCGACTCGAATCAATCGTCTTCGCTGCTTCAACAAGAACTTTCTTTGGCTCGCATCCACGAAGTGCGCATGTCCCACCAAAGGGTAATGAATCTATTATGGCAACATTCCATCCTGCAGAACGACAATCGAACGCTGCACTAGATGCTGCAGTGCCTGTACCTATTATTATTAAATCAAATGTGCCTCCATTGGTCAATGTTTCATCCTTATCGGCAGCGAATAATAAGGATTCTACTACTATTGTATGATTGTTGGACCGTTGAGTACCATGGAGTACAATGTCATTTGTAGTATTTAGTTAAAGCTTTTGTAGCACTGAACATTCGTATGAATCGAAACAAATCGGAGTACATGATTTGGATTCTTTCCTAACCAATTATATCTCTAATCTCGTGAACTACTCTCATTTGACTCTTCCAATATGAACACAACGCGAGAACAACGTGTGTTCTTCTCTATAACATCCTATAGAATCACTAGGAGGCCGTATGTGTTTGATTTGTTATATACGTCCGGCGAATTTCGGCGGCAGACCCATTGGGCATAATTTTTATTGTATCGCTAAACCCAGTAGCATTGTCCGATAATACCATACTTGTACTAACGTGCGATCTGACGTCCGGATGATTGGCTAGTGCTTGTTCTCCGTCCGAGAATCCATTACAATACGCGTCGACTTGTCCTCTATTAACAATCGTGATATTGTCTACTGATACTGGTAATGTCTCTACTGCTGCTGGACAATGTTGATCCACGAAACCCGAATCTTGCCCCCTATTCCAACCGAGATCATAACATAATATTTGACCGAATGATACATCACTGTGTGAAGCGGCTGATCTCATATACATAGGCGGTGGACAATTCCCGTTTTTATCAGGAATGTACGGCGGCCCATGAACACAAGGGTATCCGCCGATCATAGCGTTTGTAATATCCCAATGACATCCAGTATTGTTTTCATTGTCGCATATTACTCCGCCTTGACTGTCATATTTTGCTGGATTAGTAGAGCCCTCTTTGTAACCAGAACAAAATTGTTGCTTTGTTTGATTATTATATAACGTTGGACAAGTCGTTCCAGAATGTGCCGATCCAGCAGCCAATCCTAGTGCATAACATTCGAGACCCTGGTGATCACATATTGTTTGCCGGATACCCAGGATTAAAGTATACTCGGTGTATTTCGCTGTCCTTGGACGTATTTGGAGTCGGCGAACATCACCGTCGGAGTTCCTTTTTGTAAAAATAGTAGCAATTATTCATATCGCACAATACGTCAAATTCAGAGGTCAGAAGGAGAAAATGGATTATTATGAAAAATGGAATTTTAGGATCTGGAGATGTGGGGCGCAGGTTGGTTGGAGAAACGATTAAAATTGGATCACGTAATCCAAATCAAGACAAAATCACTGAATGGATGGCTAATCACGACAAAGCAAAAGTATCATCAGGAACTTTTGCAGAAGCAGCTTCATTTGGTGAACTGGATCTTATCTCACTTGTCAATTTATACACATACCCTATTCTACTAACCATATTAATGACAAAAGATAATAGCAAATTTTTTGTGGAAAACTGGTTCTTGGGCTTTGCTTGCTTTATCAGGCGAGAGGCGGATATACCTGCGTAACTGATGATAATATTTAAGTGCACCACCTTACAAGTCATTTTGCAGTTATCATTAATATTGCATCAAAGGGAGTGCAAAACTAGTCATAATGCTTGTCCGGTTCTTCCATTTACATGATATGTTTATTTAATCTGCTTACTTTCCATGCGCTTAAATCCATTCATTATATTCGCCATCAGAAACCTTCTTACGAGGCAAAATTTCTTTAGTACACATTACATGAGCGATAAAAATGAAAACGAAGAACCAGGTCTAACTACAGAAGAAGCTAAAGATCTTGAATTAGACGAACAACCGAAGCCTACTCGGCACCATTCTGGTCATCATTCTCTGCCTATGTCATACAATGAGGAGCCCGGTAGGGATCATAAAAAAGGCAAAGGGAAAATGAAATAGCAAGAAATAAGTTCTCCCCCATAGCAGTAATAGTTCACCCACCAACAACCTAACACAGAACTTTTGGTTTTCCGCTTACAATACAAGCATTAGAATGAGACTTGTTGAGGCTTTAATTGGAGTAGACGCCATCATAGTAAGTATCTAGTATGCCTTGCAATTAGAATCTCGTAAATAGTATATATCACTAATCCAATTTCATATGAAAGCTGCTAGAATTGTTAAACTAAATGAACCTCTGCAAGTACAAGAGCTCCAAACACCAACACCAAAAGGTTCACAGATTTTAATTAAAGTTCAGTCTGTAGGTGTATGCCATAGTGATGTCCACGTATGGGAAGGCTATTATGAAGGTATAGGCGGCCAACCATTAAAAACTACTGATAGAGGAGTAAATTATCCTTTAACTCCTGGACACGAGATTGCAGGTATCGTGGATGGTTTGGGCGAACAAACCGAAGGATTTAGCAAAAACGAAAAAGTCCTTGTATATCCTTGGATAGGTGAAGGACTATGTCCTGCATGTAGAATTGGGGAAGAAAATCTATGTGATAAACCTAGATCTTTAGGTATCTATACTGACGGAGGTTATGCAGAATATGTATTGGTACCTAGCTACAAGTATCTAGTGAAAATAGGAAATGATATGGATACAGATACAAGTGCACCTTTATCATGTGCTGGACTTACAGCATATGGCGCAGTAAAAAATGCCAATCTAAAGCCAGACGATAATGTTGTGATTGTTGGTACAGGAGGTTTGGGCTTGATGGCCATACAACTTGCCAAAGCAGTTACAGGGGCCAAGATAATTGCAATGGATATAGATGATCAGAAATTAGATGTAGCAAAAAAGAATGGTGCTGATATCACAATAAATTCAAAAAAAGAGGATCCTGTAAAAGCAATCATGGATCTAACTGACAAATTGGGTGCAGACGCAATAATTGATTTTGTCAATGCTTCCAAAACCGTGGAGACTGATATGCAATTTCTTAGAAGAAGGGCAAGACTAGTTTTAGTAGGACTGTTTGGTGGCGAACTGAAATTAAGCTTAGTAGCTATGCCAACAAGGGCCTACAGGATAATCGGATCATATACTGGAAGTATAAGTGATCTGATAGAATTGGTTTCATTAGCAAAAAGAGGAGTAATCAAACCAGTTGTTTCAAATCATTTCAAACTTGAGCAAGCTACAGAAGGATTGAAGATGTTAAAAGATGGAAAAATTATAGGAAGAGGTATAATAAATCCTTAAAAGAAACGAAAGGAGCGAAGTACAACAACAATGGCAAGAGAATTAAAGACAATAAATCCTGCAACAGAGGAAGTCATTGATACATATCAGATAATGACTAAGGAGCAGATAAATGAAAAAACAAGGAAAGCTCAGAATGCGTTTCTTGATTGGAATAAAGATATTCATAAAAGAGCTGATCATATTCACGATTTTGCTCAAGAACTAAGAAAGAGTAAGGAAGAGCTTGCAAGGGCAATGACAAAAGAGATGGGAAGGCCAATAAAAGATGCAAGGCCTGAGGTCGAGAAATGTGCATGGGTGATGGATTATTTTGCAGATAACGGTAAGTTGTTTATAACTGATGAAGTAGTTAATACAGATGCTAGAAAAAGCACTATAACATTCGAACCTTTAGGAGTAGTAGGAAGTATAATGCCTTGGAATTTTCCTTATTGGCAAGCATTAAGATTTGCAGCTCCTTCGCTGATGGCTGGTAATACCATAGTACTAAAACCGGCAAGTGCTACTATGGGATGTGGAATAGAAATTGAAAAAGCATTTAGAAGGAGTGGGGTACCAGACGGAGTTTTTCAAACGATAGTAGGGGATTCAAGCATTGCAAATATACTTATTGATTCAGAAGATATTAATGCTGTGACGTTTACAGGAAGTGTTACTGCAGGAGGTATAGTGGCTCAAAGAGCAACATCACAAATAAAGAAATGTGTTCTTGAGCTTGGTGGAAGTGATCCATTCATTGTATGCAAAGATGCTGATATTGAAAAAGCATCGACTGGGGCTGTCAAAGGTAGATTCATTAATAACGGTCAGAGCTGTATAGCATCTAAACGATTTATCATAGTAAAGGATATTGCAAACGAATTCATCGAAAATTTTGTTCAAAAGACAGAAAAACTTAAGGTGGGCGATCCTCTGTCAGAGAACACAGATTTAGGACCTATTGTGAATGCTTCAGGCTTAAAGACTATAGATTCCCAGGTAAAAGATTCCGTTAAAGAGGGTGCTGAAATATTGACAGGAGGAGAACAGATTGGAAGCAAAGGGTATTTTTACAAACCCACAATTCTGAAGAACGTTTCTACAAATATGCGCGTGGCACAAGAGGAAGTTTTTGGCCCCGCTGCAGCGGTAATGGTTGCTGAAGACGAGATGGAAGCTGTGAGACTTGCAAATGATTCTCAGTACGGGCTTGGAGCAAGTATTTGGACTCAAGATCTTGACAAAGCAGAGAATCTGTCAAGGAAGATTAGGTCTGGTATAGTGACTGTAAATAATGTCGTAATTTCTGATCCAAGAGTACCTTTTGGTGGTGTGAAGAAGAGTGGATTTGGAAGAGAGTTATCAAGGTATGGCATGCTTGAGTTTGTCAATATCAAGTCAATTAGGTTCTATGACCAGCTTGTTCATCAACATCAGGTGGAATAGCTAGGCTAGGGTAAGATAAATAACCAAGTGACCATCTGCAAAAGTTTGCAGGGGCCCAACTAAAAGAAAGGATCATCTTCAGATCGCAGAATCTCTAAGAAGGTTCTCAATTTTCATATCCGATTCCTTAGCGATGGCGAGAGCGTCAGGGTTTCGATAGGGGGCAAGATAACTTATTATTACTCCGACTGAGCAATTTTATTAATTTATACCTTGCAACATTCAAGGGTGGATTATATTGAGAGTGGATAATATTGATTTACAGATTGTAATATTACTTGCTAGGGACTCTAGAACTCCTTACAACAATATAGCTTCTGTTGTTGGAATAACACCAGGTGCAGCAAAGAAAAGGGTTAACAAAATGATCTCAAATGGAGTAATACGCAGGTTTGTTTTAGTTGTAAATCCTGCAATATTTGGATACGAAAAACTGTGCTTTTTAATAGTTAGGAATATAGATAAGACGATTAAAGAACAAGACCTATTCAAAAGGATAAGCCTTTTAGGAGATATTTTTATTTCTGTCAGACCACTAGAGGGGCAGCTTTATTATTTCTGCTATTTGTCAGATCGGGAGCAGAAGATAGACTAGGTATACTGGCAGACTTACTTAAGCCGGCAGAGGTACAGAGTTTCTTTGCAAGATATGATCTTGGGAGATTTAATCCAGTAACTGTGAAAATTCATAGTTCTGATCTAGAAATAATGAGATCTTTAATATCAGATCCTAGATTGCGAATTGAAGACATTGCTAAAGAAACTTCACTTTCGACTAGGACCGTAGCAAGAAGATTAGAAAAGATGATAGAAAATCACATTCTGCAATTTACTCTTTTTACAGACTCATCTTCTACACAACTGACAGGCTTCATTGTATTTATCGTATTAATTGATGTTAACGCTTCTTATCATCAAAAAGTAGTTCAGAGAATATACAATGAAATGAAAGAATATTTGTTGCACCCACTTGATGATTTGGTACAATATCCAATTAACTCTACTATTAGCTATCAGAATGCATTTGTATTTGCATCTTTCTGTTGTGCAAACATTTCTACGGTCAACCTGATATTAAGAAGGCTAGAATCCTATGAAGGAGTTAATAAAATCGAGCCAATGACACTAACTAGTGAAACCAGACTTTATCAAGACTGGTTAAAGAATGAGATTGACAAAAGAATAACAACTAATCAAAAGTATTTATCATCATCAGCAGTTGCAGCAGCAACAGACGAAACATGTAAGATGTATTAACTCTTCTGTGTTTCTCAATTAAAGATGTGTTATTGTTTTGTATTGGTATATATACGTATGATAAATAATCGCTAAAACAAGAAGAGTCAAGGTACTGGGCTAAAGATATATGCTAGAGCTTTTTTACACTGACCGTTTTTATACCTGCAAGTCAAAAATCAGACAGACATTACAAAAAGTAGATGAAAATTATACCTTGGCTTCCATACTGGTTAAATCAATCCTAGAACAATTAGTGGGTATATGAAGAACGAAATATCTGCTACAAATAACCTACAAAAGGTTGCAATCGTAACAGGTTCTAGTTCTGGAATTGGAAGAACAACAGCTGTTGCGCTTGCCAAAGAAGGAATCAAAGTGGTAATTGCAGCTAGACGAGACAAGGAAGGAGAGGAAACCATTAGATTAGTCAAGGAATCGGGAGGTGATGGCGTCTTTGTGAAAACAGATGTCTCAAACGAAGATAGTGTAATTGCACTTGTACAAGAGACAGTCAAGATGCATGGTAGACTTGATTATGCCTTCAATAATGCAGGTGTGGTAGAGGATCCTGCACCATTTGCCAATAAGACATCAAGTATTTTTGATAAAATAATGGCCATAAACGTAAAAGGTGTTTACCTATCGATGAAACACGAGATTCCTCAAATGCTAAAAAATGGGGGAGGTGCAATAGTGAACACTTCATCTGTATATGGGATAATTGGTAACCCGCAACTACCAATCTATGTTGCAAGTAAACATGCCATATTAGGACTAACCAAAGCGGCCGCGTTAGAATATGCAAAAGCTGGAATTAGGATAAACGCCGTTGCTCCAGGTGCAATTGAAACTGAAATGATGGAACAATCAATTGGAAATGATAAACAACTCCGACAGGCTCTTGTTGCATTACATCCTATTGGTCGTGCTGGTAAGCCTGAAGAGATTGCAAATGCTGTTGTTTGGCTTTTATCTGACAAAGCATCTTTTGTCACTGGTCATACACTAGTAGTTGATGGTGGATGGGTGGGTCGCTAATTGGCAAATCCCACTAATGAGCTTACAATCAGAAGACAAATGAAAAACAAGGATACGTCTGCAAAAAAGGTAGCTATAGTTACAGGAAGCGCCGCTGGAATAGGTTACGAGATAGCAATTCACCTGGCGAAAAATGGCTTTCGTACATACGCATCAATGAGAAACCTTCAGAAGGCAAATGGGATCACAGAGATGGCGAAGAATGAGAATCTGCCATTAAGTCTAATTCAACTTGATGTTACTGATGACATATCAATCACCAAGGCTATTGATACAGTAATCAATGAAAGCGGAAGAATTGATGTATTGGTAAACAATGCAGGCTATGGACTTATTGGTTCAATCGAAGACATGTCTGTAGAAGAGCTGAAAGCACAGTATGAAACAAATGTATTTGGTACGTTTAGGGTGACAAAGGCAGTGCTTCCATATATGAGAAAGGAGCACGGCGGTTCAATCATTAATATCAGCTCTATCGCAGGCCGTATTGCATTACCTTTGTACTCAGCTTACGTAAGTACTAAATTTGCTATAGAAGGCTTAAGCGAATCAATGGCATATGAGTTAGAACCGTTTGGGATTAAGGTTGCTATTATTGAACCAGGTGCCATTAAGACAAACTTTAGAAGAGAACAAGCTGCGAAGGGATCATCAGAAGATAGTCCCTATTCTAGTATGATGCAATCACCTTCTAAGGCAATCGAGAAAATGTTAAAGCATCGTCTATATCCAGAAGAGGTTGCCAAGACTGTCATTCAAGCAATAGAGAATCCCAAACCAAAATTAAGATACATAGTAGGAAAAGATGCAGAAGAACTTATCGAACTTAGAAGGAAAACCTCTGATGAAGAGTTCTTTCATATAGTAGGGCAAAACATCCTCAAAAAAGAAGAGCAAGAATTTCCGCAGAACAGAAGTCAGGTTGCAGCAGAGGAGCAGTTCAGGATAAAAAAAGTTGTCGTCGATGGAGAGCGTACAGCCATTTGAAAATGAATCAATCGGATTATTTCTCAGCTTACCGTAGCTTGAAGCTGACCCGAGACGCACAAGGCATCCTGGTGGTTGAGTTTCACACCGACGGCGGTCCGCTGACCTTTACGGCTCAAGATCATACGGAATTTGTGGACGCCTTCTACCGAATTTCGCAGGATCGAGCAAACAAGATCGTGATCCTGACTGGAACAGGCGGAGAGTTCATCTTGGGAATCGATTTTTCATCGTTCGGCAATGTCGCCGATCCCAGCGTTTGGAGCCAGGTGCATGACGAGGGAGTGCAGATTCTTGAGAACTTAGCGAACATTCGCGTGCCAGTGATTGCTGCGATTGAGGGACACGCCAACGTGCATACTGAGTATGCGCTTATGGCCAACGTGATTGTGGCTGGGGAAGGAGCGACCTTCAATGATCTGCCCCACTTCGCCGGTGGCATAGTACCTGGTGATGGAATATTCACTACCTGGAGTTACCGAGCAGGGGCAGGAAGGGCCGAAGCATTTTTACTGAAACCAGAGCCACTGACAGCGCACACAGCTTACGACTGGGGAGTGGTTGCGGAGATTGTGCCAAATGGAAAGGCCTTCGCGCGGGCACGTGAACTCGCGTCACACTATCTGAAAGCCCCAGAAGTCACACGTAGAAACACTCGCGTACACTTTATCCAACCGTTGAAGGAGAGAATCGTGCGGGAAGTTGGTTATGGACTCTCACTTGAAGGTGCCTCAGCAGCAGACCTCGTCAAGTCAATGCAAGAAAAGGGTTAGTGATTTTGACATTCGATATCTACGCATCAAGAACTTGTAAATTCTGTGGCCAAGACAGGAAAACTAATAGATATGCTTATTGTGGCAATTGCTGGTCGCAATTAGAAAAGATTGAATCAGATGGCGACATTTTGATACGTCTGGACAAAAGCCTAGGCTCAGTTCCACAAAATGATTGATGCAATAGTAGGGATCATATCTTTGCTTCCCCTCATCTATGCTTGATATGACTTCAACTGAAATGAATTCGTTCTTCACTATCTTGTTATATGCCTCTATTTTTCCTTGCAGCTGGGGATAGGAATTTGGAATCGGTTTATCTTTTATGTTGTTATGCTCAAGAAAGCGTTTAAAGATTTTGGATGTAAACTGTTTACCATTGTCATGCAAGATTTTCTTGGGCTTTCCATTAACC
>Ga0207416_1002270_pt1 | contig 21602 bp, 14 predicted proteins | sample PaiPotPPM11metaG_FD_184107 | JGI IMG/M metagenome (GOLD analysis project Ga0207416, IMG submission 184107) | Iron sulfur acid spring bacterial and archeal communities from Banff, Canada, to study Microbial Dark Matter (Phase II) - Paint Pots PPM... ...
CTGCCAAGAGTGACCCGGCGCCCCCTCGCCCCCTCGCCCCGTCCCTCGCCGCCGCGCTGCGGCAGTACTTTGGCTTCGCCGCCTTCCGCGAGGGCCAGGAAGAGATCGTGCGGCGCGCAGTGGAGGGCCGCGACACGCTGGCGATTATGCCGACGGGCGCCGGCAAGTCACTGTGCTACCAGCTCGCCGCGATGTTGCGGGATACGCCGACGCTCGTTCTCTCGCCGCTCATCGCGCTGATGAAGGATCAGATCGACAACCTGCCGCCGGAGGTAGCCACGAAGGCGTCGCTGATCAACTCTTCGCTGGAGCCGGGCGAGGCCGCCAACCGGCTGCGGGCGCTGGCGACCGGGCGCTACAAGCTCATCTATGCCGCTCCGGAGCGGCTGCGCCAGCGCCAGTTCGTGGCGGCGCTGCGCTCGGTCGGGATCGGACTGGCGGTGATCGACGAGGTCCACTGCGTCAGCATGTGGGGCCACGACTTCCGGCCCGACTACCTGTTCATTCGTCCGGCGCTCGCGGCCCTGGGCGACCCGATCGTGCTGGGGCTCACCGCGACGGCGACGCCGGCCACCGCCTCGGATGTGGCCACATCATTGGGACGGCAGCTCGACGTGGTGAGGGCCAGCGTCGTGCGCCCGAACCTGCGCTACGAGGTCCAGAGCGTCGACGACGAGGAGCAGCGCCAGCGCACCACGCTGGCCTACGTCGCGGCGCACGAGGGCAGCGGCATCATCTACGCCCGTGCCCGCGACCGCTGCGAGAAGGTGGCGCGCCTCCTGCAGCAGCAAGGGGTCCGCGCCGCCCATTACCACGCCAGGCTCGATCCGTCCGATCGCAGCCGGGTCCAGGAGCAGTTCATCCGCGGCAATACGCGGGTCATCGTCGCTACGACCGCCTTCGGCATGGGCATCGACAAGCCGGACATTCGCTGGGTGCTGCTCTACAACTACCCTAAGTCGCTAGAAGAGTACGTGCAGATGGTCGGCCGGGCCGGGCGCGACGGCGAGCCAGGCGCCTGCACGCTGCTGGATAGCGGCGCCGACGCCAAGAGCTTGCGACGGTTCGCGTTGGCCTCGGTTCCCGCCATCGACCAGTTGCGCGTGGTGTATCGCCGGCTGCAGGCCTGCGCTCGGGCCCAATCCGAGGATGGGCGGATGGTCGAGATCGCGGCAGATGAGCTCAGTGCCGCCTGCGATCTAAAAGAAGACGACGACGTGCGCGTCCTCGTCGGCATGCTGGAACGCGCCGGCCTGACGCGACGCGACTTTGACGCCGGCCGCGCGATGCGCATCGAGCTGCCCCCGCCTCCGGCGGATTCCAGCAACCGCATCACGGCGCTGCTCGACGCCTACACCGATCAGGCGCTGGAGCGCGCCGAGCGCATGGTCGATTTCGCCGAGGCGAATCGTTGCCGCCACCGTCAGGTTGCGGAGCATTTCGGCGATTCGGTGCGAACCCCCTGTGGGATGTGCGACGTCTGCAGCCCCGCGGCCGGCGCCACGGCCGCACCTACGCCGGAAAGCCGCCCGCTGCCCACCAACCTGGGACAATCCATCTTGGAAGCGGTGAAGGGACTTGCCTGGCCGCTCGGCTACACCGGGCTGGTGGCGATGCTGCAAGGATCGATCAGCGCGCCGCCGTCCGCGCAGCGCAGCAAGGCCTACGGGGTGCTCTCGGCCGCCCGTCCCTACAAGATCAAGCAGTGGGTCGACCAGCTCATCGAGAGCGGCCACCTGCAGCCATATGAGAGCGACGACGGGTTCAAGCTGCTGCGCGTCGGCAAAACTGCCAACCTGCCGGATCTGGCAGCCCCGGTGCTGTCGCGGACCGCCGCGAAGAGGGATCGCCGGCCAGGGAGAGACGGAGCAGTCGACAACTCCGATGTCGACTCCGAAACGGTGCTGCCCAGCGAGGCGGCGGCACTGTTCGAGCGATTGCGCGAGTGGCGGCGCGAGCAGGCCCGGCAGACCGCGGTTCCCGCCTACGTGGTCATGCACGATCGAGCGTTGAGAGAAATCGCGATCACCCGTCCGCGTAACCAGCGGGAGCTTGCTCGCATCGAGGGCATCGGCCCGGCCAAGCTGGAGCGCTGGGGCGAGCAGATCATCGCGCTGGTGCGAGAAGGCTGACGACAACCCGGTCCGAGCGGTTCTGCCCCGGGACTAGCGCCAGTGCGATAAGCGCGGTCGGCCCACCCGGCGGGCATGTGCCCGAGCGGCCTTACGCGTCGGGTAGCTAACGCGGCAAGGTACACTGTTTGAGGTAGCACTTGCCTCTCCCGCAAGTCCGCGGAGCGCGATGATCAACGTTTCTCAGCCTCGTCGCGTGCATCGGCTCAGGCGTCGCACACTGTTGGCAAGTCTCGGAGCCACGGCCATCGGTTTGGGTTTGCTGGGACTTGGCGCCACCCACGCGGGTTCGGCCGTGGAATGGCGTCGACGATTCACAGCGGCGGTAGCCCAGGGTTGTTCGCCGGACGGCAGTTGCTCTGTCTACACTTATGGCAGGGCCTTTCACTATAAGGGTCGACGGCTTGCCTCGTATGGCGCCACGATGTATCCCTACTTCCAGCTAGATGGTCAGACGCTCCGGGGATCGGCTTGGGTTCACCAGGAGTTCACGCACTATATCGACAGTACGTTAGCCACAGCCGCCCAGGCTGGATTGAATACCATAAGAGTAACTGATTACTTAGAAGGCTCCTCTGATCCCTACGACGCCGTAGTCTGGTCCAATATGGACCATCTACTCTCACAGGCTCTCTTGTGGGGTATGTACGTGATCCTGGACTTCTCTTCGTATAGAAACCTTCTTCATACTCAGCAGAAGTTCCCATATGATCCAGATAGCTGGGCAGGATTCTTGCATTATGCCGGCAGTAGGTATGCTCACAACCCGGCGATTCTGAACTATTCCATCGCTGGCGAGCCCGCGGCGCCCAAAGGCCGCGATCCCTTCCGACCGACAACCACGCAGTTGACAGACTTTTACCGGGGCGCCTCAATGCAGCTTCGCCTGGCTGATCAGGGGCGTCACCTTATATCTTCGGGTGGCCTCCTATATCTGGATTGGGACTCAGGCATCGACTGGCGGGCCATTTTTTCCCTACCGGCTATCGACATAGCGGCGATTCACGTTTATTCTCAGGGTGATCGAGATACAACCATGCCCAATGTTTCATCTTGGGCCGGCGCGCATGGCAAGGTGTTTCAGATCGAGGAGTTTGGCTTTCTGCAAAGCATGGGGGATGCAGCTAGAGCAGCAGCGTTTCAAGACATCTACACCAGAGGTAAGAACTACCAAGCGGGAGGTATTGCCTTCTGGAACCTGGGGCCTGAGCTGAGTGCCGGCAGCCATCAGGTCGGCCCTGACACCCCAGCGGTGTGGAAGACGGTGATTCAGAACTCGCCAACGTTTGGGCAGCACAAGAGCCACGGCGCACCTGCGTGATCGATGTCCGCGCCGCGCATGACGGTACCTCCTGGACAATCGGTTGCTGACGAGAAGCAGGATGTGTCAGCTACGGCGTCGGCGTGGGAGTCGAGGCCACCCAGCTCAGTTGGGCGGTGGCGCCACCGAAGGCCTGGTAGTATTCCACCTTGACCTGATGCGAGCCGCCGGATAGCACAATTGCGGCCTGGTACTGCGTGGGCGACTGGTCCTTCCAGCCGTCGACGACCAAGTTCCCGTCGACCCAGACGCGCATGCCGTCATCGGTCACGGCGGTGAAGGTGTAGCTGCCGGCCGTGAAGCTGAACTGGCCGGCCCAGCGCACCGAGAAGCTGTTGGGACCGAGCCCGTTGCCGGGCCAGCTCGACCCCAACGTGTAGTTGATAGTCGCCTCGCATTGGCTCAATGTCGGGCTCCCCGTCAGCGTCTGGTCGTTGTAGTACTGGGCCACGTACTGGCCCAGCGGGCAACTGACCGGCGTGGGCGTGGCGGCGGGCGCCAGGCCCCAACTGAGCTGGGCGGTAGCGCCGCCCGCGTCCTGGTAGTACTCCACCTTGACCAGGTGCTGGCCGGCGGTCATGGTGACGTTCCCCTGGTATTGCGTAGGCGACTGATCCGTCCAGGCGTCGATGAGCAGGGCGCCGTCGACCCAGAGGCGCATGCCGTCGTCGGTGACGGCGGTGAAGGTGTAGGCCCCCGCGCCGAAGCTGAACTGGCCGGCCCAGCGCACCGAGAACTGGTTGGGACCGAGCCCGTTGCCCGGCCAGCTCGGGCCCAGCGTGTAGTTGATGCCGGTCTCGCACTGCGTCACCACCGGATTGCCGCTCAGGGTCGTGCCGTTGTAGTACTGGGCCGTGTACTGCCCCGCCACGCAACTCGCCGGGGTCGGCGTCGCCGTGGGCATAGGTGTGGCGGTCGGGGTATCCGTCGGCGCGGGGGTTGGCGTCGGCGTATTCGTCGCCGTTGGCGCGGGAGTCGGCGTGGGCGTTGCCGTGGCAGTGGGCGGTGGTGTCGGCGTTGCCGTTGGTGCAGGAGTGGGCGTTGCCGTGGAGGTCGGGGCGGCCGTCGCCGTTGGCGTGGATGTGGCCGTCGGTGTTGCCGTCGCAGTAGGCGTTATCGTAGGGGTTGGCGTGCTGGTTGGGACTGGCGTGGCCGTCGACGTCGCGGTGGGCGTCGGGGTGCTTGTCGCCGCAGGCGTGGAAGTTGGAGTGGCCGTCGGGACGGGCGTGCTGGTTGGAGTAGGCGTAGCAGTTGCCGTCGGGACGGGAGTCGGCGTTGCCGTCGGCGTAGGCGAGGCCGTTGATGTGCTCGTTGGCGCCGGGGTGGCCGATGGCGTGCTGGTTGGTGTCGATGCGGCCGTTGGCGTCGCCGTGGGAGCGGCGGCTTGCCAGGCGAGCTGAGCGGTGGCGCCGCCCTGGTCCTGGTAGTATTCGACCTTGACCTGGTGCTGGCCGGAGGCCAGTGTGGTCGTAGCCTGGTACTGCGTCGGGGCCTGGTCCTTCCAGCCGTCGATGAGCAGGGCGCCGTCGACCCAGACGCGCATGCCGTCGTCGGTCAGGGCGGTGAAGGTATACGTCCCCGCCCCGAAGCTGAACTGGCCGGTCCAGCGCACCGAGAAGCTGTTGGGCCCGAGCCCGTTGCCGGGCCAGCTCGACCCCAACGTGTAGTTGATGGCGGTCTCGCACTGGATCACGGTGGGGCTGCCGCTGAGCGTCTGGTCGTTGTAGTACTGGGCCACGTACTGGCCCAGCGGGCAGGCGACCGGCGTGGGCGTGGCGGCGGGCGCCAGGCCCCAACTGAGCTGGGCGGTAGCGCCGCCCGCGTCCTGGTAGTACTCCACCTTGACCAGGTGCTGGCCGGCGGTCATGGTGACGTTCCCCTGGTATTGCGTAGGCGACTGATCCGTCCAGCCGTCGATAATCAGGGCGCCGTCGACCCAGACGCGCATGCCGTCGTCGGTCAGGGCGGTGAAGGTATACGTCCCCGCCCCGAAGCTGAATTGGCCGGTCCAACGCACCGAGAAGCTGTTGGGCCCGAGCCCATTGCCGGGCCAGCTCGTGCCCAAGGTGTAGTTGATGCCGGCCTCGCACTGGGACATTACCGGGCTGCCGCTCAGGGTGGTGTTGTTGTAGTACTGGGCTGCATATTGCCCCGCCGGACAACTAGCCGGGGTCGGCGTCGCTGTGGGCACAGGCGTGGCGGTTGGGGTACCCGTCGGCGCCGGTGTTGGCGTCGGCGTATTCGTCGCCGTCGGCGTGGGGGTCACAGTAGGAGGTGGACCCCAACTGACCTGCGCCACCGCACCACCTGTGTCCTGATAGTAGTCGACCTGAATCTTGTGCTGACCGTTGGCCAAGGAGCTGGTAGCCTGATGTTGGACCGCCGATTGGTCGATCCAGGTGTCGATGAGCAGGTTCCCGTCCAGCCACACGCGCATTCCGTCATCGGTTACCACGGTGAAGGTGGAGGTCCCCGCCGCGAAGTTGAATTGCCCGGTCCAGCGTACCGAGAAGTGGTTGGGGCCAATCCCGTTGCCGGGCCAGTTCGGGCCGAGGGTGTGGTTGATGCTCGTTTCACATTGGCTAACAGTCGGATTGCCGGCAAGCGTCTGGTTGGTGTAGTAATCGGCCACAAATTGGTCCACTGGGCAACTGGCCATACTCACCGTGCGCAAGCCGAACGCGTACACACTGCCGTCAGTGCCGCCCGTAAAAATCTGGCCGTTCGACACGCTGGGCGCGGCGTAAAGTGTGCCACCTGTCGGATAGTTGTAAAGCTGTGCGCCTGTCGACGCATCGAGCACCTCGAGGAAAGGCCCCGCGCCGTCGACAATCAGGCCATTCGTGTACGCCAACGCCGGAACGACGGGTCCGGGTGCTCCGTGCTCCCACCGCACGTTGCCCGTGGCCGGGTCCAGCGCTCGTACCGATCCCTTGTATGTGATGCTATTGACAGTCGTGTTCCCGCCCGCGACGTACAGCGTGCTTTGGCCGAACGCGCCGGAAGAAGCGCTGCCATCACCACAGGTTGGACATTGGCCGCCCACGGCGATCTGCCGCTGCCAGATCGGACCGGCCCCGACATTCGTTCGGTCAAAGGCGTAAGTGATCCCGTTCTTGTTGGTCCCAGCGACCAAACCTCGACCAGAGGCGTCGTTGAAGAGTATCGGCGACGTCCCCCAGTCGGAATCGGTAACTGTCTGCGCCGCCGGGATAGTCCACGAGCTCTTGATCGCTAGCGTGGAGGCGTCCAGGGCGATCATCGCCTGGCTGTAGATCTCGTCCGGGGCATTCTTGGTGCCGGTGGTCACATAAATGGTGTTGGTCGCCGTATCGACGGCAGGCGAGGTCCAGATCCCGCCACCGTACTCGCCCGCCGGGACGATGTTGAACGTGTTCACAACCGCGTGGCTGCTCAAGCTCACCTGGAGTAACTGGCCCGGGACCACCGGGCAGTCAGCCATGCTCGCGATGCCGATGTAGGCGTAGCCGTTGTAGATCAGTGGGCTGGACCAGTTGTAGTGTCCGCCGGTAGCGCTGTTGTCGCCGGTATACACCCGCCACAAGACGGCGCCGGATGTGGCGTCCAACGCGTACCAATAGGCGTCACCGCCTCCGACGTACACCGCTCCGTTCTGCACCGTGGCAGTCGAGCTCACGCCGGCCGTCGCGGGGAAGCACTTGGGGTTGGCTGTGGTAACGCCAAGATACGTCTTCCATTTCATCGCACCGGTCGCCGCGTCGAGCGCGTACTCATTGCCATCCCATGATCCAACGTAGACCGTGCCGCTGACGACGGTGGGAGAGGCGGCCACGACGCCGCCCGTCTTGAACGACCAGCGCTGGACCAGTTGTGCCGCGTTGGACGACGAGAGCGTTGTCTCATCGCTTGCAGCGGTGCGTTGCGGATCGTGCAAGTAGGTTGGCCAGTCACTTGCCATCATCAGGAGCGCCGCGGAAAAAATGACAAGCATCGCCCCTAGCCGGGAAAGCCGCGATCGGACAACAGAGATGCTCATGGAGACGCCCTCCTCGGGGCCACCTGTTCAGGTGAAACGGGCGGCGCCAGCGGTCCTGCTCCGGCCTCTGGCGCCGCACGGATGGCGTAGAGGCGCCAATGGTCACCTCCGGGAAAGTCTGCTAGTAGCTCGGCCCAGGGCTCGCGGCCCTCCCAGAGTTCTGGATACCGGCGGTTGACGGCATCCAGGGCTCCCGTGGCCGTGGGCCGTGGAACCAGGAAGGCGTCAACTTGACCAAGGGGTCGCGCCAACAGCTCCGGAAAGTCCCGATCGGAGCTAATGACGAGCTGCTTTGGCCGTTGAACCCGCAAGATGATTGGGAAACTCCGAAAGGAGTCGGTAAGCACTGTGGGACGAGGATGGGCGTCCAGATAGGCGACGACCGGGGCAATCTCCTGAAAGGTGCTCGGAGACTCCGTGTGCAGCGGCGTGGACGGTCCGAGCATGGCGTAGGTGGCAGAGTCGCCGGCTACCAGCAACAGCAGACAAGATCCCCAGATCAGTGGGGAGGCTTTGTTCGTCGACATGAGGCGAGCGCCAAAGGCGATTGCCACGAAGCCGAAAACGATGAAGCTCAGGAAGAAGCGGAGCCATCCGGCGCTGGCTCCCCGATAGAGCAGGAGCGCCTGCAACAGCGGGATGGCCAGTGTCGTGGCTGCCACGATGAGCGCCCGGACGTGCCGCTCGCGCCGCCCGGCCAGCCCGAACGCAAGGAGCACGACGATCCCCGGAACGACCGGCGGGAAGAGCAGGGTCTGGCGAATCAGGTATGTCAGGGTTGCCCCGAGGTTGCCCGCGGCGGCGTCCACCGGCGCATAGGCATACGTCCCCGTGGCAAGCTGGGCCGAGTTACCGTAGCTGGACTGGAGAAAGTAGAGGGCGTCGCCCATGATGGTCCAGTTAAGAAAAACCCAGACGATGGCTACGCTGACGAGCGGGGCCATCCAGAAGACCAGTAGGCCGTCGATCCAGTCCCGACGGCGTTGGGTTGGAGCCCGCTCCAACGGCAGGCGCGCAAGACCGAACGCCAGGCAAATCGCCACGATGGCAGCCCAGAAGGCGACCTCATAGCGGATGAGGAAGCCTACGGCCAGCCAGAGACTCGAACCTAGCAGGTCGGAGAGGTACCGCTCTTCTAGATAGCCCCAGAGGCCATCCACCGCGGCGAGCATGGTTGCCGCCATCATTAGGTCGGTCATGCCGTTGGCGGCGTAGTAGACGACACCTGGGTTGAGCGCGAACAGGGCAGTGACGGTCCAGCGCAAACCCGTTGGGATGCCCAGGCGCTTCAGGATACGCACGAAGAAAAAGACCGCGAGTCCACCGAACGCGGCGCTGACGAGGGAGGCGGCCACGCCCTGGCGTGCGAGGGCTGGCCAGAAGTCCTTCAGGGCAACCAGTGGGACGGCAAGCAAGCCTGGTAGCGGATTCCAGACGAACCCGATGCTGGCGAGGTGGGGATCGCGGCTGAATAGAACGTAATAGGCGTCGGCGACGCGCGCGAGCGCGTCACCCATCACCCCGTAGTGCGAGACGAGGATCACCCCAAGCACGCTGTAGGTGACCCAAGAAACCAGGGCGACGAGCCACGGTTCCCTATCGAGGGCCGAGTGTACCCGGGGCATGGTAGCGACGGTGAGATCGTCCTCTGGGAACCGAGCCCAGCCAGCAAGCGTGCTCATGACGCCGTTCCGCGTTCCGCGACACCAGGAGTGGCCGGCGCTGACGTCAGCCCATGGTCGGTCTTCTCCCAATACGATGGGCGGGTAATTAATTGGACGAGGGCCTTCCAAGCCGCGACCGACATCAGGGTCCAATAGCAGGGGGAGAACGCCGTCCACGCCACCATGTCCCAGAGGTTTCGCCGCGCGACGGCAACCATATTGGTATAGGTAAAGGCGAGATTCCCCAGGAGAAGATTGACAGCGGCCACGTAGTAGAGCCAGGGGGGGAGCAATGAGTGCAGGACTCCCGTGTGGGTCAGATACCAGAGGGTGGTAAGGAGCGCGTAGAGCGGGTTGAGCAAGAGCGTCAGCGGGGTGCCGCCAACGATCAGCTGGAACCCCACAAACCCGCGCGGGCCCAGTGCCCGCCAAAGGGCAACAGGATGGCGCATATGCACCAACCAGGTCTGTAGGTAGCCCTTCACCCAGCGTGAGCGCTGTCGAATCCAGTTGCCGGTTCGACTGTTTGCCTCCTCATAGGTGGTGGCATCGATGACTGCCGTCTTATATCCGGCCTTGTACAGGCGAATGCCCAGGTCAGCATCCTCCGCGACGTTGTGGGGATCCCACGCCCCGACCTTACGTAACACGTCCGTGCGGAAGTGGTTCGAGGTTCCGCCCAGCGGAATCGGCAGGCGGAGCGCGTGAAGCGCCGGCAGCAGCAGATCGAACCACATGAGGTATTCGGCGGTAAACCAGCGCGTGAGCAGATTCTGTCGCGGGTTGAAATACGCCAGCTTGGCCTGAACGCACGCTACGCCGTGGTCTGCCTTGCGAAAAGCAGCCACAGCCTTGAGGAGCTGATCCGGCTCCGGGATGTCCTCGGCATCGAAGATGACCGTGTACTGTCCGCGAGCCAGGCGCAAGCCGTAGTTGCACGCCTTCGGTTTGGTCCTTGGCTCGGATGGCGGAACGATAATCGAGTCGATGAAGCCGGGCAGCCGCAACGACTGCGCCGCCGCGATGGTCTCGGCGTCGTCTGCTTCCATGAGGAGCTTGACGTCCAGACGGTCGTGTGGATAATCCAACTCTGACAGCGCTCGAGCCAGAACCGGCAGCACACGCGCCTCACGGTAAATGGGGACCAGCACCGTGTACATGGGCAGGTCAGCCCGATCGATCTGACTTAGTTCATCCAGGGGAATCTCGACGCCATGACCTAACGAACCGAGTCGTACGATCAGCCAGAGCTTGAGCAGTGCGGAGCCAAGGTAGTACGCCTGGCCCATGGCGTTCAACGTGACCAGTGTGAACAAAGGCGCGACCAGTAACCCGAGCAGAGCCAGCAGTCCGAGAACGACGAGAGCAGCGCGCTGACCGGTGGTCAGGGTATAGGAGGCGGAGTCCTCCGGGCGGTCGCGAAGCAGACCTTGCCTGCTCTCCTCGCTGAAATCCTCCGCGTAGATCTGTTGCAGCACGGCGAGGACATCTTGGTAGCCGGTCACGACGTGGCGGATCTCACGACCGGTGGTGCTGCCCAGTTGCTGGACCGCGAGCGCATCGTCTGGATCGGCCATCGCGACCGTCAGCCGGTTCCCTCGGATCCCCAGCGGTACCAGTAGGTGGTCGCGCCAGAAACCAGCCGGCATGACACGGAAAAGTGCGGGATCGAGCATCTGCAGTCCCTGACGTCCATCTTCCGATGTCAGCAGGTCGACGAGCGGCAGCTCGTGCTGGCGGGCGACACCGTTGGCGATGGTCAGCCAGCTCGCCCGATTGGCGCTGACGAGGATGGCGCCCAGGCGCCCACCGGCAGCTTGTTGCTCTTGCAGCGCCCCGGTGACATCGCCTTGACTCACCAAGCCGGTTTCCACGAGGATTTCGCCTAGCCGCCGAATCGTAGGCCGTCTGGGGCGGAGCAATTCTACCGGGGTCGCGCCTTCGACGGACGGCGTCCAGACACGGTCCTGGGCGACCCGGAGCTGTGCCGGGTGCGCTCGCCAGAGTCGCACCGATCGCTCCCCGCCGGCTAAGAGTTGCAGTCCGTCTTCTGAGAGGTTTTCACATGCGGCAACATGAATAGACCTCGGCGTAACCGCGAACGGTAGCATGCCGTACCGCCGCGCGTCTGTCTCCGGCAGCAGCCGCGCGGCCGCCGGATCGACGGGATCGTAGAGGCGCCGCGGCTCAGAGAGCAAGACCGGGCGCAGGTCCACGTACGCTAATTGTGTGCGCATGGTGAGCCTCGCCTCTTCAGGACTACGCCGCTGTCGCTGCACAGGAGCTCCAGATGGCTCCGTTCCCAATAGTGAATGCCTGCTCTGTCAGGCGTGTCTCGGGTCCGGGGAACTCCCTAATTGCCGCGCGACCGTGGCAAGGGCAGAACCGATGCGCCATCTGCGAAGGATCGAGGCGGGGATGGCGCCAGTTTGCCAACGATCCACAGCAGCGCGGGCGCCGCCAGAAAAACGAGCGCCGGGTACGAGAAGAGCACCCAGAGCAAGGCCGCCAGCGCCAGCAAAGCCGTCGCGGCGCTGAACACGCCTCGAAGTGGGAAATAGAGCATAGACGTCCCCCTACCCGCTCATCGCTGTCAACGTGACATGCACCGTGCCCGCAGTCTGGTCAATAACGTGGACATCCGGACGATGCTGTAACCAGTCCGCCAGCAGGCCAATATCCGGACAGTGCGCGTCAATACGATAGAAGCCCGCGCGGAGCAGGCGGGAGTCGATGTTTAGGATGGGCAGGTCGTCCAGGGCATCGGCGAGCTCGTCGATCTCCGAGAGACAACCGACTGGTCCGACGGAGAGAACGACCGGAACTTCCCACGCGCGCGTCTCAAGTTGTGGAATGGGGTCAGGCATGACTGATAGCCCCGTCCGATTCCACGCTTCTTGGGCGATCGTCGCGCCTGCTCGGGCAAGCGCGGTTTCTCCTCGAGCGATTGCTACCTCGGCCGCAATGAGTGCGGATGCGACCTTCGCGCTGGCCGCGTCTGCTGCCGCGATTTTGGCCTGCCGCCGCGCTTCCGCCAGCTCCCTCCGCAAGGCGTCAATCGTCGTCTCCATCGTTGCCCCCGCCGTCTCCACTCGCTGGACCGTGGTATCCAAAGATGGTGGTCGAAAGTCATGCTGCATCCCGTTGCGTGGAAACCTGACGAGTTCTTTGAGCGAAGATTGCCCCCAGGTGAGATGAGCGTTGACAGTGTAATTCCAAAGCGTTGCCGAACCGATGGCGAAGAGATTCGCCGCCAGATAATAGATGCCCAGCAAGCTGGTGAGCGCCGCCAGCACGCTGATCGACACAGCCAGCCCGCCCAGGGAGACGACGTTATAGCGCACGAGCCGTTGGAGCCACGGCAGATCCGTTCGCGCATTGCGGAAGGTCCACCCGTCGTTGAGCACAAAGTTGCTGAGAATGGCCACCTCGGTCGCCACCACCGCCGCGGAAAGATGGCTCCAGCCGCCAAGCTGAACCAGGCAATAGAGGAGCAAAGTAGTGACGAGGACCCCCGAGGCCCCAACAGCGCCGAACTGCCCTAGGCGTGTGACGTGCGTTCCGATCCTTAGTGGTAGGATGCTTACTAACGGCGCGGCTGAATGTCGCGCTGTCCCGGCTCGTTGCATCTGAGTATCTCCTAGTACCACTGCAGACCGGTTTGGTATTAGCTCGGGCCAGCGTCAATGGGAGGGTTCGCCCGCGCTGATCGTGGCAACAGCCCGAGCACCCGCTACAGGGTGGCCGATACGTCGCCTTCACAAGAGCGCCGCAATCAACCACGATAGCACCGGGCAATGAGAAGCTCATGTACGTACCGCACCGTTCGGCCTGTTAGCTGACGAAATGGTCACCTTATTCACGGGACGATCAGGTGGAATTGGTATAACATTACTGCGGTGCCCGTGACGTCGTGACGGTGGGCCTGAGGCGGCACTGCTTGCTTTGCGCAGCCACGAATGAACCAAACGCATCCATTCAGACGCAGCCAGGTCGGGAGGGTACGTTAGGATGTTCCGCAAGGCACGGCATGTCATCATCGTGGCGATCGTGACACTCGGGCTGGCGCTCGCCGCGTTACCCGTCGCGACTGTAGCCGCCGACGGCAGTTCGCTGCTCCGAGTCGTCCATGCCTCACCGGGCGCGGCGTCGGTGGAGGTCTTCGTCGACGGGCGCAAGGCCGTGAGCTCGCTGCAGTTTGCGCAGGCCTCGAGCTATTCCACGGTGCCGGCCGGCACGCATCAGGTCGCCGTGTTCAGTTCCGGAGCCAGCAGCGGGGCGAAGCCGGAAATGAACGCCACCGTGAACTTGCTGGCTGGACAAGCCTATACCGTGGTTGCAGCAGACGTGGTGACGAAGATGTCGCCGATGGTGCTGCCCGACGCACTGTCGGCGCCGCCGGCGGGGAAGGCGGTCGTGCGGCTCGTCCATGCATCGCCGGACGCCCCGCGCGTGGCCGACATTGCCCTAGCTGGTGGCCCAGTGCTGTTTCACAACGTGGCCTTCAAGGCCGCGACGACGTATCTCCCGGTGGCGCCCGGCACGTACCGCTTCGAGGTTCGACCTGCGGGAACGACGCTGGCACTGGCCACGACCGATCCCATCACCGTAGACGCTGACCACACGTACAGTGTCTTCGCCCTGGGCGAGCTTGCGGACGGATCGTTCAAGGCGGTGGCGATTGCCGACAATGCTCGTGGTGGAGGGGTTGGGGTCCCCCCTGGCTCCGGTGGCGGCGGCATGAGCCGCGGGCAGGTCGTGCGGCATTCTGCATTGATTCTGGGCGGATTGCTCGCCATCTTGGCGGTCCTGGTTGCACTGCGATCTGTTCTCGTCACGTCACCGCACCGTCGCGGCTAACCAAGTGTGCAGCGTGGTGAACGTATTGGAGACCGGGAAGCCGGCTTTGGCGTCGCGTGGGACGGCCGATTAGTTTGTCGGATGGCGGGCGGCTCCGTCCTAGAGAGAACGCAAGCGCACCATGCGTTGGTTTCGCCATTTCGACGGGCGCGACCTCCTGAGCGCGGTGGTGGTGCTATCCATCATCGGCCTTATGCTCTATGTCTCGGGCCTCGGCTCGCGTTCGCCCGGCGCCAACCTTCCAGAGCTGGTGCTGGCAGAGTTGGATGGCGCCGCGCAAGCGAGGGTCACTGCCACCGCTTCCATAACGAGTCAGACCACACCGAGTCAGTCCTCCCAGCCACTCCGTGCTACCTCGCGGCCGGCTACCGCCATGTCGAGCGTTCCAGCAGCCGTCGCGACCTCCCAAGCCGTCGGAGCGCCCGACCGGACCCAGAGTCTGGCCGCGCCCACCGCGGCTCCCGCCGTGACCTCCGCGGCGTCCCTTCCCGCGCCGACGGCCACTGTGGAGACTCTGCTGAACGCCGTACCTCCCTCGGCGGCCGAAGTCGTACGGAAGATTGCGTCCGCCGAGGCGGGCCTGCGAACCGGACAGCTCGCGGCGAGGATCGATGTGGCGGACGCCTCGTCCACAACCGTAGACATGGCCTTCGACCTCGGTGACGGACGGCAGCCCCCGCGCCTAGAGAGCATGACGACCTACCTGGCCGGTGGCGGCACGCGAGCAGTCGAGCGGATCACTGTCGGGGACCGGACCTGGCAGCGCGAACCGGGCGGCGAGTGGTTGGTTGTGTCGGCGGAAACGGGGATTCGCGCCCGCGTTCAGCCCTACCTGCCGGCGGTCGATGCCGTGTCGGATCCTGTGTTGGAGGGTAGCCCAGAGCGCACGCTGATCCACTGGCACGATTCGACGCACGGCTCCGAGGTGACGCTGCGCGTCGATCCCAGCACCGGCATCGCGCTGGAGTTGCAGGAGGCTGCCAGCGGCGGTCCCACGCTCACAGTCACCTACAGCGGCTGGAACGACCCGGTCCGGATCGCCCCTCCAACGATGGGTTAGCACCGTAGAGTCAGGAACCGGTCTGCTAGCCTGAGTGGTCGCCACCATTGTGGTCGGTGTGGGACTTGCCCGGCACAGACCACGATGGCCGGCCCAACCTGGTCCACGGTGGCCGCTCAGGCCGGTACTTCAGGCCGAGCATCTACACCCAGGCCGGAGCGCAACCTCCATGCTCGCCTCCCGGCGCGGCTCAGGTTTATGACCAGGCCTCACCTAATCTGTTGTGATCGAACACGATCATATGTCAATTTGATTACTGCACTCTCAGCTTAGGTCGGTGCATCACTCATCAAACTTGTGTCCGCGGGCCTGGACGGCAGAAACTCCCAATTGTGCTAGGAGGTTGGACTGTTATCTCCACACTACGCTACACTTCGGGTGATGCAGATATGACTGAAGGTAGCATGAACCGCGGATCAGCGACACGGCTAGGAAAGCGGGTTGCCCAGCTTGATGGCGAAGCGAGTGAAGAATTCGGGAATCAAAGGAAGGAATCGGTGTCGCCACCTATGAATTGCCACCTTGGTTCGGATTGCGCTTCATCACGGAGTGGCATAACTATTGCCCGCACGAGCTATTTGTCGTCGGTGTCCCGCTACAGGTTGGTGGTTTTCCTGCTGCTGGTGGTACTCGCTGCAGTTGCCATGCCGGGTCAGAGCGCCTTGGCCAGCGCTGCAATCAGCGCCCACCTCCCGACGAATTCGCCTGTGCAGATTGACCAGGCAGAGGCCGGATTCGTCTTCGCTAATGGTCAGGATCTTTACCTCAACGGCCGCAAGCTTACGTCTTACGGAGCAACCATATATCCTCACGTTTACCTAAACGGCTCGCTCCATTACGGCTCTGCATGGGCATATCCGACGTTTACCCAGTATCTCGACACGATCCTAACCACTGCTACCGCCGCGCACCTGAATACCTTGAGAGCAACCAATTATCTGGATGGAACAAGCAACCCGTATGATTCGACTGTCTGGGCGAACATGGATTACCTTCTGTCAAGGGCCGCGAGCCACAATGTTTTTGTCATATTGGATCTATCGCCTTTCCGTAATTACCTGATCAGGCAGGGTCGCATGCCTTATGATGCCAGCCGTTGGACGGATTTCTTGGACTTTGTCGGGGCGAGATACTCCACCAACCCGTCGCTCTTGGAATACTCAATTGCCGGAGAGGTAAGTTGCCCCAGCGGCAAGGACCCTCTTCGTCCTCCGTCTACGGCTGCACTTACCCAGTTCTATAGCTCGGCATCCTCAAAGTTATTCAGTGCTGACCAGGGACATCACCTTATTTCGAGCGGCGGCTTTCTATTTCTCAACAATAGCGGATGCGGAATAGACTGGAAGTCCATTTTTGCCCTGTCTCATATCAATGTATCCGCGATTCATGTGTATTCGGACAACGATAGATACATTACCATGCCGAAAGTTTCGTCGTGGTCGGTGTCGCATCGGAAGCCGTTCGTCGTTGAGGAGTTCGGATTTCAGCAGCGCAACGGAGATGCGAGCCGATCCTCACAATTCCAAGATATGTATGCTAGGAGCTTTCACGACAATGCAGCGTGTGTAATCTTCTGGAATCTGGGCTTCGAGGTGAAGGCGGCGAGCTATGATGTAAACGTGGATACTCCGGCTACTTGGAGCACAGTGCTCCAGAATGCGCCGTAAGGCGTGTCGGCTGCCCGGCGAGATCGGTGGCGCAAAGGACCGCCTACAGCAGGCGTTAGCGTGCCGTCACCAGGGCGCTGCTACCCTGGCCTCACCGTCCGGTGCATGGTCCGGTCACGGTGTCGGGCTGGCCGCCGTCGGTCGGGGCAGGCGTTCAGAAGCGTGTCATGCCCTCAGGCTACAGTAGAGATGCTCACGGGGAGGTACGACACGCAGTTTCTGATACTTATCCGCGGTATCAACGCGGCGACCGTCAAGGAGACGTTCGAGCATCTCGCCGCGCGTCGCGACCCGAGGGTCACCGCCCTGTATCCCTTCGCCGGAGAACTGCCGGATATGACGACCACCGGTCCGGCCGGCCGGCTATGCACGTTTGAATATCACACCATCGCGCCATTGCCGTCCCCCCCATCGGAGGAGCGCCGATCCGACCGGCGCTGGACGCTCCCGTGGGCCAAGCGCGGCGCTTGATCGGCCACCGGCCCGATTCAGCTTGCGGCGAAGTGGGCGCCGTGTCCTTGTTGGCGCGACGCTGCTCGTGCTGCAGCTACTCGGCGCCGCCATCAGGCGGCTACTGTTCCACGACGCCCAGCGACGCGCCGGGCTAGCGCGCCGCCACCAGGGCACTGCTGCCATTGCCGCGGACAGACTCGACCATCCCGTCTGGAATGTCGGTTGGGGGCTGCTCGCAAGGGACCACGTGAATCAGAAACTCCAGGCCCAGTTTGGCGGAGAGCTGGAGCAAGATGCCAAGCTCTGGCGTCTCCTCCCCAATCTCCAACTTCTCGATGGTGGAAATGGGAACGTCGACCCGCTCAGCCAGCTCGTCCATCGAGAGATGATGCTCGACGCGGTAACCCACCAGACGGAGGGCCACGTTACGAGCGAAGGCCGTGCGCTCCCACTCGGCCCGAAAGCGAGGGTCATCGCGAAGCATCTCTTCCCTGAGAGCCACACTGTCGATGAGTTCGGTCATGCGGTCACTCCCTTTGATCAAGCAAGGCGGCATATCGCGTTGCGGCAGTGCGCACCGCGCGTTGGAATCCGGACGGATCGACCCGTGCCTCAGGCCCGACGGCCGCGATGAGCATTGCATCGTCGTGCTGACGATAGACGGCTCGCCATCGGCTGCGACCAGCTCGAGGACGCAACTCCCGCCAGCCGTGCGCCCCTTGAATTGCACTACTGTGTGGGAAGGAAAGGTGTTCGCCATATTCTTCCAGTTTTTTGACGGCGCGATCCAAGGCGTCCTGCTCACGTTCGGGAAACCGGCCGAATTCCTGCGCCGCGGCTGGGAACCAGCGTACTCGCACGGTTGCTCCTCATTGGCGCCCGGGCAGGCAACGCGGCGCCATTGCTAACATTTGCTTGCGCGAGTGCCACTAGGGCCATCACAGACGCTACCACGTCCAGCTACACCTGGCAACAATGAGCTATTGCCGGCGGTTGCCGCCGCTCCCGCGCACGCAGTACACTGCTGCGCGGCAGTTGAAATAGGAGCAGCCGCCGCGCGATGCGCGGTGGCGAGATGGGCGGACATGAGCGCAATCGTGAGTGTTCGGGCGCGAGAGATACTGGACTCGCGCGGCAATCCCACCGTCGAGGTGGATGTAACGCTGGAAGACGGCACCCTGGGCCGCGCCGCGGTGCCCTCGGGGGCGTCCACCGGCGCGCACGAGGCCGTCGAGCTGCGCGATACCGGTGACAAACAACGCTATCGCGGCGCCGGCGTCCAGCAGGCGGTCCGCAACGTGAACGAGGTCATCGGGCCGGCGCTCATCGATATGCCGGCGACCGAGCAGCGAGCCGTCGACCAGACGCTGATCGAGCTGGACGGTACGGAGAATAAAGGCAAGCTCGGCGCGAACGCCATTTTGGGGACGTCCCTGGCAACGGCCCGGGCCGCCGCCGCCTTCGTCGACCTGCCCCTATACCGCTATGTCGGTGGCAGCAATGCCCACCTGTTGCCCGTACCGATGTTGAACATCCTGAACGGCGGCCGGCACACCGACTGGCAGTCGACGGATCTGCAAGAGTTCATGGTGATGCCGGTCAGCGCGACTTCCTTTGCCGAGGCGCTGCGGATGAGCGCGGAGGTCTACGCCGCCCTGAAGCGGGTGCTGGCCGGCCGCAAGCTCTCCACCTTGGTGGGCGATGAGGGCGGCTTCGCGCCGGCGCTGGCCAGCAACGCCGAGGCGCTCGACTTCATCGTCGAGGCCATCGGCGCCGCCGGCTACCGCCCCGGCGAGGACATCCTGCTGGCTATCGACGCCGCCGCGTCGGAGCTATTCGAGGACGGCCACTACCGGTTGCGACGGGAGGGCAGGACCCTGTCCTCGTCCGACTTGATCGGGCTCTACGAGGAGTGGGCTTCCCGCTACCCGATCATTAGTCTGGAAGATGGGTTGGCCGAGGACGACTGGGCCGGCTGGGCGGAGCTGCGCCGGCGGCTGGGGGACCGCGTCCAGCTCGTCGGCGACGACCTGTTCGTCACCAACACCCAGCGTATCGCCCGCGGCATCGCCGAGCGCTCGGCCAACTCCGTGCTGATCAAGCTCAACCAGATCGGTACCTTGACGGAGACCATGGACGCCGTCGACCTGGCCAAGACGTCCGGCTGGACCGCGGTGATCTCCCACCGCTCCGGGGAAACCGAGGACGTCACCATTAGCGACCTGGTGGTGGGGATGAACACCGGTCAGATCAAGACCGGCGCGCCGGCGCGCAGCGAGCGGGTGGCCAAGTACAACCAGCTCCTACGTATCGAGGAGGAGCTGGATCGTGCCGCGGTCTACGCCGGGCGAGCCGCGTTCAGGAGCCTTCATGGCTGATCTGCTCGCCATTGGCGAGTGCATGGTGGAGTTGTTTTCCGAGGAGCCGCTGGCGGAGGCGCCCGCCTTCGTCAAGACCTTCGGCGGCGACACCTGCAACGTGCTCGTGGCGGCGTCGAGACTTGGGACGAGCACCGGCTATGTCACCCGCGTCGGCGACGACCCGTTCGGTCCGTTCTTGCTGGAATCCTGGCAGAGCGAGGGGATCGACGTATTGCAAGCCCGGGAAGTACCGGGCTTTAACGGCCTGTACCTGATCTCGCTCCTGCCCGGCGGGGAGCGGGAATTCGTGTATTACCGCAAAGGCAGCGCCGCCAGCACGCTGGAGCCTTCCGACCTGGACGAGCGTGCCATCGCCGGCGCCAAGGTGCTGCACGTGAGCGGGGTGACGCAGGCGCTATCTCCGTCCTGCCGCCAGACGGTACTGGCCGCCGCTCGGCTGGCGCACCGTCACGGCGTCCAGGTCTCCTTCGATCCCAACCTGCGTGTGCGCCTCTGGTCGCTCGAGGAAGCGCAGGCGGCCATGGCCGAGCTGCTGCCGTTCGTAGACATCGTGTTCCCATCGGCGCCGGATGAGTCGGCGGCGCTCATCGGTAAGCGGGAACCGGAGCAGGTAGCCGCCTATTTCCGCCAGAAGGGCGTCCCGCTCGTGGTCGTGAAGTGCGGGGCGGAAGGGGTGCTGATGGCCGCCGGCGATTCGACCACCCTGATCCCGGCGCACATTCCGGAGATCGTCCGCGACACCTCGGGGGCCGGGGACGTGTTCGACGGCGCTTTCTTGCACGGGCTGATCGCCGGTATGGCCCCGGTCGCGGCAGCACGGCTGGGCGTCGTGGCGGCGGGGCTCAAAGTGCGCGGCCGCGGGGCGATCGCCAGCCAGCCGCGCCGCGAAGAGATCCTAGCGATCATCGAGGCGACCCGTGGCTGAGGTAGTTACCCTGGGCGAGGCGATGCTCCGGCTGAGTCCGCCCGGATCGGCACGCTTCGAGCAGGCGACCAGCTTCGACGTCGTGGTGGGCGGCTCGGAGCAGAGCGTGGCGGCGGGGCTCGCCCGGCTGGGACGGAGCGTCAGCTTTGTGACCAAGCTGCCCAACAACCCGTTGGGCCGGCTCATCCTCAATCGGACGCGGGAACAAGGCATTGAGGTTCGTCACGTGGCCTGGGGCGACGAACGGGCCGGAGTTTACTTTTACGAGCAGGGCGCGTCCCCCCGTCCGTCTCAGGTGGTCTACGACCGCGCCCATTCGTCGGCAAGCCACCTGCAGCCGAAGGATGTCGATTGGACGGAGGCCCTCAACGGCTGCCGCGTCTTTCATACCTGTGGCATCACCGCCGCGCTGTCCAAGTCCTGTTTTGCCACCGTCGAGCACGCGCTCACCCGGGCACGTCGTTGCGCCGTTACCACCAGCTTCGACCTGAACTATCGCTCCCGCCTCTGGACCGAAGAGGCGGCGGCGCGCGCCTACGAGCGCCTGCTGCCGCGTTGTGACGTGCTGTTCGCCAGCGCTTCGGCCTTGCAGACCTTCTTTGGCTTGGGTGGCGCGCCTGAACAGGCGGCCGAGGAGTGCCGGCGTCGCTTCGGCTGCTCGGTGGTGGTACTCACCGATCGCACCGACTTTGGCGCCCGGCGCGGGAGCGTGCGCGCGCTGGCCGTGGGTAATGAGATCGTGGCGAGCGACGACGTCGAGTTCGAGGCCGTCGACCGCCTGGGCGCCGGCGACGCCTTCGCCGCCGGCTTCCTCGACGGCTATCTGGACGACGATTTACCCCGGGCAGTGGCGCAAGGCAACGCCATGGCCGCCCTCAAGCACACCATCCCCGGCGAGTTCTGCCTGATCACCCGTGAGGAGCTGCAGGAGAGTCTGCGCGGCGGAGGAAGGCAAGTGGTGAGATAGGGGGTCGGGGGTCGGGGGCCAGGGATCAGGCATCCGAATGGCAGGGCTAGGACGTTTTCGTTATGACGGTTGGGCAGTGAGAGCGATGGAAGGTTACGACATGCAACGGGACATGAAAGCGGGCGCGACGATCAGCCAGGCGTCGGCCCCCGAC
>Ga0207416_1002272_pt1 | contig 21599 bp, 20 predicted proteins | sample PaiPotPPM11metaG_FD_184107 | JGI IMG/M metagenome (GOLD analysis project Ga0207416, IMG submission 184107) | Iron sulfur acid spring bacterial and archeal communities from Banff, Canada, to study Microbial Dark Matter (Phase II) - Paint Pots PPM... ...
GCCCAATGCTGGTCCTTCCCCGATTGGCACACCCCCACCTGGCAGGCCTTCTGCCAGGCCCGCCTCACCTGACAGTTTTTCGTCTCCCCTTATGCCCTTCCTAGGGGAGGGGCCGGGGGAGAGGTTGGCTAGCCCCGCCCGACGTACAACTGGCCCATCGGCAGCACGATGGCCTCCAGCATGTTCACCTGCGGCGGCAAAGTGGCCATCAGCACCGCCGCGCGGGCAATCTCGTCCACGGTCATCATCGGCTCTTCGTTCATCGCCGCCATGCCTGGGGCACGACGCTCGACACGCACGTTGCCGGGGTGCAAGCAACCACACGTCACGCCGTACTCGCGGCCTTCCAGCGCCGTCACCTGGGTGAGGCCCCAGAGGCCGTGCTTACTGGCGCTGTAGGGCGCCGAACGAGGCCGCACGCGCTGCGCGGAGATGCTACCGATGTTGATGATGCGCCCGACGCCCTGCGGCTTCATGATGCGCAGCGCCTCGCGCGTACAAAGGAAGGGACCAGTCAGGTTGGTGGCGATCACCTTGTTCCAGGCCTCCAGCGAAAGCTGATCCAGCGGCCCGCCGTCGAAGGCGCCGGCATTGTTGACCAACACGTCCAGCCGTCCGAAGCGGGCCATCGCGTCCGCGAAGAGCTTGCGTACCTGCGTCTCGTCCGTCACGTCGGTCCGCACCGTCAGCACCTGACTGCCAGTGGCGCTCATCTCAGCGGCAGCTTCCCGCAGCTCCGGCTCACTGCGCGCCGCCAGCACCAGCGACGCCCCCTCCGCCGCCAGCCCCCGCGCGATGCCGCGACCGATACCGCGGCCCGCTCCGGTCACCAGGGCTACCTTGCCAATCAATTCATTCATACGATGCACCCTTTCCTGCTTGATCGCGGAGGAGTCTAGCACCCCCGATTCGCCAGCGCGCACCGAGCATCCCTCGCTGGTACAGTGAGGCGGCGAGACTCGTAGCTGGAAGGTGGCGATGCGCCCGGAAACGGAATCCTGGTGGCGCAGAGAGGATTATCGGGTGGATCGCACGACAACTCTCAACCCAGCCCTGACACGCTTCGCTAAGCGGCTGAACGAAGAAATTGGGGCGACCCGCGTGCTCCTGTTCGGCTCGTACGCCCGAGGGAATGCCTACTACGACAGCGACTACGACTTCATCGTGGTATCACCGCGGTTCGAAGGCGTGGATTCATTCCATCGAGGGAGAGACCTACGCGACATCTGGACCAAGGTCGGCGGATACGGTCCGATGGATATTGTTTGTCTTAAACCACAAGAGTTCGACTGCGCCAGCACGCACATCACCCTGGTCAACTCCGTACTGCCGGAAGCCATCGACCTGCTGCCCGTCGAAGCGCCCGTGGCCTGAGCGCGCCGCGAACCGGCTACAACCCGAGCCCGACGTTCTCCACACGCAGCCCAGTCGGGCTAATGGCGATGGTGAGTTGCGCCTGGTCGGTGTCGACCAGTAGGCTGTACGAGCCGGGACCGCGAGCCGAGAAATAGAGCCGGTCGAGTCGCTGCCCTACCAGCGCTGAGAGGGCGCGGTTCAGCTCGCGCGCCGTCTTGGACACCGCCTGACCGCTCGGCGTGCGACCATACGTCGCGATGAGGGCCTGCTCGCCGGGGGCGCCCTGCGCCTTGCGAGCGTGGCCGCTCTGCAGGCTGACCTCGAGCATGCCTTCCAGCAGTCCGACGAGGTCGTCAGGTACCTCACCGGCTGTAATTGCTTCCAGCAGCGGGGCGTAGCGGTCGCGCGTGGCCTCGTCGGGCAGGCTCTCGGCGAAGCTGGTCAGCTCACGCGTGAGCAGGTCGCGCTCGGTCTCGTCGAGCGTGAGCGCCGTCATCGCGACGACACCAACTCCAACGACTTGTGCTCGTCGCCGAGGATGGCGTGCGCCTCGTGCTCGAAGCCGCCCGTCTCGATGGCGCAGTGCATGCCGCACTCCTTGGGGGCGTTCTTCTCCCACCACCAGCGGCCCGACCGCGCATCAGCACCGTCAGCAACCGGGCGCGTGCAGGGAGCGCAGCCGATCGTCTTGTAGCCCTGGTCGTACAAGGTGTTGTAGGGCACGTCGTTCTCGCGCAGGTAGTCCCAGACCTCCTCTTCGGTCCAGTCTGCCAGCGGGTTGACCTTGGCCAGACCGCCGTGATCGTGGTCGATCTCGATCTTGCGGATGTTGGAGCGGGTCGCCCACTGGTCGCGACGCAGGCCGGTGATCCAGGCATCTAGATCCTCGAGCACGCGACGGAGCGGGCTGACCTTGCGCACATCGCAGCAGGACAGACGTTGGGGAACGCTCTGGTAGAAGCCGTTGACGCCTTGCTTGCGGACCAGCCGTTCCAGGTCGACGGTGCTGGGGTAGTACACCTCGACGGTGATGCCGTAGCGCTCGCGCACCCGGTCCATCAGCTCGTAGGTTTCCGGCGGCAGCCGGCCCGTATCCACCGTGAAGACGCGCACTTGCGGGTCGATGCGCCAGGCCATGTCCAGGATGGCCATGCCGTCGATTTGGAAGCTGGTACAGACGGCGGCGCTGGGACCAAACCGTTCCAGTGTCCAGCGAATGACCTCCTGGGGGTCCTGGTCGTCATACTCGACGGCCAGCTCGCCGGCCTCCCACTCGTCCAGAATGTCCCGCTCTACCAACGCAACCATGCCTGAGCCTCCTGTGACTCGCTCTGTTAGGCCTCTACCAGTTCGGCAACCGCTGCGCCGCCTTTAGGCAAGTGAACTTTGGGCGGCACGTAGGTCATGCCAGCCATCACCGTCAATGCCTCGTCGTCGTGGCGCTGCGTGAACTGCTGGAAGCTCTCACTGCCCTGGCGACCGGCCAGATAGCCGGCAACCAGCTTCTCCACCACCACCTCTGTCTGCTCCGACAGCACGCGGCGGAGAATCGGCCTCCCGATGACCGGGTTGTCGCCTAGGCCGCCGCGGAGATAGATGTCGTAAGCCTCCAGCTTCTGCCCACCCGTCTCGCGGGCGGTCGTGCCCTGCAGGCCAATGTCGCCCGTCCAGTGGTGGGCACAGGCATGGGGGCAGCCGTCGAGCTGCACGTTGATCCCCTCGACCTGCCGGTCGAAGCGATCCTCCAGGTGGGTGATGATGCTGCTGAGCTTGCTCTTGGTCTCGGCCACCGAATAGTTGCAGAGCGGCTCCCCCGTGCAGGCGATGCTGGAGGCGCGGATCTTGTTGACGTTGAGGTCGTAGCCGATCGCACGGACGCCGTCGATGACCTCCTGAACACGAGCGTTGGGCACTCCGGCGACGACGAAGTTCTGCTGTCGAGTCACCCGCACGTCGCCGCCGAACCCCTCGACGAGATCGGCCAGGCGCACCATCTGCTCGCCGTTCATCATGCCCAGAAAGGCCGGGAAGCCGATGTAGCTGAGCCCTTCCTGCTTCTGGGGATGGACGCCGATGTGCTCGGACAATGGTGCCGGCGATGGACCCGGCACGTGCTCCAACTGCCGCCCAAGTCGCTGCTCGATCAGGTCGCGGAAGCGATCGGGGCCGTAGTCGTCCACCATGAACTTCAGCCGCGCCTTCACGCGCGACATGCGGTACTTGGGGTCTTCTTTCCAGGCGTCCAGGATGGCGCGCAGCACCGGCAGCGCGTCGTGTGGCTCGACGAAGATGCCCAGGTCGCGGGCCAACCGCGGCGTCGCCGACAACCCGCCACCGACCTTGACGGCGTAGCCATTGCGACCCTCGTGGCGCATCCCGGTAAGGGCGATGCAGTTGATGGCCGAGGCGTTGCACTGATGGGCGCAGGTCGAGATGGTGATCTTGTGCTTGCGCGGAAGATCCGAGTAGTCGGGGTTGCCAAAGAAAAAGGCCGCGACCTCGTCGATGAGGCCGGTGCAGTCGAACAGCTCATCGGGATCCACACCGGCTACCGGGCACCCCGTGATGTTGCGCACGCAATCGCCGCAGCCGCCGGCCGTGGTCAAACCGGCGCTCTTCAGATCCGCGAAAACCGCCGGCAACTCCTCCAGCTCGATGTGGTGTAACTGCACGTTCTGGCGGGTGGAAAGCTCACCCGAGTTCTCGCCGTAGGTGAGCGAGATCTGCCCGATCGCCCGCAGCTTGGCAGGCGTCAGGACACCACGCGGCAGCTTGACACGCATCATGAAGTGGCCGGTCTTGGGCTTGTCGTGGTACAGCCCGTACCACTGCAAGCGGACGATATCTTCTTCGGTCATCCGCTCGTAGCCCTCGTCGATCAGGCGGGGCAGATGGTCTAGAATGGTGATCGGGGCGCGCTCTCGCTTCAGCCGCTCGATGGAGTTACGCTTGAGCACGAGGTCCCAAGTGATTGTCTCCGGCACCGCGGCCTCCTTCCTCGTTCGTCGGGCTATTGTTGACTAAATTACTCTCTTTAGTTGTTGACTTTTATCGTACCCAGGCATCCGTGGTACTGTCAAGCGCAAGCGGCGACGCCGGGGCGTCGGCAACAGAATGGCAACGAATCATGGCGAGCGAAAAGGAAACCATTCTGGTCAACATTGACGGTCGCGACTTCGAGCTCAGCCTCTACTTCACCTGAAGAAGCTGCTGGAGCGCGCTCGCCATGGCGCAGGGACGCGTCGTGGCGGCCGCCTCCGGCGCCTCCCGGGAGGAGGCCCAAGAACGGGCGATGGCCCAGTTGCGGGAGCGTTGGGGGACATCACCCCCCAAGCGCATCAGAACCAGCGAGTGATTACGACCTTGCGCTCGGTGTAGAAGTCGATGGCGTCGCGCCCCTGGGCGTGCAGGGTGCCGAAGAAGGACTCCTTGGCGCCCGAAAAGGGGAAATAGGCCATCGGCGCGGCGACGCCGACGTTGATGCCGACGTTGCCTACCGGCGCCCGGTAGCGGAACTCGCGCGCCGCCGCGCCGCTCTGCGTGAAGATCGACGCCGCGTTGCCGTACGGGGAGTCTTCAATGATCTTGATGGCTCGATCGAGCGAATCCGCGCGGACGACGCCGACCAGGGGCCCAAAGATTTCATCCCTGGCAAGCGCCATGTCCGGGGTTACGTCGTCGAAAATGGTGGGGCCTAAGAAACAGGCCCCGCGGCCGGCAGCCTGCGATTCACGGCCATCGAGGACCAGCGTGGCGCCCTCATCCACGCCACGCTCCACATAGCCCGCGACTCGCGTCTTGGCGGTGGTGGAAATGAGCGGTCCCATATCGACATCCGCGTCAAGGCCGTTGCCGACATTCATCGCAAGAGCCGCCTGCTTCAACGCCGCCACAAACGGATCGTGGGCCGCTCCGACCGTGATCACCAGCGACCCGGCCAGACAGCGCTGACCGGCCGAGCCAAAGCAGGAGCCGATGACATTGGGAACGGTCTTCTCCATGGCCGCGTCGGGCATGACGACCAGCATGTTCTTGGCCCCGCCCTGCGCCTGCACCCGCTTGCCATGGGCGGCGGCGCGTGCGTAGACGGCCTTCGCCACCGGTGTGGAGCCGACGAAGGAGACGCCCCGCACGAGCGGATGGTCGATGAGCGCTTCGACGGCGGCGCGGTCGCCGTGGACCAGGTTGAGCACGCCCGGCGGGAACGCGGCGGAACGACCCGGCCCATCGGCCAGCAGCTCGAAGACGCGAGTCATGGTGATCGGCACCTGCTCGGACGGCTTGACGATGAAGGTGTTGCCGGTGGCCACGGCGTAGGGCCAGAACCAGAACGGCACCATGATCGGGAAGTTGAACGGGCAGATGGCGGCGAAGACTCCCAGCGGTTGCTTGATGACCTCCTCGTCGATGCCGCGGGCCGCGCCATCTTCCAGGCCATAGCCCATCATGAGCGATGGGATGCCGGCCGCGACCTCGACGCTCTCGATGGCCCGCCGCGTGGACCCACGGGCATCGTCCAGGGTCTTGCCGTGCTCTTGCGTCACCATACGCGCCAGATCTTCGAAGTGCGCCTCCATCCGTGCTTTCACCTCGAACAGCCGCCGTGCTCGCTCCAGCGGTGGCGTCGCCCGCCAGGCGGCGAAGGCAGCGTGGGCCTGCTGCACCACCCGATCGATATCGCCGGCGGTCGATAGGGGCGCCTGCGCCAGCACATCGCCGGTCGCTGGATTGGTCACGTCAAGGCTCTTCCCCGTGGCCGAGATCCAATCACCGCCGGCGTAATTGCTAAGGGACATTGCAGTTGACCGAGTAGCCGGCTCAGATCGTGTCGCCGTTTGCATCCCACACCTCCTCATGCCTATGTCAAGAGCGTAGCAGATGGTGGAGGACCGGGGAACTGCCACCGAACGCTACAGCGTCCGGTGACGTCGCCGCACCAACATTGCGACACCTTGACAACCGGACGCGGATGTTGTATAGTACGAGTGTTCTAAGAGATGGCCGGCTCGCCGGCGCGCCATTCGCTCTGATCGGGCAACCAGGTACTCCACCTGTGGTGGATAGGCGGGTAGCTCGACAGGGGGAACACGGGTGGCCTTCCGCGAGTCGCAGGAAGAGGCCGTCGCTCCGTTTCGGGCGTGTTGCCCGGCGGACAGTGGAAAGGATGTCCCCCCGTGGCTGCTCTCGCGGTATCTGATCGGGCTAAGGCGCTGGACCTGGCGCTGTCGCAAATCGAGCGGCAGTTCGGCAAGGGCGCGATCATGCGCCTGGGCGATCCGACGGCGCGCACGCCGGTCGACGTGATCCCCACCGGCGCCATCTCGCTGGACATCGCGCTGGGCATCGGCGGCGTCCCGCGCGGCCGCATCATCGAGATCTACGGCCCCGAATCGTCGGGGAAGACGACGCTGGCGCAGTGCGTCATCGCCCAGGCGCAGCGGATAGGCGGCGCCGTCGCCTACATCGACGCCGAGCACGCGCTGGACTCCGTGTACGCCGAGCGCTGCGGCATCAACGTGCAGGAGATGCTCATCTCCCAACCGGACACCGGCGAGCAGGCCCTGGAGATCTGTGACATGCTCGTCCGCTCCGGCGGCGTGGACGTGATCGTTATCGATTCGGTGGCTGCCTTGGTACCGCGCGCGGAGATCGAGGGCGAGATGGGCGACAGCCACGTCGGCCTCCAGGCCCGCCTGATGTCCCAGGCGCTGCGCAAGCTCACCGGCGCCATCTCGCGCTCGAACACGGTCGTGATCTTCATCAACCAGTTGCGCGAGAAGATCGGCGTGATGTTCGGCAACCCCGAGACGACCACGGGCGGCAAGGCGCTCAAGTTCTACGCGTCTATCCGCCTGGACATACGCAAGGTGGAAACGCTCAAGCAGGGCAACGACATCGTCGGCATGCGCGCCAAGGTCAAGGTGGTGAAGAACAAGGTAGCCCCGCCGTTCAAGGTAGCGGAGTTCGACATCATGTTCAACGAAGACGGCGTGATCTCCCGCGCCGGCGCGCTGATCGACATGGGCCTGGAGCAGAACATCGTCAAGAAGAGCGGCGCCTGGTTCCAATACGGCGAGACCCGCCTCGGCCAAGGGCGCGAGAACGCCAAGCAGTTCGTCCGCGAACACCCCGAGCTGGCCGACGAGATCGAGCAGCAGATCCGCCAGCACGGCAAGCCCGCCCCCGCAGCGGAGTCGGCCGCGGATGAAGAGGCGGCGCTGTAAGCGGCGCCCCCGGCAAGTGCAGGTGGCATTTGGCCCCTGGCGACTAAAGTCGCCAGGGGCCAAGACCAACGATCCTAACCAGAGGTCGCGGATGCACCCGGCCAGCGAACCCGGTTCTACAAGCCGATGACATGGCCAGTGCTCGCTGATTCATTGCATGCCAACACGAGCTGAAGCGTTCGCACCGCCTCAGCGTATGGAAGCCGCGCTGCGGTACGGTCGCCGTTGCGAATGGCCTCGACAAAGGCGGCCATGGCAGCGAGGTCTGGAGGGTCCTGGAGCGTCCACGTTTCCACGCCCGACTCCTGAACGACCTGTAGCTCCGAGCCGGTGTAACGGAGCAGCAGCGGTCCTTCCGCGACCACGTCGATCGCCATGTGGCCGGGAATAGGCAGCGGCATGGCGTGGGTGATACTCAGCGTTCCGGCAGCCCCCGACCTGAACTGCACGGAGATAGCCGCGCTGTCGGTCGCCGAGTCACCATCGGCGCCCGACGCCATCCCGTGACCGTAATGCGCCGCTACCGACCCGATCTCTCCGACCAACCAGCGACACAGATCAAGCAAGTGCATGCCTTCATCGAGAATCGTGGGAACGGTTGTGGCGGCATCCGCGGTCTGCGCGGTCCTTACCCGGCCCCGATACACGTGGGCGTGGACCAGTGAGATGGCCCGCCCAGTCAGCGCGTGCCGCCACGGTTCGACGAGGTTGCTATAGCGGTGCTGCAGGCCAACCTGCACGACCCTGCCCAATTCATCGGCCTTTTCGCCGATGCGTTGGGCCGTCGCCAAATCCAGCGCCGGCGGCCTTTCCACATAGACGTGCAACATTTGTCCTATCGCGGTAAGTGTCTGGTCGGCATGAACGGCGGAAGGCGACGCGACGATGACCGCGTCGAGCTTCTCGAAGATCAGCATGCTCTGCCAACCGCTGTAGACGGCCGACTTCCACGGCTCCGCAAGCACGTTGGACTTGGCCATATCGGCATCCACCACCGCGGCAATCGCCACGCCGGGCAGCCGCGCCGCCGCGTGCGCCAGAGCAGTCCCTCGCCGGCCGGCGCCAATAACGCCGATTCTCAAGCTATCAGCCATCAGCAGTCAGCAATCAGCACGCTGCCGGACCTTCTGATAGCTGATAGCTGATAGCTGACGGCTGATGGCTGATCATCGGCCCAGGTGCTCGCGCAGCCAGGCGTGACTGATCTGGGCGCTCTGCAGCGGACCGATCAGGGAGCGATCTTGCTCGACCATGATCCAGCCGGAATACTGCACACCCTCGAGATGGCGCAGGCAGGCCTCAAGATCGATAGCGCCGCGACCGAGCTCGCAGAAGCCGCCGATGGCCATGCACTGGCCCTGGTTCATCCTCTCGCTCCTGGCCCGTTCGATCGCCGCGGCGTCCGCATCCTTAAAGTGCATGTAGCGGATGCGCGGGGCATAGTCGCGATAGACGTCGACCGGCACAGCGCCACCATAGTAGAGATGTCCGGTGTCCGGAGCCAGCGCCAGGAGGTCCGGCTCGACCAGCGACATCAGGCGGTCCAGCTCGTCACGTGTCTCGACGTAGGTGCCGACGTGGTTGTGGAAGGCAGCGGTGATGCCGAGCGCGCGGCAGCCTTCCCCAAGCCGCTTCATCGCGTCGGCGAAGGTACGCCAGCCACTCTCGTCGAGCCCATCCGGCCGGCGCCCCTTCGGATAAAAGCCCGGGCTGGCGCGCCGGTCGGCGTTCCCCCCGGTGGCCACGCACAGCACGTCACCGCCCATGTCGCGGACGAACTTTGCCATCGCGAGCGCGCGACTGACCGCATCGGCCGACTGCTCTGGATCGTAGAAAGGACCACCGGCGTAGACCGTCGCCATCTGTAGACCACGGCGCTGCAGCTCCTGGTGATATGCCGCCGGGTCCTCGCGGTAGGGACCGCCCCCTTCGGTGCCTTGATATCCTGTCTGCGCGACCTCATCGAGGATCTGCGCGAACGGCGCGCCGCTCCAGGCAATTGGGTGGCAGCCCAATCGCGCATTCGGCAAATTCAGCATGGTCGTTATCCTTCCGGACCGCCACCGTGGCGACGTGGAGCGATTGTAGCGCACGCCGCTCAACGCAGCCGCCGCTACCGGGATTTTGAGAAATCTGGATCGGTGTCAAGGGCACCTTGAGCTCGCCGAACCGCAAGCTAGCGGAGCGCTGCGAACCACCGGGTGACCATTGATGGATGGAGATCGGGTCGTTGTTCCTGTGCGGCTCTGTGGCGCAGGATGTCGGTGAACATGGCCCCTACAAACCGGCGGTTCTCTGCAAGATCGAGGCTGCTGTCGGAGAACATGTCGCAGGCGAACAGCATGCTCCACGTCGGCTCCCATCGAATGCCGGCGAAGCAGTATGGCTTCCTCGCCATGCCAAAGGTGTTGCCATACCTCCAGACCGGATCCTTTGCCTCGTACGACAGCGGCGCGGTGAGCAGCGGAAGGAAGCCACCGCCCTCCGGGCAAAGGATGTACGCGAGACCTCTCGTCTCTAGTCGATTGAACGAAAGGGCACCAGATGCGTCAGTCCAGAGCCCGCCAGGGAACGATACATTCTCTAGTCGAACAACGCTGTCGTTGGGACTCGTCGCCAAATAGGCGATGTCGCCCGAACCACTATGCGCGAGTGGGAACCGTGCGTGCTGGAAACCGTCGATCTTCGTGCTGTCGAATGGGCTCGCCCTCAGGTATAGGCTTACGGCCTTGGACTCCTGGAGCCAAGCGACGAGCATCTCTGGCAACTGCCTGTGGCCAGGATCTCCCTCAATGAGGAGCACGTCAGGGGAGAAGTCCAGCACCCGCCTGGCGGGTACCAACCAGGGGCGCAGAGACGGTTGGACGTTCGACCAATCGTCCGTTGCCGTGACTGCCCACGCCCGCTGGACCTCGCACCCGCCCGGGAGCAACAGCGATGACAGCAATGCTTCGTGGTGAAACCCGTCACGGGAAGGCTGATCCTGGAGCACAAGTACCCGCAGCATCTGCATGCCTCCTGACGACGATCAGATAGCTCACGGACGCGCTGGTCACGCTGGGCCCGTCTACCGGGTCATGCCACAATATACTCCAGCGGACCGCTGGCGTCATTCCCCAAGCTCATTCCCGCGTCACTTCGCCAGCGCAGCGTCGTTGGCAGCGGCCACAATCGTGCGGTTACGCTGCGACTCCGACCGTGCCGTCCCAACACTGCGGTATCCCCCGTCCCGCAGACGACCCTCGAAGGATGAAAGCGCTGCCGTCGCCGCCGGGTACCCACTTGTGGGTGCGCAGTCGCCCGGTCGGTAGCCGCCGATCGCAATCGCGGCCCCGGCACCCCGCCACCCCGGTTACTTCCTGCTTCCACAGCCGCCTATCTCCTGCCTATGCCGCACAGCCTAGACCGGTATGATGGAGCAGAGGGAGGGGGCATGGGTGACTAGCAAGGCCCAGCACGACGGCGGCGCCTCACTCACCGGCGAGGCCAAGGCGACACTGGTCCGGCGCATGTTCGACCGCATCGTCCCACGCTATGACCAGATGAACCGGCTCATGACCGGCGGCATGGATGGCCGCTGGCGCGCGCTGGCGGCGCGGCTCGCTGAACCGGCGGGTAGCAATGTCCTGGACATTGCTACCGGAACCGGCGATATGGCAATGGAACTTCGACAATGCGGTGCCGCTAGTGTGATCGGCGCCGACTTCGCGGGCAACATGCTGCGCGCTGCGCAAGCCAAGCTTCCGGCGAGTATACCGCTGGTGCTGGCCGACGCTCAGCACTTGCCGTTCCATGACGCCAGCGTCGACCGCGTGACCAACGCCTTTCTCCTGCGCAATCTCTCGGACCTTGATCTCGGCCTTCGAGAGATGCGCCGCGTCTTGCGTCCGGGCGGCAAGCTGATCTGCCTGGAGATCACGCGCCCGACGCCTGGTATCGTCGCCGCCCTCTTTGGCTTCTATTTCTACCGGCTCGTCCCGGCCCTCGGCGGCGCCATCACCGGGCAGCGCGCCGCCTATCGCTACCTGCCCAACTCGCTGACGACCTTCCCCCGCGCCAACGAGCTCGCCATGCGGCTGCGGCAGGCCGGCTTCCGCAAGATCGCCTATCGCCTGCTGGCATTCGGCACGGTGGCTATTCACGTGGCCGACGTACCATAGCTGTTACAGCATCTCCGGCAGGGATTGGGGGCCTACGGATGATCCTCGGGGTTCATGATAGGCAGTCCGGACATTGCTGCTATTCTCAACAACCTCTGATCGGCCGAGACCAGCGCGCCTATTGACTGCCCACGTCGGCGAGCTAAGCCGAAAGCGCGACGGGCGGTGACGAGATGGAGGGCGTCGAGCGTCCGTAGCTGCAAGGACGGCGGAGCCGTAAGGCATAGGGTCGCTGCTTCCCGCACTGTGGCCCGAACCAATCCTAGGACCAGGTAACGTTGGGTATCCTGGAGAAACAGCGCGTATGCCGCATCCCGCTGCGCGGCGGTCAGGACGCTTTCTCGCATTCGACGGCCAAATTCGGAGGCCACCTCCACGAGTACCAGCGACGAGATCACAATCGGTTCTGCCTCAATGAGGTCGTTCATCCAGCGCGACCCGGCCTCGGGCAGATAGGATTTGGCAACCGAGCTCGTGTCAAGGTAGTGCAGGGGCACTCGCGCCTAAATCCGATCTTCTCGCTCTTCAATGATCGTTTGGGAAATCGGCGGGTTGAGCCGCGGCATCGACGCCAAGAACGCCTCTCGATCCACGGGACTCCCGCTCGGACGGACGGACTCCGGAAAGCGGGTGACATCAACGTCCTCAATGAGGTCCGCGAGTACCACGCGCAACCGGCTGATCTCCTCTTGCAACGGCGTCTGCCGCTCAGTTGTACTATCGCGGGGAGGCAGTGCGTCGTTCAACGTCGAAACAATGGCGCCATTGAGCGAGGCTCCGGATCGCTGACTGAGGGCTTGCAAACGCTGGTAGAGCTCATCCGGCAAGCGCAACGTCACTCTAGTCATGGAACCTCCTACTCCCTCGCTGACACCATGACGTCACCAAGGATACCGTGTCGGGCGAGACTCGCACCCCGGTGGCACATGGTTCCTAGCCAGCGCTATTCGCTGCGAGCGGCGGTAACACCAGTGTCCGCTACATCGAGGATACGCTCGGCCCCCGCATATATGTTGAACCGACCCTCCCGCAGGAAGCCGATCAGCGTCATGCCGAACTCGCGCGCCAGGTCGGCGGCCAGACTGCTGGGGGCGCCGACAGCGGCGAGGATGGGGATGCCGGCCATCAGCGCTTTTTGCACGACCTCGAAGCCGGCACGACCGCTCACCAACACCACTGTGTCAGACGCCGGCAGGCGCCGGTCCATCAGCAACGCGCCGGCGAGCTTATCCATCGCATTGTGGCGGCCGACATCTTCCCGCACCAGGCGCAGCCGTCCATCAGGATCGAAAAGAGCAGACGCGTGCAGCCCACCGGTACGGGCGAAGATGGCCTGCTGCTCGCGAAGCACTCCAGGCAGCCCCAGGAAGAACTCAGGGGGCAGCCGTCGCGTGCTCACCGGCCGGTTCGGGCAGGCGACGCGCACGAGCTCCAGCGATGCCTTGCCGCACACGCCGCAACTCGAGGACGTATAGACGTGCCGGCTCAATCGCTCGGCGTCGAATAGGACACCAGAACGCAAGTGGACGTTCACCACATTGTACTGCTGCGGCTGATCGGGATCCGTGCAGTAGGCGATGCGCTCGATGGCGTCGTGTCGGGCAATTACCCCCTCCGTGTAAAGGAACCCAGCGGCCAGCTCGAAGTCGTTACCCGGCGTCCGCATGGTGACGGCCACACTCTTGGTAACTCGAGCGCCTTGCTGGTCGAAGACGACGCGCACCTCTAGCGGCTCCTCGGTGGCAAGCTCGTCCTGGCGACGGCGCAGGTGACCGTCTCGGAACTCCGTGATGGGGAAACGAACTGTCCGGCCGGGCCGGGTCGTGCTCAGCATGGTGTGGCCCAACGGGATGACCAGATTGGCGACACGGGCTGGTGCGGGGGCGGCCCCCCCGACCCCCCAATTCTGAGGCTGTTGGCCATTCGTGAGGATGTCGCAAACGGCGAGATCAGGGCGTATAGCAATTCGCCCCTACCAGAGGCCGCCGGCGCCGGTAGGGGCGTATTGCTATACGCCCTGTCTGCCGCACCAGCCGAATCTCGCCTATGGCCAACAGCCTCAATTCTGGGAGCCGTCCTGCCCCAAGCTCGTTTCCAGCACGGCGCGTCCAGTCTCCCGGTAGTGACCCAGAAGGAGGCGCCGGCTCCGTGGAAGCCCTCCCCCCAGAATTGGGGGGTCGGGGGGGCCGCCCCCGCACCAGCCAACACTGCCCAGAATGGCGTCGCGTGCCGCCCCCGAACCGCCAGGGTTGCAGCAGCGCTCATGGACACGTTCGCGGTACCGTCGTCTGCCCGCTCAATCACAGATCCACCGTCCTTCGGACGCTTCGACGGGACAATCGAACGCGCTCACCCGTTGCCCCAGCCCGGCGCGCCCGGCCTCGGCGCCATCGCCTCCAATGTCCCCTCACGGTCGGCTGCCGAGGCAGCGCCCGCCCGCACGATCGACCAGCGCAAACAGGCGCCAGCGACCAGTGTCGCGCCGGAGGCGATCGCCCCAAACAGCCGCCGCCGCTTCGGGACCAGCGTGCCGGCGACTTCACAGGATAGCCCTATCACCGTGGCCGCGACGGTTCCGGCAAGGAGTAACCGCCCCCGCCCGCGGAACAGCGGCTGAGCGGCGCGTCCCGAGCTAGCCAGATAGCCGCCCAACACTGCCAGCTCCACCGAGCCAAAGGAGAGGCTCAGGAGTGTCGGCGGGTCATGCCCGGCCTCCTGTCCGCCCACCACGTGCGTGACCAAGCTCGTCGCAGCAGTTCCAGTGTTGAGCGAGCTCGCCATGAACAGCGCCCCCAGCAGGGGACTGGTCGACCACACCGGCACACTGGTCGTGCCGAGGAGGACGCCGGTGTAGCCGCCCAAGGTAAGCGCGGCCGGCAAGCTCGCTGCCGCGAGCGCCCCGCCCGGCAACTGACGGAGCAGCTTGCCGGCGACCGGCAGCTTGCCGGCGACCGCGAGCATGCGCATAGCCTGCAGTGTGACCATGCTGCCATGCACCGTAAGCGTCCAGGCTCCGAGATTCATCGGCGACGACGGCTTGAAGATGCGTAGCATATGGTGGAAACGCGATGGCATGCCCAGGTCATCGATCAGCAGTGGCGGGCAGGGCAGCAGAGCAGCAAATGAGACTGCCTGGGCGACCCGCGTCAGTGTGTGGTAGCGGTCCCCGGCAAAAAGCTCCGACAACGAGCCGAGCACCGCGGAGCCGGCGGAGATCCCGCCGAAATAGAAGTAGGCGGCAACCTCGTGGTTCCAGGTTGGCCGCTGGAGGATGGGGATGTCACGGTAGGCGTCGCGCGGTCGCTCGTGGGCGGCGCTCCGACGCACATCGCGGTCCGACCGCCGTCGCTGCTGGTCGGGCGGCGCGCCGATTTCCCATGCCATCAGCGCCCCCCCTTCCCAGCAACCAGGGTCAGCGCTCCGACGACACTCAGACCAATGCCGGCCACCGCACTCCACAGGTAACGCGAGAGCATACGGGCGGTCGGTCGCGTCGGCGCCGGTGGCAGGTTGTAAGCGGCGGGCTCTTCGGTGAGCAGGAAGAAGGCATTGAGGCGCTGGTACTCGCCCGCGTCGTCGGCGCCATACAGGTAGGCGCCCGACTCTCCGCGGCCGCGCACTTCCTGAACCCGCCGCTTCGCCAGCTCCCGCAGCTCCGAAACCGGGCCGAACTTGATCGAGTCCGTCGGGCACGACTTGGCGCAGGCGGGCTCGAGGCCATCCTTCTGGCGGTCGTAGCAGAGCGTACACTTGTGCGCCCGGCCGTCGGCCTGGCTACGCCCCAGCACGCCGAAGGGGCAGGCAGCCACGCAGTAGCCGCAGCCGTTGCAGACATCCTGTTGCACGTAGACGTTGCCGAACTCGTTGTAGATGATGGCTCCGGTAGGACAGGCTTCTTGACAAGGGGCCGCCGTGCAGTGCTTGCACACGTCGCTGTTGAACAGCCAGCGCACGCCGCGATTGGGCAGCTCCTGCTCGGCGAAGCTGACGTGCCGCCAGGTCGTCGCGGAGAGGTGGAGCGTATTGTCATAACTCTGGCCACTCCACTTCATGCCGTCGGCCGGCAGCGCGTTCCACTGCTTGCAAGCCACCTCGCAGGCCTTGCAGCCGATGCAGAGCGTCGCGTCAGTGAAGAAGCCCATCGGCTCGTGCGCCACCGGCGCCGGGGCAATGACCATCCCCTCCAGCAAGGTTGGCTGCAGGTCGTCGCTCCGTGGGAGGGCCTGAACCGCCAGTTCCGGATGAGGCGACTGGGCGAGGGGGCGGGGGGGCGATGAGGCGACTGGGGATTGTGAAGACGGAGGCGAGACGGGGTCAGCCCCGCGTCCGGCTTGCCGGACTTCTCCTCTCCGGTTCAGCCCTGCGCCAAGTCGCCCCCTCGCCCCCTCGCCCCCTCGCCCAGTCGCCATCACGCTGTCCTCCCTTCGGGCTGCGCCTGGTTGTTCGTCTCGGCCATCGGCGCCGGTTGGGGCCGCGGGGCCACCCGCACCGATGGCACGTCCGAGGGCGTGCTTAGCCGCCCCTGGCGGATTTGGCAGGTGAAGGCTTTGCCCTCGTGCATGCTGACGTTGGGGTCGGCCACGATCGAGGTCAGGTCGTTGGCCTGGCTGCCGGCAACTTCTCCGGCCCAGCCGAAGTGGATCGGCAGGCCGATCTGATGGACGGTCTTGCCCTGGACTTGCAGCGGCCTCAGGCGGGGTGTGACCATGGCCCGAGCTTCGATTGCGCCGCGCTTGCTGGTCACGACCATCCAGTCGCCGTGCTCGATGCCTCGCTCGCGGGCGAGGTCGGGGCTGAGCTCCACGAACATGGCCGGCTGCAGCTCGTTAAGCCAGCTATCAAAACGACTCATAGGGCCGCTAAGGTAGTGCTCGGTGACACGGTAAGTCGTGGCGACGATCGGGTAGTCGGGATCCTCCGGCTGGGCCAGGGCGTTCATGGGCGCTTCCATCAGGAGCGCGGTCGGATTGATGCGCTGCTGGTAGAGCGCGTTACCCACGGGCGACTCCACCGGCTCATAGTGGGTGGGTAGGGGGCCGTCTTTCGTGCCGCCGGGGGCGAAGAGCCAGCCCTTGCCATCCGGTTTCAAGATGAAGGGGGAATCGCCGGAGATCGCCTCCATCCCTTTGGCGTCCTTCGCCGCCCGATAGTCGGGCGGCTTGTCCGGCTCGAAGTCGGGCGTGTCCAGGCCCGTCCACTTCTTCTGCTGTTGGTCCCACCAGACGTACTTCTTGCGCTCGCTCCAGGGGTTGCCTTCCGGATCGGCGCTGGCGCGATTGTACATGAGGCGGCGGTTGCCCGGCCAGGCCCAGGCCCAATTCAGGTGCGCGTGCTGGTCGAGGTCGCCGACACGGTCCTTGGAGCGGTTGCGCCCCTCCTCGGGATAGACGCCGCAGTAGATCCAGCAGCCGCAGGCGGTGCTGCCGTCGGCCTTGAGCTCCTGGTACTTGGTGAGCTGCTTGCCATCGGCAACCGTGTAGCCGTTGATCTCCTTGAGCACCTTCTCCGCGTCGGGCTCATCAGTGGTCCTGCTTACCCGGCCGTCGGGCAGGACGTTGGGGTGGTCGTAGCGGTAGTCCCAGGTCAAGTTCAGGATGCCCTGGTCGCAGTCGCGGCTGCTGCCGGCGTAGAGCCGCTTCAACCGGCGCCCCAGGTTCCAGGCGAACCAGAGCTCCGAGTGGCAGTCGCCCGGCGGATCGATCGCCTGATCGTGCCACTGCAGGATGCGCTCGGTGTTGGTGAGCGTCCCCGCCTTCTCAATGCCCGTCGCGGCCGGCATAAAGAAGACCTCCGTGGCAATCGTCTTCGGATCGGGGTGGTCCGGTCCTTCTTTCCAGAAGGTAGCGCTGTCGATCAGGAAGAAGTCGCGCACGACCAGCCAGTCCAGCTTGCGCAGGCCGGCGCGGGCCAGCCCGGCATTGGGGCTCCCCGCGGCTGGATTCTGGCCCATCAGGAAGTAGCCCTTCACCTTGCCGGCGGCCATGTCGATGGCGTAGGGCAACTGGGAGTGGTCCGCCGTGATACGCGGGATCCAGTGGAACCCCCACTCGTTCTCCTTGGTCGCGGCGTCGCCGAACCAGGCTTTGAGCAAGCTCACCGTGTAGGCAGGGAAGTCGGCCCAGACCCCGCGCTCCACCTTCTCCTCCTCGAAGTAGTCCGCCAGGCTGTTGTGCCGGCGCGCCTTGGCCGGCTGGGGGATGTAGCCGGGCAGCAGGTTGTAGAGTGTCGGGATGTCGGTCGAGCCCTGGATGCTGGCATGCCCGCGCATCGCCATGATGCCACCGCCGGGCCGGCCGATGTTACCAAGCAGCAACTGCATGATCGCCGCCGTGCGGATCATCTGCACGCCCGTGGTGTGCTGCGTCCAGCCCACGGCGTAGACGACGGCGCTGGTGCGCTCGCGACCGGAGTTGGCCATGAGCTGCTCCGCCACATCGAGAAACTGCTGCTCCGTGCAACCGCACTGGTCGACCACCATCTCCGGCGTGTAGCGCGCGTAGTGACGGCGCACGATGTTGAGCACGCAGTTGGGGTGCTGTAAGGTCGAGTCGCGCTGGGGCTGCCCCGCCTGCAGCGCCGCCAGCGTCTCGCTGCGCGACATGGCGCCGATGTGGGGCTCCGTCTGGGTGGGCGGCGGTGACGGCTCCCCAGCGTAGTGCCATTTGGACTGGTCCGGAACGTACGCTCGCTCCTGCTCGTCGTAGCCGGAGAAGATCCCGCTCTGGTCCTGCTCGGCGTCGACGTACTGGTCGTTGATAATCGTGTCCGCGTTGGTGAAAGCCAGGACGTATTCCTTGAACCAGCGCTCCTGGCTCAAGATCTGGTTGATGAGGGCGCCCAGGAACACGATGTCCGACCCGGCGCGGATGGGCACATACGTCGTGGCGCAGGCCGACGTCCGGCTGAAGTGCGGGTCGACGTGGATGATCTTGGCGCCCTTCTCCCGCGCCTTCATGGGGAAGCGGAAGCCGACGGGATGGGCCTCCGCCATATTGGAGCCCATGATCAGAATGCAGTCACTGAACTGCAGATCCTCCTGGAAGCCGGTCGCTGCGCCGCGCCCGAACGAGGTGCTCAAACTGGGCACCGAGGCGCTGTGTCATATGCGGGCCTGGTTCTCGATGGAGACCATGCCGATGGTGTTGAACAGCTTCTTGATCAGGTAGTTCTCCTCGTTGTCCAGCGTCGCCCCGCCGAGGTGGCCCATGGCGGTGGTGTGCCGGATGATGTCGCCGTCCGTATCCTTGTCCACGAACGTGGCGTCGCGCGTCTCCTTGGTCAGTTGCGCGATGCGCGTCATGGCCCAATCCAGCGGCCGCTCTTCCCAGTGGTCGCTGAGCGGCGCGCGATAGAGCACCCGCTGCTGCCGGTGCGGGTTGTGGACCAGTTGGAAAGTGTTCGCCCCCTTCGGGCAGAGCGTGCCCTCGTTGATCGGGCTGCGCGGGTCGCCCTCGATGTCGACGCACTGGCCGTCCTTGACGTAGGCCAGCTGGGCGCAGCCAACGGCGCAATAAGGACAGACGCTATTCACCGCCACCGCGCCGCGCAGCCGCGAGTGCTTCGCCAGTGAGATCGGACTGAATGGCTGCGGCTCGTTGCCCTGCCGCCAGAACCACCCTCGCCGCTCCCGCCGTCCATCCTGAGCCATTGCCGTTCACCTTCCTTGTGCGCCAGCTTGCCAACCCGGGTTCCATGATATAGGACAACGCTTCACGGGGCAGCGAACGCATGTGCTTGGCGCACCATCGGCGCCAGGGGTATGAGACGCGCGGGCAGGGCTGGTGGCAGGCAGGCAATGCCGGTCGCGGGCGGGTGGACCGGCCGCCCGCGACCGGCTCCACATTCGGCGCTCACGCCTCCCGACTACACCGACCGGCCTGTAAGATCCCACCTCCCCGGCGCATCCGTTCTACGCGACGTGCTCACAGCTATTGACGGAAGTAGACCATATGTCCTAACCTGAATCGTCTGAATGGTACGGTCAGTGCGTTCGAGGGTACGCCTTCGGCCAGGCTCGGCGGCCCGCTCACACTAGCAGGAGCGACGAACGATGTCACCAACGGTCACCTTGCCGGCCAGCCGGCGGCGCAGCCAGGAGCACGAGGAGGCGCTCGACGCGCTCATCGCCAAGGTCCGTCAGGACCACACGATCATCGCTGCCATCCTCATGGGCAGCATGGCCTACGACGACGTGTGGGCGAAGTCCGATATCGACCTCGTGCTGATTAGCGACGAGGGCAGGTTTGCCAACAAGGGCTACTGCCTGGTCGAGAACGACGTCAACATCCACGCCAACGTCATCCGACGGAGCGACTTCAAGAAGCAGATCGAGTCGGAGCCCGGCGGCGGCTGGGGGCAGTCGATCCTGCAGCGCAGCACCCTGTTGTTTTCCACCGATGAGAGCATCCGCGCCTACTACGACGATGCGCAGCACCTGGGCGGCCGCGACCGCGAGCTGCGAATGTTGGGCGCAGGCTCCTGGGTGTTGACCCAACTGGTGAAGGCGGAGAAATGGCTGTACGTCAAGGGGGATGTCGATTACAGCTTCCTCTGGATCATGCGCATGGTCGATAGTCTAGCCACACTGGAAGTGTTTCGGCACGGCGAGGTGCCGGGCCGCGAGGTCGCGGCGCAGGCGCTACGGCTCAACCCACCGCTCTTCCGCGCCATCTACTCCGACTTCATCCACCGACCGAAAGACGCCGCCAGCGTGCAGGAGGTGCTGGACCTGATCAATGCTCACCTCGACGAGCACCGCATGGCGATCTTCAAGCCGCTACTGGAGTATTTGCGCGAAGTCGGCGGCATCCGATCGGCCGGCGAGCTGGACGAGCACTTCCAGCACGCCCGGGCCGAGTTCCTGTCTCCAGCCTGCGAGTGGTTGGCCGACAAGGGCGTCATTCGTAAGGTTTCCACGCCGCTACGCCTTACCGTAAAGAGCAGGGTCCAGGTCAACGAAGCTGCCTACTATTACGACGGAGGGGATGAAGCGTGAGGCAGACCATCGAAGTCAGAGGCGCACGGGAGCACAACCTCAAGAACGTCGATTTGGAGATTCCCCGCGATCAGCTCGTGGTCTTCACCGGCCTGAGCGGCTCGGGCAAGTCGTCACTGGCCTTTGACACCATCTACGCCGAAGGGCAGCGGCGGTTTCTCGACTCGCTTTCCACCTGGACCAAGCGCTTCGTCGACCAACTCAAAAAGCCCGACGTCGACTTCGTCTATGGTCTGTCGCCGGTCATCTCCATCGAGCAGAAGTCGGCCGGCAAGAACCCTCGCTCCACCGTCGGGACCATGACCGATATCTCCGACTACCTTCGTGCCCTGTACTGCATTGTCGGAGTGGCCCGCTGCCCCTCCTGCGGCCGGGAAGTGCCGATCAAGTCGGAGGCCCAGATCGCCGAGCACGTCCTTTCCTTGCCTATGGGTACCAACGTGGAGCTCTGCGCGCCGATCTTCAAGATCTACGGCGAGGACTACACCTACCTGCTGGCCGAGGTGCGCAATAAGGGCTACCGGCGCGTGCGCCTCGACGGCGCCGTCGTCGACGTTGGGGAAGAAGTCGAGCTCGACGAGGGAGCGACCTACGACATTGAGGTCATCGTCGACAGGTTTGTCGTGCGGCGTGACATCGAAAAGCAACTGCTCGTCGCCATCGCCAACGGTCTCAGGGTGGGCGAGGGCTTCCTGCACATCCGTCTGCTCGATGGCGACGGCGAGGCCCCACCCCCGGCCCCTCCCCAGCGGAGCTGGAGAGGGGAGATCAGTGTGGCCGGCGACCAGACCGCCCGCCTCATCACTCGTGCTCCCCTCTCCAGCTCCGCTGGGGAGGGGCCGGGGGTGGGGCCGTCACCCGCTC
>Ga0207416_1002274_pt1 | contig 21578 bp, 18 predicted proteins | sample PaiPotPPM11metaG_FD_184107 | JGI IMG/M metagenome (GOLD analysis project Ga0207416, IMG submission 184107) | Iron sulfur acid spring bacterial and archeal communities from Banff, Canada, to study Microbial Dark Matter (Phase II) - Paint Pots PPM... ...
CTGGAATCCTTCGGCGATATCGTATTCGGCTTCACGCTCGTGTTAATGGCGTCGCGCTTGCGTGTGCCCGAGAAACCCGAAGAGCTGATCGCCGAGCTGCCCGAATTGACGAACGCGCTCGCGCGCGCGTCGTTTGGAGAGCGGCTCGAGCGGCGATCGTGGGGGTCGCTTTCTTAGGGGGTGGATTGGCCTACCCACTCGGATTGCAAACGATGTTCGCGATCGTCGCGGGCGTTTTCGTGGCGGGGTTTACCGCCTTCGCCGTATGGCGAAGGTTTGGAGGCTCGGTCGCTCGCGGCCAAGGCTCACCACGATCATGAAGCGGCCGTACTCCGGCCGCTTCATTGGATAGGTCTACGTGTCGTTCTTAGACGACCGTTGCGAATACACCGATCTTGTGGAAGGTTGAATTTCCAACTTCGTAGGTCTTGACTTGCGGGGTTCCCTCGAGCACATTGGTCAAGCTCTTCAGGACCTCTGAGTATGGGTGGCCGCTAAAAGACTCCGCGCTTTCCTTGCGATCCCACAGGCTGATGGCAACCATTTCGGTGCCGCTCGGGCCGGCAAAGGTGATTTCGTCCTGGAAACCCTTTTCTTTGCGCAGCATCGGGATGACTTGCTTCTCGAGTGTTTCGTTGAATTCGGCGATTCGGTTGGGTTTCAGATTCATTTTGACCATGCGAGCATACATTCGGGACTCCTTAATACTATAGAGGGATAACAGAGAGGGATAACAGTCGATATCATCGGTGTCCGCCAAAAAAATAAACTGCCCAACAGTGATGTACGCCTGGCGGCATACCGGGGGCAGCTCATTGGAAATGCCTTGAGTCGCTGTAACAGCATTATAGCACACTTTGCTGCTGCGTGCCGGGTCGATGGGGGCGCGCGTGAGACAAACGTTACACGCTCGTGAATCAAATGCGCAGCTTGCCAACCAACGCTTGCATTCGTTCCAGAGCCGCTACGTCCGCCGGTGAAGCCGGCTCCGGGCGATCGCGCTGCGCGTCGACCACGCACAAAAACCCGAACGGCTCGGCGCCGTCGTTAACGAACTGGTGAAACGTCATCGGCGCGACATACACGTTGTCAAACGGGCGCACGGCATGCGTGCGGTCGCCTACCACCGCGTAACCGCGGCCGCGCACGACGGTCACCGAATGGATGTGGCGATGTCGTTCGAGGCGCGTATAACCGCCCGGCGCAACGTCGTAGTAGCGGACGTGAAAGGCCGCCGGCTCGCCGTGCTCGCCCGTGATGACGTGGCGCGTGACGCCCCGATAGCCGGGACCGTCGGTCTCGAGGCGGCCGGCTCGATAGCCGGAAGGGGCGATCCCCTCCCAGGAAAAGCTCTCGGGTTTGAATTCGTTCTTCATCGGTTCGGCGTGACGACCACCTTCAACGCCTCTTGTGCTCGCTCGACCAAGCCGTAGGCTTGCGCGACGTCAGCGAGCGCAAAGCGATGCGTAAAGAGCTCAGCGACGTCGAGCCCACGGGCGAGCAGCGTCAACGCCTCGCGCGTGTCGGAAGGACCCGCGGAATAGCTGGCCACGACGCCGACGTCCTTGAAATAGAACTCGCCGACGGGCAGCGGCCAAGTTTCGCCGGGCGCGAGCGGCGTGAAGATAACGATCGTGCCGCCTGCGCCAACCGCCCCGGCAGCCGCATCGAGCGCTTCGGTCGATCCCGGACCGACGATGACGACGTCGGCGCCCTCGCCGCCGGTCGCGTCACGGACTTGCTCCGGAATCGGCCCAGCCGAGACGTCGATCGTCCGATGCGCGCCGAGCTTTTCCGCCAGTTCGAGACGAGGCGGCACGCGGTCCGCTGCGAGCACGAGCTCTGCCCCGCGCCGGCGCGCAAGCAGAACGTGCAGGAGGCCCATCACGCCCAGACCGATGACGAGCACGGCGTCACCGGAACGCATCCGGCTGCGCCGCAGCGATTTCACGACGGTAGCCAACGGTTCGATGAGGGTGGCCGTTTCGTCGTCGATCGAATCCGGCAGCCGCAACACGTCTGCGTGGACGTTTTCGGCGGGCACCACAACGTGCTCGGCCATGCCGCCGGGCACGAGATGGGTCGCGCGCCACGTCGGGCATTGCACGTAGTCGCCGCGGCGGCAGCGGCGGCAGCGCATGCACGGCGCGTGATGATGAACGAAGACTCGCTCGCCGACGGCAAACGGCTTCTCCCTGGGCCGCGCCGGCGCCGCACCCGGTGCGCACGCTTCGATAACGCCCACGGGCTCGTGGCCCAGGCCAAACGGCGCCTTTCCGTCGACGTACCAGCGCAGCGTTTCGCCCGGGCAGATGCCGCAGGCGGTGATGCGCACGAGCAATTCGCCGGGCTTGAGCTTCGGCAGCACGATGTCTTCGATCGCGACGGTTCCGCCGCGTCGGTACATCGCGGCGCGCGTGGTCTTTGGCAGCATGAGGCAGTTGGAAGTTCGTACTCGCGCCGGGCTACACCCACTCGGGTAGCGCCGAATCCGGCACGATGGCATATTTGTAACCTTGACTGTTGTCGAGCCGTTCGAACACTTGTGGCAAGGCGCTCAGCGGCTCGATAGCTGAAATCAAGGACTGCGCGTCGAGTAAGCCGGAGCACAGAAATTCGCGCGCTTCAACGACGTCGTCCGGCGTAAAATGGAACGTGCCCAGCAGCGCGAGTTCGTCGTAATGCAGGCGCGTCGCGTCCACGTCGGGCTGCGAGCCGCCCGGCAGCCCGCCGAAAAGCAAGACGGCCCCGCCCGGCCTAGCCAGCGAAACGGCGAGCGTCCAGCTTTCCGGATTGCCCGCGCATTCGATGACGGCTTCAAATGGCCCCGTTCTGTCCGCGGGGGGCGCCGTAGAGCGGTCGTCTTGTGACGACCGTCTGCGACCGAGATCGTCGGCTAACCAGAAGTCGCGCGCTCCAAGCCGCGTCGCCAGCGTACGGCGGTCGGGTCGTCGCGCGATGACGGTCGCTGGGATCCCGGCACGCACGGCGTACTGAAGATGCAGCATGCCGATCGTGCCTGCGCCGACGATCGCGACGTCGCGCGGACTTCCGAGCCGCGCAAGCCTGTGCCAACCGTGCACGACGCACGCGAGCGGTTCCAAAAACGCCGCTTCGACGTAGCTCAAATTCGCTGGCTTCGGGAAAACGTTTCGTTCGACGACCTTCTTCGGGAGCACGAGCTCGTCGGCGTAAGCGCCCAACGCCATGCCCTCGAGCAGCTTTTCGCAGAGGTTATCTCGACCGCTCAAGCATGCGGGGCACGCCGCGCACGGGGCCGATTGCACCCACATCACCGCATCGCCGACGCTGAATTTCGAGACGTCGGCCGCGACGGCGCTCACGTCGCCCGACGCCTCGTGGCCGAAGGGGCCGAAACCGAGTTTTGGATGACCGCGCCGATAGGTCTTGAGATCGGTGCCGCACGTCAGCGCGGCGCGGATCTTAACGCGAATCTCGCCCGGGTTCAACGCAGGGGCGGCGACGTCGCGAATTTCGATCGTCTTGAGTCCGAGGAGCCGAGCCTGGCGCATGTCGCTCGGGCTATGGAAGGCCGTCGGTTGGCGGCGCGACGCTCACCCCGGCCGCATCCTCGAAAATCGTCGCTACGGCGCTGTAATCGTCGCCGCCATGCGCGCGCGACGCCGCCGCATAGAGCTGATTCGCGAGACCGGTGGCGGGCATCGCTACGCCCAGCTTCGCGGCGGCGCCGAGTGCGGCGTTGAGATCTTTCCGAAGCAGATCGAGTGCGAATCCGCCCGCGTGGCTGCCCGCAAACCACGTCTGGGGTAGCCATTTCTCTAAGATGTAGTTCGAGCCGGTTGCGCTCGCGATGACGCGGCGCACGACGTCGATGTTGGCGCCGGACTTCTTTGCGAATACCAGCGCTTCGATATCGGCGATCATCACCGACGCAATGATGATTTGATTGACGAGCTTCACGGTTTCGCCCATACCGGCCGGGCCGACGTGGGTCGGCGTCCCCAGCGCCCGAAGCACCGGCTCGCCGCGCCTGAACGCGTCCTCGTTGCCGCCGACCATAATCGTCAGCTCGCCTTTTTCGGCTCGCGCCGGGCCACCGGAAACGGGCGCATCGAGCATGCCCACGTTCTGCGCGCCGAGGCGTTGATGCAGCGCACGCGATGCAACCGGTGAAATGGTCGACATGTCGATGACGAGCTTGCCGGCGGCGAGACCGCGGTGCGCGCCGTTCTCGCCGAAGAGCGCATCTTCCACTTGCGGCGCATCCGGAAGCATGGTAATGACGGCTTCGCTTGCGGCCGCCACGGCCGCCGGGCTCATTTCCTCTTTCGCGCCTTTGGCGACGAGCCGGTCGACGCGCCGGCGATTACGATGCGCGCAAATCCGCAGATCGAAGCCCGCGCGCAACAACGCGACGCCCATGGGTTCGCCCATCGCGCCGACGCCGATCAGGCCAATGGTCTTCATACGGACGACTTGCGGAAAGAAGAAAGGCCGCCCTGCCGGGCGGCCTAACGTAGAGAATTGAAGTGTCGCGCGGCTACCAGAGCTTTTGCGATATCGTCAGCGTGAACTCCGGTGTCGGCAGCAGCGAGTTTGGCGCGTAGCCGTAGTAGTCGTCGCCGATGTACGCGGGGCTGACCGCGCCGACCGGCCCGACATACGGGCTGTAGAAGGAATTACCCGAATACGCGATCACGTGCCGGCTAGTCGGATACTCCCAGGCGTACCCCTGATTGTGCACGCTGTTGTAGATCCCGGTGAACAGCGCGGTGACCTTGGTGCTCGCCGAGATGTCTTTCGAAATTGCAAGATTGCCAGTCCAAAACGACGGCCCTTTCAGCGAACCCAACGCGTCGAACTGTTTGGTGTATGGGTCCGGGCCGAACGTCGTGTTGCCGGACGGATCCGGATACTCGAACGGGTCGCCATACGGATTACCCGATTGATAGTTGAGCGTTGGCACAAAATCCCAGCCCATCCAGCGATAATCCGCGTTGAGGTTCAGCACCCAGCGCACGTCCCACGACGGGGTCGCGAGCGTCGGTGCCAGCGAGAAGCCCGGCGAATAGTAGCCGTTCGGATCTTCCAGCGCGAAGTTCGTGCCGTTCGCCGCGTTATACGCGCTGATCGCGTTGTTCACGACGTCGATATACGAGACGCCGTTGACTTTCGTGAAGCGGATCTTCGAATTCGTATTCGTCGCCGCAACCGTGAAGTTCCAACCAAGCTCCGGGTTGAGCCGATTTTTGCTCAGCAGCAGCTCGACGCCGCTGATCCGTGCGTCGCCGAAGTTGTAGCCAGTTACGAACGTGGGCGAGCTGATCGTCACCGGAAGGTTGAGGATCTGGCCGCGCGTCGTGCGGTAGTACGGCGTAGCTTTGAAAGACCACCCGCTGCTGAAATTATGTTCCCACGAGAAATCGAAGTTGGTGCTATCCTCGGGTTGCACGTTGTGCACGCCCAGAAAGCTTGGCGCGATGCCTTGGGCGTTGTAAGAACGATTTAGCACCGCCACCGTGGCGTACGGGCCGAACTGCGGCGCGCCGCGATACTCTTCGAACGCCGAGTCGGGCGGCTGCACAAACCGGCCAATCGAGAGCCGGAACACGTCGTTCGGATTCGGCGTGAGCGTTACGCCGAGGCGCGGGCTAAATTCGTTGAAGTTGAGGCTGCCCGAAACGTCTTGCCACTTCGCCTGTCCAGCCGCGATCGCCGGGTTCTTCCAGGCTGCCGCGGCGGTCGCCAGCCAAGCGACGCACGGCTCCGACGCGGCATAGGCGTAACCGAAAAGGCATTGCCCGTCTTGGTTCTGCGCCTGCTCCGCAAGACCGTTCGGGCCGGTGATTTGCAGCGGCATCAGGGCGAACCGGAAGTTATCGAAGCGCACGCCGAAGTCGAAGAGCAGTTTGTCGCTCGGCTTGAATTGATCGTCGACCACGAAGTCGGAACTCGACGGCGTGGTTGACGACCAATAAGCGTACGGCACGCTCAAGTGCTCGGCATTTTCGGTTACAAACGGCGGCGGATTCGGCTGACAGGGAATGTTATCGAACGGGATGCCGAATGTGGTTCCGTTGCAATACGCCCACACGAACTCGTTGGGCGGGCTAGCGGGGATGATGCCCTGGGCGCCAAAATTCGCGAAGTTGCTGCCCGGGTGGCCGATTTGATTGAACGGCAACCAGGGAACGTAGTTGTAGCGCAGCGTCAGATCTTTGGAATAATCTGCGTCCAAGCGTAGCAAGTTCTGCGCGTTGAGCTGATTCTGGTAGTTGACGGTCAAGCCGGTGGCGTTATCGTGAAGCTGATAGAACTCGCCGCCCAGGATGCCGTTGGTGGCTTGATCGAGCAGCCACGCCGAATACAGCGCGTAGCCGAACACTCGAACGAACGAGTGGTCGTTCAAGGCGCGCGTGTATGCGAGCTTCTCGATGCTGTGCTGCGTCCATTGATTATCGACGTAACTTGCCGGTATCAGGCCGTTGGAATTGTTGGAGCCAGGCCAAAAGAGCGTGGCGAGTTTCGACGTGTCATACGGTGCGCCGGCCGTGCCGGTGTAGAGCCGCCCGTACGGCCAGATGATCTGGTTTGACGAGCTCACGAACGTCGGCACCTCACCGGTCAGGACGATGGCGGGATCGATGCCTGCCCCAGAGTAGGGGTACGGGTTGTTCGTCGCGCCGACGTTATAAAGGAATTGGAGGTCGTCCGACAGCCCGTTGTGATCGATCGCATAGTGGAAATTCGCGATCGTATCCCATACTTTGGCCGACGGATTGATCGGGCTGCCCTCCGGCAGCCACGCGCCGACGGAGATCGGCGCGTTGACTTTGTTCGGCACGGTGCACGTCAGCGGCGTGCCGCCGCCGAAACCCGTTGTCTGGATGTAGTTGAAATCCGCACAGCCCGGATCGTTGGCGGGAATCGTGAAAGCGTAGTTGTCGCCGTTGCTGCGATCGCCGTAATTATACGTCGCATACATCGCCAGCGTGGAGACGAACGCGCTAAACTTGTGGTTCGGCGTACCGGCGCTGACGTCGTACTGCAACGTGTTGTTGAAAGTCGGCGATCCGAACGTGAAGTTCAGGTGCGAAAAGCCCGGATAGGATCCGCGCTGTATGACCTCGTTGATGTAGCCAGACATTGCGCGGCCCGAATCCGCCGGGGCGCCGCCGGTATACACTTCAAGGCTGGCCAAGCCGTTGTTGACGAACGGCGTGCCGTTGTAAAAATCGAAGCCGCGGTTGAGCGGTACGCCTTCGAGCTCGAAGCCCACCTGATCGAATGCGCCGCCGCGCATGCTGATCGTGCCCTGGCCCTGCTGGTAGCCGCCGCCGATGCCGATCTGATGCACGACGCCCGGCATCGATCCGACGATGGCGTTCTGGCTGTACATCGACTCGCTGCCGCCGACGGCACCCTGATAGTTGCTGATGGCGGCGGCGTTGACCGAATACAGGTCGCCGGTGACCGATTTATTGACGACGCTGGCCTGCGCGGTCGTCACGATGCGGCCGAGCTCTTTGATCGTCCTCTTCAATGCGATGGCAACGCTCGTGTCCTGATCGGCTTGGACGGTGATGCCCGACTCAGTCGCCGTATCGTAGCCGTCTTTCGAGGCGGTGACGGTGTACGTGTCGGGGGACAGATCCAAGATGGAATAAAAACCCTTGGCGTCCGTCGTACGGGTCACGGTTTGCGACGGCGAGCTCGCCGTCACCGAAACGCCGGCGACCGGACTGCCATTATCCAGGACGTACCCTGAGATGCCGCCCGTCGTTCCCGCCAGCGTCCCTGTTGCCTGGCAGATGACGAGCAGCGCCGCAACGAGCGCGACCCGGAGATAAGTCCAGTTTCGCACGTCAAGTCCCTCCTCCGGGGGCGCTGCTTCGTAAGGCGAAATTGCCCGACCTGCCGTTAGCCGCCCCCTGCACCCACGCGGTCCGCGCTGGGTTCGGTCATTAGGGCTGGGTCCAATATCCGATCAAGCTCGGCGTCGCTCAGCTTGGTTTTCTCCCGCGCTACTTCACGAATGGTTTTTCCCGTTGCCGCGGCTTCCTTGACGATCGCCGCCGCTGCATCGTAGCCGATGATCGGTGCGAGCGACGTGCCGATCGCAAGCCCGCGCTCGACCATGTCGGGTCCTCGTGAGGTCGCTTTGAGCCCGTCGACGCATTGCCGCGCGAAATTCTTTGACGCATTCGCCAGCAGTTCGATCGACTGCAGCAGGTCGAACGCGACGAGCGGCATGCTCAGGTTGATCTCGAAGTTGCCGTTGAGTCCGCCCGCCGTAATCGCGGCATCGTTGCCGATTACCTGCACGCACACCATCAACAGCGACTCGATGATGACCGGATTGACCTTTCCCGGCATGATCGACGAGCCCGGCTGCACGGCCGGCAGCTCCAGCTCGCCCAGTCCCGCGCGCGGGCCCGAGCCGAGCCAGCGGATGTCGTTCGCGATCTTCGACAGCGACACGGCGAGTGTCTTGAGTGCGCCGCTGGCCGCCACGCTGTTGTCGAGCGTCGCTTGCGCTTGGAAATGATTGGACGTCTCCCGAATGTCGAGCCCGGTCATGTGGGAGAGCCGCGCGGTGGCTCGCCGTGCAAATTCCGGATGCGTGTTGATGCCGGTGCCGACCGCCGTGCCGCCGAGAGCGACCTCGCTCAGCTCCTGCAGTGCGCCGAGTACCCGCTCGATGCCGCGCTCGACCTGGCCCGCGTACCCGAGAAATTCCTGGCCGAGCCGTATCGGGGTCGCGTCCTGCAAGTGCGTGCGGCCGGTTTTCACGATCGGCCAAAATTCCTGAGATTTCTTTTCGAGAGAAATTTTCAGCAGCTCGAGGGCCGGCAGCAGGTCCTCCTTGATGGCGCTGGCCGCGGCCACGTGAGTCGCCGTAGGAATGACGTCGTTGCTGGATTGCCCGAAGTTGACATGGTCGTTCGGATGGATCCTCTTCCCGCTCGCATCCCCCGCGCCACCGGCACGCGCCGCGGCCACGTGGGCGATCACCTCGTTGGCGTTCATGTTCGTCGACGTGCCGGACCCCGTTTGAAAGATGTCGACGACGAAATGCTGGTCGTGCTTGCCGTCGATGACCTCTCGAGCGCTGGCCTCGATGGCCGCCGCCGCATCCTTGTCGATCAGGCCGAGCTCGGCATTCGTCTGGGCTGCGGCAAGTTTGACCTGACCGAGCGCTTTGATGAAGCGGCGCGGAAATCGCAGGCCGCTGATCGGGAAATTGAGCACGGCGCGCTGCGTGCTGGCCCCGTGCAGGGCGCGGGCCGGCACAGCCATCTCGCCCATCGAGTCGCGTTCGACGCGCGCGGCATCGCGTTCGGTCTTGTCCATGCTGGCGTGATTCGGCCGGCGCTTTCAGCCGACCCTTGTTATTCCGCGCGCACGGCGCGAGGCGGTGCCTTAAACGTCACGATTTCCGTGCCGATCGGCAGGCGCGGGCGAACGTCGCCGACGACGGCAAGCGCTCCAGCCAGCGCGGGCGCCGCTTCGCCCGATGCCGCGGCGACCTCTTCATAGTACACGCCAAAATGCGGGATGGCCTGCGCATTCACGAAGTCGAGCGCGCTGACGTCGAAGTCAGGGTCGTCCGCGCCACCCGATTCCAGCGGCTGGCCTTCCAGATAACGGACGAACTCCCAGTAGCCATCGGTATCGCTGTAAACGAGGTGCAGCACTTCGCAACCCAGCAGATCCGAAAGGCCTTCCGCCACGCCGCCGTCGTCCAGCGGATGACCGTCCTCCACCACCGTGACCCAGCCTTCTTCCTGGGGCAGCAGCGCAAAACTGCGCACGCGCTTTGCCGAGGTGAGATCGTCGGGCGTCGGGTTCAGCCCGCGCTCTTCGGTGCGCACGTGCGCGCTCTCGCCCATCAGCTCATCCAACGCATGCCGTACGCCGGCAAGCGACGCGGCGCGGACGTAAACGGAACCGAAATGGAATCCGAGAGCGCTCATGGCAGTGGGGCCTTTTAGCGGCTGAACAAGCTAGTTACGACGAAGAGCGCGTTTTCCTTGCGTTCGGTAATCCGGCGATAAAAATACCCAGCCCAGTGCGTTCCAAACGGGATGTAGATCCGCAGGCGGTAGCCGTCGGCGACGATCCGTTCCTGTTCGTGCGGCCGGATGCCGAACAGCATTTGAAACTCGAATCGATTGCTGCCGATGTTGTTGCGGCGCACAAATGCCTGCGTGGCTGCGATCAGCCGCCGATCGTGCGTCGCGATGCCGGGATACGCTCCGTCGGCGAGCAGCGCTTCGGCTAATGCCATGTAGTTACGGCGGACGAGCCGCATATCTTGGATCGCGATGTCCGGCGGTTCTTTGTACGCGCCCTTGCACAGGCGCACGCGGATGCCGCGTTCGATGCAGCGCCGCGTATCGGCGGCCGCCCGGTGGAGATGGGCCTGGATCACCGGACCGACGCTTTCATACGCAGCGCGCGCTCTTTCGAGGATCCGATACGTCGAATCGACCGTGGCCGAGCCTTCCATGTCGAGCCGTACGAACATCCCGCTCGGCCGCGCCTTCGCGAGGATGCGTTCGAGGTTGGCGAGAGCAAGATCTTCCGAAATCAGCTGACCGACGGCGCTGAGCTTTACGGATACGTTCGCGTCCGCGCTCTGCGACGTCAGGCGATCGATGAGCCCGCAATACACGGCGGTAATGTGAGCCGCGTCGCGCTCCTCGGCGACGTCTTCGCCCAAATAATCCAGCGTCGCGCTCATCCCACGCACGTTGACGCGGCGCACGGCGGCAAGCGCATCGTCGATACCTTCGCCAGCGACGAATCGCTTGGCCAAAAAAAAGAGGCGGCGCTGGAGGCCGGGCCGAGAGTTTAAGAAATCGGCGAGGTTGGCCAGGCGACTATTTGCGGACGAAGGTCCGGCCGGCGTCGTCGGTCAGCTCGCCTAGCGTCGTCCACAGCTCCTTGCCGTTCAGGTCGCCGCCCTGCACCATGACGCGCGCCTCGACGTCTGAGCGGCCGTCGTAATCGAACGGCACGATTCCCTCAATCGACGCGCGCGTGCCGTTTTGCACCGACAGCACGTGCTTGGCGAAATCTCCGAACGCGTTTTGGACCGCCTGGTACGGCTTGTTCGCCGTGGCCGCGTCGATCGTCAGGCGCAAAAACTCTTCGAGCAGCGGCTGCTGAAAAAAAGCCCACGCCTTCGGCGCGCCGCCGACGGATCCGTCCAGCCGAACCGACTCACCGACATTGGGGATGCGCACGTACGGGTTGTCGTAAGCGCGCGCCGGCGCCGCACCGGTCAGCAGCGCCAGCGCGAGAGCCAGCGGCGCTAGAGCGGACGGCCCGAGAATTTTCACTTCGGCGGAACGGTTGCAGCCGCGGTCGCGACCGGGGCCGCCGTCGGAATCGTCGTCGCGACGGGCCCCGCGGATGCCGGCGCGAAGGGCGTCGGGGTTTGGGGAGTTCTGGTGCGTTTTGGCGCCGGCGTGGGTGACGCTTTTGGTTTCGCATGGCGCGCCGCGGCCGGGTGAGCGGACGCCGCCGGACACAGCGTCGTCAGCGCGTAGCGCGCCGACGCTTGCGAAGCCTGCGTGGTCAGGCGCGTGTACAACAGGGAATAGACGTAGCTGCCGTTTTTTATCAGCATTTGTTCCATAATGACCGGCCTGCCGAGCACGATGCCGCCGAACGCCAGGTAGCGTGCCGGGACCCCGTTGCACGTCGTCGTCGATGAGTCGGCGCCGAAACGGAAGCTTGCCATTTGATACTGCAGGCGAGCGATGCGTTCGGCCGCGTAGTCCGACAAGCTGCCCGAGAAGCGACTGCCGCTGAACACAATGTTCTGATGGAAGCTCGGCGCCGCTTGATCCACCCACATACCGATAACGCCGGCCGGTGCAGGCTGGCGGACCCACAGCGGCGGAGGAGAGAACGAAGCGGCCGGCGTCGCCGCGGCCGCCGCCGCAATGCAGGCGACCAGGAATAAGGCGCAAGCGGCAGCGCGCGACGTCATGACCTCGAGCCGTTCGCGCGCTCGCGCGGGAGGCCCTTGCGCGTTCGAATAACGGGTCGGCGTGAGATGCGTCACGATGCTCGCGCTCGTCTTGCTGGCAATGGCGACCGCGTGCGCGAGCGGATCGGGCCAGACGACGCTCGCGCGCCTGGCACAGCCGCCCGGGAGCGCCACCGTCACGCCTCTGGTGACCGTGCGGCTGAGCGACGGCTCGTATCTTCACATGTCGCCGCTGCCGCTCGGCCGCATCAACGGCGTCGTGCAAGGCGCCGCGCGATTCGATTCGTCGGGTTCGCGCGCGGTCTTTGTTGCGGCCTTTCCCGGCACTGCGCTCGGCGGCGATTGGCGCGCGGCGAATCCGACGCAAGCGTTTTTGCTTGACGTCGAGCGCCGTTCGCTGACCCAATTGACCGCTGACGGACTCGCGACGTCGGCGCGCTGGGTCTCCGCAACGCGCGTCGCAGTCGATGACGGCGGCGTCTCGCGTTCGATCGACGTTGCGAGCAAGGCAAGTGGAACGGCCTCCGTTGAGCGACCGATACCGTTCGCCGCAGGCGTTCGCACGCATCGTTACGATCCGGTCGCGGACGCCGGCGATGCAGACGTCACGCCGCAAAAGCTCTACCGCGTTGCAGTCATGCGGCGCGCCGCTGGGAGCTATGCGATTACCCAGGTCGGCGCGCAATATCTGCACGCATCCGGCGCGGCGCCGAACGGCGCGTTCGTCCTGCTCGGCGACTACGTTGCGTGGGTCGACCAAAGCGCCAAGTCCGGTTTCACGCTGTCGCGGCAAGGCCCAGATGCGGGCGCTGCGCCCGATTTTTCCAATTCGGCGTACGGTGCCGCGCTGGTGCCGATCCTGCCGCTCGGGCACTTCGTCTACCAAGGCGCATATCGCAACGGCGCAGCGTATTTTGCCTTCACCTACGGGGTGAATCGCATCGTCGCCGTCACTCGGGATTTGCTTTCATACTCGTTTCTGCAGCTGCCGGCCGATCCGGCGTTTACGATCGGCGACGGATTAGGAGCTGGCGGCGACGGCGCCCCGTATTTCGCCAGTTCCGAAGACGGCAGGCTGCAATATTGGCGGAACGGGCGCTACGTGACGCGGCACATGCAGTTTCCCAATGGCGCGGGCAACGCGCGACCGCTCTTCCGCGCACTGGCTGCGATCGGCTCGGGCGAACGCCAGCTGCCGGCGGTCCACCCGGATCAGGACTCACTCGATGCGGCGCTGCTCGAATGGCGCATCTATCCGATCGGCGACGATACGGGAAGCGCCTGGATTGCCTCGTACCTCGGACACGCATTCGTAGCCGACGCTTCCCTGCAGTTCCACAAAACCGAGCCGGCGTTTCCGTTTGCGGTGCTCGGCCGGACCGACGACGGCCGGCTTTGGGGCGCTTCGCCGCTGACCAGGACGATCGCAGCGGGCGTTGTGATCGAGGCGTCTTCCCAAGTGTGGTCGACGCGAGACGGAAAGCGCTGGCAGCGCGAAGCGCGACTCGATGGCGATGCCGGCGCCATCGGTCTCGATCACCGCGCCGCCTGGGCAGCGTTGACGCGCTCCTGGCTCGGGCATCCGATGATCGCCCTCGCGCCGCTCGATTCGGCGCAGCCGGCGAGCGCGCTGACCGGGGCATCGTACGCCGGCGAGCAGCTGCTCTTCGCGACCCTACCGGCTGGCTTTTACCTCGTGTGGGGAGCGACGCCCGGCACGCGCCTGAGTATGGATGAAGGCCCGCTTTGCGCGTTTCGCATCGATCGAGGCGCGCTGTTCGACTCGGACGCGCGTGGTTTTAACGTCTACACGCACGAACGGCTTGATCCGTCGTCGGATCCTTCACTGCCGCCCGCGCACCTCGTGGTTCGTGAGGATGCATTCGCGGCCCCGACGCTCGATGAACTGGCAGGCTCCGCAACGCGACGCCATCTGACGCTCGTCAGCAACGTGGCGATCGGCGGGCTGGATCCGCTGCGCGTCACCCTTGTCTCGCCGGCGCAAGAGCGCGCCTCGGAGATCAAATACGGCGAGCGGCCGTTTCCGCTAGCCTCGGTGATCGCCGACGTTCGTGGGGTCGCAGCGAAGGTGTCGCGCTCCTTTCGCGACGGCCCGCTGCATGCTCACGGCAGCCTGGAGCACTGGCTCCGAGACGCGAGCGGAACCTGGCGGCTGCGCACGGTGCAGTCGCGCTGGAACTATTGAAAGAAGCTTAGGGGCTCGTCGAGGACGCCGCGACAATCACCTTCGCGGTCATGTTCGGGTGGTACGAGCACACGTACGTGTACGTTCCGGCTTTCTTGAACGTGAACGACCATTTTTGGCCTTGGTCGAGATTGCCGGAATCGAACGCCGCCGGAACCTTGCCGCTCGAGGTTGCGGTGTGCGCGACGCTGTCTTGGTTGACCCATTCGACGGTCGCCCCGACAGGCACGGATACAGCGGCCGGCTTGAACGCGAAATCTTTTATCGTAACGACGGTCAGTGAGGGTGGCGGCGTCGCGGTTGAGTCTGCTCGGGCGGTCTCGACGCCGAGCGCAGCGCTGCCCAGCGCGGCAACGGCGAGCAATGCGAACGCGATTTGGTTGAATGCACGAGTCTGCATGGGTGAACCTTTCCCGTCAATTACCTGAAGGCGACTCCTGCAACGTTTGCGGCGCGCAAGCCGCAAACCCTACCGCGCCGGTGCAGCTTTCAGCCGTTTCTCATGTGTCGCGTTCACGCGCGGCGTGCGGCCACCGGCAAGACGAGGAAGATGCCGATGAGGCACGCGACGCCGGCGGCCGCAAACGCGAGCCTGGCGTTGGCGAATTGCCACAGCGCGCCCACGCCGGCGCTGGAGACCAGGTCGCCGACGCCGTTGATCGCCGCGAGCAGTCCGAAGCCGGTTCCGCGCCGCTCAGCCGGCAGAAGCGAGGTGGCGAACGCGCCCTCCATCGGGTCCACGATCGCAATCGAGGTCGCCGCCAGGACAAACGCAGCGGCTACCGCCGGAACCGACGTCGAGCCCAATGCCACGACGGCGCAGGTCGCGACGAAAATGCCGAAGCCGATCGCGAGCATGCGTCCGCTGCCAAGCCGTTCGCTGATCACGCCGGCCGGATACGCAAGCGACGCGTAAATGACGTTGTGTGCGAGGTACATGCCGGTAGCGTACACCACTGCAGCAGTGGAACCGACCGCCGGCGTCAGCGCGCGAATCGCTACGAGCACGAGCAGCGTGGCCGAAAAATTTCCGATGCCGAAGATGCCGGCGCCGACGACGTACTGCTTGAATGCGACTGGTAGTTCCGAAAGCACCAGATGCAGCGGCCGGCTCGGAGCGGGAGTCCGCGCCCGCTCGCGCACGAAGACGTACATGACGCCGGCGAGTAACCCCGGGATGAACCCGAACGCAATGGCGGTTCGCAAGGGCACGTGCACGGCGACCATGAGCATGGCGGCGGCGGGACCGATGACCGCACCAACCGTGTCCAGAGCGCGCTGGAATCCGAACGCGCGGTTGACGAACTTGGGCTCCGTGTTGTCGACGAGCAGCGTGTCGCGAATTGGGCTGCGGAATCCGCGGAAGACCCAAGCCGCGGCTCTGGCAGCGAGCACGGCGGGCACGGACGCGGCGAATGCGATCGCCGGCATGAAAATGCCCACGCCGACATAACCGGCGGCCGTCCAGGCGCGGCGGCGCGGCGTTCGATCTGCCAAAGAGCCGCCCCAAAGCTTCGCCCCCGCCGCGGCTGCATCGGCGACGCCTTCGATGAGGCCGACCGCGAGTGCGCCGCCGCCGAGCGCGGTGACGAATGCGGGCAGCAGAGGGATGATCAGCTCGTAGCACGCGTCCGACAGCAGGCTCGCCAGACCGATCGCGATGATCGACGTCGTCAGCCACCTGCGGCCCAGCGAAACTCCGCTCACTTACGCGCAGTTCGGCGCTGCCGCGTTCAGGTATCCGTTGCGCTTCAAAAGCTTTCGCAATGCCGCGCGGAAGCCGGCATTCGCGGAGGGAAACTGGTCAAGTCGCCGCCAAGCGCGCGGGCCGCGCCCGAGTTGATATTCATCGGCGATGTACGGAGCCAGCACGCCGTTGGGCTCCCCGTACGCGACCGATTTTTGCTGCGTTGCCGATTGCCAAAATTCTTGCGCTTGGGTGGCGATCAGCTTTGGATAGCAGCGCGTGACGGCGTCGAAGGCGCCGCGGCGAAAGCGGTAGACCTGCAACGGCGTCCCCGAACCCGCGTAACTCGCAAAAGCGTAGGCAAACGCTTGATCCGAGGTTACGAATTCAGGCGCCGCATCGTGCGCCCCCAGCTTCTTCAGAGCGTAACCGCCGTTGCCCCAATCCCGTTCGAGCACGCGATAGCGTCTCGCCGGTTTGTCGAACCAGTAGAGCGCCGTGCGCGTGCAACAATGCGCGCCGCCCGTGTACACCTGCACGATCACCGAGGGCTCGTCGCCGGGATCGAGCTTGCGGATCTGGAGCAAGTCGGCGCCCGTTGCGGCAGGCTGATAATCGGTTGACTCTTGCTCCGGAAGCTTGCCCTCGAACGCACTGCGCCCAGAGCGAAGGATCCGCAAATGGTTCAGGACCAGGACCGGGCGACCGTACTCGTCGACCGTGCGGGCCGTCAACTCGGCGCGAATGACACCCAGCGAAACGCTGAATATTTGCTGCTTGGCGGCTGCCCGCGCGGGATGCGCGATCGCCGCCGCCAACAGGGCAAGGGTCAAGGCGGCGAAATACAAAAGCGGGCGTCCCATGCGTGGCTGCGGCGTTTCACCGCTCACCATCCGAATCCTCGCCGCAACGGGAATCGCCGTGTTTGCGGCCACGTCGTGCGCGCCCGCACACCGCGCGGCGCCGAGCGCCTTGCCGGCAGGCACGCTCGCCTTCAACATCTCCCAGGATCCACATTCGCTCGACCCGATTCTGGCGCGCAGCGACGACGAGCGCCAGCTCGCGCACCTTGCGTTCGACCAGCTCCTCGAGGTGGACGATCGCGGGCGGCCGATCCCGGCGCTGGCAACCGAAGTCCCGACCGTGGCGAACGGCGGCTTGAGCCGCGACGGCCTCACCATTACGTATCGCTTGCGCCGTGATATCCGCTGGCAGGACGGTGCGCGCTTTACTTCGCGCGACGTGCGGTTCACTTGGCTGGCGATCGTCTCGCCGGACAACGCGGTGCAGACGGCCCGGGGCTACGATCGGATCGCGTCGGTAGACGCAACCGACCCGTGGACGGCGGTCGTCAGGCTGAAAAGCCGCTGGGCGCCCGCGGTCGCTTCGCTCTTTACGTATGGCTCGGCATCGATGCCCATCGTACCGGCGCACCTGCTCGAAGGCAAAGGCCCGCTCGGCCGGTTGGCGTTCGACGCTCATCCCGTCGGCACCGGTCCCTTTCGGTTCGTTCGGTGGGAACACGATCAGGCGCTCGAATTCGAAGCGAACCGCGATTATTTTCGCGGACCACCGGGCGCGCGGCGCATCATCGTTCGCGTCGTGCCGAACACGAACACGGACCTGGCGTTGTTGCGAACCGGTGAGCTCGATTGGTCGCTGCTCTCGCCGGCGCAGCGCCTGGCGCTCGGCAGATCCGCCGGCCTGAGGATCCGGTATGCGCAGTTTGAGGGTTTCGGCGCGATCGCGCTCAACTGCAGGCCGGGCGGATTCTTTGCGGCGCGCAACGCGCGTTTGGCGATTGCCATGGCGATCGATCGCCGCCGCTTGAGCTCGGGGATCACCGGCGGACAGTACCCGGTGACCGACAGCGATCAGCCGACCTTTTCGTGGGCGTTCGACAAGACTGCCCGTCTGCCGAGTTACGATCCGCGCATGGCCGACCGCCTACTCGACGACCTCGGCTGGCGGCGCGACCGAACCGGGCAGCGGGAAAAAGATCACCACCCGCTGCGCCTCACGTTTGTCGTGTTCCCCGAAAGCGACACCGCCGTCCGCACTGCGGTCTACGTCCAGCAGATGCTGCACGAGCGGGGCATCGACGTTGCGATCGATCGCGTGACGCTTGCGCGCTTCTATCTGCCGGCGGATCGGGGCGGGGCGCTCCTGAGCGGCCGATTCGACCTGGCATATTTCGCATGGCGTAGCGGCGAAGATCCCGATGATTCGGATCTCGTCACGTGCGGCGCGCCTGCAAACTACTCAGGCTTGTGCGACGCGCGGCTTGATGCGCTGGAAGTGCGCGCGGTTCGCGAACTCGACCCGGCGCTGCGCAAGGCCGTCTACGCGCGGGTTCAGGAGCGCCTGGATCGTCAGCTGCCGTATCTCTTTTTGTACGCGCCCCGCTACGGTTATGCCGTGCGCGACGAACTGCGAGGGTTCGCGCCGACGCCGTTTTCGCCGCTTTGGAATTCATACGCCTGGTCGACGACTACTTCGCGTTCGACCTCCAGATCTCGCCGTTAGGATCCGCTTCGAGCAATCCGATCTCGGTGAGCATTGCAAACAGCTGATGGGTGCGCTTCCGGTCATGTTTGTTCGGCATGCCCTGCCAGAGCATCGCGGTCTGCGCGACGGTGAGTTCTTCCCGGCTATTGAGCACGTTGCGCACGACGAATTCGCGCGTGAAGCCAAGCTGATCGAGCGCCGCGATGACCTCGTCTGCTTTTCCGCGCTCGGAAAGGTACGCACCGAACTGCTCGTCCGTCATCGCGTACAGCCTTTGCGCAACGCGCTCCGCGACCCTCGGCGCGCGGGTGCTGCAGCGCAGAAACATCGGCGCTAGCGCCGCCCGAAAACGTCGCACAACGCTCGGTCGACGCCTTCGTAGCGAAACGAGAACCCGGACTCGCGGGCTTTGTCCGGCAGCAGGCGCTGGCTCGCGAGCAGTGAGTCGGCGAACTCGCCCAACAGCATGCGCAACGCAAACGCCGGCGCCGGCAGTATGGCCGGCCGGGAGAGCGCGCCGCCCAGTGCGCTCGCAAACTCCGCATTGCGAACCAGACCCGGCGACACGGCATTGACGGCCCCCGAAAGCTCTTCCGAATCGAGAGCGAAGAGCATGAGTCCGACGTCGTCGTGGATGTGAATCCACGGCCACCATTGCCGCCCAGAACCGAACCGCCCGCCCAGGCCGAGTTTGAACGGCGGCAGCATCGCTGCCAAAGCACCGCCGTTTCTTCCGAGAACGATGCCCTGGCGAAGACGAACGACTCGCACGCCGAGATCGCGCGCCGCGTCCGCCTCGCGTTCCCAGTCTGCCGATAGGCGAGCGAGGAAATCCGTTCCGGGCGGTGATGATTCGACGAGCATCTCCTCGCCGCGCGAACCGTAGTAACCGGCGCCCGAGGCGGAGACGAGCAGTTTCGCCCTCGCGCGACATGCCGCAATCGATGCGACGAGATGCCGAGTCCCCGCAACGCGCGAATCATAAATCGCGCGCTTCTTTTGTTCGCTCCACCGGCCGCCGATCGAGTCGCCGGCAAGATTCACCACGGCGTCGACGCCCTCGAAGGCCTCCGGCTGCGGTTGGTTGTCGTTCGGATCGAACCGCGCGGTTCGCACCGCAGGCGGAAAGCCGCCCGGCCGGGGATTTCGGCTCAGCGCGATGACCGCATCGCCGCGCGCCGCGAGCGCCTTCGCGAGCGCTCGACCTAGGAAGCCGGTCGCGCCGACGATGGCGACGCGCTTCATGCCGGGAGGTCCGGCGCGGCGAGCGAATGCAGCGAACGCATTACACGCCGGGATTTAGCGAACGAAGGGAGATTCACCGTCATGCGAATCTTATTTGGGTTGACTGCCGCCGCCGCTTTGCTGCTCGCGGTCCGTCATAGCAGCGCCGGGGCTTCGCTCAGCGTGACGAGCGGCGCTTACGTGAACGGCGGGCGCATGCCGTTGGCGCTTTCGTACAACGCGAACGGGTGCACAGGGGATAACGTGTCGCCGGATCTGCGCTGGAGCGGCGCGCCGGCTGGAACGAAAAGTTTTGCACTCACGCTGTGGGACCCGGACGCGCCCCATCCCGGCGGCTGGTGGCATTGGGTGGCATTTGACATTCCGGCACGTGCTCACGGCTTGCCGAGCGGCGCCGGCGATCCGAAAAAATCGCTTGCGCCTCCGGGCACCATCGAGGGAACCAATGACTTCCCGTTGACCGGCTACGACGGACCGTGTCCGCCGCCGGGCGACCGGCCCCACCACTACGTCCTGACGCTTTACGCTTTGGACGTTCCGAGGGTTGCCGGCGCGCGCCGCGGCACGACGGGCCCTCAGCTCCAAAGGCTGGTGAGAGGCCACGTGTTGGCGAGAGCCGTGTTGGTGGGCCGCTTCGGCCGCTGAGCCGCTTAAATATGCGAAGGCCGGTCGCGGGCGATTCGCGGCCGGCCTTGAGCCTCAAATGGTTTGCGGTTCGGACTTAGCGGATCTTGATGCCGCCGGTTTGAGACGACGGGAATATCACCGTGCCGGTTTCGGTTCCGATGTGAATTTTTTCCGTCATGACTCGCTCCTTTCCGACCGACGCGGGCGTATGCGAAAACGGCCGCCAGCTGAACATAGGAGCGGAATTGGAAGCTTTTGTGACAGCGCGCGAGCGATGGCCGCGCGCGTGTGACGCCGGTCACAGAGCCTGCGGGACGGAGCTGAGCAACCCCCTACGGTGCGTAGGTAACCTTGTAAACAAAACCGTTTTGATCGTCGGAGACGTAGAGGGATCCGTCCGGCCCGACCGCGAGTCCCGCAGGCCGGCCGAGATACGATCCGGCGGAAAGCCAACCCGTAACGAAGTCCTGCGGCGGGCCGCTCGGACTGCCGCCGGAGAACGGGATCATCACGACTTTGTCGCCGTGCGGCACGGAGCTGTTCCACGAACCGTGCAGCGCGACGAATGCCGCGCCTTGATACTTCGTCGGAAATCTTGTGGCGTTGTAAAAGACGACGCCCAGCGGCGCCGAGTGCGCGAGAATCGGAACCGTGACGTTCGGCTGCCCGGAACAATTCGAACTCGGGAATTCCGGATTCGATACGCGCACGCCGCTCGCGTTCGGGTAGCAATTCGGATAGCCGTAATTCGCATTGTGCTGCACCGAATCGAATTCGTCCGCCGGGTTGTTGTCGTTCGTGTTGGTGTTCGCGCTCACGTTGTCGCGCTGATTGACAACCATCCAGAGCTTACCGGATTGGTCGAATGCCAGGCCGCTGCCGTTGCGCACGCCGACCGCGTAGGGCTGCACGTCGGCGCCTGACGAGCTCATGCTGACGATCGAATTTTCGGTCGGCGACTGCGGCGGGGGCGTTGCCATGTTGCTGTTCGACGCGTAGCTCTCGTAGATCGTCGTGCCGTCTGGCGACACGGCGAGGGCTCGATTGTTGTGGTCGGGGTTCTCGATCAATCCGGAATACAGCGCGGCGAGCTTGCCGTTCGGATAGTTGCGGAGCACGCTCACCCCGTCCCAGGTCGCGATGTAAAGATCGTTGTTGTGAAACGCCAAACCATGAGGGCGCGGCAGGCCGGCGGCAACGGTCACCGGCGATTGGCTCGCCGATCCATTCGGATTGAGCTTGACGACGGCGCCGCTGCCGGTCTCCGATACCAGCAAATCGCCGTTGGGAGCGAACGCCATGAAGCGCGCACCGGGCAC
>Ga0207416_1002275_pt1 | contig 21575 bp, 20 predicted proteins | sample PaiPotPPM11metaG_FD_184107 | JGI IMG/M metagenome (GOLD analysis project Ga0207416, IMG submission 184107) | Iron sulfur acid spring bacterial and archeal communities from Banff, Canada, to study Microbial Dark Matter (Phase II) - Paint Pots PPM... ...
CGCATCGACGCGCTCTCGGCCGGCATCACCGCGCTCGAAGAAGCCGCGCGCGAACGCTCGCCCGAGACCCCCGGTTCGGCATTGCGTACGCTGCTGGAACAGACGCCCAACGTGTTGGACGATTCGGTGCCGGACGGACGCGACGAGACGCACAACGTCGTGGTGCGCTCGTGGGGAACCCCGCGCGCATTCGATTTCGAACCGAAGCCCCATTGGGAACTCGGCGAAGCGCTGGACATCCTCGATTTCGAACGCGCCGCAAAGCTCTCCGGCAGCCGCTTCGCGGTGCTCAAGGGTGCGGGCGCGCGGCTCTCGCGCGCCATCGTGCAGTTCTTCCTCGATCGCGCGGCCGACCGCGGCTACACCGAGATCGCCCCGCCGTACCTGGTAACGCGAGCGACGATGTGGTCGACCGGACAGCTCAGCAAATTCGCGGACGCGATGTTTACCGACCAAGACGCCGACCTCTTTATGATTCCCACCGCCGAAGTGCCGCTCACCGCGCTGCACGGCGACGAAATTCTCGGCGCCGACACGTTACCGCGACGCTTCGCCGCATACTCGCCCTGCTTCCGTAAAGAGGCGGGCGCGGCAGGCAAGGATACGCGCGGTCTGATCCGCCAACACCAGTTCGAAAAAGTGGAAATGGTGTGGCTGAGCTTGCCGGAGCAATCGTTCGATGCGCTCGAACAGCTCGCGCAACACGCGGCATCGCTGCTCGAGGAACTCGAACTGCCGCACCGCGTGATGTCGTTGTGCGCGGGCGACGTCGGTTTCAATGCTGCCAAAACGTACGATATCGAAGTCTGGGTCCCCAGTTCGCAATCCTATCGCGAGATCAGCTCGTGTTCGAACTGCACGGATTTTCAAACACGCCGCGCCGGAATTCGCGTGCGACGCGACGCCAAGAGCAAACCGGAATTCGTCCACTCGCTCAACGGCTCGGGATTAGCCGTGGGGCGTACCCTGCTCGCCGTCCTGGAGAACGGCCAACAAGCCGACGGATCGATCGCGATCCCGCAGGCGCTGCGCCGCTACACCGGCTTCGAACGCATCACGGCTCGCTAGCGAGCGCGGCCGCAAGCGCGTCGACCGCGCGCGACTCTGCCGGCACCTGCGCACCGGCACGGAATAAGGCCTCGATGCGCACCTGCGTGCGCGCATCTTCCAAGGCGGTCAGCGTGCAACGAACGCGCTCGTTGTTCACGAGGCCGAATCCGGCTTCGATCGTGTACGTCGCCGGATCGTCAACGTAGACGTTCGCACCGAGCACGCGCAGCAACGCATCCACGATGCGCTCGCGCGCCGCCTCGCACGTTAACGCAAGTTCGATGACGCGTTGCGGGCGCAAACCAACGCGCGGCGGCGGCTTCCCGACGCCCAGCCACTTGAGGATGAAGCTCATACGTTCCGGCTGGAGCAGGCTGCCGTGGTGCCACGATGGTGGTGGGGACCTGCGATTTTTGGGCAATCGACAGGATGTCGACTTCCTTTTTCCGTTGCCCAAAAACGCAGGAGTAGGAAGCGCGAAGGATGCGCGCGGACGAACGGTCCCCACCACCACCGTGGCACCACGGCAGCCTGCTCCAGTCGGCGAGCGCGAAATATCGGCACGCTAAAAGAGTTCGCGCACCGTCGTGCTGCGCTCGGCGTCTTCGACGTTGCGGTAGGTGCCCATCACGAAATCCATCGACGGATTGGTCACCCCGTACCACAGGTGTTCGTTCTTGAAGTGGTGCCACAGGTGGTACTTCTTCACGTATCTGCCGATCGGCGTTTTCGGAACGAATGGGATGTGCGCGACGTAGTGCACCCATTCGTAGTACGTGAGTGCGAGCAAGCTCCCGAAGACGAGCGACGTCGTGAGGCTCACGTCGCGGACGATCGCGTAATATACGGCGAAATACAGCGCGGCAACCGGAACCGTAAACCAGAGCGGCAGGAACAGCAGATCGAGCTTGGCCGGGTCGACGTGGTGATCGTAGTGCAACAAATGCTGCAGCCGAAGCACGAACGGGATGCTCGTGGGCTTAGCGTGGAAGAGAAAGCGGTGCGTCGTATATTCCGAACTCAAGAATACGACCGCGCCGATCGCCACTCCGAGCAGCGAAAAATGCAAAGTTCCTCGCGCGAACGCGATAGCGGCCGCGAGCAATGCCGCCACTAATACCGCGTTACTGCCGTGCTTGAAGAACGTTCGTATCACCAGACTCTCCTTCTCGCCGATACGGCCAAGAGCGTTCCTTCTTGGACCCGGTGCCGGGCTGTACCCGTCGCGGCCGCTCGGCGTCAACCGCGCCGGCGGGGTGGCGGCTGCGCCGACTTGGGCGCGATTTGGACTGGGTTCTCGAGCGCTTTCCAAGCCTTCTCGGCGGCCGGTGAGAGCTGGTCCATGTGCTTGAGGAACAGGGTCATCTGCCAGATTTGCGTGTCGGCCAGCGTGTTGGAGAACGCGGGCATACCGGTGAGGCGAATGCCGTGCTTGATCTTCCAAAACGTGACGCCTTCCGGGTCGTCGGTTACGCCGTGCCGGCCGAGCTGCGGAGCGTGCTGGTAGAGCCCCACCGCGATGTTGGAGGCCATGCCGTTGGCAACGCCGTGACAGGCAGCGCAGTTCGCGCCGTAGAGTTTGACCCCGGCGATGAGATTCGCGTCGGTAAGAGCGACCGGATCGGGGGCGCGGGGCGCTTCGCGACGTATGGTCATGTAAAGCGATTTCCGAGCAGCCCACGCTTCGAGACGCGACGGGGGTGAATCGGCATTGGCCGGAATCCAGCCTTGCGATACTGCGACGTACGCTCCGCCGGCCGAAACGGCAAGCGTTAGTACGATACCAAGAATGAAGCCCTTCATCGAGCCGGTACTTCTCCCATAGCGTCAAGTTCTCGGGCTCGATGCGCCTCGGCCGCAGACGACTCCTCTGCGCCCGCGCACAGGCTTCACGAAACCGCTCGGCAACATCGACGGTTGCGAGGTATATGAGTACCGTGCAGGCGCAATTCCCCGACGAGCAACACGACGATGGGAGCTTCGTGCGGCAACAAGACGCATTTCGCGACTGGGTACGCGCCGACGGGAGTACGGCGTATCCCGTCGCAGCGGGACGCTACCACCTGTACGTTTCGCTCGCGTGCCCGTGGGCGCATCGCACGATCATCGTGCGCGAATTATTGGGGTTACAAAGCGCCGTCGGGATGACCGTCGTGAATCCGATTCGCGATGACGAACACGGCTGGGAGTTCGGCGATGGCCCCGGATTCTCGCGCGATCCCATCAACGGCTTTCGCTATCTGCGCGAGGCGTACGATGCGAACGACCCGCGCTATGGCGGGCGCGTTACCGTTCCGGTCTTGTGGGATACGCAGAGCGAGCGCATCGTGAGCAACTCCGATGACGACATCATGCGCATGTTCGAGACCGAGTTCGCGGCGTTGAGCAATGGCGCGAACGATCCGTACCCGGCTCCATTCCGCGACGAGATCGAGCGATTGAACGAAACGATCTATGCGACCGTGAACGACGGGGTGTATCGAGCCGGGTTTGCAACGTCGCAGGCGGCCTACGAGCGCGCCGCCTACCGGGTGTTCGATACGCTCGACGCACTAGAGGCGCGGCTAGCCGAATCGCGCTATCTCTTCGGCGCCCTACCGGTTGAAACGGATTGGCGGCTTTTCGTCACGCTCATCCGCTTCGATGCGGTGTACTTCGGACATTTCAAATGCAACCTGCGCCGGATTGCGGATTATCCGAATCTCTTCGGCTACCTACGCGACCTCTATCAAATGCCGGGCGTGGCGCACACGGTCAACTTCGACCACATCAAACGCCATTACTACTACACCCACGACGACATCAACCCGACCCGCATCGTACCGATCGGCCCCCTACAGGACCTCGGCGCTCCCCACGGTCGCGAACGCCTCAGCCGTTCGGTTTGACGCCGTCCTGCGGCCAGAAACCGTAGATCGCGCGACCGGCCTCGAGATCCCAGAAACGCGTGGCGTTATCGCCGACGCCATATACGACCGCGTACGGCACGTCCCGGGCCAGGATGCAGCGCACTAGGCGCGCGAAATCACGCTGCGACATCCACGTGGCGGCATAGCGCTTGAACTTCTGCTCGTCGGTGAGCCCGAGCCAACCGGACGATGCGCGAACGCTTTCGTCGGCCGGATCGTCGGCCGCCGTAATGGACCCGATGCGCACGCACGCGACGTTTAAGCCGAACGCATCGCTGTAATATCGGCCCAACACCTCGCCGAAGGCTTTCCAGACGCCGTAAAGACCGTCGGGACGGTATGGATCCTCGACGCCGACGACGCGTCCGAAGCCCGGCTCGTAGATGTGCGGGACGTTGCGCACTTCGTTCATACCGACCGCGTGGTTGGAGCTGGCAAACACCACGTGCTTGACGCCGTTGAGGCGGGCCGCTTCGAACACCGTGTACGTGCCGCCGATATTGGTCGTATAGACGTCGTCCCAGGCGGCATCGACGGCGACCACTCCGGCCAGATGGACGACCGCGTCGCAGCCGCGCAGGGCGGCGTTCATCGCTTCGGCATCGCGAATATCGGCGCACACATCGGCGTCCTCGCGATCGATGCGTACGAGCGTGTGGTCGGTCGCGAGATCGGCGCAAAGCCGCGTACCGATCGTTCCGTTAGCTCCGGTGATAGCAATTTTGCCGATCGTCATGTTGCTTCCCATGCGGCAAATCCCGCCGTTTCCCCGCTGCCTAACGGACGAATCTCCACCGACGCCGGAAGACGCTTTCGCAGATCCTCCCACCCCGAGGCGGCGGAGAGGATCACGCATCGCGCGCCGCGTTCGCGAGCGAGCGATACGATCTGCGCCGAGTTCTCGGCCAGCTCGGCTTCAAGATCGCTCGCGCGGGCGAAGAGAACCGCGCGCTCTTCGCGATCGACGAGCAGCGCGCGATGTCCGCGCTCGATCAATCCGCGCGCCGCATCGAGCGTCGCGGGCGAGATGCCTGCGATGATCATCGAGGGCATCTGCAACCCGAAGACGCGCGTTACGAGGATCGCGCTGGCGGTCGAAAGCACGATGGTGGTCATGATGACCAAAAACAGCACGCCCGCAAGCACGCCGCCACCCCGCAAGCCCCACGCCGGCAACTGCGTCGCGTAGTATGTGGCGAGCGAGACGGCGACGATACCGCGGGGGAAGATCGTCATCATCAGCACGCGTTCGGGCCACGTATACGCGCCGGTCTGGGTCGCAACCAATACCGTGATGATGCGGAATGCCACCAACGCGGCGACGATGGCGAGCGCGGGCACGACCAGCGCGCCGAGTTGACCGAGCTCGATCTGCGAAGCGAGCAGCACGAACACGGTCGATAGGGCAAGCATCGAAAGATCTTCTTTGAACGAACGTAACAAGCGTTCGTGCGGGAGCGTCTTTAAATCCATGACCATGCCGCAAGCCACCACGCCGACCAGGCCGCTTTCGTGCGAGACCAGTTCGGCGATCGCGTAGGCCGAGAAGCCGATGAGCAGCACGTAGATCTTGCTGATATCGCTCGAGGACCGCGTGGCGAACCCCATCGTACGCTGCCCAAGGAATCCCAGCAGCACGCCGACGACCACGCCCGCCCCGATCCGCAGCGTGGCTTGAACCGCGTTGGCGAGCGGCGCGCCGATGCGCGACGTGAACGATGCAAAGACCGCAGCGGCAATGATAACGCCGATCGCATCGAGGACGAGGCCTTCGGTTTCGAGCAAATGCGAGAGCCCGACGCGTAAGCGCAGGCGTGCGAGCAACGGCCCGGTAACGGTCGGGCCGGTAACGACGCAGACCGCCGCCACCATCACCGCCACCAACTTCGTAAGGCCGTAGTGCCGGCCGACGATCGGCAGCAACGCCAGCGTCAGAGCCGGCCCCACCAGTGCCAAAAGTCCGATCGTCCATCGGGGCATGTTGCGCAGATCGATGCGAAGGGTCGCCTCGAAAAGCACGACGACCACCGCAAGCGAGAGCAGCGCACGCGTTCCGGGCTGTGTAAGGTCGAGTTTCAAAAAGCCCAGACCGCTCGGGCCGGCGGCGAGGCCGCAGGCCAGCAGCGTGATGATCGACGGCACGCCGAAGCGCCGTAACAACACGCGCGCCAGCAACGCCGCGACCAGTACCAGCACCGCTCCGAACTCTACCGAGAGCGACGGATAATGCGCGAGCATGCTCATTACGTCAGCGCGAGGCTCTCAAGCGTCGGATAGACCAAGGCGCGCGCTTGCGGAAATGTCGTCGGATCGATGATATCGTGTCGCGGTTCGCCGAGATTGCGCAGAATATCGTAGCGATAGCGAGCTCCGTATCGGTTCCACCGCGCGAAGAGGCCGGCCGTCACGGTATCGTTCACCGCGCTTTCGTTCGCGTTGATCACGAAGGTACACTTGCGAGCAAGCGGCGCGGCGCGGTGTGCGTCTTGGAGCACGACGTCGCCCAGAAAAACGATTTTCGCCAGCGCGTGCGTCGGGAAACCGGGATAGGCGTAAGGCGGCAGCGATGCGGCCTTGATGCGAGGGTCCCACCACCAGTACATATCCGGGATCGCGTCGAGCGCACGCATGGCAATATTTCCGAACCATTGCGGTATCGCGATCGGCATTAAAAAAGGCGAAATCGGCACCACTACCTCGACCGGCTGGGTCTGCGCGAGCCAGAGCGCCATCGTACCGCCCAGCGAAAGCCCCATTACGGCGACGCTTTCGCCCAAGCCGCGCGCATCGCCGTACGTTTGCTGCGCACAGCGCACCAAATCGGATACGGTTAGATTCGCCAACGCGCGCGTCAGGCGGTTCTTGTGCCCGTGCAGGGGAAGGCGCGGAACGTAGACGTTCGCTCCGCGAGCATGCAACATCCGCGCGAATTCGTCGAACTGTTGCGGGCAATTGGTAAATCCGTGCAACAGTAAGACGGCGCGCTCGACGCGCTTGCCGTGGTCGTACAGCCGCGGGAGTGCGGCTCGCTCGATCCTTGCATCGGCGGCATCACGCGCGATTGAAGCTTGAATGCGGCTACGCGCATCTTCGAACGAAGGCCCCGCCCCGAGCGGGGCCGCCTGCGGCGCGGAGTCGGGCGAAGCCGAGCAAGCCGCCAGCGAGCCCGCCACTGCAGCGCCGAGCATCAATCGATTGAAAACTACTCGCTGCATGAACGCAAGCATTCCATTCGCACCTGAGTCACCTCGGAGCCCTTCGCGTTGAAGGGGCCGCTCCCCGCTGGCGCACCAAGCAGGGGATTCGCGCCGGGCGCACATAGCGTCGTACACTATGGAGCAGAGTTACGCGCACGGTGCGCACGCATCCCCGCTGATCGGCGAAAGCATCGGGGCCATGTTCGACCGCGTTGCGTTAGCCGCTGCCGATCGGGATGCGCTCGTATCGGTGCAGCAAGAAGCTCGCCTCAGTTATCGCGAGCTGCGCGAGGCAACCGACCGCTTCGCGCGTGGGCTGATGGCGCTGGGAGTGCGGCACGGCGACCGCGTCGGAATCTGGTCGACGAACTGCGTGGAATGGGTGATCGCGCAATTCGCCACGCCGAAAATCGGGGCCATATTGGTCAACATCAACCCCGCGTATCGCACCACCGAAGCGTCCTTCGCTTTGCAACAGAGCGGCGTGAGCGTCTTGCTCGCACAAGTCCGCTACAAAACGAGCGAATTCGCGGAAATCTTGCGCGAGCTTCGCTACGCGCTACCGGACCTACGGACGATCGTGTGGATCGGTGACGACGCGGTCGAGCCGCCGGTCGACGGGTCGATGCGCTGGGGACAGGTGCTCGAGGGAGCCTCCAGTGTCTCTGAAGCCGCCCTTGCCGAACGGCTCGCGCTCACCCAATTCGATGAAGCGATCAACATTCAGTACACCTCGGGGACGACCGGGTTTCCGAAAGGCGCGACGCTCTCGCACCACAATATTCTCAACAACGGCTTCTTCATCGGCGAAGGCTGCCGCTACACCGAGGACGATCGCGTCTGCGTTCCGGTACCGTTCTATCACTGCTTCGGGATGGTGCTCGGCAACCTTGCGATCGTCACCCACGGCGCGACGATCGTGATTCCCAATTACTCGTTTGATGCGGCGCTCACGATGGAGGCCGTGGAACGCGAACGATGCACCTCGCTCTACGGCGTACCGACGATGTTCATCGCGGAACTAGCGTTACCGAACCTGCACGAGTACGATTGCAGTACGCTGCGCACCGGCATCATGGCCGGCTCGCCGTGCCCGGTCGAGATCATGAAGCGCGTGCAAAGCGAGTTGCACATGCCGGAGGTCACCATCTGCTATGGGATGACGGAGACTTCGCCGGTTTCAACGCAAACTTCGGTGGACGATCCGCTTGAGAAGCGCACCGGTACGGTTGGGCGCGTACATCCCCATATCGAGCTGAAGATCGTCGACGAAGAAGGGCGCATCGTGCCGCGCGGCACGCCGGGAGAGCTCTGCACCCGCGGCTATAGCGTGATGCTCGGGTACTGGAACGATCCCGAGAATACCGCTCGTGCCATCGATGCGGCACGCTACATGCACACCGGCGACATCGCGGTCATGGACTCCGAAGGGTACGTCAATATCGCCGGGCGCATCAAAGACATGGTCATCCGCGGCGGCGAGAATCTCTATCCTCGCGAGATCGAAGAATTTCTCTACGCCCACCCGGCGATCGAAGACGTCTCCGTCATTGGGGTGCCCGACGAACGCTACGGCGAGGAGCTGTGCGCGTGGGTGATCGTGCGCGCCGGAATGGAACTTGAAGCGGAAACCGTCAGGGACTTCTGCCGCGGCAAAATCGCCAATCATAAGATTCCGCGCTACGTCCGCTTTGTCTCCGAATTCCCGATGACGATTACCGGAAAGATCCAAAAATTTAAGATGCGCGACATTTCGACGGAGGAGCTCGGGCTGGAGGCGGCCGCGCGAATTACGACGGCGTAGCCAGGCGTTCGCCGGCGCTGCGGTCGTCGAGCCCCTCGATTGCGAATGTCTTCGCCCGAGACCGCCGGCCGCGCACTAAGGTGATCTTGGACGGCGCGACACCCAGGATCCGGGCTAATGCCGCGATGCACGCCTCATTGGCGGCGCCTTCAATCGCGCGCTCGCGCACGCGCAGAACCCAGCCGTCGCCCGTCCACGCGATTCCAGGCACTTTGGCTCCGGGCTTTACCGTGAGACGCACCAGGGCCCGAGGGCCGTCGCTCATCCCTAAAATACCAGCACCTTTTGTGCGCTTGCCGTCCACTCGGCTAACTCGTCCATCGAACTGCGATGCGCGCCTTCGACGAGCTCGCCGTCCGTAATGCCGCGAGCGTCCATGCACGATCCGCAGACGCCGATGGCGCCGCTATTGCGCGTTACCTGACGCAACATGATCTCGAGATTATAATATCCCGGTGGGACTTTCTGGCCTTTTTTCGCACACGCTGCCGCATCGCCGATAAGGAATATCGATACCGCGGAATCATTCTTCGCAAGAGATCCCGCTAGCCGCAGGCCGTTATAGCTGCGCTCGGTGCCGTAAGGGGCGTCGTTGAGAATAATAGTGTCGCCACTGTTCCTGCCTTTCATATAACGGGCGGGTTGGGACAAGATCGATTGACATGCGTAATCCGGGCCTGCTAACCTCCTTGGCAGATGGATGCCAAGGTATTTCGACCATACTCAGATGGGTCCGCCGCAGTGCTGGGCCCCTTGGAAAGCGCTGTCATGAATACCGTTTGGGATATCGATGCTCCGGCCACGGTCGGCGAGGTCGTCGAGCGGCTAGAGCGAGCAGGCCAGCCTATCCACTACTCGTCAGCCAAGACCACGCTCAACACCTTGACCGGAAAAGGCTACCTGACCAAACGCCCGCTCGGTAAGGCGAATGCCTTCTCCGCGGCGATCTCGCGGGAAGCGTTTGAACAACGGGTCGTCGGAGGCGTCCTCACCGGCTTGATGCGCAACTATCGCAATCCCCTCATAGCAAGTTTGGCCCAGACGCTTGCGGACGATCCCGCATCGCTCGATGAATTCGAGCGGCTACTTGCCGAGCAACGTGCCTTGAAAGCGTCTTCGTGAACGGCCTGGCTACGGTTATTACCCAGTGCCTCGCATCCGGGGCGATCTTCAGCTCTCTTTGCGCGGCATTAGTCATCCCGCCCCTCGCATGGCTGGGCGTGCACGCCCTCGCGCCCGCAATACGGGAGATGAATGACGACCGCAATTGGCAGGCGGCGTTCGCCGCAAGCGCCGCAGCTATTCCAGGCACGATTTTTCTCGCGCTGGTGGCGTTTGGGGTTGCGGAGGGCGCGAACTCTCCGTGCTTGCAATTGACCGCCGGTAAAGCGCTGTACGCTACGCTTGCCGCACTCATCGCGGGGGCAATCGTTCGGTCGCTGTTCCGCGCCCGTGCACGCAAAGCGGAACTTCATTGGCTGCTCGGGTCTGCCACAAGGGCGCTCGGCACGGCCGGACGGATCGCGGCCGAAGTGGGCGTGCCGCTGTATCAGGTTCACGACTCGCGAGACGTGCTCGTCATAGCGACGGGAGCCCCCAAGCACGGCGTATACATTTCGACCGGGGCGCTACGGCAGTTCGACGAATCGGAACTGCGAGCTGCGCTCTATCACGAACGCGCGCACCTCGATCGGGCCGACCACCGCATTGCATCGTGGTTGTACTTCCTAAGCGACCTGCTGCCGTTATCGACCGGCACGCTCATCGATATCTACCGCTGCTCGCGAGAGTTCTGCGCGGACGACGCCGCGCTCGCGCATGTCGAGCGGACGGATCTTGCCTCCGCCCTACTGCGTGTAGCTCGGAGTTCCTCGCCGTCGTTAGCGCACGGCGCGGCGTTTGCCGAGCAGCATGCGATGCGCGGCCGGCTACACGCGTTGCTCCGCCCCGCCGAAGATTCACAACCCAACATTCGTCGTCGCCGTCTCGTTGCGATCGCCCTTTCGGCTACTCTCGCGATTGCTCTGAGCTTACCGGCAATTGCACCGTTCGCATTTCACTGCCAGTTGCCGAGGATGGGGTTTTGATCCGTAAAAGCATTTTTGTGTTGGCCTTAGTGCCAACTATCCTGGCACTTGCGACGGCATGGGGATGCGCTTCTCCGAGCGTAACGCAACTAGGCGGCGCTCGCGTTTCCATCGCAATTTCGCCCGATCCGCCTACCGTCGGCTCGAGTACCGTTACCGTTGACGTGACCGGGGTGCAAACGTCCGAACTGAACGGCACGAGCGTACGATACACAACGATGATGCCGTCCATGAATATGAGCGGGCCAAGCGGCGTTGCCTCCCGGGTCACCGGTAGCAGCAATCGATGGCGCTTTCAAGTCGAACTCGGAACGGCTACAACGTGGACCCTGCAAGTACAATTCTCCGGCGGCATTTCCGGAGTTGCCCGTAGGAGTCTGGTGGTCGGTCCGGGATCGTCAAACAATTCGACGGCAACCATGAACGCGAGCGGCGATGACGCGGCCTGGCGGAATGGCATCTTCGTACTCATCGGTGTTCTTTTCATCGGTGCGCTGGTGCTCCGGCGCGACCGCCGTCCCTTTACGATCGCAACCGTCGTGATCGCGGCGTTCGTGGTTCTCGGCCTCGCGTACGCGCAATCACGCTACGGGTCCGGCTCGACGAATATGTCCTCCATGCAAGGCGCCGCCGGCGTCGCTCCGATACCGGTAACCTTCGCGCGCGTGGGCGGGCAAACCGGTGCGTCCTCGATTCAAGCACCGGCGAGCGTGCAGCCGTATCTCGTACAGAACGTCGTCGCACGTGCCGCCGGTGTCCTTGCGGACTTCAACGCGTACACCGGCGACCGCCTCAAGGCGGGGGACGTCGTCGCCCGCCTTGAGGAACCGGAATTGCAGAGCAATGCGCTGGCCGCGGAAGCGGCCGCGCGTGCGGCAGCGGATCAGCGTGCGTCGGCTCAATACGATGTCGTTTCGAGCCGGGCCGACGTGGCCGCGCAACGTGAAAAGGTGCGGTATTGGAGTGCCGAGCTTTCACGCGAGCGGTCGTTGCTCAAAGCCGGTGCGGTCTCGGTTCAGGAATATCAGGACGAACGCGCGCAGGCCGCTACGTCAAGATCGGCATACAGGTCGGCCGTCGCAAAAGTATCCGGAGCGAAAGCCTTGGCCCGCGCGGCGCAAGCGCAAGTGGAGCAAGCTACCGCGGGGGCGCAAACCCAGAACGTCCTGGCCGGCTATGCGGACGTTATCGTACCAAGCGACTCCGTTGTGATGAAACGCCTGGTCGATCCGGGCGTCTACGTGCAGCCCGGAACGCCGATCTTGCAGGTGGCGGTCGTCAACCGCCTTCGCGTGCAAGCGCAAGTGGCCCAACAGGAACTCGCCGGCATCGAAATCGGCACGCCGGTCGACGTGATGTTGGGCGACGGTAGAGTGGTGCATAGCGCCGTATCATCATTTTCGCCCGTCGTCGACCCGAACACGCACACCGCGATCGTTGAGTCGATCGTCCCGAATGCCGGTGACGTTTACCAGCCGGGCGGGTTCGTGAACGTCGTCCTGCATCCGCGTTCTTCTTCGAGCGCGCACGCGTTCTCGGTACCGTCGGCCGCGGTCGTCGGCGGGGTCAGCAGCGCCGTCTGGGTCGATCGCGACGGCAACGCGCATCGCGTGGCGGTAACGGTACTCGCGGACGACGGAACGACGGCACAAGTTACCGGGAACCTGCGCCCAGGCTCGCAAGTCGTCGTAACCGGTGCATCCGGCCTCGAAGAAGGCCAGCCTATAACGGGACCGGCGCCATGACGAACGAGCATATTGAAACGGAACGAAGCGTGGCCGCGTGGGCCCTACGCAATCCGTATGCTATCTTTGCGGCGTTTCTCGCCGTCGTCATCGGCGCCGTCGCGGCCGCGCTCTTTCTGTTACCGACCCGCATGATGCCGTACGTGCAAAGCCCGCTGATCTCCGTCATTACCATGACCCCGGGTTACGCCCCACAAGAAGTCGAGACGTACTTTACCAAACCGATCGAAGAGCGCATGACCGACCTGCAGGGCGTACGGTATATTCGTTCGTATTCGCAGCCGGGCATCTCCATCGTCACGTTGCAGTTTCACTATGGTGCGAACATGCAGCGCGCGTTGGTGGACGTGCAGCAGCTGGCAACGCAGGCGCAGGGAGATCTACCATACGACCGGGCGAATCTCAAGCCCAGCTACGTGGTTCCGGTGGATCCGCTCAACATACCGGCACTACAACTCGCGATTACGGCCCCCGGTTGGGATCCCGTGCACCTGCGCCAATTCGTCGCCAACGATGTGGTCAATGCCATCAAAGGGGTGCCGGGCGTTCAAGTCGCCTTCCCCTTCGGCGGCCTCGCACGACAGATTACGGTCGACGTCAATCGCGACGCGCTTGCGGCGAACCGTCTATCCATTTTGAACGTACGCGACGCGATCGACGCACAGAACGTGAGCCGGTCGGGCGGCGTCGTGACCGGAGGCGCGTATGAAACGCCGGTCCGCGTCGACCAGCGGGCGGCCTCAGCCTCGAGCATGCTGGCCTATCCGATCGCGACGGCCGACGGCCGGACCATCTATCTTCGCAACGTAGCATCGGTTAAAGACGGCCCGGCGGAAGTACGCAATACCTATCGCTTCAACGGCAAGGGTGCGGTCGAACTCTCCGTGGTCGAAAATCCGGATGCGAGTTCACCGCAGGTCATCGCCGCCGTCATGCAACGAATCGCGCAGATTGAAGCCAATCACCCGGGCGTCCATTTTTCGCGCGCGTACGATAACTCACGCTTCGTGCAAGATCTCACGCGCAACATGCTGGAGGAGCTGATCGTCAGCGTCCTCCTCGCGGGTGTCGTGCTCTTGATTTTCCTCGAGGATGTCAGCGCGACGTTTATCGTGATGACCTCAATTCCGACGTGCCTGTCCCTGGCGGTATTGCTTTTCGTCCCGATGGACTTCTCGATCAACAGCTCCACCCTCATAGGGCTTCTTCTCGCGATCGGTCGACTCGTAGACGACTCGATCGTCGTCATTCACTCCGTACACAGGAAACTCGACGAAGGCCATTCGCCGGTTCGGGCCGCGATCGACGGGACGATGGAAGTTATCGTACCGATTGCCGCAGCGACCGGCGTCATGGCGCTCGCGGTCGTGCCGCTGTTGATGAGCGGCGGAATCACGCAGATCATGTTTGTAGGCTTAGTATGGCCGATCGTCTTTGCGCTTGTGGCTTCGCTCATCGTCTCCGTGACGCTCACGCCGCTTCTCGCCGCTTTCCTATTTCAACGTCCGGAATCGCGCTCTCACGTACGCTTTCAATTCGATGCGTGGGTGATCCGCATCTTGCGCCCCGCACACAAGGCTCTTGCTCGTCTCGATACATCGTATCGACGCGGCCTCGCGTGGAGTCTAGATAATCGCTGGGTCGTGTTAGCCGGTGCGGCGATCCTCACGTATGTCGGCATTTCATTACTGCCGTTTATCGGCCAGGAAATGATGCCCCTTGCGGACACCGGGCAGGCCTATGGCCTTCTTGAAATGGCGCCCGGCACCTCATTCGAGGCAACCAACGCCGCCAGCCGGCGATTCGAATCGCTGCTATTGCATCAGCCCGACGTACAGAGAGTGTCGGCCGAAGTCGGCGAGGACAACGGCAGCGACTACTTCACCGGAACGGCGATGAACGGCGTGAACGATGCTTCGTATATGATTACGTTTAAGCCGAAGGAAGACCGCCGCCGTTCGATTTGGCAGATCATGGATGGCGTCTATCGACAGGCCGAAACGACGATTCCGGGCATTCGGCGGCTCGAACTCAAGGAGATGGGCGCCGACGTTATGGCCAGCAACGATGCCCCGGTTGAAATGCTGCTGTACGGCCCGGATCGCACAGAGCTCTACTCCTTGGCGGGCGCGGTCGCAAACCAGGCGCGGAAGATTCCTGGACTATATGAGGTCTCCACAAGTTCGGCCGACACGCAACCGGAAGTCGACATCAACGTCGACCGGACGAGAGCATCGCAAGTCGGTCTGACCCCGCAAGAAGTCCAGATGCAGGCGTACTACGCGCTGCGAGGCGGCCTGACGACCGAGTATTTCAATCCACAAAACGTCCGCCACGATACGATCTTGGTCCGATACGCACGGGACCAGCGGAATCTTACCGGAGATATCTCATCCGTGCAGATCGTCGGTCAGGACGGGCAGGTGGTACCCCTCGCCGCTATAGCCCGCGTGAAACGAAACGCCGGTCCGACGATGATCGAAGACGACGATTTGCGGCCCAGCGTCTCGGTTCTGGGATTCTACCGGCGAGGGGGACCTGGCGAGATGGATCTCGACATGGACATTCTCTCCCGCGGCATGGCCGCCGTTCCATTTCCGCAAGGTTACGGAATGGAGATGCGCGGCGATATGACCGAGATGACGCAGAGTTTCAACCGGTTGCTGAGCGCGATGGAGATCGCGCTACTCTTCGTCTTCCTCCTGCTCGTCGTGCAGTTCCGGTCGGTCGTTCAGCCGCTCGTGATGCTGCTGGCAATTCCGCTCCAGTCGCTCGGCATGTTCGGCGGATTGCTGCTCGCGCACCAGAGCTTTTCAACCGTCTCCATTCTCGGAATCGTCGTCGCCAACGGCATGGCCGTAAGCAACGCGATTCTGCTCTTGGACCTCGTCATCCGGAAACGAAAGGAAGGGCTCTCCCGTCGAGACGCGATTCTCTATGCGGGGCCGGTACGTTTGCGGCCGATCCTGATGACGACCATCGTGAGCCTGATTGTGCTGATACCGGTAGCGTTCTTCCCGAAAACCGGGATCGACGCATACTCGCCGTTGGCGACGGTCATCATCGGTGGGCTATCCATTTCGACGGTGCTGACGCTTTTCGTGGTTCCGGTACTGCACGACGCGTTCGACGATCTCCCCGCCTGGTGGCGCCGCGTCACGCGACGAGGCCCTTCGAGCGAACATTCGGAGGCCGCAGATGTTTAGACACACCATCGCCGTCTTGCTACTTCTCGCGACACCGCTCGCCGCCGTGGCGCAAACGCCTTCATCGCTGACGTTGGCTGCGGCAGTCGCGCGAGCCCAGTCGCAGAGTTTCGAAGTTCGTCTATCGCAGGCTGACGAGTTCGCTGCGGCGGCACGGGTGCTGGCCGCACGTGCGCAGTTGCTCCCGCAATTCGGGATTTCGGGAACGGTCACGAACGGCGGCGTCGCGCAACTCGGGATGCCGGTCGCTCAACAGACGTACCTCTTGGCAAATGCATCGGTTCCATTGTTCGACCCATCTGATGCCGCATCGGTACGAGCGGCACGGGCCGGAGCAAGCGCGAGCGGCTTTGACGCTCTCCGAGCGCGCAACGACACCGGATATCTAGCTGCGGAAGCCTACGAGCGCGCGTTGCTCGCCCGTGCGATTGTCGCTTCGCGTATCGTTACGGTGAACTACCAGCAACGCAGAGTTTCCGACATCACCGTTCGGATACGGGCCGGCAGCGTTCCAAGGTACGAAGGGTCGCAGGCGCAGGCTGCGCTCGCGGGTGCGATGCAGACGCTGGAAGACGCTAACGCCGACCGCGACGAGGCCATCGACGATCTCGAAGTCATTCTCGATATGCCGATTGCCGCATCGCTTGCGCTTTCAAATGCACTCGAACCGCTTCCGCTCGCAGGGACCTTGGCGGACTTTCAGCGACGTGCCGCTGAAAAACGGCCGAGCGTATTGGCAGCGCAGCAACGGCTGCTCGCCGCAGACGCGCAGCTTGCGTCTACGCGCGATCGCTATCTTCCGAACGTCGTCGGCGCGGCTCAATCGTACGCAGGCAGATCCAACCCCGACCTCGGCGCGCGCGGCTACCAACTAGGTATTACCGCAACCTTACCGGTCTACGAGGGCGGCACACGCAAAGCAGCGTCGCTTCAGGCACAGAGCGACGTGGAGCGCGCGCGCACCGCCCTGGATCAGGCCGGGCGCTCCGCGGAACGTGACGTTGCTAATGCGTGGTACGAATATGCGGCAGCGCGGCGCAATCTCGATCTTGCGCATACCCAAGCACGCGCTACCGGGATCGAGCTTCGCATAACGATGCTGCGCGAGCGGACGGGCAAAGGTATCGCGCTCGAAACGCTCGCCTCGCTCAATGACGATGCGGCGGCGCGTGAAAATGTGTTGCGCGCGACGGCTCGTCTGAACGATGCCGTCATCGGCCTTCATCGCGCCGCCGGCGATTCGAGCCCGATAAACCCTTAACCGCCACTTTTCTTTCGGAGGACATACCACCATGAAACACGGTTTCGCACTCGTCGCGCTCGTGCTACTCGCCGCCTGCGGTGCTAAAACTGCTGCGCCGCTCACCGTAACGCCGATCTTCTCGCCAAACCCGCCGCAACAAGGTAGCGAAGCCGTCATCGTTACCCTCAAGGACGCAGACGGAAAGCCGGTCACGGGTGCATCGGTTACCATCTCAACCTCGATGCCCAGCATGTCGATGGCGGGCCCGAGCGCGGTGGCCAAGGACAACGGCGATGGAACCTACACCGCGCATATCGCGCTGCAATATCCCACAACGTGGACGTTCCACATCAGCGCGTCTGCAAACGGCAACACGGCCGCAACCGACGTGAAGCAAGTCGTTCGTTAGATCGCCTACCCCGCGCGGTTGCGTGCGATGATCTCTTCGAAGTCGGCCGGTTTGGCAGGCAAGCCTTCGAAAAGCCCTCGGACAAAGCGATCCCGATCGGCTTCTTGCAGCGCGCTGTTGAAGCGCCGTTCGAAGCCGACGGTGGATGAGGGTTTTCCACTCATCGCGCGCCCGCACGGGCTGCCCGAGATGTGGGCGGGATAGACTTCCACGTGATCCGGCAACGCGAGAATCTTCCCGTGCAGCGAGTCGTAGAGCTGCCCGGCGGCATCGGCACCTCCGAAATCCGGCCGTCCGACGTCGCCGACGAACAGCGTGTCGCCGGTGAGAACCATCCACGGCTCCTGGGCGCGAGAGCGATCCGTCACAAGCAAGGAGATACTCTCAGGCGTATGCCCCGGAGTGTGCAGTATGCGCACGATCACGTTGCCCAGCGAAATTTCCGAGTTCTCCTCGACGGGCGTGTACGGATAGCCGACGTCGGCGCTTCCATGCAGGTATATCGGCGCGCCCGTAAGTGCCGCCAGGGCCCGTTCGCCGGAGCGGTGATCCGCGTGAACGTGCGTGGAGATAATCGCTTCGATACGCATATCGTAACGCTCGGCGAGTTCCATATATTGACCGACCTCAAACTGAGGATCGACGACCGCGGCGCGGCCTTGGCCTCCTCAACCAAAAAAATATGAGGCGCAGCCCGTTTCGGCTTTTAACAACTGACGGAAAATCATTGGAGTACTCCTGCGGCGGGTGTCGTACGGGGGTGCGTCTCTCGCATCCACCACGCAGCCAACGCGGCGGAAACGAAGAGCGCGATCGCAAGCGTAAAAAAGCTCGCGTTGATATTGAGACGGCTCGCAACCAGACCGATGACGATACCGCCGATAGCGTAGCCTCCATCTCTCCAGAGCCGGTAGACGCCGAGCGATGCGCCGCGCCGCATGGGGGGCGTTACATCGCTTACCGCGGCTAGGAGCACCGGGTAGAGGAGGGCGGTGCCGATGCCCATCGTGATTCCGGCGGAGAACCATGCCGCCAGCGTGTGTGCCGTCGCCGCAAGGCCGAGCCCGGTCGCATCGAGCATGAGGCCCGCGACGATCGGTTTCTTTCGGCCGATGCGATCGGAGAGCGCGCCGGTGCCGAGTTGCGCGACGCCCCACACCAGCGCGTACAGGCCGGCAACCGCACCGATCGTCGCTACGCGAAAGCCCTGCGCGGCCATAGCCAGCGGCACGAGCACCCAAACGGCGGTATCGCTGAATTTGTTGAGTGCGCCCGCCTGACAACAAGCGCGCAACGTGGCATTTCTCCACGTAACATCCGCGAATACGCTGCCGATGCCCGACGAGCCGGGCTGTGCGGGTGGATCGGCCTGCCGGTGTTCGAGCTGTGCGAACGGCCGCGTTTCGCGAATGAAGAGGGCGATCGACAGGCCGACAATCGCAACGAGGCCCGCAAACACAAAAGGTATGGGGCGCAGCCCGTATGAAGCCGCCATCATCCCGGTCGCGGCGCTCGCGATCGCGACGCCGACGTAGCCGGAAAATTCATTGATGCCTAACGCCAGGCCACGCTGCTTCCCGCCGACGAGATCGATTTTACTCGTCACGGTCATCGACCACGCGAAGCCTTGATTGGCGCCCAGCAGCAGGTTCGCGACAACGACCCACGCCCAGGATGGGGCCCAGAGCAGCAGCCACGGTACCGGCAAGCCCAGACACCAGCCGAGCAATAAGATGCGACGACGTCCGATGCGATCGGCTAAATGGCCTCCGACAAGATTGAGTGGGCCTTTGACGACGCCGAACGCGACGACGAACGTCAGCAGCACGATCATCGAGGAGACGCCGAAACTCTGCACGCCCAAAAGCGGCACGACGGTTCGCTCGCTGCCGATCAACATGCCGACAAACACGTTATCGAGCGCAAGCAGCGCGAACTGCGCGGCGTTCGCACGCAGGCCGAGGCGAATCGGAGCGTTCACGAATCGCCCACGGCGACCGCGAAGCCGAGCCGGCGCCATTCTGGAACGCCCAGTTCCAAACGGTGTGCGGTAAAGCCGTGCTCGCGGAATGCGGCGACGGCCTCGTCGGCAAACGTGCAGAACGGGCCGCGGCAATACACGACAACCGTGCGCGAGGTGTCGAGCGCGGCAAGGAATACGTCGTCGATGTGACCGAGCGGTAACGACGTCGCGCCGGGAAGATGGCCGGAGCGAAACTCTTCGCTCGGCCGCGCGTCGAAGAGCGCGACTTCACCGCGATCGATGCGCTCGATCAGCGCCGCGACGTCGTCGACCACGGGATTGCGATCGGCGACGCGACCGGCCACCAGATCGCGAACCTCTCCAAAACGCGCGACGGCAAAATCCCGTACGTCCTGCCACAGCCGGACCGACTCGTCGCCGGCCACGCGATAGAACACAAACTGCTGCGAACGGCGCGACTCTACCAAATGGGCGGCCAGCAGCTGCCGGAGATGCTGCGATGCATTCGCGACCGAAAGCCCGGCATCGGCCGCTAGGTCTTCGACACTACGTTCTTCGCGCTGAGCCAAAAGATCGAGCAGCTCGAGCCGATGGGGATTGGCCAGAGCTGCGGAGACCCGCGTAAACTGCCCATACAAGCGATCTTTCGTCTCTCGCTTATTCAATGACTTCATTGAATATCATAATACGACGAAAAAGGCGACTCAGTCAAGGTTGCAGCGAGTCAGCCGGCGGCTCCCTGGGTAGGACTACGACCTTGAGGAACGAGCACGATTTTCGCCTAGTCCGGGTCGATGAGGTTACATTCGATTGTTCGGACGAGTTGGCCGCCATGTATAAGCTGAGCCCGTGCGTATGGCAAGAGCCCGGCAGATTTGAACTGCTGCTTCGCGTTGTGAATCGTTCGCAGATCGCTGCCGAAAAAATCGCGCGCATCCATCACGGGTCGTCGATCGATGGATTGCGTTTCACGCTCGGCGACACGCCGGTCATCGCTCCGGGGCCGGACGTGCCCGGCTCTTACGATAGCGGAGGCTGCGAAGACCCGACGGTCGCTCTCGATCGAGGCACATATTATGTCTATTACAGCGGTTGGAACGAGCATCTCAAGCGCGGCGAGCTTCTCCTTGCGACCGGGCCCGATCCCGATCGTCTCGCAAAAAGAGGAATAGCTCTCGATTCGACCGAGCAAATCTCTAATCCAAAGGAAGCCACGATTACGCAAGCCTCCGACGGTACGTGGCGGCTTTTTTTTGAATACGCACGAGACAATAAATCTAGAATCGGCATCGCACGCTCGTCGCAGATTATGGGGCCTTGGGAGATTCTGCCGCCACTCTTCGAGGCTCGCTCCTCAATGTGGGATTCGTGGCATCTGAGCACCGGACCGATCTTGAATACGGACGCCGAATCGCCAATCATGTTTTACAACGGCGCGACCGCGGCCGCGCAGTGGCGCATCGGCTGGATCGCGTTTGATGCGCCTTTTACCCGCGTTTTGAGCAGGTCGGACGAGCCTCTTGTGATGCCTGCAGTGCGGCGCAATTCGGACGATTCAGACATTGCGTTCAGCGCTTCTGCGGTCGAGGCCGACGGCACCATCTACCTGTATTATTCCGTGGCGGACCAGTATGTAACCAGGGCGACTATTCACAGACGCTGAAAATTGCCGCACTCTTGCGAGGCGCGCAGGGGCCTTGCGCCTAAGGACCACCGATGATCGCGCTGCTGATCGTGTTCATCGCCGTCATCGTGCTGGTTGCCATTGCGAACCGCATCAACGTGGCGTATCCGATCGTGCTCGTCCTGGGTGGAATGGCGCTCGGGTATATCCCGCATATCCCAACGCTGCAGCTTCAGCCCGACCTCGTCCTGGTCGTATTTTTGCCGCCGCTGCTCTATTGGGAATCCGTCACCGCTCCGACAAGCGAGTTTCGTTCG
>Ga0207416_1002276_pt1 | contig 21572 bp, 16 predicted proteins | sample PaiPotPPM11metaG_FD_184107 | JGI IMG/M metagenome (GOLD analysis project Ga0207416, IMG submission 184107) | Iron sulfur acid spring bacterial and archeal communities from Banff, Canada, to study Microbial Dark Matter (Phase II) - Paint Pots PPM... ...
TGCTTTCCGTGACCGTGATCTCGCAGGGTGCGGGGCTCGTGCTGTTGCTTGGCCTGCTGCCGTTCTTTCCGGCTCGCGTTCACGCCGCCGATCTCGAGTGGGCGGCGTTGGCGGGCATCTGCGGCGGTGCGGGAATCGCGCTGCTCTATCACGCGCTCTCGGTTGGAAAGATGGGGGTGGTCTCGCCGATCACCGCCGTGCTGGCTGCGGCGGTGCCGGTCGCGTTCGGAGCCTTTCGCGGCGACCGCCTGGGTCTCGGGCAGGTTCTGGGTATCGGGATCGCCCTGGTTGCCGTGGTCCTTATTTCATCGTCGACGCAAGCCGACGGCACCCGCGAGTTCTCCACCCGTGGGGTTAAAGAAGCCGTGGCCTCCGGCCTGATCTTGGGCGGATTCTATCTTTTTCTTGCGCACGCGCGGCCGAGCATGGGGCTCGATCCGCTGGTGGGCGCACGCGTTTCGTCGGTGCTGTTTCTCGTGTTGTTGGCGGCGGTGACGAAGACGGATCTGCGCCCACGCGGCGGAACGCTGCCGTTGATCGTTTTTTGCGGTGCGATCGATATGACCGCAAACGCACTCTACCTGCTCGCCACATACAACGGGCAACTCGCGGTCGCGGCCGTCCTCACGTCGCTTTATCCTGCGAGCACGGTGTTGTTAGCGCGCGTGGTGCTCAAAGAGCGGCTGCGCCTTATCCAGAAGCTCGGCGTGGGCTTGGCGCTCGTCGGCGTTGCCCTCATCGCGGCCTAAAGCTACTGGTTGCGCAATTTTTGCAGCTGGACCGCGTGGGTGAAGCGCGCGATCTCTTCGCGATGGTAGCCGTCGATATCGATAAACTGCACGCCGTAGACTTCGCGCCCGCGCAGCGGGGCGAATCGCGAAACCACACGGCCGCGTAACAGCATCTCGGCGAAGGGCCGGCGATTATCCGGCAGACGAATCTTGCGGGGACCGAACGGCGTGATTTCGGTGCGCTCCTCGGAGGGCGGGAAGATGCCGAGCACCGCGTTGGGCAGCGTGAATCGAATCTCCACCTCGGTTCCTAACGGCACGTCTTCGCGGCAGATCAGCCGCAAGCCGCCGGCGCTGATGTCGTTCGCCTCCGCCGGCGACGACGTCTTGCCGAATCGGTAGCGTACCGGGAACGAGAAGAGGGTGCGGACGCTGCGCCGGCGCTGGGCGCTCGGTTCGATGACGGGCTTTACCTCGGCGTGGCGCAGCTGCGCCCGCGACGCCGCCTCGCGCCGCTGCAATTCGAGGATCTCGTGCGCGAGTGCGTCGCGCTCGCTCTGCGGCGTACCGTTGAAGCTGATGCCGTATTCATAGCCCCCGCCCCCGCCCGAGGGCGTGGCGCGACTCATAACCGTCCCCCGCAGCGGGAGCGGCGCAGACGCTTGGCGGCGTAGTTGGAATTCCACCGCGCGATGACGATCGATCAGGATGAGCGAGCGGACGCGGCACCCGGTCTCCGAAATGTTTACCAGGGTTGCATAGACGGGCGCGGGCAGCCCATCGACGCTCATCGCTATGGGGAGCTCGATCGATTGGCGGTAGCTTTGCCGCTGGTTCGACCGCGCGGTCGAGGCAACGCGGCGGGAGGACCATAACATCGCTACGTTATGGTTCGACTCGCCGCGCGCGCCTCCTTACTTTCGTCTAAAGTGTCGACCAGACGTCGAGCTTGCGCTTGACGCCGTCGATCACGGCGTCGGTGAACTCGGACGTCGATGCATGCCCGCCGAGGTCGGCGGTCGCGATACCGCCGTGAACGGCCTCAAGCGCCGCTTCGTAGATTGCGCGGGAGGCGTTGGCGGCACGCTTGTCCTGCACGTACCCGATCAACGCGCCGGCTGCAAGGATCATCGCCAGCGGGTTCGCCACGTTTTTCCCAAAGAGCCGCGGCGCCGTTCCGTGGGGAGCTTCGGCCATCACGACCGAGGGCTGGAGCGATTCGTCGAAAGCCAGCAGAATCGATTCGGCTCCCGCGATAGAGCCGAAGAGTTGCATCACGAGGTCCGAGAGGCAATCGCCGTCGCGGTTGAGCGACGGGATAACCAAGGGGTTATCGCCCGCGTTTGAGAGCAGCAGGGCGTAGGTCGCATCGATGAGCTGCGGATCGTAAGGGACGTGCGGGTACCTCGCCGCGGCAGCGTCCATCTCTTCTTTGAGCATTCCTTCGTACACCGGGCTCACGGTGTACTTCGGCCCGCCGAAAACCGTCGCGCCCATTTTCGTAGCGTGCACGAACGCGTATTCGGAAACGTAACGGCAGACGCTACGCGAGATGGCCTCGGTGCGGTAGGCGACTTCGTCCATACCCTCACCCTCACGCCACTCCTTGGCGCCGTACGCGTCTCCCACCGCCATGCGCACGACCGAGATCGGCGCGTGGATACCGGCCACCGGCCGCACGCGCGGCAACTTGCGGCCGGTGCGCACGATCACTTTGCCCTCGATCTCTTTGCGAAGGATGGCGTTGGGCGAACCGACGTCGCCCTTCTGCTCGGGCGTGATCGTCGCGGCTTTGAGCCCGAGCCGATGGATCTTCATCGCGGCTGCGGCGTCGTGAACCACTTGGTTCTGCGTTGCGCGCCGGTTTTCAAGCGAAAGGTCGTACGTTTCGAAAGCCAGATCGATGTCGATGACCGACTTATCGAGCACGCGCAGCGATTGCTCGAGCAATTCTTGTCCGGTTTGGTCGCCGTCGAGAACGACGATGGTCGGCGTGGTCAAATGAACTCCTAGTGTAACGACGAAACGGTAGCTCTCATGGCACGCGTGCGCCGTAAGGGCAATGCGAAGAAGATTAACCTTGAGATCGTCGGCATTACCGCGATCGGACTAGCGGTTCTCCTCGGTATCGCTCTAGCGGTGCCGCAGCATGCGGGCAACGTCGGCCACGCGACGGCGTGGGCGTTGCGCCACTTGTTTGGAGGAGGAGCTCCGCTTTTCCCGGTGCTGACGGCACTCTTTGGGACGATCGTCTTCCTCGAAATCAACGTTCCCAAGATGATCGTGGGGCTCGGTAGCGCCGCGCTCGCCTATTTTCTCATGCTCGAGGCGGGGTTGGCGGCAGCCGGCGCGACGCGCGGCGGCGTGGTGGGCGGGGAGATCTGGTGGGCCCTGGTCGCGCTCGTAGGCCCGAGCGGCGGCTGGGTCGTACTCGCCGTGGCGGCGCTCAGCCTCACCCTGTACCTAACGAACGCCAGTTTGAAAAAGGCGATCGGCTGGGTCTTGCTGCTGATCGGTCGCATCAAGCCGCCCCCGATGCCCAAGCTCCCCAAGTTCACGATCGCGATGCCCGGCGGGCACGAGACGCTCCGCGATGCCTTCGCCCTTCCCAAACCGGAGCCCAAGAAAGCCAAGCCCCCGGTTTTCGACGTTCGCGATCGATCCGAGGCGGAGTTGGAAGACGAGCTCGACGATGAGGACGGCTACGAGGACGAGCCGGTCATCGCATCCTCGTTCGTGCGCCCCTCGGCGGCCGTTCCGGCCGTGACGTCGCCGCCCGTGCGGCCGCCGATCGTGAGCGGCGATTACGAGCCCGCGCAGCACGAACGCGTCTACCGGCTGCCGGACCTTGCGCTCTTCGACCCGCCCCAGGCGCAGGTCGTTGACGACTCCAACCGCGCGCACGTCCTCGAAGATACGCTAGCGAGCTTCGGTGTGGGCGCGCGGGTCGTACACATCGAGCGTGGTCCCTCGATCACACGTTACGAACTCAAACCCGAGCGTGGCGTCAAAATCTCCAAGATCGCATCGTTGGCCGACGATCTGGCGCTGGCGCTCGCCGCCACCAGCGTGCGGATCGAAGCCCCGATTCCCGGGAAGTCGGCGGTCGGGATCGAGGTGCCCAATACCACGGTTTCGGTCGTCGCGATCCGCGAAATTCTCGAAGCGCTGCCCAACCGCGGCGTCGTTCCGCCGCTGTGGATGGCGCTGGGCAAGGATATTACAGGCCGCCCCGTGTTCGGCGATCTCGGTAAGATGCCGCATCTGCTCGTGGCCGGTGCGACCGGCTCCGGCAAATCCGTGTGCCTGAACACGATCATCGCCTCGCTGCTCGTGAGCGCGACACCCGACCAAGTGCAGATGCTCATGATCGATCCGAAGCGCGTGGAACTTACCGTCTATAACGGCATCCCGCACCTAATCAAGGACGTCATCACGGAACCGCGCATGGCGGCCGGCGCGCTCTTCGAGATGACCAAGGAGATGGATTCGCGTTACGAACGTTTTGCCAAGGCCGGCGTGCGCAAGATCGAAGAGTACAACGCGAAATTTCCCAACGAAAAACTGCCTTACGTCGTGATCGTCATCGATGAACTCGCGGACTTGATGTTGGTTGCTCCGGCGAAGGTCGAGACCACGATCATGCGACTCGCGCAACTCGCGCGCGCGACCGGCATCCATCTGATCGTCGCGACGCAGCGTCCATCGGTCGACGTGATTACCGGTTTGATCAAAGCGAACATCCCGTCGCGGATCGCCTTCGCCGTGAGTTCGCAGGTGGATTCACGCACGATTCTGGACATGGCCGGTGCGGAGCGACTGCTCGGCCGCGGCGACATGCTCTATCTACCGATCGACGCTCCCAAACCCGTCCGCTCGCAAGGCGCGCTCATCACCGGAAGCGAGGTCAATCGCCTGGTAGAGTTCTGGGCACACCAGGCCCGGCCCGAGAATCTGCTCGACGTCGACGTCGTCCCGGTGAGCGACGATGACGAAAAGAGCCGTAAAGATGCCGATCCCCTGTGCTACGAAGCGGCAAAGTTCATCATCGAGAGCAATTACGCATCGACGGCCGCACTGCAATCGCAATTCTCGATCGGCCACCCTCGCGCGGTGCGCGTGATGAAGCAATTGGAAGACTTCAAAGTCGTCGGGCCCCACGAAGGCACCAAGCCGCGCAAGATCATCATCGGGCTATCGGAGCTCGAGATCATCGCTCCGCGTTTAGGGAAAGGCGAGGATGAACAGCAGTCGCTCTTCGACGACGCTTTGTAACCAGCGGCTCGCCGCGGCCGCGATCGCGCTCCTGTCCTTCTCGCTGGTGCTTGGCCTGGGGTGGTACGTCACCGCTTTCGGCGAACCGCTATGGTTGCTACCCTTCGAACGGGCCGTGGTCGGGCGCGGCGCGGGAGCGGCCTGGGCCGTGACGCAGCTCTGCTACCCCTACGTGCTGGGTCCGCTCGGCATCGCGCTGATCGTGGTTGCCCGGCGCTTCCCGGAATGGCGTGCGCGCGTGGTCTTTAGCCTGATCTTGCTGCTGCTCTGTTGGCGGGGCACCGATCTCTTGCAACATCTCTACGCGCGGCCGCGCCGTTTAGACTGGGTGATCCATCGCGAGACCTCGTTCTCGTTTCCAAGCTCCCATGCGGCCATCTCGCTTGGCTTCTACGGCTTGTGGGCCGCGTTCGTCGCCAACAGCCGCCTGCCGAACCGGGCCCTCCCGAGCGCGCTGCTCGCGGCCCTCGTTGCGGCCATCTACTGGTCCCGGCTTGCGTTAGGCGCACATTACGTGACGGATTTGGCCGCCGGTGGGTTTCTGGCGGTTGCGCTCGTATCGGCAGGGGTCGCGGCGGTGCCGATAAAGGTCTTTGGCTCCCCTAGCGCAGCACCGTAGAGTAAGGGGAACCGCGTACCGCGGTTGTTTTTTAAGGAAGGCGAAGAGAAAGCTGTGGGATACGCGATGGATCCGGCACTCGTCGAGATCGAGCGCAAAGTCGAGGCGGGCGTTTCGCTCGGTATGGACGACGGGCTGGCGCTGTATCGGACGGCCGATTTACATAATCTCGGGCGCATCGCGCGAGCGCAGAAAGAACGCAAGAGCGGAAAGAACGTCTTTTACGTCCTCAATCGATATATCAATTCGACGAACGTGTGCTACGCGAATTGCAAATTCTGCTCGTTCGCGGCCGATGAGTTCAAAGAAAAAGACCGCGTCTTTCGCATGACCGCGGACCAAGTTTTCGAAAAGGCGCTGGAGACGGGGACGAACTTCAACCAGCTGCACATCGTCGGCGGCCACGACCCGCGCCAGCTCTCCCTCGACTATTGGCTCCCCCTCATGCGGCGATTCAAAGACGCGCTGCCGCACGTACAACTTTCGCTATTTACCGCCGCCGAAATCGACTATATGGCCAAGCGCCATCGGATGAGCTATCCGCAGATCATCGCCCAACTCAAAGAGGCGGGGCTGGACAACGTGAACGGCGGCGGAGCCGAGATCTTCGCCGAAGAGACGCGCGCTAAAATCTGCGCGAACAAAGTCAATAGCGAGAACTGGCTCGAGATTCACGAAGAGCTCCATCGCCAGGGCGTGGCCAGTAACGCGACGATGCTCTACGGACATATCGAATCGCTCGAGGATCGCGTCGATCACCTGCTGCGTTTGCGCGCCTCGCAGGAGCGCTCACCCGGTTTCAACGCGTTCATCCCGCTTGCGTTCCACCCGGACGGCAACGAGCTCAACGATTGCGGGTGGACCGGCGGCTTGGATGATATTCGCACCTTTGCGGTCGCACGGCTGATGCTCGATAACTTCGATCACATCAAAGCTTACTGGATGATTCAAGGCATCAAGATCTGCCAGGTTGCGTTGGAGTTCGGCGCCGACGATATGGACGGCACGCACGGATCGACGGACGAAGAGATGATCTATCATTCCGCCGGGACGCAGTCCGGCCAATACGTTGACGATCGGGAGTTTCGCCGCCTGATCGAAGCGGTCGGCTACACGCCGGTACGACGCAATTCCACGTACGACGAGTTTCCTCACGATTGGTCGCCTGCCGAGCAAGAGCTGGTCCATGCGTAGCGCCGGTACCGTTCCCCCTCGCGGTGGCGCGTGAGCTTACGATGCGGACGCATCCGCTACACCAACGATCTGCCGATCTATGCGGCCTTTGATGCCGGGGCGATCGCCTACCCCGGCACCCTGCATGCGGACGTTCCGGCCCGTCTTAACGCGATGCTTCTGGGTGGCGAGCTCGATCTGAGCCCGATCAGCGCCTTCGCTTGGGCGAAGCACGCTGAGGAACTCGTGCTGTTGCCGGACCTCTGCATCGGCGCTCGGGACGAAGTCGTTTCGGTCGTGCTGGTATCGCAGGCGCCGCCGGCGTTGCTCGACGGCGTCGAGATCGCGGTCACGCGGGAATCCGAGAGCGGCCGCAATCTCCTGCGCGTGTTGTTGGAGCGGCGGTACGGCGTGCAGCCGAAATACGTCGATCGCGCCGAGCCGATTGCGTGTGCGGAACAAGGCCGTCCGGCGCTGCTGATCGGCGATACCGCCATCGACGCGCTGTTGCGGTTTCCGCCGGAGCACGTGTACGATCTCGGCACGTTATGGCACGAGTGGACCTCGCAGCAGACGGTCTTTGCCGTATGGGCCGCGCGGCGCGACGCCTACGAGCGCGATCCCGAAGCGGTGCGCGCCTGCATGCACGCGCTGACGGACGCTTACACGTGGTCGCGCGCGAACGTGGATGTTGTCGTCCGCGAAGCGCAGCGAACCTTCGCTCGCCCCGAGGGCTTTTACGAACGGTACTACGGGAAACTCAATTTCACGTTTCATTCGGCCGCGCAGAGCGGTCTAGCGGAGTATTGCCGCGAGCTTTTTGCGATCGGCGCGATTCCGCGCGTCCCATCCACACTTCCGGAGGTCATCGGTGTCGTCTCTCGTTAGCTTGCTCGACAAAGCCGCCGGGGGCGGACGCCTCTCGTACGATGAAGGCGTTCGTCTGTATAACGAGGCGGATCTCCACGATCTTGGGATGGCCGCTCACGCTCGCCGGATGCAGTTGCATCCGACCGACGTCGTTACGTACGTGATCGATACGACGATCAACTACACCAACGTCTGCAACGTGCATTGCACGTTTTGCGCGTTCTTTCGGCCCGAAAAACATGCCGAAGGCTACACGATGTCTCACGACGACGTGATCGGCCGGGTCAAGTTTGCAGCCGACCAGGGTGCGACGCAAATCATGATCCAGGGCGGCGTGAATCCCGAGCTGGGCATCGCGTGGTTCGAACGGCTGTTCAATCGCGTGCGCCGCGAGTATCCGAACGTCGATATCCACTCGCTCTCGGTTTCGGAAGTGATCGGGCTTTCGCGCGTGGAGAATCTGCCGGTTCGCGAAATTCTGCTACGCCTCAAAGATGCCGGGATGAAATCGCTGCCGGGCGCGGGCGCCGAGATTCTGGTCGAACGCGTTCGCAAGCGCATCTCCGCCCGCAAGGTGAAGCCGGACGAATGGCTCGGCGTCATGCGGGAAGCGCAACTGCTGGGTATGCCGACGACGGCGACGATGATGTTCGGCTCGATCGAAACCAACGAAGAGCGTATCGAGCACATGCAGGTGTTGCGCGACTTACAGGACGGGACCGGCGGCTTCACCGCATTCATTCCGTGGTACTACGTGCCGTTCAAAACGCCGCTGCGCGGCAAGGAATCGACGGGTTTGGAGTATTTGCGGGTCTTGGCCGTATCGCGACTCTACATGGATAATTTCCCGCATTTGCAGGCTTCGTGGCTGACCCCCGGCTTGAAGATGGGCCAACTCGCCCTGTTCTACGGCTGCGACGATATGGGCGGCACGATTCTCGAGGAGCAGGTCGTTCACGACGCGGGCTCCACCAACGTCGCGACGCGAAGCGATCTGGAGAATGCGGTTATCGGAGCCGGCTTCCGGCCCGTGATCCGCGATACGTATTGGAACGTGCGGGCCGACATGGCTTTAGCGACGGCGTAGGAGCCCGGCAGGCTCCTAGGCTATCAAATTACGCTTCGAGATCGCTTCGAGAAAGAGCCGTAACGCGGTCGTCATGTCGGTCGGGAGCGGGAAGTCCCACGTCACGCGAACGCGGATGCCCTGGGGGGCGAGCACGCCGACGGCACTAAGGAACTCTGCCACCTGGTGCTCGGCGCCTATGACGACGTCGGATCCAAACGGGATGAGATCGACATATTCGAAAGAGACTTGCGCGCGCCACTCCGCTTCGAGGATCGTTGCAAGCGCGTCCATCCGATCGGCTAGGGCATGATATCCGAGCAGTTCGTCGGCGAGCGCGATCGCGAAGAGCATCGGATGATTCGTGCGGACAATGCGCGTGCGCGCGCCGGGCACATGCTGGATCGCGGTTAGCGACGCTAACGCTCCGGTTTCGTCGAGAGTGGGACGTAGCTCTAAGGACACCCAGGCCCCCGGTTCCTGGTCGGTCGGGACGAAGAGCATCCGCTGGACCGACGCGCCCTGTTCCAGGCGATGCCACTGCACGAGCATTTCGTGCGACGGGTTGCCCGCGCCCAGAAGCATCCTCGCCAGATACCTGCGCTGTTCTATCGCCGCGCGATTTTGGTGGCTGATCTCGAGTTCGTACGGAGGAACGACCTCATAGATCACGATCGGTTCGTCCGCCGAATCCAACGCCTGCGCGAATTGGGCGCTCTGCCGATACTCTTGCTTGCGCGCCGTGATGTCGCGACCGGTGAAGAGCCAGTACGTCGGCTCGCCGCGTTCGTTGCGGAGTGCCCTGGCGGTAAAGCTGCTCCAGATCCGTTCGCCGTCGCCTCGCCTGAAGGCCACTTCGTTCGCGATCGGAAGGTAGTGTTCCATGTTGTGATCGAGCGCACGTAGGGTGCGCGGTTCGGTGAATTCACTCACGAGACGGTGCGTCGGTTGCCCGATCAACTCATCGCCGGGCCGCTGTAAAAACGCGCTCATGGACCCGTTGAGGTAGCGAATGAATGGGCCGCCCTCGCTCGGTCGCGTAGCATCGGTGATCAGCACGAGATCGGACGTATCGGCGATCACCGATTCGAACAAACGAGTGATTTCGGTGCGGCCTCGCCGTTCTGTAATATCCTCGATCACGACGATATAATGCGGCTCTTCGCCGGGTCGACTATCGAGGCGCGAGCAGCGGACATTCAACCAGTACGTCACCCCGTTCGCGCCTTGATACTCGGTCTCGAACGGTGTCTCGTCGTTATCCAGCATATGCCGGGCGATGTGACGGGCGAATTCAAGGTTGGGGTCTCGGTCGAATACACCGGGAAAGCCGCTGAGAAATTGCCCTCGCGAGATGCCGGATCGGCCGACGATTGCGTTGTTGACATAGAGGAAACGGGGCAGCGTACCGTCGGAGTTGAGGCTGCAGACCGCGATGCCGCTCTGGGCCGCATCGAGCGCGCGCTCGAGGATCTCGATCTGCTCGGTTCGCCCTTCCGGCGCACCGTGCTGCAGGGCGATGACGGCAGCGATCGCCGTTCCGTCGCGAAGAGTTTGCTCGATCTGCTCCCGGTCGTCGCGCGCCTTCCGGTCGAGTAGGGCGAGCGTTCCTAGCACGGTGCCCCCGGGGGAGCAAATCGGGGCGCATGCGATGAACCGAACGTGTTCCAGGCCGTGGACGAGCGACGATGTCGCAAACGCGGGGTCGCGCTCCGGATCGTCCACAATCGTGAGGGTCGTTACGGCGAGGCTTCGGAGATCGAACCCGGCGGGGTCGTACAACCCGATGCTGTGGGCCAGCCACGGATTGCTCGCTTTCCAGAAGATCACCGTAGCAGCCGGGACCTTCGCTCGCGCCGCAAGGAGTGCCAAAAGAGCATCCGCCGCGTGGGCGCTCGGGGGTTCAGGCGTCCCCTGGGTCGCAGAAGAGGTGGGAGCCATCATCGATCGTGTTTCGCTCCAGTCGATCCTACTCTATACCCGGCTTCGGCGCGCGTTAAAAGCACCGGCAGGCGCTAGGTTGTACGTGCGATCGTCGCCGCCCCCAAGACCTCGCCGCCCTCGCGCTCGAATAGCGCGACCAGTTGTCCGGGTGTGACGGCGCGGACCGGCTTGTCGAATCGCACCCGAAGGTTCCCGGTGCGATCGATGCTGGCGAGCGCCGGAGCCGGTACCGCTCGATATCGAACCATCACGTCGACCGGCCTCGGTTGCTCGCCCAAGAGATCCGGGCGTAGGAGATTGACTTCCGTCGCCTCCAACCCATCCGCCAGAAGCTCGTCGTGGGTCCCGATGATGATGGTGTTCGTCTCGGCGTCGATACGGGTGACGTAGCGCGGCCCGGCGTTGCTGGCCGGGAGCTTGGCCCGCTGCCCGACCGTGTATTGTGCGATCCCGGCGTGCGTGCCTCGGACGGTCCCATCCGACGCGACGATCGTTCCGGGTGCGTTGATACCCGGGCGAACGCGCTCGAGGACCGCGCGATAATCGCCGCCTTCGACAAAACAGATATCCTGCGACTCGGTCTTATCGTGGATCGCGAGCCCGAGCCGCTGCGCGTGCGAACGCGTCGTCGCTTTGTCCCAATCGCAGAGCGGGAGAAGGAGCCGGGAGAGTTGCGATTGCGTCAGTTGCGCTAAAGCGTAGGCCTGGTCTTTCGCATGCGGGTTGCGGAACAGATGCGTGCCGTCGTCCCGGTGCTCGACCCGTGCGTAGTGTCCGGTTGCGATGTACCTCGCACCGAGCTTGTCGGCATACGCTCCCAGCGTCCCCAATTTCACGAAGTTGTTGCACGAGACGCACGGGTTGGGCGTGCGCCCCTGCGCGTAGTCGTCGGCGAAACGCTCGATGACGTTGCGGCGGAACGTCTCTTCGAAATTCAAGACGTAGTGCGGGATGTCCAGCGCCGCTGCGGTGCGCCGGGCGTCGTCGAAGTCATCGATGCCGCAGCAGCTTTTCGCGTGCGGCGCTCGAGTGGGTGAATACATCTTCATCGTTACGCCGATCACGTCGTAGCCGGCTTCTACCAGAAGGCCGGCCGCAACCGCTGAATCGACGCCGCCGCTCATTGCGGCGATCACGCGGGGTTTCTGCATGCTCGTTGGATTCCTAAGTGCACAGGATAACAGGAGAAAGGAACTAACACAAAGCCCCAATGCCAGCGTTGGGCGAGCGGTTTCGCGCCGCACGTGAGGCTCGAGGCCTCTCCCTTTCCGATGTCTCCGAGCAGATTCGTATTCGCTCGGTCTATCTTGCTGCCATTGAGGGCGAGAACTGGGCGGCGATCGGCGCCCCCGTATACATCCGCGGCTTCCTCAAAACCTACGCGCGGTTCCTAGGCCTCGACGCCGACGAGATCGTTGCGAGTTTCACCGAGCGGCCGATTCCGCCGGCCGTCGAATCGCAGGAACCCCCGAGCCATCCTTCCCGGCAACCCCTGCCACCTCCGGTCGAGGCTGCGCCGCCGCCGCGAAACCTCACCCCGGTTCTGTGGCTGGCCGCCTTGGTTGCCGTGGCGTTGATCGCCTTCGTCGTCTACAACGAGCTAACGATCGGGACCAGGAGCCCCGTCCCGGTGACGGCCCTCTCGTCGGTAGCTCCGAGCTCCGCCGCTTCCAGCCTGCCGGTTGCTTTGCCGAGCCCGGTCGCTTCGGAGACTCCGATCGCTTCGCGGGCGGGCGGCCCGTCGAGCCCCGTGCCCTCGTCGAGCCCGGGGAGCGGTGGCCCCAATACCGTCCAGGTCGTCCTCTCGGCTCCCTCGTGGTTGCGGGTGACGGTTGACGGAAATGTTAGCATGGAGGGTACGTTTCCGGCCGGGACGTCTCGGCTCTTCCACGGTAAGACGGCTCGCCTGCGCATCGGAAATGCGGGCGGCGTGAGCGTCTACATCGATGGAAAGGGCCTGGGAAAGCTGGGCGCCGACGGAAGCGTCGTCGAACGTACGTTTTCGTTATAGCGTCGCAAGACGTCAGCTGACTGCATCATCCGGAGGAGAAACCGTGGCGAGCGAATCATCGTTCGACGTCGTGTCGCGCATCGACCAGCAAGAACTCGATAACGCGCTCAATCAAGCGCGCAAAGAAGTCGAAGGGCGCTTCGATTTCAAGAACTCCAAAACGAGCATCGAAAGCGACGGCAAAAAAATCACCGTCGTCTCCGACGACGAACTCAAGATGAAGAACGTCATCGATATCCTGCAGGGCAAAGCAATGAAGCGCGGCATCGATATCAAAGCCTTCGATTTGGGCACCGTCGAGCCGGCAGCGGGCGGCACCGTTCGCCAGATCATTACCCTGCGGAGCGGGATCCCAAAAGAGAAGAGCAAGGAGCTCACGGAGAAAATCAAATCGCTCAAGCTCAAGGTCAATGCCCAATACCAAGACGAGCAGTTACGCGTTTCCGGCAAGGACCGTGACGCGTTGCAGGCGGTGATCGCCGCACTCAAGGCGATGAACTTCGACCTCCCTCTCCAATTTGTGAATTACAGGTAGCACGTTGCCCTCAGTTTCGTTTGTCAGCCTCGGATGCGCCAAAAACTTGGTCGATACCGAAGTCATGATCGCCAAGCTCGGCGCGGCCGGGTGGCAGCTTGAAGCCGACGCCTCGCAGGCCGATACCGTCATCATCAACACCTGCGCGTTTATCGATCCCGCCAAGGCTGAGTCGACCGAAGTCATTTTGGAGCACGCGCAGCAGAAGCGCGCCGGGCAGCAACTCGTGGTTGCGGGTTGCCTGGCCCAGCGATACGGCGAACAATTGCAGGCGTTGATTCCGGAAATCGACGGCGTGGTCGGCACGGGCTCGTACGCCGGGATCGTGGAGCTGCTCGACGACGTTCAAGCCGGGAAGCGTCCGGTTCGATTGGATTTTGAGGCCGAGCCCGAGCACGATTTTCTGCCGCGTCTGATTACGACGCCGCGGGCCACCGCATATCTAAAAATTGCCGAGGGATGCGACCATCCGTGCACGTTTTGCATCATCCCCAAATTGCGCGGCGCGTTCCGCAGCCGGAGCGAGGAATCGATTTTAAAGGAGGCGCGGGCACTCGCTGCGGGCGGCACGCGCGAACTGGTACTGATCGCGCAGGATACGTCGATGTGGGGACGCGACCGGGGGATGCGTCGCGGCGGCCTCGCGCAGCTGCTCGAACGCTTGCACGAAGTCGACGGCATCGACTGGATCCGCTTGCTCTATCTCTACCCGGCCACGGTGGACGGCGAACTGATCGAGGCGATCGCTCGCTTACCGAAGGTCTGTAAATACATGGATATGCCGTTGCAACACGCGCATCCGGACGTGCTGCGGGCGATGTTGCGGCCGAGCAACGGCGAACGATATCTCGAGATCATCGACGAATTCCGCCGCCGCGTTCCGGGCATCACGATGCGCTCGACGTTCATCGTGGGTTTCCCAGGAGAGTCGCAGGAACATGTGGCCTATCTTGAAGAGTGGATAGGCCGGGCCGAACTGGATCGTGTCGGCTTTTTTGAGTACAGCGCTGAAGAGGGTACTCCGGGCGCGACGCTGCCGGGAGCCGTTCCGGCGCGCGAACGCCGCAAGCGCCTGGTGCGGTTGCGCGAGGCGCAGCGTCAGGCCTCGGAGCGCGCCCGGTCGAAGCGACTGGGCTCGCAGGTGAACGTCTTGGTTGAGGAGCGCCGCCCGCTTCGTAAAAGCGATCCGTTTCGAGCGGCGTTGGGGCAGGCGCAGGTATGGTTCGGCCGTTCGCAGGGTGAAGCCCCGGGTGTCGACGGCGGCATTTATTTTAGTGGTGAGGCTCAGATCGGCGCGTTCGTCCCCGTCACGCTTGACGGGCTCGGAGCCTTCGATTTCTACGGCCGTGCAACCGTGAGGGAGACCAGTATCGTTGGGTAAGCATCTATCGCCGGAAGCGCCGCGTACGCGGCAGTCGAACGCGCCGCTTCTACGGCGCGTCTTGCTGATCGCAGGGCTGGTGTTCATCGGCCTCGCATCGGCTCTGGTCGGGTACGCGGCGTTCAAACATAAAACGCCCATGCAACTCATCACCGATGCCTTCGTGCCGTCGCCCGAACAGGTTTTCGGAAAGTCGAATTTGTTGGTCCTGGTCGAAGGTTTGGATTACGACTACACGGCCAACGACATCGAGTTCTCGACGAACTCCCGTAGCGACGTCATTTGGGCCGTCAATTTCGATTTCCCGACCAAACGCATCTACGAGCTCTCGATACCGCGCGATATGGTCGCCACGCTTCCCGGCGGCCAGCAGGCCAAGATCAACCAGGCTCAAGCCGACGGCGGCGTAAGTGAAGCCAAGTCGGTCATTGCGGGCTGGCTCGGCATTCCGGGCTTCGACCGCTACATCGTGCTGCGCATCGATGCAACCAAAGACGTGATCAACGCCATCGGCGGCGTCGACGTTTACGTGAAAACCTCGGACTGTTTGCGCGAGAAAACGAATTGCACCGGCGGGTCGATCAACTACGACGACTCCTGGGGCCATTTGCACATCCATCTCAAAGAGGGCATGCAACATCTCACCGGCGACCAGGCCGTAGGCTACATGCGTTTCCGCCACGACTGGTGTAGCGATCCGTGCCGCATCATGCGTCAACAAGAAGTGTTGCACGCACTCATTACCAAGCTCAAGGGCGATCGCATCAATACGCTCATGCACGCGGGGACGTTGCTGGCGGTGTTCCGCAAAGACGTCATGACGGATTTTACCGACAACGAATTGCTCTCGCTCGCGAATTACTACTCTGAAATGCCTGCCGGCGGCTTGGTGACCAAACAGGTTCCCTATACCGCGGATATCAATCTGCCGAATTACGGCGATTCGCTCGTGCCCGATACCGCGGCGCGGGCGCAATTGGTGCAGTCGATGCTGATCGCCCCTCCGGTGCCGCAGCCTTCGCCCGATGCGATGGCGCTCGCCGCGATCGTGCCCGGCACGCTGCGGGTCGACGTTGAGAACGGCAGCGGGGTGCCCGACGCCGCCCGCGCGGTCGCGGAGCGCTTACGCAAAGCCGGCTTTACGATCGGTAGCATCGGCAACGCGCCCACTCAAGATCACAGCATCACCACGATTCACGAACACTCGAAAACGGCGTTTGCGGGCGCCAAGGTGCGCGACGCCCTGCCGATGACGCTGCATTCGGTCCCCGTGCTTTCGGACGGCGCCGGCGCTCCCACCAGCGACGTGACGGTTATCGTCGGTCGCGATCTTGCAAAGTTAGGCCCGAGGTAGCGGTTGCGCATGCGATTCTTTGCACTTCTCGCGTTCGTCGCGGCGCTGGCGACGGGCGGCTGGCACCTGCTGGTTCGCCGCAGCGATGAGCTGCGGCCCGCTTTGGTCACTCCGGCGATGAACGTCCACAACGAATTCTCGAACGACTTGGGAGCGCGGCTGTATCGGGTGACCCATCAACCGGCGCCGGCGGCCGGCCGGAACGCTTACCCGAAGTTGATTGCGTTGACGTTCGACGATGGACCGTATCCGATTTTCACGCCGCTGCTGTTGCACCAGTTGCACGCATTGCACGTTCCGGCGACATTTTTTCTGATCGGGCGCGACGCTCAGCAATGGCCCGAGCTCGCGCACCGGATCGAAGCCGATGGTAACGAGGTCGCCGACCACACCTATTCGCACCCGGATCTCGACAAAGAATCGGACCGGCAGGTACAGGAAGAAGTGCTCCGGGGCCGTGACGTGCTGTGGTCCCTGACTCACGACCCCTCCGTTCGCACCCTCATGCGCCCTCCCCACGGACGCTATACCACCGCTACCCTGCACGCCGTCCAATCGCTCGGCTACCAGGTCGTGCTATGGACCGACGATGGCGGCGACTGGAAGACGCTCACCCCCGTGCAGATCGAGGCGCACATGGCCAAGTACGCGACCGCACCCGAAATCGTTCTTTTGCACAGCGGGAAGCTTGCGACCATCCAAGCGATGCCCGAAGTGGTCGCTCGCTTTCGGCGGGCGGGATACGAATTCGTAACCGTCGGAGCCTTGCTCCGCCGCGTGAGCGCCCAGGAAATCAATCGCCCCGAACGCCGCTCCCTTTAAGGTTTATCGATAAGACTATGCCAAGAGAGATCATCGATACCCAGAGCAGCCGCCCGGCCTACGTCCGCCGGCGGTGGCTCACCGCGCTCGTCGCGGTCGCGATCGTGGTCTTGGTCGCATATGCGGCCTGGACGTTTGTCGGGTCGCATCGCCACGGGGCCCGGGCGAACGCCGTCGCTCCAGGAAACTCGGCCCACTAAGGGAACACGGCACCGTTCAATAACCCAAGGAGAGTACATGCTGCGTAGGCTTACCCTGGGATTTGTGTCCCTCGCCGCTGCGGGCGCGTTCGTCGCGTGCAGTTCGAATAACACAAACCCCATTAGCGTCGGACCCAATTTCCCCACCGCGTCGCTCTATGCGACCAATACGTCCCAGAATGCCGTCAGCATTTACTTGCCGGGCGCCGCTTCCGGCTCGGGGCCGTCGAACCAAATCGGCGGATCGAACACCCAGATTACCGGGCCGCAATACATCGGATTCGACTCCTTTGGCGACCTCTACGTTACGAACTACGCGCAATCGACCGGCGTCGCTTCGATTATCGTCATCAAAGCGCTGGCGACGGGCAACGTTCTGCCGATCAACGGCACGACGAACGTCCAGCACCCACGCGGCATCGCGGTCTTCTCCTATCCGACGACCGGAAGCACGCCGTCCCCTCAGCTTGCGGTGAGCAACGTCAATTCGGCGGCCGGCGCCGGGATGACCAGCCAAGTGCTGCTTTTTAACGGCACGATACTCGGCTCTCCGTACACGGTGATTGCAGGCCCGAACACCGGCCTCAACGTGCCCAGCGGCATAGCGGTCGATTCGAGCGATAAGCTCTATGTGGCCAACCTGCAGGGTGCTTCGGTCGAGGGTTTTGCCCTTCCGACTCCCCCCCCAACCCCGGCCACAAGCGCGACCCCGGCGCCGACACCGTCGCCCACCCCGACGGCGAATCCGTCGGCCAGCCCGACGACAAGCCCGACCCCCGTTCCGACCGCCACCCCGCTCGATCTTGCTCCGGCATTCGTAATTTCGGGAGCGGCGACCGGCATCATTACGCCGACCAGCGTGGCCCTCGACGGCTCCGGAAATATCTACGTCAGCGACCAGGGGAACCCGGCGCTGGGAATGCCGCCTTCGATCTTGGTCTTCAGCCCGGGCCTTAACGGCAGCGTCTCTCCGGCACCGGTGCGCAAGATCACGGGTAGCGCGACCCTCCTGCTGGCACCCACCGACGTGAAGGTCGATTCGAGCGGCAAAATATACGTCGCCGATTCAACCTCGTCCGGGGCCGGTGTGGTGTACGTGTACGCCGCCACCGCGAACGGCAACGTCGCGCCTTCGGTGACGCTTACTTCCCCAGGGTCGATTAGCGGGCTTGCGCTAAGCCCGTAGTATGCAGGAGGGCTCATCGTCAGCTCGCTGACCGGCCGTTTCCGCGCGCTCATCGAGCTCGCCGACGCGACGACGCCTCAAGCGCGTGCGACAGCCATTATCGGCGCCGTGCGCGCTTGCATTTCCGGCGGTGAAGTGAGCGTGCTGGTCTTCGACGACGAAGGCCAAACCAGCCTCACCGATCCTTTGGAGGCGCGAGGTTTTGCGTTGCGCGACGGATCGGCCGAACTGCGTCGGCTCTTTCTGCACGCGCTCGCGCGCTTCGACGTGGGTGGCGCTTCCCTGGTATCCAGGGAGCAGCAGCGCGCGTTCGTCGGCGTCACGAGTACGCTTGGGAGGGCCGACGCGCTGTTCGTGCCGCTGGTTGCCGGCTCGCAGACCATCGGGGTCGTCGTCGTGATGCCGGAGGAACCTGCGCCGCCGGAAGTTCGGGAAGAGCTCGTTGCCCTCTGCGCGGTGATCGCGCGCCTCCTCGAGCGCGATCGGGCGCTGGTGAAGGCGCGCCGTCAGTCGCGCGATAGTCAACTGCTGGCGATGGTCAACGAGCGCTTGCACAAATCGCTGGACCGGCGCGACGTCCTGTTCGGTATCGTTGACGGCGTGCGTGCGGCGTTCGACGCCGATCGCTGCATCGTTTACGAGCGGGTGGCCAACGCGGATCTGGCGGCGATCGCCGCCTCCGCGATGCGCGAGGGCGCTGCCGCTCCGCCCCGGGCCACGATTGAGTTGGATGCGGATTTGCGCAAAGTCTTCGGGGGGCTCACCGTTCGCCGCGAGGACATCGATGCGAGCGGGCCCTTCGGTGCGGGGGCCAAGAGTGCGATCGCCGTCCCGTTCGTCGTCGACGGGCAGGTAGAAGACGTGCTGGTGCTCGCGTTCGATCGGCCGCGCGGCTTCGAAGATGCGGACGTGACGGCGCTGCGGTCGCTGGCCTTTCACGTGGGTCTCGCGCTTTCGAACGCGCGATTGTACGAACGCGAGCGCGCGCGGCGTACGCAAGCGGAGACGCTCGAACGGGTGGTGCGCATCCTGCGCGATACGCAGTACGTCGACGAGGTATTATTGGTCTTTGCGGTTACGGTATCGCACGAATTGCCCGTCGATTGCGCGGCGTACGCGATCGACGGTGCGTCGCTCGTGCGCCGCGCTCTGCGGATGCGCGAACAGCGCGGCCGAGAGCCGGCGGCATCGGTCGAACGCGCGTTTCTGGAGCCGTTCCTTTCGGTTGAAGAACCTTCGAGCGAATCTTTAATGCCGCGCGCGGCTCGTTTGGCGCTTTTCGACGATCGTAACGGCGTCATCGTTCCGTTGCGCATCGAGGGGACGCTGTGGGGAATGTTCGTAGTGCGGGCCGCGGAGGGCGAGATCGATTGGCCGCGCGAAGAACGCGCGACGTTTTTTCGTACATTGGGGTCTCATCTTGAGATCGCGCTCGCGAACGCGCACGCATACGAACGCGAGTTGCTGCGAGCGCAGGAGCGGGAAACCTTGGCCGAAGCCGCGCGCTCGATTCTGAGCCACACCTCGATCTCACCGCTGGCCGACGTCATGTGCCGCTTGGCCGCCAACTTGGTTGGGGCGGAACGAGCGTGCGTTCTGCGCTGGGCCAGCGACTCGTATGAGTGTGTGGGCTCCTACGGTGCTGAGGTGTCTTCGCTGATCGAGGCCAGCGGGTTCGACGTCGCCCATCGCGCCGAACGTCTCTCGGGGCTCGGGAGCGACGACCGGCGGGTCCAGCGCTTGATCGACGGGCCCGGTTACGTCGTGATCCCGCTCGCGCGTTCGGCCGCGCCCGATCGTGCAGCCGATACCATCGATGCCTTCTTGCTGCTCGGACGCGAGAATCGCGGGCGATTTGGCCGGGACGAGCTACGATTGTTGCAAGAATTCGGTGCGTTGCTGGCCCTGGCTTTGCGAAATCTGGAACTGTACGAGGCGATGAGTTTCGCCAATCGTGCGCTCCAAGAGTCGAGCGAATTCAAAGACGATCTGCTCGCAATGTTGGCCCACGATTTCAAGGGCCCGCTGACGGTGATTCTTGGATTCTGCGAACTGTTGCTAGAAGCCGAGGACGAAGGACGCGAGGAAATCGAGACGATCTTTTCGCAGACTCGCCGGCTGGTGCGACTTTCGGACGACGCGCTCGTTTTGGCGCAGACGCAATCCGAGGGCTTTTCGCTCGCTCGGGCGACGATGGAACTCGGATCGTTCGTGGCGGACTGCGCTCGAGCAGCGGCGCCCAACAACGACCGCGTGGTCATCGAGCTCCCGTCCGAGCCGCTTCCGGTGGAACTGGATCCTCAAAGGTTCCGTCACGTGGTCGATAATCTGCTCCAAAACGCGCTGAAATACTCCGAAGGCACCGTACGGATGCGGGTCCGCAGAGCCGCCGATCGGGCCCTCATCGAGGTGAGCGACGAGGGGATTGGTATTCCGAGCGAGGAGTTGGCAAAGCTCTTCACTCGATTCGGCCGAGCAAGCAACGCCAGACGCCAGGGGATAGCTGGGTCCGGAATAGGTCTTTACGTAGCGCGCAAGATCGTCGAGGCCCACAAGGGGGCGATCATCGTACAGAGCAAGGAAAACCAGGGCAGCACCTTTACCGTTAGCCTTCCCATAGTCTCCTGATCCGTTCGGCCCGCAAGGTGCGACAACGGTCGCATCCCGACGGTGTACAATAGGAGGCTGGGGGCAGAGGCCCCGCACGCTAGGAGAACACGAGTACCCGTATGGCATTCCTAAAAGCGCTGTTTGACGGCAACGAGCGAGAAGTCTCGCGATTGCGGCGCACCGTCGATAAAGTCAACGCGTTAGAATCGGCGACGCAAGCGCTCTCCGACGAAGCGCTCCGTGCAAAAACGATCGAGTTCCGCGAACGGCTGCAAGCAGGCGAAACGCTGGACGATCTCCTGCCCGAAACGTTCGCCGTCGTCCGCGAGGCCGGCAAGCGCGTTCTCGGGATGCGCCATTTCGACGTCCAGATCATGGGCGGCCAGGTGTTGTATGAAGGCCGCATTGCGGAGATGAAGACCGGCGAAGGCAAGACGCTCGTCGCGACGCTTCCGGTATATGCCCGCGCCCTCGAGGGTCGCGGCGTCCACGTGGTCACCGTCAACGACTACCTTGCGCGTCGCGATGCCGAATGGATGGGGCCGCTTTACGAGTTTTTAGGGCTGACCGTCGGCATCATCCAACACGGGCTCGAACCGATCGAGCGCCGCGCGCAGTATGCGTGCGACGTCACCTACGTTACCAACAACGAGGTCGGGTTCGATTACCTACGCGATAACATGGCGTGGCAGGTAGAAGACTTGGTTCAGCGCGAGTTGTATTTCGCGTTGATCGACGAAGTCGATTCGATCCTCGTCGATGAGGCGCGCACCCCGCTGATCATCAGCGGCCCGT
>Ga0207416_1002278_pt1 | contig 21559 bp, 21 predicted proteins | sample PaiPotPPM11metaG_FD_184107 | JGI IMG/M metagenome (GOLD analysis project Ga0207416, IMG submission 184107) | Iron sulfur acid spring bacterial and archeal communities from Banff, Canada, to study Microbial Dark Matter (Phase II) - Paint Pots PPM... ...
GTTGCCGGAGGGGCCACACCCGTTCCCATTCCGAACACGGTCGTTAAGCCCTCCAGGGCCGATGGTACTGCACCGGCACCGGTGTGGGAGAGTAGGTCGCTGCCGGGGTTATGTCGGTGGGGGAAGGCCAATCCTTCCCCCACCGCTTCCCCACTCGAATCGACGAGACGCGGCTCGATCGCCGCGCGCAGGCGCGGCCGCTAAATCTGTTGCGCACTTCAACATCACAGCCGACCGGTGCGCGGCACATCGTGGAGGCTCTCTATGTCGATGATCCGCCCCCCGCTGGAGGGACTCTTGGACAAAGTCGACAACAAGTACGCGCTCGTGATCGCCGTGTCGAAGCGCGCCCGGCAGCTCAAAGATGGCCACTTGCCGATGGTCGATATTCCGAGCACGAATCCGGTGACGGTCGCGCTCGAGGAGATCGCCGCCGGGAAGGTGCGCGCCGAGAAGTCCACGGAGCCAATCAAAGAAGACTAACGACGTTGCGCCGGCACGCGGCGCGATAGAGTGCAACGAAACAGGGTCCGGACTGAGTCCGGGCCCTGTTCTCTTTTGCGGAGGGTCTCGACGTCTCTCCCCGAAGGCTCAGGCATCATCGCGCCGGATCATCGATCGGCGCGTCCGCGGAGGATCACCGTGGAGAGCGGCTGGCAGTTCCGTAAGGCGCTGGTCACGAGTCACCGCGGCGTCGTCGCGGCCAAGCACCCGCTGGCGGCGCGCGCGGGCGTGGAGATGCTCAATCGCGGCGGGAACGCGGTCGACGCCGCGGTCGCCACCGCCTTTGCGATCGGCGTGATCGAGCCGTGGATGAGCGGCCTCGGCGGCGGCGGCTACATGGTCGTCGCCCGGCCGGCGCCGTCCGGCGCGGCTCACGCCGAAAGCGCGGCGTCTGTCGTGGAGTTCGGCATGCGCTCGCCGCTCGCGGCCCACGCCGAGATGTTCGAGCTCGAGGACGGCTACGATACGGAGCTGTTCGGGTGGCGGCGCGTCCGCGGCCAGGCCAACATTCACGGGCCGCGGTCGATCGCGATTCCCGGCGTGCCGGCAGGTTTGGCGCTCGCGCTCAAACGGCTCGGGACGATGCCGCTCGCCGCGGTGCTCGGGCCGGCGATTGCGCTCGCGCGGGACGGCTTTCCGGTGGACTGGACGACAACGCTCCAGGTCGCGCTCGACGCGGCGACGCTCAAGCGATACGACGCCGCGGCGTCCCTGTTCATGCCGGACGGGCTGCCGATCGTGCCGGCCACGACGCCGGCGCCGCGTCTGCTCAAGCAGCCGGACCTGGCCCGCACGCTCGCATTGCTCGCGGACGAAGGCCCGGACGCCTTCTACCGCGGCCCGGTTGCGCGGCGTATCGTCGAAGACGTCCGGCGCGCCGGCGGCCTCCTGGACGTCGAGGACTTCGCCCGGTACGAGGCGCGGGTCGCGCCCGCGCTTGTGTCGCGCGCGCTCGGCTACGAGGTCGCGCTGTCGTCGGGTCCGAGTGGAGGCGCCACGCTCGCGGAGATCGCCGGGCTGATCGCCGGATCACCGCTGGGCCGGCTCGGGCACAATACGGCGCCGTACATTCACCTCTTGATCGAGGCGACACATGCCGCGTTCGAAGACCGGTTGCGCCTCCTGTCCGACGAGGGCGGGTGGGACGTGCTCACCAGCGACGCGCATCTCTCCGCGCGTCGGGCGGCGATCGGCGAGCGCGCCGCGCCGCCCGCGGCCGTCGGCGACGACCCGTCGAGCACGACGCACCTCTGCGCGGCGGACGCCGCGGGTACCATGGTCTCGCTGACACAGACGCTGCTCTCCCGGTTTGGCTCGCGGGTGCTGGTCCCCGGAGCCGGGGTGTTGATGAACAACGGCATGATGTGGTTTGATCCCGAGCCCGGCCACCGCAACTCCGCCGCGCCGGGCCGCCGCCCGCTGGCCAACATGACGCCGGCGGTGGTCGCCGTGGAAGGCCGGCCGGTGTTCGCCGTCGGCGCATCCGGAGGCCGCCGCATCATCAACGCCGTCCTGCAGCTCGTGCTGAATCATATGGAGTTCAGAATGGACGCGCAGGCCGCGATCGACGCGCCCCGCATGGACGCGAGCGGTGACGAGGTGATCGTCGACGCGCGCATTCCCGGGGCGGTCCGCGACGACTTGGCGCGGCGCGGGCACACGGTGGCGGCGGCGGAAGAGTCGATGACCCCGAGGTTCTTCGCGAGCCCCGTCGCGGTCGCGCGCGATCCGTCAACGGGAGCGCTCACCGGCGGCGCCGACCCATACCATCCGGCGGCGGCCGTCGGCGCGTAACGCTCCGGCGTCTATGTTACCGGGCGGCGGCTACGACGCGCGCCGGCCGGCCCGCATGACCTCGGCCAGCGACTGCCGGTGCCGGAAGATATCCTTCCAAGGATCCGGCTGCTTGAGCCATCGTTCATAGTTGCCGACATTGAATTGCGCGGGATCGAGCTTCGGCGAGACGTCGGACCAATCCAGGGGCATCGAGATCGGCGCCTTCGGACGGCGGCGCACCGAAAACGGCGCAACGACCGTCTGTGCGAATCCGTTCCGGAACGGATCGAGGTAGACGCGTCCCCGGCGCGCCCGCACGCGGGCGGCCACCGTCAATTCTTTAGGGTAGGCGTCGGCAAGAATGCGCGCGAACGCCTCGGCGAAGGCGAGCACGGCGGCGTTGTCGGGGCCCGGCCGGATCGGAACGAAGACGTGCATGCCCCGGCTCCCGGACGTCTTCGGAAACGACCTGAGGCCTAGGGTGTCGAGCCGTTCCTTGACGAGACGCGCGGCCCGGGCCGCGTCTCCAAACTCTCCCGAGGTCGGATCGATATCGAAACACAGCCAGTCCGGCTTGTGGGGCGCGCGCCGGCGGCTCAGCCACGTGTGCACCGGGATGCAGCCGAGATTCACGAGGGCGAGCTGCGTCTCCAACTTTCCGCCGACGACATAGGCCGTGGAGCCGGTTTGGTCGCGCACGGTCCGGGTGGGCGTGCCGGCGGGCAGTCCCTTCGGCGCCTCCCGCTGATAGAAACATTGGCCCCGCATGCCGTCGGGGCAGCGCTCCAGGTTCAGCAGCCGGTCCTCGACGTACGGCCGCAGGCGAGCGAACACTACCCGGTAGTATTCGGCCAGATCGCCCTTGGTGTAGCCTTCGTCCGGCCAGAACACTTTGTCGGGATGGCTGACGGTGCTGCCTGTGGCTCTGCGGCTCATCACGTGGCCTCCGGCAGAACGACTTCACGCGGATCCTTGTCGTCGCGCAGTCCGAGAAATGCGGGCTGGCGGAGCTTCCGGTCGGCGGTCCACTCTTCATAGGCGATCTGCGCGACGAGGCGCGGAGCGAGGTAGGTCGCGCCGCGCTCTCGCGGGGGGTTCTCGAACGGCGGCGTCCGCCGCGCCAGCGGCCGGAACTTCCGGTAGAGTGACGCGAGCGTGCTTTCGGTGAAGCCCGTCCCCACCTTGCCGACGTACCGAAGCCGGCCGTGCCCGTCGTACGCGCCGAGCAGCAGCGCGCCGAAGTACTTCCGTGCGCCACTGGGCGGCGTGTAGCCGCCGATCACAAACTCGTCTTCCTGTCTGACCTTGACCTTGAGCCACTTGTTCGAGCGGCCCTCGACGTAGGGCGCGGCGGTATCCTTCGCGATGATTCCTTCGAAGCCGCGCTTCTTCGCTTCGCGATAGGCGGCGATCCCGTTGGCGGCCATCCGTCTTGCGCGGTGGACCGCCCCGCGCGAGGCGACGACGCTCTCCAGCGCGGCCCGCCGGACCGGCAGCGGCTCCTGCCGGAGATCCCTGCCGTTCTTGTAGAGGCAGTCGAAGACCATGTACGAACGCGGCGCCTGTCCCTGCTGCAGCAGCTGAAACCGTGAGACGCCGTGGCGGTCGAAGGCGACGACCTCGCCATCGAGGAGCAAGGTGCGGGCCGGGAGTTCCTGGACGGCCCGGGCGACGCCGTCGAAGGCGGCCGTGCGGTCGTTGTCGTTGCGGGACAGGAGGCGGACGCGCCTTCCTTCCTTATATGCCAGGATCCGGTAGCCGTCGTACTTCTCCTCGTAGACCCAGCCCGGCCGGTGAAACGGGTCGCGGACGAGCGTCGCGAGCATCGGCCGCACCCGAAAAGGGATGCGCCCGGAGTCCGCGGAGCCCCGGACGGACCGCCGCGGGCGCGCCGCGGTCACGAGTCTGACCGGGCCGCCGATCGACGCCGCTTCGCGCCGGTCGTGGCGGTGAGTTCAGCGGAGGCGGCGCGCGTCTCGCGCCGCTTGATCAGGAGCCAGGCCTGCCGCGACCCGCTTCGTCCTCGCGAGGTGGCGCTGCCGGCCCCGAAACCGGTTCGCACCAGGACCCATGCGCCCTTGAGCCGCCGGCCCTCGAGCGTGAACCGGAGCTCGCCGCGGCGCAGCGCCACATCGACATTCGGATCGTCGGGATGCCACACGCCTTCGTCCCAGATGGCGACCGTTCCGGCGCCGTACTCGCCTTCCGGGATGCGCCCCTCGAACTTCGCGTACTCTAAAGGATGATCTTCAACGCGCACGGCGAGGCGCTTCGTGCCGGGAGCGGTCGACGGGCCCTTCGGCACGGCCCACGAGAGCAGCACGCCGTTCCACTCGAGGCGAAAGTCGTAGTGCAGCGTCCGCGCGTGGTGCTTGTGGATAACATAGCGGAGACGCCGTGCGCGCGCCGGACGCGCGGTACCCGACGGCTCCGGCGTCGCGGTAAAGTGGCGCTTGTGTCGATACTCCTGCAGGCTCACTGCGCGCGCTCCGAGTCTCCGCCGTCTTGATGCGTCGGTGCGTCATCCTCAGCGTGCCCGCGCAACGCGCGCGATCTCGCGCGAGACGTCGCGCGGGATATCCACGGCTTGTCCACAAGAACGATCGTTCCGGATTGTCCGCGCGTCCATGATGTGCTACAGTCTCGCATGCCGGCGAGTGCTGCACGCGGGTGAGAGTGAGGTAGCTCTTCGGAGCCAACCCGGCTTAACCCGTGCGGCCTCGCCGGTACTATGTTATCCACACCTCGCTCCATGACTGCCCCGGGGCGCGATGCTACTCCGCGAGCCGTTCGAAGAACCGCATCACCGCGCGAATGCCCTTGTGGAAGTGGTCGAGGTCCAGACTCTCGTTTGGGCTGTGCGCGTTCGCGTCGGGCAGCGACCATCCCGTGACGACGACCGGGAGTCCGAGCCGTCCCGCGAACTCGGAGACGATCGGCACGGAGCCGCCCATCCGCGCGAAGACCGCCTCGCGCCCAAACGCGTCCGTGAGCGCGCGCCGGGCCGCGGCGATCGCCGGCGCGTCCGGCGAAATGACCACCGGCGGCGCACCGTGGCCCTTCTTGACCTCCACCCGTACGCCCTTCGGCGCGATCGCGAGCACGTGCGAGGCGAAGGCGTCGACGATCTCGCCGGGGCGCTGATCTGCCACGAGGCGCATGCTGATCTTGGCGGCGGCGCGGGCGGGGATCACGGTCTTCGTGCCGGCGCCGGTGAACCCGCCCGGCATTCCGTGCACTTCCAGAGTCGGCCGGGCCCACATGCGCTCGAGCGCGCTGTAGCCGGGCTCGCCGGTCAACGCCGGCGCGCCCACCTCGTCTTGTAGAAAGGCCGCCTCATCGAACGGCAGCCTGTCCCAGCCCGCCTTCTCCTCGGGAGACGGCGGCACCACGCGATCATAAAACCCCGGGATCAAGATGCGGCCGTTCTTGTCCTTGAGGCCGGTGAGGATCTCGGCGAGGGCCTGGAACGGGTTCGGCGCCACGCCCCCGTAGATGCCGGAGTGAAGATCCCGGGCCGCGCCCGTGACCTCGATTTCGGCGCCGACGATGCCGCGAAGCCCGAGCGTGATCGCCGGGATTCCCGGCGCGAACATGCCGGAGTCGAGGACGAGGCACGCGTCGGCCCGCAGCCGGTCGGCGTGCTCGCGGACGTACGCCTCGATGCCGGCTCCTCCGGATTCCTCCTCGCCTTCGATGAGGAGCTTGACGTTGATGGGAAGCTTTCCGCTGGTCTGCAGATAGGCCCTGATCGCCGCGATCAAGGTCAGGATCTGTCCTTTGTCGTCGGCGGCGCCGCGCGCGAACAACCGTCCGCCGCGGACGGCCGGTTTGAACGGCGGTGACGTCCAGAGATCGATGGGGTCGACGGGCTGGACATCGTAGTGGCCGTAGCCGAGCAGCGTGGGCCGGCCCGGAGCGCCGAGCCACTCCGCGTAGACCAGGGGATACCCCACGGTTTCGATGAGTTCCACCGGCAGGTCGATCGAACGAAGGTGCTCGGCGAGCCAGTGGGCGGCGCGCCGGGTGTCGTCGCGGTGTTCCGGCAGGGTGCTGATGCTCGGGATGCGGAGCAGATCGCTGAGCTCCGACTCGAACCGCGTGCGGTGTGCATCGGCGAACTCGACCGGATTGGGCATGTTGTCCTCCAGGCGATGCGTCCTGGGTCACGCCGTAGGCTCAGAGGCAACTGCAAGGCGTCGGGTGTGCCGTTCCGCGCGGGCGGAGAGCGCTCCTTTGGGCTGTGCTATAATGGGCGCTGCGCGGCGGCGTAGCTCAGGTGGTCAGAGCACGCGGTTCATACCCGCGGAGTCGGGGGTTCGAAGCCCTCCGCCGCCACCATCAGTTCTAACTGTCTTCATCATGAAATCTCCTTCACACGGGAAGAATTGGGAACAGCCGGGTGACGCGCCGACGTTGTGTCCGGTAGCGCTGTTTCGAGGTCGATCATTGGTGACACGATTGTCCGCGCCGCTCGCGAGAGCGGTCGCCATCACGCTCGTGGCGGGGACTCTATCCGGCGTCGGAGGAGGTGCGCCCGGCGCCGTGATCGTTCCTGCCGCGCGGCCGTCGACCGCCCCCGCAGTGCCGGGTCGGCCGTGGCAGACGCCTTCCGTCCTCGTTCCGGTCGGCGCGCAGGTCGCGGGTACCGTGCTGAGGGTCGACGTCGGCGACCGCCGGTACGTGAGTGCCTGCACCGTCCTGCTCGAGTTGGACCCGCGTCCGTACCGCACCGCCCTTGCGCAGGCCCGCGCGCGCGCGGCGGCTCTGGCGGCCCAGGTCAAGGATGCGCAGGTTCAGCTCGCAGCGGGGCGTCATCAGGCCGCGGCCGGTGTCACCGCGGTCGTGGGCAGTGCCGCCACGATGCCGCCGCTTCCGGCCCTGGCTCCCATCGCGGTGCCGGCGCTCGATGCGGCGACGAAAGCGCAGCTCGCACAGGCCCAGCAGCAGATTCTCGCCGCGCGATCCGACGTCGTAAAGAACGCGGAGTCCGAGGCGGCATCCGCCCGCGAGACCGTCGACCGCGACCGGGCGCTGCTCGCGCAGGGCTTGATCACGCAGCAGCAGCTCGACGCAGACACGGGCGCCTACGGCGCGGCGCAGGCTCAAGTCACCGCGGCGCAGGCCGCGCTTCGAGGCGCGCAGGCCGGGACGCCAGAGGCGGGCGGTGGCAGTGTTGCGCAGGCGCAGGCCGCGATCGCGGCGGCGCAGCGCAACGTGAGTGCCGCGCAGGTGGACGCCGCGGCCGCGACGCGCGCGGTCGATCGCGATACAACGCTGGCCGCGCAGGGCGCGGTGGCGGCGCGCCGGATCACCGCGGATACCGTGATCCAGGATGCGGCGCGGGCGCGCCTCCAGGCGGCGACCGCCGAACTCCACCGTGCGCAGGCTGAGCTGACGGCGGCGCGGGCACAGGCTGCCGCGGCCGACGCCGCCCGCCGCCAGGCCGATGTCATCCGGCGGGCCGAAGTCGCGCGTGCGCAGCATGCCGCGGAAACCCGCGTGCTGACGCAGCGGGCCGTATCCACCATCGTCACCGCCGCGCAGGGCGCGCGGACGCTCGCAGCCCTCGAGACGGACGTCGTGAACGCAGAGAACGCCGTCCGGCGGGCCGAGGCGAATGTTGCCGGCACACAGGTGCGCGCGCCGGCCGACGGCTGGGTGGTTCAACCGATCGTTCGGCCCGGCGACTCGGTCCGGCAGGGTCAATCCGTGGCCATGCTGGCCGTCGATGCGCGGCATCAGAGCGACGCGGCGGTCGCCGCGGCGTCCACGAAGGCGAAGGCGGCCGTCGCCGCCGGGTCGTCGGCGGGCGGGGCCAACCCGGCGCAGCTCGCGCAAATCACGGCGAACGAACGGCAGGTGCTCGCGGAGCTCGCCAACGAAGCGCAACGCATCTCGTCGATCAGTGCGACCGGCATTCCGGCGATGCTGCCGCCGGGGACCTCACTGTCGGCGCTCGCGTATGGCGGCGCGGAACCGGTTAATCAGGCGAGCGGCACCGTGCCGACGCTCCTCAACGGCGGGATGCCGTGGCCGGTCTTCGGCGCCATCACCTCCGGGTACGGATGGCGGATCCATCCCATCCTCGACACCCCCGAGTTTCATACGGGCGTCGACATCGCGGCGTCGATGGGGACGGCGATCGGCGCGCCGGAGGCCGGGACCGTGATCTTCGCCGGCTCGCTCCCGGCCAACGGGACGCTCGTGATCCTGAATCACGGCAACGGCGTCACGACGACCTACTCGCACCTCTCGTCGTATCGGGTCTACGTCGGCGAACACGTGCAGCGCGGCCAGGTCATCGCGCTGGTCGGCAGCACGGGCTGGAGCACCGGTCCGCACCTGTTCTTCGAGATCCGCAAGAACGGGCGTCCGATCAATCCCTTCAGCCAGTAGCCGCGGCCCCGCCTTCGAGGGCGGCGCCGCAGTGGGGAGCGAGGTGGAATATGGGCCGTGAGTGGTTCCACAACCTCCGCGAGGGCGGCATTCCGCGCACGCTGGCCGCCGGCATCCGCGCCCGGGTGTTTCCCGGCACGCACGTGATGCTCTCCGTCGTCGAGATCGAACCGTGGTCGGAGTCGCCCGTGCACGCCCATCCCAACGAGCAATGGGGCCTCTGTCTCGAGGGCGAATGGATTCGCATCCAGGACGGCGTCGAGTATCCGGTGCGGGCGGGCGATTTTTGGGAGACCCCGCCGAACGTACCCCACGGGGGGCGCGCGCTGGCCGGCCGGTGCGTGGTGCTCGACGTGTTCGCGCCGCCGCGCGACGATTACCGCCGCGCCGGCGCGGGCTACGGGGACGCTACCGTACCGTCATGACGTTGACGCCGTAGGCGCGGGACGGAGCGCGATGCCCCCTGTCTCCCGCAGGACCTCCGGCCGATTCTCGGCCTCCTGTCGCGATCCGCTCGCGACGCAGGTCCGCGAGACGATCCGTACGTACGGGATGCTCGCCGGCGGTGAGCGCGTCATCGTCGCGGTTTCGGGCGGACCGGATTCGACCACGCTGCTGTCCGTGGTGGCCGCCCTGCGGGAGGAGTTCCGCCTCGATCTGCACGCCGCCCATCTCAACCACGGTCTGCGGCCCGACGCCGGCCTCGACGCCGCCGCGGTCGCGCAGACGGCCCGCGCGCTCGGTTGTCCCTATCACGAGGCGGCCGAGGATGTGGCCGCCGCCGCGGCGCGCGCGCGGCGCTCGATCGAAGACGCGGGACGCGAGGCGCGATACGCTTTCCTCGCCGCCACGGCCCGGCGGATCGAGGCCACGGTGATCGCGACGGGCCACACCCGCGACGATCAGGCCGAGACGGTGCTGATGCGCCTGCTGCGCGGGAGCGGCCCGCGGGGACTCGCCGGCATCCCGCCGGTGCGGCCGCATGACGGTCTCCGGGTGATCCGTCCGCTGATCGAAACATCGCGCGCCGAGATCGTCGACTATCTCGCGCGGCAACGCCTCACGGCGCGCGAGGACTCGTCCAACCGCGATCTGGTGGCGCTGCGCAACCGCGTGCGCCTGGTCCTCCTGCCGATCCTCGAAGGGTATAATCCCGATGTGCGGCGCGCGCTGGCGCGGCTCGCCGACGTGATGCGAGACGAAGCCGATGCGTTCGACGCGCTGAGCGCGCCCGAGGTCGACGCGGTGTTGCACGGGACCCACGCCGCAGTTCTCATCGCCCCGGACGCGTTCGGGCGGCTCCCGGTCGCCCTGCAGCGGCGCGCGCTGCGCGAGGCCATCCGGCGGGTGCGCGGGAACGGTGCCCCGGTCGCGTTCGTTCATATAGAAGAGGCCCGTCTGGGGGTCCTGGGCGGCCGGACCGGCGCGGTGTGGGAAGCGCCCGGCGGCGTGCGGATCTTCCGACGGCCGGACGCGATCGAAGTGAGCGGGGCGGCGAGCCCCGGCCGCGAGACAGGCGACGATGCGGGGCGTGGATACTAAGATAGAGTTAAAGAGCGGCTGCTTAGTAGGGACGACGCATATTGAGGGTAATGGCGTGTGCTATAATTTACCGAAGTCGCGGCACGCACAGGCTTCCGGGCAGATGACACCGGTGGGCCGGCTTCCGCGCGGAGGTCCCGGCGGTGTTTAATAAGTACGTCCGGAACTTGCTGGTGTGGGCCCTCATCCTGGTGGTCGTACTGTACCTGGTGCTGCCGCTGTACCACCAGCGCGCCCCCCGCGAGGAGATCTCCTACAGCGAGTTCATCGACAAGGCCCGCAGCGGCCAGGTCGCGCAGGTCACCGTCAGCGATGAGAGCGTGTCCGGCCAGCTGAAGGACGGGCGGTCCTTCCGCACCTACATTCCGTCTGGCGACGCGTCCTACATCGACCTGCTCCAGTCCAAGGGCGTCACGATCACGGTGGAGCCGCGGTCGCGCTCGTCGATGTGGCCCAACCTGCTGACGACGATGCTGCCGTTCATCGTGCTCGTGGGGCTGTGGATGTTGATGCTCCGTCAGGCGCAGTCCGGATCGAACCAGGCGATGTCGTTCGGCAAGAGCCGCGCCCGTCTCCACACCGAGGCGAAGACGCGCGTGACGTTCGATGACGTGGCGGGTGTGGACGAGGCCAAGGAGGAGCTGGAGGAGATCATCGAGTTCCTCCGGCATCCGAAGAAGTTCCAGGCCCTCGGCGCGAAGATTCCCCGCGGCGTGCTGCTGGTCGGCCCGCCGGGGAGCGGCAAGACGCTGCTGGCGAAGGCCATCGCGGGCGAAGCCGGCGTGCCGTTCTTCTCCATCTCCGGCAGCGAGTTCGTCGAGATGTTCGTCGGGGTGGGCGCGAGCCGCGTGCGCGATCTGTTCGAGCAGGCGAAGAAGTCGTCGCCGTGCCTCGTCTTCATCGACGAGATCGACGCGGTGGGCCGGCAGCGCGGGGCGGGGTTGGGCGGCGGCCACGACGAGCGCGAGCAGACCCTCAACCAGCTGCTCGTCGAGATGGACGGCTTCGATCCCAACGCCGGGATCATCGTGATCGCCGCGACCAACCGGCCGGATATCCTGGACCCGGCGCTCTTGCGGCCGGGCCGGTTCGACCGGCGCATCGTGGTGGACAACCCCGACGCGAAGGGCCGCCGGGCGATCCTCGACGTGCACGTGCGGGGCAAGCCGGTGAGCGAGGACGTCACGCTCGACGTTCTGGCGCGCCGCACCCCGGGGTTCAGCGGGGCGGATCTGGCCAACATGGTGAACGAGGCGGCGCTCTTGGCCGCGCGGCGCGGCAAGAAGCGAATCGGCCGCTCGGAGATGGACGAGGCGATCGAGCGGGTGATCGCGGGCCCGCAGCGGAAGAGCCGGATCCTCTCGCCGAAGGAGCGGGAGCTCACGGCCTACCACGAGGCGGGTCACGCCCTCCTGGGCAAGCTGCTGCCGCAAGCGAACCCGCCGCACAAGGTGACGATCCTGCCGCGCGGGATGGCGCTCGGGTACACGCTGCCGCTGCCGCAGGAGGAGAAGTACACCCTCACGCGCGGGGAGATCCTCGCCAACATCACGGCGATCCTGGGCGGCCGCGTGGCCGAGGAGATCGTCTTCGGCGAGATCACGACCGGGGCGGCGAACGACTTCGAGAAGGCAACCGACCTCGCCCGCAAGATGGTCACGGAGTTTGGGATGTCGGACAAGCTCGGCCCGCTCACGCTCGGGGCCAAGCACGGGCCGGTGTTCCTGGGCCGCGATCTGGTGGAGAGCCGCAACTACTCCGAAGAGATCGCCTACGAGATCGACAAAGAGATCCGGCACATCATCGACGAGTGCTACAGCCGGGCCCGCCAGGTGCTGACCGAGCACAAGCCGGTGCTGGAGCGAATCTCCCGGGCGCTTCTCGAGCGGGAGTCGCTCGACAGCGACGAGCTCGACCTGCTGATCGCCGGCCAGCCGCTGCCGCCGGATATGCCGGAAACACCGCCGCCGCTGCCGGGTGTGACGCAGGAGGTCAAGTCGTTCCCGCGGTCCGAGAACAAATCGGTCACGCCGTCGTTGAAGCCCGAGGCAACCGGCTAGCACCTCTCAGAATCGACCCGTGCAATCCGAAGGGGGAGCCGCGCGGCTCCTCCTTCTTCGTGTAAAATAGACCGGTGAGGTCCGCGTAAATGGCGAAGCTCTGGAAGGCCGTGCTGCCGCACCGTGCGCCGCGGGGCCGCCGTGGACACGGACACCGTCCCAACTGGGTGCCGGTCGCGGCCTACGTGCTCTTCGTGCTCCTCGTCGGCGGGGGCCTCTTCGCCTGGGACCGCGCGTACGAGGCGCGGCAGCGCGCGCTCTTTACGCCCGCCTCCCCGCAGGTCCTCGTGCGCAACATGATCGAGAGCATCGTCGGCGCCGGGACCGTGACGAACGTCAAGATCGACGAGCGGGCCGGCACGCTGGACGTGACGGTCAAGGACGTGCTCGTCAAGCCCGGGCAATCCCTCGACGAAAAGAAGAAGAACCTCTCGACCGAGGGCGCCCTGGCGATTCAGTTCGTGCAGAGCCGCCTGCGATATAAGACCATGACCGTGCATCTCGTGCAGGACGGCAAACCGCTCGCGACCGTGACGGCGAGCGGTCAGGCCGCGCCCAAGACCGAGTACGCGCCGGACTTGAAGTAGGCTAGAATCCGTAGACCGCGCGAACCACAACGCTGACCGGCATGGTGCCCGGCAGCACCGGGGTCGACGGCGCCGCCTGCATCATGGCGATGCCGGGCCGCGGATAGACGGTCGCGCCCTCTTCGATTCTGAGCAGCCGCAGGCCGCTGACCCCGGCCGCGGATGCGATGGCGGTGGCGGTGGCCTGGGCGTTCTGGACCGCGAGCCGGAGCGCTTGGGTCCGGTACGGCGTCGCGTCGCGCAGAGTCCAGTTGACGCTGTCGACGCCGTTCGCGCCGGCTCCGACGCCGGCGTCGATCACCTGCCCGACACGGGTGATGTCGTCGACGGTGACGACGACCCGATTGACCGATTGGTAGCCGGTGATCGGCCCCTGGCCGCTCTGGTCCGGCCGGTGCTGCGGGTACAGCGACACCGTCGTCGTCCGAATGGCGGTCTGGGGAATGCCGGCGGCCACGATCTTACTCACGACCTGCGTCATGACGGCCGCGCTCTGCTGCTGCGCTTCCTGCGCGGTGGGCCGCTGCACGATCACCGAGAGCGCCACGGTCGCGCGGTCCGGGGTCGCGTCCACCGAGCCCTCGCCGCTGACCACGATGGTGCGCTCACGCGCCGCGGGCGGTCCGCCGGGCGCGGGCATCGGCGCCGGCGCGGTCTGACTGTAGGCCACACCCGCGCATCCCACAGCAACGAGAAGCAAGCTTGGAACGAGCCACCGGAACGACAGCATTCGCATCGCACCCTCCTGGTCTGAACACGTGGGGATCTGCGCCTGAGGACTCGAGCGTTACGACTGCTAAACGCCGCGGACGAGCGGGCGGTTCCAACGGGAAGGAACCCCTGGGGCCGGGCAGAATCAAGGGGAGTCCTCGCCAGCAGTTGCGCCTCTGGGCCTAACTGCGTGACCCAGGACGCCAGACGACCCGGCTTCGACGGAGGGCTGAATGTTCGCACTGAACTTTTACTCCCCGCTGCTGGCCGCCGCGCTGCGTGATGGGACAAAGACCCTGACGGTCCGGCTCGGCGACAAGCGAGAGAAGTATCAGGAAGGGCAGGTCGTCTGGGTGACCGTGGGCCAGAAACACGGCACCCGGCAGAAGATCTTCACCGCCGTGATCGACCAGGTGGACGCGAAGCAGCTCCGCGACGTGACGCCGCGCGAGATCACCAAGGACAACCCCGCCGCGCGGCAGCACAATGATCTGCTCGAATTTCTCTCCACGATCTACGGCCGGCGCGTCGGCCTCGAGGACACCGTGACGGTCATCCATTTCTCCCGCATCACCCACCCCAGGGAGGAGTAAGGCGCCCACTCCTCTCATCGAATGCGTTCCAAATGTGAGCGAAGGCCGGCGGGCCGGCGTCATCGCGGAACTCGCGGACGCGGCCGGCGCCGGGACGGGCGCGCGCCTGCTTGACGTTTCTTCGGACGCCGATCACAACCGCACCGTGCTGACCTTCGTGGGCGCCCCGGAGGCCGTGTACGCGGCGGCGCGCCGGGTCGCGGATGTGGCGGTCGCCCGCATCGACCTCAACCATCACGAGGGAGTCCATCCGCGCATCGGTGCCATCGACGTCGTGCCGTTCGTGCCGCTCTATCACGCGACCATGGACGAATGCGTCGCGCTCGCGCACCGGTTTGCGTCCTACGCGGCCGAGTCCCTGGGGATTCCGGTCTACCTCTACGCGGAGGCGGCGCGCCGGCCGGCGTTCCGCGGCCTGGCGGCGATCCGCCGCGGCGGATTCGAGGAGCTGCGGACGGCGATCGGGACCGCGGAGCGGCGGCCCGATCTGGGGCCGGCGCGCGCGCACCCGACGGCAGGGGCGGTCGCGGTCGGCGCGCGCGGTGTCTTGATCGCGATGAACGTCGATCTGGCCGGCGGCGACGCGACGGTCGCGCGCTCCATCGCCCGCGCGGTGCGTGAGTCGTCCGGCGGCCTCCCGGCCGTGCAGGCGATGGAGGTCTGGCTGCCCCGCCGCGGGACCGCGCAGGTCTCGATGAACCTGCTGGACTACCGCCGGACGCCGCCGCTCGCGGCCTTCGAGCGGGTGCGCGAGGAGGCCCTCAAGTGCTCTGTGGACGTCGCGGCCGGCGAACTGATCGGCTGCGCGCCGCGCGACGCGCTGCCTCAGGATCCCGTGGCCGCGCTGCGCCTTCGGACGTTCCACCCCGGGCAGGTGCTGGACCCGGAGCGGCTCGCGATCGAACTCGATGCCGCGCGAGGAGACGGGCGCGCGTGATCCGGGACTCCGCCGCGCCGCGTCCCCCGGCTCGGCCAGCGCCGCTTCGCTGCGGGTCCGCCGTGCTCGAGTTCGGCCGGCGAACCTTTCTCGTCGGCATCATCAACATGACCCCGGACTCCTTCGCGGGCGACGGTCTGGACGGCGATGCCGGCGCGGCCGAGGCGATGGGCCACCGGTGGAAGGAGCAGGGCGCCGACCTCATCGACGTCGGCGGTCGGTCGACGCGTCCGGGCGCGGCGCCGGTCCCGGTCGAGGAAGAGGTGCGGCGCACGATTCCCGCCGTCCGGCGCCTCGTGCCGCTCGGGCTGCCGGTCAGCGTCGACACCACGTCCGCCCGCGTCGCCGCCGCGGCCCTCGACGCAGGCGCCGCGATGATCAACGACGTGACGGCGCTCCAGAGCGACGCCGGCATGGCGGGGGTCGCCGCCAGGGCCGGGGTGCCGGTGGTGTTGATGGACGGCCGCAACCGGCGCGGCGCGGCCGATATCATGGCGGAGACGCGCGCGTACCTCGAGGAACGCCTTCGGGCGGCCGCGTCCGCCGGCATCGAGCCCGCCCGGATCATCGTCGATCCGGGATACGGCTTCGGCGTGACGCTCGCGCAGAACATGGAGATGCTGCGCCGCCTGCGGGAGCTCACGGTGCTGGGCCGTCCCATTCTCATCGGCACGTCGCGCAAAGGGAGCATCGGCAGGGTGTTGAACCTCCCGGTCCATGACCGGATGGAGGGCACGGCGGCGACGATCGTGATCGCCATCGCCAACGGCGCCGACCTCATCCGGGTGCACGACGTCCTGGCGATGGCCCGCGTGGCGCGCATGACCGACGCCATCGTTCGCGGTCTCCCATCCGACCTGAGCGCGGACGGTACCTGGGCGCCGTGAGCGACCGCATCGTGCTGACCGGGCTCGCCTTCTACGCGCACCACGGCGTGAGCGCGGAGGAACAGGAGCGCGGGCAGGTATTCACCGTCGACGTCGCGGTGGAGGCCGGTCTGCATCGCGCCGGCCACACCGACGACCTGGCCGACACCCTCGACTACCGCGATCTGTACGCGCGCATCCGGGATGCGATGACGCAGGCACGATACCATCTCCTCGAAGCCGTCGCGGAGGCGATCGCGCACGCGCTGCTCGACGTAGACGGCGTGCAGGCGGTGACCGTCCGCGTGCGCAAGCCGCACGTCCGGCTCGGCGGCCCGCTCGAGAGCGCCGCGGTCGAGGTCACACGCCGCCGGCCCGGGACCTCGCCCTCGTAATGGTCCGCGCGTTTCTCGGCCTCGGGTCCAACATCGGCGACCGCGCCGGGTACCTGCGCGAGACGATCCGCCGACTCGACGCCCCCGATCTCCGGGTGACCGGACGATCCGGCGTCTACGAGACGGTGCCGTGGGGCCGGACCGGGCAGGCGACCTACCTTAATCAGGTGGTGGCCGTGGAGACCGCGCTGTCACCCCGCGAGTTGTTCGAACGGTGCCGCGCCGTCGAGGCGGCGCTGGGGCGGGTGCGCGGGGAGCGGTGGGGTCCCCGCACCGTCGACGTGGACCTGTTGTTGTACGGCGACGCGATCATCGCGGAACCCGATCTCGTCGTGCCGCACGCGGACCTGGCTCACCGCGCGTTCGTGCTCGTGCCGCTCGCGGAGCTCGCCCCGGGCCTCCGGCTTCCCGGCGGGGCCACCGTCGAGTCTCTGCTCGCGCTATGTCCGGATCGGGAGTCGGTGTGGCGCTGGGACGACGCCGATGCCGGCCTGATCGGCCACGAGGTCCGATGGTACGATGCGCTGCCGTCGACGAATGAGCTCGCCCGCAACCTGGCCGAGACCGACGCGGCCGACGGGATGGTGATCGTCGCCGAACAGCAGACCGCCGGCCGGGGCCGGCTCGGGCGGACCTGGGCGTCGCCGTCCGGCGGGCTCTGGTTGTCCGTGATTCTACGTCCTCACCTGGATCTTGGACACCTGCCGCTCCTCGGCCTCGCCGCGTCCGCCGCGACCGCCGCGGCGCTCGAGGAGGCGACCGGCCTGCATGCGCGTGTGAAGTGGCCCAACGACGTTCTCATCGAAGGCCGCAAGGTCGCCGGGCTGCTGCTGGAGGCGGGGCCCGCCCACCGCGACACGCCGGCGCCCGCATGGCTGGTCGTGGGCATCGGCATCAACGCGAACGTCTCGCCGGATGCCCTGCCGTCGCGCCCGCGGTACCCGGCGACGTCGCTCTCCGCGGCGCTCGGCCGCCCGGTCGATCGCGGGCGGCTTTTGCGGGTGCTGCTGCGCGAACTGGATCGCGACTACCGGGACGTCCGGGAGGGCGGGGGCACCGCCGCCCTCCGGCGCTGGCGCGCGCGGTCGGAGACGCTCGGCCGGTTCGTGCGGGTGGCCACGTCCGCGGCAACGGTCGAGGGCCTGGCTCATGATGTCGATGGCACCGGAGCGCTGCTGGTTCGGACGTCCGACGGCGCCGAACGGCGGATCGTCGCGGGCGAAGTCACCGGCGAGGTGACTGTGGAGGGCGTACGATGACGGGTCGCGCCATCACCGACGTGCCGGGCATCGCGGTCGGGCACGCGACCGACGCGCAGCACATGACCGGATGTACGGTCGTGCTGTGCGAAGCCGGTGCGGTCGCAGGCGTGTCGGTGCTCGGCGGCGCGCCGGGAACGCGGGAAACCGACCTGCTGCGTCCGGAGACGCTCGTCGACCGGGTCCACGCCGTGCTGTTGACCGGCGGCAGCACGTTTGGGCTGGCCGCGGCCGACGGTGTGGTGCGCTTCCTCGAAGCCCGGGGCATCGGCTTCGAGACGGCGGCGGGCCCCGTGCCGATCGTGCCGGCCGCGGTGCTCTTTGATCTGACGTTCGGCAGCGCCGCGGTGCGTCCGGACGCGGCGATGGGCGAGGCGGCCTGCCGGGCCGCGCGCCGCGGCCCGGTCGAGGAAGGGAACGCCGGTGCCGGCACCGGTGCGACCGTCGGAAAGCTGCTCGGCGCGGCGAGTCACATGAAGTCGGGCATCGGTACGTGGAGCGTGCGCCTGGCCGGTGGCGCGACGGTCGGCGCGCTCGTGGCCGTCAACGCCTTTGGCGATGTGGTGGATCCCGAGACCGGCGGGATCCTGGCCGGCGCGCGCGATCCGAAAACGGGGGCGTTTCTCGGGACCGCCGCCCGGCTGATGGCCGGCGGTTCTGCGGTGCAGGGGGGGACCCCGCCGCCCGCGGCGGGGAAGGCGGACCGCGAGGGGGGAATCGACGCGCCGCGCCGTCCGTTCGAGCATACCAGCATCGGTATCGTCGCCACCGACGCGCTGCTGACCAAAGCCGAGGCCACGCGCCTCGCCATCGTGGCCCACACCGGCCTCGCGCGTGTGGTGAGACCGTCACACATGTCGGTGGACGGCGACACGTTCTTCGTGCTCAGCACCGGGACCACGCCGTCCGGGGCCGGTTCCCTCGGGGCGGCCCGCGGCTTTCGTGACGTGGGCGCACGCCTCCAGCTCGAGGCCGCGGTCGGCGCCGTCGTCGCGGAGGCGGTCACGCGGTCCGTGCGGCTTGCGAAGAGCGCCGGCGGGGCGCCGGGCCTCGCCGGATGAACAGGAGAGGCACTCTGGTGGGTCAAACACAGGCAGGCCGATGAAGCGCGTCGTGAGCGTCAGTCTTGGAAGCAGCAAACGGGACCATCGCGTGGAGACCGTGATTCTCGGCGAGCCGTTCGTGATCGAGCGCATCGGCACCGACGGGGACATGGCGCGTTTCGAGGCCCTGGTCCGCGAGCTCGACGGCAAGGTGGATGCGATCGGCATGGGCGGGATCGACCTCGATCTCCGCGCCGGGACCCGGATGTACCGTATCCGGGACGCCGCGCGCCTCATCCGCGACGTCCGCCACACCCCCGTTGTGGACGGCGGCGGCATCAAGGCGTCGTGGGAAAAGCACCTCATCCTCGAGTATCTTCCGCGGACCGCCGGCATCTCGTTCGCGGGGCGCCGGGTGCTGCTGGTCAGCAGCGTCGACCGGTACGGCATGGCCGAGGCGTTCACCGAGGCGGGCGCCATCACGCTCTTCGGCGATTTTTACTTTGCGCTGGGCCTTCCGATCCCGATGCACCGGCTCGGGACCGTCCGCATCCTGGCCGCGTGCCTCTTGCCGGTCATCACGCGGCTGCCGTTTCAGTGGCTCTACCCGACGGGCGAGAAGCAGGAACGGATCACGCCCAAGTACCCCCGGCTCTTCGAGTGGGCCGAGGTCATCGCGGGTGACTTCCACTTGATGCGGCGCTACATGCCGGAGAGTCTCGCGGGCAAGACGATCCTGACGCAGACGATCACCGCCGACGACCGGGAAGAGCTTTGCCGGCGGGAGGTGCGCCGGCTCATCACCGCGGCGCCCGAGATGGAGGGACGGTCGTTCGCCACCAACGTGCTGGAAGGCATCGTGGTCGCGCTCTCGGGCGCGCGCACCGATACGATGCGGCCGTCCGAGATCATCGACTGGTTGCTGCGGGCCGGCGTGCGGCCGCGCATCGAGACGCTCACCCCCGAGAGCGACACCGGAGCGGCGTCGTGATCCCGTCTGGGCATCTTTGGTCCTGGGCCTACGGCGTGAGCCAGGGATGCCCGCAGGCCCAGGGACGAACGGTCCCGTCTGCCGCCGGACGCTTCGCGTTTGTCATCCATCCCCTTTACGTGCAGCAGTACGCGCAGAAGTTTCCGTTCACGCGTTTCCTGCCCGGCCGCCTCGTCGAGCGGGCGTTTCGCGCCGTGCCGCCGTTCAAGGCGTCGCACATCACCGGCATCGTCTCCCCGACCGGGGCGCGCGCGGAAGGCTGGTTCGTCGCGCTGCCCTGGACGCCGCGGGTGCTGCTGGAGGCCCCGGTGGATCTCGTGTACCGGCGGCTCGTCCAGGCCGGCCGCATCGCCGAACGGCTCGGTGCCGGGATCCTCGGCCTCGGGGCGTTCACGAAGATCGTGGGGGACCGCGGACTGACCGTGGCGCGCGAGCTCGCGATCGGCGTGACGACCGGCAACAGCCTCACCGCGGCGACGGCCGTGGAGGGCGCGCTGGCCGCGGCGACGCGGATGGACATCGATCCGGCGCGCGCACGGGTCGCGGTGCTCGGCGCGACCGGCTCGATCGGCGCGGTGTGCTGCCGGCTGCTGGCGCCGCAGGTCGCGGGCCTCGTCCTGGCGGCCCGCAACCTCGAGCGGCTGGAGTCGCTCGCGGCGCGCCTGCGCTCGGAGGCATCCGCCGACGTCACGGTGACGTCCGACGTGCGCGAGGCCGTCGGGGCGGCGGAGATCGTCCTCACCGTGACCTCCGCCACCGACGTGCTGGTGGAGCCGGAGGACCTGCGGCCGGGCGCGGTGGTCTGCGACGTCGCGCGTCCCCGGAACGTCTCGCGTCTCGTGTACGAGCGGCGGCGCGACGTGCTCGTCATCGACGGCGGCGTGATCGACGTGCCGGGACCCGTCGACTTCGGGCTCGACTTCGGTTTTCCACCGGGAACGTGCGAAGCGTGCATGGCGGAAACGATGCTGCTCGCGCTCGAGCACCGGTATGAGGATTATACGCTCGGCGGCGATCTCGATCTCGCCCGCGTGCGCGAGATCCACGCCCTGATGCACCGGCACGGGTTCCGGCTGTCCGGCCTGCGGCGGTTCGAGCGGCGGATCGCCGACGAAGAGGTGGACGCCATCCGCCGCGCGGCGCGAAGCGCGGCGCCGCGATCCCCGGCGCGCCTTTGACATTGCGGACCGCCTTCTGTATACTCAGGGCCGAGGTCGAGACTGAGGGACGCCCCTCGGTCTCGTTCCCTGTTATTGTCGGCAAATTGTAGATTGGACCAGGTGAGCTGAGCCGCATGGACGAGAAGGAAACGATACTAACCCCCGAAGGCCTGCGCAAGCTCGAAGAGGAACTGGAATTCCTCAAAACCGTCAAGCGGAAGGAAGTCGCCGAGCGGATCAAGCAGGCGAAAGAGTTCGGGGACCTCTCCGAAAATTCCGAGTACGAGGACGCCAAGAACGATCAGGCCTTCACCGAGGGGCGCATTCTGACGGTCGAGGGCATGCTCCGGAACGCGAAGGTCATCAACAACCACGACGTCCGGTCGGACGTGGTGTCCATCGGCAGCACCCTAAAGCTCGTAGACGAGTCCGGTGAGGAGCTGACGTTTACGATCGTGGGGTCCCCGGAGGCCGACCCGGCGCACGACAAGATCAGCAACGAATCCCCCGTCGGCCGCGCGGTGCTCGGCAAGCGGAAGGGCGAGACCGTGACCGTCCAGGCGCCGGCGGGTACACTTAAATACACGATCAAGGGGATCAAGCGCTAATTTGGGCACAAACATACTTGCCTAATCCAGGCTCCCAGTGATAGGCTTAGTGCGTCCGGCGAGGACATTCTCGCCCTCGGGCGACTTCTCTTCTCCCGGGATGACACGCATAGGCTGATGGCGATGTT
>Ga0207416_1002279_pt1 | contig 21558 bp, 15 predicted proteins | sample PaiPotPPM11metaG_FD_184107 | JGI IMG/M metagenome (GOLD analysis project Ga0207416, IMG submission 184107) | Iron sulfur acid spring bacterial and archeal communities from Banff, Canada, to study Microbial Dark Matter (Phase II) - Paint Pots PPM... ...
GAACCCCCAACTTGAGCGGATGCTCGCGGAGCTGCAGGCGAGCGAGTTCATTTATGAGCAGCCGGCGCTAGCCGGTGCTGAGTATACCTTCAAGCACGCACTGACGCAGGAAGTGGCCTACAACTCGCTGTTGGTTGAGCGCCGCAAGCTTTTGCATGAGCGCATCGGCCAAGCTTTGGAGTCTATGTTCGCGGAGCGTTTGGACGATCATCTGGTTGAGTTGGCGCGTCATTACAGCCGCTGCGATAACTTCTCCAAGGCAGTCGACTATCTGGGGCGTGCAGGCCAGCAAGCGATGCAGCGCTCCGCGTATCCTGATGCGATCAGCGGTCTCACGGCGACGATAGAACTGCTGCAGAAGCTGCCGGACAGCCCCGAGCGCATTCAACGAGAATTGCTCCTTCAGCTCTCTCTTGGCACAGCGTTTAGCACGGTCAACGGCTGGGGTTCGTTGGAAGCGGAGCGAGCTTACACTCGCGCGCGGCAGCTTTGTGAGCGGTTGGGCGATCCCCCGGAGCTTTTTGGGGCGTTGTCTGGACTGTGTGCGGTGCATCAATTGCGAGGCCAGTACCGGGCGGCCTATAAACTTGGCGAACAGCTTCTGCAGCGGGCACAGAGCGCTGCCGATCCGGCGCTATTGATGCACGCGCACTCCGCTTTAGGACCCTGCTTGTACTTCATGGGAGAGTTGCTTCTCGCGAAGGAGCATCTTGAAAAGGCGATCTCCCTCTACGATCCCGAACGAGATCGCCCCTTGGGGCTGGCAGACCGGGGGGTAAATTGCCGGTCGTGGGTGGCCTACACCCTGTGGACCCTCGGCTACCCGGATCAGGCTCTCAAGAGGATCAATGAATCGCTCGCGTTAGCTCAAGCGCGGTCCCATCCCTTTAGTCTGGCTTTTGCCGAGATGTTCGCCGGCTTCGTCCACAAATATCGCCGGGAAGCAGGCGCAGCTCAAGAGAATGCGGAGCGCGTACTGGGAATCTGTGTCGAGCGCGGGTTCACCCATTTCCTGGGTGCTGCGACTTTGATGCGCGGCTGGGCGATGGCCGCGCAGGGACAAAATGAAGAAGGGATTGCACAGATACAGGAAGGTCTAGCCGGAGTTCGTGCGAGCGGAATCGAACTGGGGCGACCCCCATACCATACAATGTTGGCCGATGCGTGCAGGCAGGCGGATCGCCTCGACGACGGGCTCGCAGCTGTTACGGAAGCGCAGGCCGTCGCAGATCAAAACGAGGAGCGTGCCTATGAACCGGAGATTCATCGGGTCAGGGGTGAGTTGCTGCTGAAGCAGGATCGTTCAAACGCTGCAGAAGCCCAGAGCTGCTTTCAGCGCGCGATCGAGATTGCGCGCAATCAAAATGCCAAATCGTGGGAACTACGGGCGACGATGAGTCTTGCGCGGCTGCTCGCGCAACAGGGGCGTCGCGACGAAGCACGCACGATGCTCGCCGAAATCTACGGCTGGTTCACCGAGGGCTTCGACACCGCGGATTTGAAGGACGCGAAGTCGCTGCTCGACGAACTGAGCGCGTAGCGGCGTCTGTTTGGGCGCGGCGAACGCGTATTATTCGGCGCGCGCTTCTGTCCCGATGCTCATTTGACAATCATTGCACCCGGCAGGATGATGCGCCGACAGGTGGGTGTGGAACGCAAACTCACCGCTATCCTCTGCGCCGACGTCTATGGCTACAGCCGCCTCATGGGGGGAGATGAGGAGGCGACACTTGTTACTCTAACCGCTCATCGCAAGATCATCGACAGCCTAATCGAGCGCCACCACGGCCGCTTCGTAAACTCGGCCGGCGATAGCGTACTAGCCGAGTTCGCCAGCGTGGTCGAGGCGGTGAATTGCGCGGTGGATATTCAGACCGCGCTCAGCGCTGAGAACGCTAAGCTGCCGCCGGAGCGCCGGATGGAGTTCCGCATTGGCGTCAACCTCGGCGACGTGATGGTCGAGGGCGATCAGATCTACGGTGATGGGATCAACGTCGCGGCGCGGCTAGAGAGCCTCGCCGACCCCGGCGGCATCTGCATCTCGGGGACGGTCTACGAACAGGTACGGGACAAGCTCGCGCTGGGTTACGAGGACGGCGGCGAGCAGACGGTCAAGAACATTGCACGTCCGGTCCGCGTTTGGCGGGTGCTACTGGAAGGGGGCGCATCGCCACGCCGCGAGACGCCGCGGGCTCCGCGCAGATATTGGCACGCCGGGGTATTTTCGTTCGCGGGGCTCGCGATCATCGCGGGCACGATCGTAATCGTGCAGCACCTGTCGTTACGGCCGCAGGCGACTCACGCATCGATTCCGCCGCCTTCGCCTGCGGTCATCCCCACTGTTCAGTCCTCGCTTGCTTTCCCCGACAAGCCATCTATCGCGGTGCTGCCCTTTACGAATGTCAGCGGAGACGCCACCCAGGAATATTTCAGCGACGGTGTCACCGACCAGCTCATCACTGACCTGTCCAAACTGCCGGATCTGTTTGTAATCGACCGCAAATCCTCCTTCACCTACAAAGGCAAGGCGGTAAAGGTCCAGGAGGTGAGCCGGGAACTGGGAGTGCGGCTTGTATTGGAAGGCAGCGCGCGCAAGACATCCGACGGGGTGCGGATCGCCGTGCAGTTGGTGGATGCGACGACGGGCGCTAACCTTTGGGCTGAGCGCTTCGACCGGCCGCTGCGCGACATCTTTGCCGTGCAGGATGAGATCGTACAAAAAATCGTGACGACCCTGGACTTGGAATTCAAGTTGGGAGAGCGCGGAATCCCTGCGGGTGGACGAATGCAAGGTACGGGCAATCTCGAGGCGTTCGACGATGTCATGCGCGGGGCCTGGTACGCTTGGAGCATGACTCAAGAGGGAAATGCGAAAGCACGCGCGATGTATGAGAAAGCCATTGAGCTGGACCCCAAGTATGCGTACGCATATATCGGCGTGGGTCAAACCTATTTTGCTGATGCGTGGAACGGCTGGATGGAGTCTTCAAAGGCGTTCCCCGTTGAAGCTCATCCGGACATTGTGAAGTCGCAGGAGCGAGCCTTGGAGCACGCATCCGAAATGACGCAAAAGGCGATTGCTCTGGATGATTCCCTACCCGCTGCCTATCAGCTGTTGAGCCAACTTGATCTATATAGAGGGGGGCACTATGAGCAGAGCATCGCCGATGCAGAACGGGCGATTGCCCTCGACCCGAACTCTGCCTCTGGCTATTTTTTGCTGGCGGTGGATCAAGCATTCGCAGGGAAACCTGAAGACGCGATTAAGTCGGTGAACCAGGCAATGCGTCTCGATCCGCGCAATCGAGACCTCTATTTGGTCACAGTAGCCTGATCTTATAACCTCATGGGACGGTATGCGGAAGCAGTACCCCTTCTCAAGCGGCACCTGGCACGCTATCCGAACCAAATAGCCGCCCATTACAACCTGGCTGTGGCGTATGCCGAGCTCGGACAGATGGATGAAGCGCGCGCACAGGTGGCCGAAATGCTGCGCATTAGTCCTCAGCTTACTCTGGAAGGTTTCAAGCATGCCGAAGAACACGGTGTGGGATACCCACTCAAGGATCGCGCGTTGGCGGCGCGAGAGCTTGCCGACGTGGCTAAAGCGGGGCTCAAATAAATTTACTCGCTTTTTTCGAGCCAACGACGCAAACTCGGTGAGGAACTCTGAGCAGGAGCCTCTTCACCGCGGTAGGTAATGGTGATCGCAGGCTGCTAGTTACTTGAACGATCGGGGGCAATCCCAACAGCGCCGCCCAGCTTTTCGTCTCGATGATCATCGGACTGGCGTTCGTCGAGTCGCTGACCATGTATTCGCTGGTGATCTCGTTCATCCTTCAGCGCAAGATTTGATCGCAGGGCAAGATTTGACCGCGTAATTCGCTCTTTGCGGTGAATAGTAAAGAGTGAAAAGTAAAAACCCGGAGACGGGGCTGTTTAAACCGGCCCCGTTTGCTTTTTCTATAATTGAAGAGGCCGTTCACAAAGGGCCCTACAAAAACCCGCCGTTCCGCCTTAGGGGCCGCTCGTGAGCGGCCCACCAATCAGTCGCGGCGTTTGGCGCCTTGCAGGATGTCGAACCGCGCGCGACGCCGGTCGCGCCGGAGCAGCACGTACATCGCACCCGCGCCGCCGTCGGACGCCCGCGCGGTCGCAAACACCAGCACATACCCGCCCATGTGCCCGTGCGAGAGCCACTGCGCCGCGGCATGCTTGAGCACCGGCATCCCGCCCGGCGAGCGCAGGCCGCGACCATGCACCACCAGCACCGTGCGCAATCCTTTGCGCACCGAGCCGACAATAAATTCCTCGAGCGCCAGCTTGGCGTCGGCCTGGATCATCCCGTGGAGATCGATATGCGCCTGCACCGCGAACTCGCCGCGGCGTAGCCGCGTCACGAGGCGCGGGTCGAGCCCGAGCCGCGTCCCCTCGGTGTATTCCTCGGTCTCGGTCAACTCGAAAGTCCCTACTCCGGAAACCAGGTCCGATAGCTGCGCGAGAACCTCGGCGTCCTCGCTGATGATCTCCAGCGTCACCTCCGGCTTGGGGACGACGCGGACCGGACGCTGGTCGCCGAGGCGGCGCACCCCGTCGACGGCCTGACGGAACATCGCGGCATCGTCGAGCACCGGCACCGGTTCGGCCACCGCAACCGGCGTCACTGCCGCGGCGACAGCGTTGGCGCGCTCGATAGGTTTTTTGTCGGCGCTTTTGGGTTTCGGCCGCTCGCTCAGCAGCTTCTTCAAGTCCTTGAACGGCGAGCTGAAGGCCGGCTTCTCCGGCTTCGGCTTAGGCGCGGGAGCCTCGCGCGGCCGCGGCGGAATCTTTCGCCTCTTGGCCATTGAGATTAGAGCCTACCGATTGTTCCTGCCGCGCGCATCACGAGCGATGCTCGCGAGCGTGCCTCGCGGCTGCGTTGCCTGGAAGAATCGGTAGAGTGCCCCTAAATCGATGCGCCGAATCGAGGGCGGCGGCGTTGTCATAGCCGCCCGCTTCGGTGGAGAATGAAATTTCATCGGAGCGGGAAGGGGTGTCGTGATGGGCAAGCTTATCCGGACAGCCATCATCGTGATTAGCGTCATCGTTGCGGTCGTGGCCGCGGTGGTGATCTACGCCGTGCTCAACCTCAACGGGATCATCCAGAATCAGCGGGGCCTGATCCTGACCAAGGCAAGCGATGCGGTCGGGCGCAAGGTCGACGTCCAGGACATCCACGCGAGCCTCGGATGGGGTGTGATCGCCGATCTCCGCGGCGTCACGATCGCCGACGACCCGAATTTCTCCCAGACGCCATTCGTGCAGGCCGCCGACGTTTACGCGCGGGTCGCGCTGATGCCCCTGCTGAGCCATCGAGTCGACATCGAGCAAATAACGCTCAAGCAACCCGTGGTGCACATCATCCGCAATCAGCGCGGCCAGTTGAACGTCAGCAGCGTCGGGAAGAAACCCTCCGCTGGCGAGGCTGGGGCTCCCGCACCGGGCGCGCCGCCGCCGGCGACCGGGATGCCGCCGCTCAAGGGCGCGCCGCTTACCCAGGCGCCGCCGCAGGGACAACCGTCGGCGGGTCCGGGAGCACTGGGCCAGGTGTCGGTCTCGAGTCTGACGGTCGAGGATGCCACGGTCGTTTATCAAGACGCGGGCGCCCCGTCGGTCACCGTAAGCGCGGTCAATTTGGATGTCGAAAACCTCGGCATCAGCACACCGATCGACATCAAGCTGACCCTGGCTGCGTTGGGCACGGCCAAAAATCTTTCGCTGACCGGCAAGGTCGGGCCGCTGTTGACCAACGGTGCGATCGACATGAACGCCATCCCGCTCGCGTTCGATCTGGATGTCGGACCGCTTACGATGGCCCAGCTAAAGGCGGTGCCGCAAATCGCCAAGGCGCTGCCGCCGCAACTCCAGCTCACCAATCCCGTGACGGCCAGCATCAAGGTTGACGGCAATTCCCAAACGGTCGCGTTTAACCTCGTGACCGACCTGACCGGCAACCAGGTCGTGTACACCGGCGTGCTCGACAAGGCGGCGGGTGTGCCGCTTAAGCTCGCGGCGGCCGGGACGCGAAAGGACAGCGTGGCCGGGCCGCAGGTTGAAATTCAGAACGCGACGCTCGTGCTCGGCGACCTCAATCTCAAGGCCGGCCAGATTCAGCTCGGCCAGAACCTGAGCGCGCGAGTCGACAGCAATCGCTTCGACCTCGCCACGATGGGCAAGATGCTGGTCGCGCTCAGCAAGTACAACGCCGCGGGCAAGGCCGAGATTCACGCCCTGGTCAAGGTGATCCAGAAGCAGCCGGAGGTCAATGGTGTCGTGACGCTGGCCTCGGTGACGGTCACGCCGCCGGGCAAGCGTTCGATCGTGGGCGGGCTCAGCGGTGACATCAAGATGGCCGGCAAGAGCGCCGTGGCCGGTCCGTTGGCTTTCAACCTCGGCTCGGGCCACGCCAGGCTGACGGTCAACGCGCAATCGATTCAACCCATAAGCGCCAACTATGACTTCAGCGCCGACGTGGTGAAGCCGGCCGAGCTGACCGCGAATCCCAAGCCGGAGGCGGCGGCCGACCACCTCGACCAGTTGGCGGTCAAGGGCACGGTCCAGGGTACGACCTCCGCGCCGACGGTGACCGCGATGGTGACGTCGCCGTCAGGCGTGACGCAAAATATCGCCTACCGCAATCTCGCCGTCGATGCGACTTACGGCGGGCAGGCCGTGACGATCAGCTCGCTCAAGGTGGCGGCTTTCAGCGGCACGCTGGACGGCAACGCGCGGGCCACGCTCGGCACCGAGCCGGTTTTCAACGTGGGGCTGAATCTCCACGGAATCGACCTGCAACAGGCGCTGGTCTCGCAGAAATCCAAAGCAGCCGACACGGTGCGCGGCCAGCTAACCGGGCAGGTGCGCGTCGCGGGCCGCGGCGACACCTTCGACAAGATCAAGCCGACGCTTAGCGGCAACGGGCAGATGGCGGTCGCCAACGCGAAGCTCATCGGGGTCAATATCGGCGCGCAGACGATGCGCAAGGTGCAGGGCGTGCCGGGAATCGACACGCTGGTCACGCCGGCGATCGTCGCGCGCCATCCCGCGCTGTTCAACTCTCCTGACACCAACCTGACCGAATTAGGCCTGACGTTTGTGATACAGGGGCCCAAAATTATTTCGCACGACATCAAGGCCACGACGCCCGATTACAGTGCGCTGGCGGACGGATGGTTCGATCTCGACAAGAACATCGACATGAAGGCGCATCTGCTGCTGTCGCAGGAACTGAGCCGCGAGCTGATGTCCGAGAAGAAGAACGTGGTTTACCTGGCCAACGAGCAGAAGCAGGTCGATATCCCGGTGCGAATCAGCGGGCAGTTGCCCAAGCCGTCGGTGCAGCCGGATATCCAGTTCCTCGCGCAGCGCGCCGCCGGACATCTGGTGCAGAAGCAGGCGGGCAAGCTGCTCGACAAATATCTGGGCGGCAATTCGAAGAATGGCGGTTCATCAGGCAGCAACCCGCTGGGCGGCGCCCTGAACAAGCTGTTCCACTAGGTAACGAAGTAGCGAAACGAGGTCCGCTTCTTCGGTCATCCTGAGCGAAGTCGAAGTCTGCGAGCGTAGTCGAGGGACCTCGGGCGAAGAAGGGCCGTTCACGAAACGGCCCCTACAGAAGAGGTGTTCCGTTGTAGGGGCCGCTCATGAGCGGCCCTGTTTGCGGAGTCGTCCGCGCGTCAAGCCGAGATGATTGCATGTCAACGGATCATCCGAGCGCGACACGGACCGATCTGACTAATCGCCAAAATCCAAAATCGTCGATTTACGCGGAGGACCGCGCGAGATCCTTCGACTCCGGCAGCCTCCGCTCAGGATCACTCAACAGGCGGACGCTCCTTGCCAAGGGTGATCGAAGAGGAAGGCTTCAGTTTGGGATGACCGAAGAAGAAGCTTTCGCTCACAGATTGAGCTGGACGACCGTGGCGCCGGCGCCGCCGCGATGCGGGTCGGCCTGATGGAAGCCCGCACAGTACGGCGAGTCGCTTAAATATTCGTGGACCGCCTTCTTGAGCGCGCCCGAGCCAATCCCATGCACGATCCTCACCTCGGCGCGGTTCGTCAGGTAGGCTTGGTCAAGAAACTCCTCCAGCCGCCGGAGCGCGTCCGCAGTGCGCATCCCGATAAGATTGAGCTCGCTATCTCCGCCGTCGGGACCGGTCCCGGCGCTGACCGTAACCTTGGGCGTGCCGCGCTCCGCGGCCCGGCTCTGCGCGCGGCGTAATCGTTCCGGTGAGACTTCGATCCGCAGCCCGCCGCGGCTCACCACCGCTCGCCCCGGCTCCAGCGCGATAAGCTCGCCCTGGATGTCGCCGAACTCGACGCGGTCGCCAACCTTGAGCGGCTCGTGCGCCGCGCCCCCTTCATCAGCGTCGGCGTTCGGCGCCATCTGTCCGATCCGTTCGGCCGCCCGCGCGAGCATCGAGCCCATTTCGCGCTGCGTCTTGCGCCCTGCCCTTACCTCCTCGGCGAGCGTCGCGCCTTCGCGCCGCAGTTCCGCGAGTAGCGACTTGCCCTCGGCCACGACGCGTTCGCGCTCGCTCTCGATCCGCGCGCGTCCGCGCCGCGCCGCTTCCTCCGCCTCGGCCGCGCGTTCCTCGGCCCGACGCTGCTCCATCCGCAAGCGCTCGGCTTCGGCACGAACCTCCGCGCGCTCGGCCTCGAGCAGGGCCAGCACGCGCTCCACTTCCGCCGCACCGGCCGGCATCGCCTCGCGCGCGGCGCTCACGATCTCAATCGGCAGACCAAGGCGCTCGGCGACGGCGAGGCCATAGCTCTGGCCGATCGTATGCGGCTTGAGGCGATAGAGCGGCTGGAGGTTCTCGGCATCGAAGTCCACGGCGGAGGCCTCGAATCCCGCGCGCGAGTACGCATGAAGCTTGATCGCGGCGGAGTGAGTCGCGATCGCGACCAGGCATTGCCGCCGCCCCAGGTAGGTCATCAGGCCAATCGCGAGCGCGGCGCCCTCGACCGGGTCGGTGCCCTCGCCGGGCTCATCCAGAATGACTAGCGCCGGCTCCTGGAGCGCAGCCGCCATCTCGCTCAGGTTGGCGATATGCGCGGCGAAGCTGGAGAGACTCGCCTCGATCGATTGCTCGTCACCGATGTCGGCAAAGATGCTGCGAAAGACGATGATGCGGCTGCCCTCGCGCGCCGGGATGAGCAGCCCCGCTTGCGCCATCAGGGCGAGCAGCCCGATGGTCTTGAGCGCGACGGTTTTGCCGCCCGTGTTGGGGCCGGAGATCACGATGCCGTGCAGGCCAGCGGCGATCCGCACGTCGATCGGGACGACGTCGCGGGTGGCGCTCATCAGCAGCGGATGGCGCGCCTCGATCAGTTCGAGGCCGCTCTCGCCGAATTCGCCGAGCACGGGTTCGATGCATCGCAGGCGCTCGGCGAAAATCGCGCGCGCGTTGAGCGCGTCGAGCGCGACCATCGCCTCGAACGTCATCCGGAGCTCAGCGCCGTAGCCGCGGATCATCGCGGTCAGATGCATCAGGATGCGCCGCTCCTCAGCCTCGACCTCGCGTTCGAGCATCATCAGGCGGTTGTTGAGCTCGACCGCCCACATCGGTTCGACGAACAGCGTCTCGCCTGATACCGAGCGGTCCTGCACGATTCCCTCCAGCCGCTCGGAGTAGTTGAGCTTGAGCGGCAGGACGAAGCGATGATTGCGCACGGTGACCAGGTAGTCGGAGACGAACGGCTCCATCCCCGACGCGTTGAGCGAGCGCGCAAGCCGCGCCTCGAGCTCGACCCGTTCGGCGCGGAGCCGATTGCGCAGGCGCTCAAGCTGCGGGCTCGCCTCGTCGAGCAGGCCGCCGTCGTCGGCCAACGCGCCGAGCAGCGCGTCGGCCAGCTCCTTGGGCGCGGCCAGATTCTGCGCCGCCGCCGCGAGATGGGGATACGGTTCGACGCGCGAGCGCATGAAGGCCGCGACGTGGCGTGCCGCGAGCACGAAGTCGCGCACCTTGAGCAGCGAGACGCCGTCGAGCACGGCGCCCTCGCGCGCGGCGGCGAGCAGGACTTCGCGCTGGTCGGCGAACTCCTGCATCGGCAACGCGCCGGCGTGCGCACGCAACGACACCATCTCGGCCGTGACGCGAAGCCGCACGGCGACCTCGGCGGGGTCACCCGAGGGCCTCAACATTTCCACGGCGCGGCGTCCGGACTCGGAAGCCGCCAGCGCGGCCACTAATCCGACCACCTTGTGGAACTCGAGCACTCGCAGGTCACGTTCACGCATCGCGCCGCCGTTTCTTTGCCCCTTCTTATCGCTTCGCGGTCTGACTCTACCGCTTCGCGGTCTGGTGTTTGGTCAAGCTAATATCTAGCCCAACTAAACGCGGCAGGCATCAGGCCCGCGCCGCGACCGGATCGAACCGAGAGGACGCCGATGGAACGAATCGAGAGCCGCATCAACACCTCGAGCCCGGAGTACCGGCAGAATTTCGCGCTGATGGAGGCGGCGGTCAAAAAACTGCGCGAGGCGGTCGAGCGCGTCCGGCAGGGCGGTCCCGAGCAATCGCGCCGCCGCCACCTGGAGCGCGGCAAGCTGCTGGTGCGCGATCGGATAAGGAAGCTGCTCGACCCTGAGAGCGCGTTCATGGAACTCTCGCCGCTCGCCGCGTGGGGAATGTACGACGACGAGGCGCCGGGCGCCGGGATCGTCACCGGCATCGGGCGCCTGCAGGGCCGCGAGGTCATGGTGGTGGCCAACGACGCGACCGTCAAGGGCGGCACCTACTATCCGATCACAGTCAAGAAGCATCTGCGCGCGCAGGAGATCGCGATGCAGAATAATCTGCCGTGCGTGTACCTGGTCGATTCAGGCGGCGCGTTCCTGCCGCTGCAATCGGAGGTCTTCCCCGACCGCGAGCACTTCGGGCGCATCTTCTACAACATGGCGCGAATGTCGGCCGCGGGAATCCCGCAGGTGGCGGCTGTCATGGGATCGTGCACGGCGGGCGGCGCCTACGTGCCGGCGATGTGCGACGAGAACATCATCGTGCGCGAGCAGGGCACGATTTTCCTGGCCGGCCCGCCACTGGTGCGCGCGGCCACCGGCGAGGAAGTCAGCGCCGAGGAACTGGGCGGCGGCGACGTTCACACGCGGCTTAGCGGCGTGAGCGATCATCTGGCCGACGACGACGAGCATGCGCTCGCGATCGCGCGCTCGATCTTCGAGAGCCTCGGCCCTCGCACCAGCCTGGAGTACGCGTTGCAGCAGGCGGAGCCCGAGGATCCCTATTACGATCCGCGCGAGATCTACGGTGTGGTCTCGGGCGACACGCGGCGGCCTTACGAGGTGCGCGAGCTAATCGCGCGGCTGGTCGACGGCAGCCGGATGCACGAGTTCAAGCCGCGCTACGGCGCTTCGCTGGTGACCGGATTCGCGCGCATCTATGGCTATTCGGTCGGCATCATCGCCAACAATGGCGTGCTGTTCAGCGAATCGGCGCTGAAGGCGACGCATTTCATTGCGCTCTGCTGCGCGCGGCGCATTCCGCTGGTCTTCTTGCAGAACATCACCGGCTTCATGGTCGGCAAACGCTACGAGCAGGGCGGAATCGCCAAGGACGGAGCCAAGATGGTCAACGCGGTGGCCAACGCGCAGGTGCCGAAGTTCACGGTGATAATCGGCGCGTCGAACGGGGCGGGAAACTACGGGATGTGCGGGCGGGCCTACTCGCCACGGATGCTTTTCATGTGGCCCAATGCGCGAATCTCGGTGATGGGCGGGGAGCAGGCGGCCAATACGCTGCTCACGGTCAAGCTCGAACAATTGAAGGCGCAGGGGCAGACGATGACGCCCGCGGAGCAGGCCGAGTTCATGCGTCCGACGCTTGCGAAGTACGAGCATGAGTCGAGTTGCTATTTCTCGAGTGCGCGGTTGTGGGACGACGGCGTAATCGATCCGCTTGAGACGCGCCCGATGCTGGCACTGAGTATCGCGGCCTCGCTCAACGCGGGTATCCCGCCGGCAACGAGCTTCGGCGTGTTCAGGATGTGAGACGGATTGTCGGCAGGTCACTGATAGCATTTTCGAGGCGGCGCCGCCTTTGACGAGCGAGCATTATCCTTTTATGTCTGAGCCGGCTTCACCATAATTATCCTACACGTCGGTTTTTCAACCTCATACCGTCTCAAGTTACCTCTCTGTCGCTTATTATCTTTATCTTAGTTATGTCCTATTCATTTTAGGTCGCTTATTTATTAACTTACTATCTTGTATTACGTTACTTTGCGCGCTATTGGTTGAGGCGGGGAAGGGAAAGCGGTGCAGGTGGAGGTGCGAGCATGAAGCAATAGCAACATTCTGGAGATGACGAATGAGGAGTCTAAAACTGGAAGAGCTGCGAAGGCGATTGCTCCAGCCGGACTCGGTCGATCCTGTTCCCCGCACCATCAAATCTGGCCGACAAGTTTCTTCCACGTTGCCAATCTTTGTGCAGCAGTTAGTGGACGAGGGCGCCCGCCAGAAGAATACGCTCACGAATGAGGAGCATTCTTCTGCCCAGAGCAGCTCCGAAGCAGTATCACTCAGCGAACCGATAGTACTGGAGAAGGACGGCGAGGCGGCTGCTGCAGCTGGCAGCAATCCTAAAGTTCTCGCCGCACCGACGGAGAAAGCCATCGGCCACACTGACGTCTCGTCTGCAAACCCACTCGCCCTTGCAATTGATAAGCTCTTTGAACCGGCACGCCAGTGCCAGCAACGCTTGAGAGAGATCACCCAGTCGTGTGAGGTGATCAACCAGCTTGCCCGTTCCACGCTGGAGCTGTGTCAACCATTGCGGAATTTTGGCGACCGCCTGCGAAAACTTTCGAAGGCATTCTTGGCGATACGCACGTTCCGCGACGAACTCAACATACTCGCCGAGTCTTTCGAACCGATCGCAATATTGAACAAACAAATAGTTCAGCTCGAGGGCGCCATTCAGGCTGAGATCGCTGAAATGGCGATGACCCTAGAATCGACCAAGACCCTTAGGGCACGGATTGCTGAACTTGAGCAGTCTGTGGATTCAGTCAGCGAACTGGAGAGCCAATTCTTGGAGCTATCCCGCTGCTTCGCTGCCCCTTCGAGTATCAATTACGAAGGGGTCGAAGTCGCTGGATAGATTCGATCGATGATTAGTCAGTGAATAAGACCTTGTCATAGTAAGCCGTCAAAAAGGAGGGGGCGAAAAATGATCGGCATAGGCAAATTCCCACGCAAAGGGTGCCGGCTCGAAGATCGTGAGATGGACGGTTACGCGATGTTGTATCGTGCTTATCTGGCGCGCCGCGATCTGCCTGGGCCAGAGCCGACCTTTGCGGACTTTGTCACAATCCGCAAGATGCAAGAGAGGATAGGAGGACCATCGCCCGAACAACTTCCGCCTCTATGATTCGCATGTCGAGGCACGGAACGCACAGCGTACTTTTGAAGGCGCACGGTTTTTTCCTGGCTAGGTACTTCGTCGGGCGATGCTGTCGTATTGTGTCATCCTGAGCGACCGTTGCGCGAGTCGAAGGATCCCGATCCTCGGGCGGGCATCATGAGAGTCTTGGAGTATTAAGGATCCGGGGCTCCCTCGACTCGCAGACTCGCTCGGGATGACAGAAGAGGAGTTCCGCTCGCTCTAGGTCAAAAAATGCACGATCAGGATTGAATTGATCACCACAAACGCGGCCGGCACCAGCCAACGCGCGGTGCCGCGGATCTTCGCCGCCACTTTGCGCCGCTCGTTGCGATAGGCGATATGCACCGTAGTCACCTCGACCATCGTGACGAAGGCGAAGATGTAGCAGGTCAGGAAAAACGCGTCGGCGAAAGTCAGATAAGGTACCCGCGGTAGGGTCAATGAGATCGCGAGCGCGAAGGCGATGATCGTCAGGATCGTCGTTACCGCTATAGTTACTTGACTCGAGACCTCGGGCGGATCGAACCAGAATACTGACCACGACATGATCACCATCAAGAGCAGCGGCAGAAAAACCTTCCACAGATAAAACCCGTAGCGCCGCTCGACCGCGATCTCGAACCTGGCTTCGGCCATTGTATTTTTGCCGAATTGACTTGCGGCCTCGCCAATTTCGAAGGTGATTGACTTGAATCGCCACGACTCCAGTGAGGAGTAGCTATTGAACTCCGCCGCGGTCCATATCGGCAACTCACTAGGCACGAAGGTGATAAAAGACTGCTGGACGGTGAAAGGATGGATGAGGACCTCGAGGTTCTGCTTGTCGAAGGGGAAGGACTTGAGGCGGAAGGTCGAGGTCAAAACCGCATCGAAGCGATCGACGTAGGAGATCAGCCCGTCAGGCGCGACGCGCAGCGATCTTTCGTAGGTATTGCGCGGTGCGACGACATTGATCATCACCAACTTCGGCCGCCACACCGAGTCCGGCGCCAGCACGCGGAACGTGTCCGACGCGCCGCTCGGCCGATAGGCAAGGCGCGGGTCGCGCCACTGCGCCACCAGATACCCGGTCAAATGAAAGCGCTCCGTGACCTCATCGATACTCGACAGGTTGAGCACGTGGAGCGCGACGCTCACCTTCACCCGCCCGCCGTCGGCGGGCGGCGGCAAGAGCATCGAATTGGGGTCGAGTCCGGCGGGAAACGCGGCGATCGGAGGCGGCGCCGCCGCGGTAGAGGCCGCGAGCGCTCCGATCAGAAGCGCCGCCAGCGCGAGTAGCACGGGTGCACGGTGTGCCCGCGCCGCGTCCCTGATTTCCCCCATTTCGCGTCCCCCTGCCGCGTGGCTCCGATCGCAGCGCCCCCCGTTCAGTAGTTGGCCTTGCCGAGCGGTGAATGATCGCGCTTGTAGACCAGGAAGGTGCGATCGAATTCAATCACCACGGTTCCCGATTGCCCGGTCTGCCCGTCGGTTTTCGTTCCGACCGTATGCACGGTGACCAGTCCCTGCGTGGGGCGGCTCTCAGACTCGCGCTTGGAGACCACCGTGGTCTCGGCATAGAGCGTGTCGCCGGCGAAGACCGGATTGGCCAGCCGCACCTTGTCCCATCCGAGATTGGCGACCGCGTTCTGGCTGGTGCTGTGCACGCTCATTCCGGTGACGACCGAAATCGTGACCAGCGAATTCATCAGCGGCCGTTTCCACTGCGTCGCGTTCGCGTAGGCGGAGTCGAAGTGCAGCGGGTGCGTGTTCATCGCCAGCAGCGTCATATAGATGTTGTCGGTTTCGGTGAGCGTGCGGCCTGGGCGATGCTCGAAAACGTCGCCGGGGGTGAAGTCCTCGTAAAAGAGCCCGTAGGCCTCGCGGTAGCGGTTGGGTCCAACCTGCTTGTAGGCGGACGGCAGCTTTTCCATCAATGATTCCTCCGATGCGATTGCGATTTGGCGGTTGACGGCATTTCCTGCCGCTCAGGCCTCCGGGGCCAGCATCTTGTTCGGCTCCACGAAGCGGTCGAACTCCTCGGGCTTGAGGTATCCAAGCTCGACGGCGGCCTGGCGCAGCGTGGTGTTCTCCTCGTGCGCCTTCTTGGCGACCTTGGCGGCCTTGTCATAGCCGATATGCGGGCTGAGCGCGGTGACCAGCATCAGCGAGTTCGCGACGTAACTTGCGATGCGTTCGCGGTCGGGCTCGATGCCCATCACGCAGAACTCGGTGAACGAGACGCAGGCGTTGGCGAGCAGGGTTATCGAGTGCAGCAGGTTATGAATGATGAGCGGCTTGAAGACGTTGAGCTCGAAGTTGCCCTGGGTGCCGGCCGCCGCGATCGCGGTGTCATTGCCGACCACTTGCAGACAGACCATCGTCATCGCCTCGGACTGGGTCGGGTTGACCTTGCCCGGCATGATCGACGAGCCCGGCTCGTTCTCGGGCAGGCGCAGTTCGCCCAGACCGCAGCGCGGCCCCGAACCCATCCAGCGGATGTCGTTGGCGATTTTCATCAGCGAGCATGCGAGCGTGCGCAGCGCGCCGCTCGCCATCACCAGCGCGTCGTGCGCGGCCAGCGCGGCGAACTTGTTGGGCGCCGAGACGAACGGCAGGCAGGTAAGCTCGGCGATCTTCGCCGCCGTGCGATCGGCGAACTCTGGATGGGTGTTCAGGCCGGTGCCGACTGCTGTGCCGCCGATCGCGAGTTCGTAGATGTCGGGCAGGACCGCGTCGATACGCCTTAGGTCGGCGTCGAGCTGGGCGACATAGCCCGAGAATTCCTGGCCGAGCGTGAGCGGCACCGCGTCCATCAAATGTGTGCGGCCGATTTTGACGATGCTGGCGAACTCCTCGGCCTTGGCCTGCAGCGCGTCGCGCAGCTTTTGCACCGCGGGCATCAGCACGTTGACGATCTCCTCGGCCGCCGCGACATGCATCGCGGTCGGGAACGTATCGTTGGAAGACTGCGACATATTGACGTCGTCGTTGGGATGGATCGGCTTTTTGCTGCCGAGCTTGCCGCCAGCCAGTTCGATCGCGCGGTTCGAGATGACCTCGTTGGCATTCATGTTGGTCTGAGTGCCGCTGCCGGTCTGCCACACGCGCAATGGAAACTCGGCGTCGAGCTTACCGGAGGCGACCTCCTCGGCCGCCTGCACGATCAGCCGCGCCTTGTCGGCGGCGAGCTTGCCCAAATCCTGGTTGACCTGGGCGGCGGCCTTCTTGAGAAGGCCGAAGGCGCGGATCATCGAACGCGCCATCCGGTCGGGTCCGATATTGAAGTGATGCAGCGAGCGCTCGGTCTGTGCGCCCCAGTAGTGCTCGTTGGAAACCTCGATCGGTCCCATGCTGTCGGTTTCAGTGCGGAATGTTGGTTTGTCTGCCATGGCGGGAACCTTCCCTCGGAGAATCTTTCTGATGGATTTTGAACTGCTTCCTGATGGTTTTTATCTTGCGGGACTGACCTGATATTTGGCTTCGGCGGCCGCCGCCGCGAACGCTGGCGAAAGTTTGTAACCTCACAGGCGGATTTGCAACCACGGTGGCAAGGGCGCTTTCGGCACTCAATTGATGGCACCGGCCGAGGCTGCCCGGCGCCTTTCGCCCACCGTCGCTTCATCGAAAATTCAAGCACGATTAACACGCCGTGCAAGCGCAATTCACATGCGGTCAACGATGAGCGCCTATGCTTCGCGCGACCTCAATTCTTCGCGCACAAGGAGTGAACAACAACGATGCGGCGATTACGCAAGCTGGGAAAAGCGGCGAGAACGATAGCGATGGCTGCGGCGGTCACCGTGGCGGTGGGCTCGGCCGGAGCGCGCCGGACGTTAGCCGACGATCACGATTCGGACGTCGAAACGACTACTCCGATCGAACACGTGGTGGTAATTTTCCAGGAGAACGTCTCGTTCGACCATTATTTCGCCACCTATCCCCACGCTAAGAATCTATCGGGCGAGCCGTTCTTCAAGGCGGATGACGACACGCCGACCGTCAACGGCCTCAAAGGCGTGCTGCTGAGCAACAATCCCAACGCCAATAATCCGGCCGACGCTCCCAACGCGATCAATTCCTTCCGCCTCGACCGTAGCCAGGCCTCAACCTGCGACCAGGATCATAACTACGGGCACGAACAGTTGGCCTTCGACGAGGGATTGATGGATTTTTTTCCTGGCAGCACGGGAACCGGTGCAAACTCATTCTGCGCCGCTCAGTTCGCTTATGGTAAGGACAAGGGTCTGGTGATGGGGTACTTCGACGGCAACACCGTCACCGCGATGTGGAATTACGCGCAGAACTTCGCGATGAACGACAACTCCTACGGCACGACCTTCGGTCCCTCGACGCCTGGCCTGCTGAATCTCGTCGCCGGCAACACCTATCCAGCGACGACCAGCGCAAGCTCTCCCAAACTTGTCGGAGTAAGTAGTGGCATAGGCACTCTTGTCGGTGACCTCGATCCCACAGGCGATGTCTGCTCGGGTCCGCCGACGGTTCAGATGGGCGGCCAGAACATCGGCGATCTCCTGACCGCGAAGGGCATCAGCTGGGGATCATTCATGGGCGGCTTCGATCTCACCATCACGAACCCGAGCCCCGGCAGTGGCACCGGTTGTAAGCGCATGAGCCCGGCGACGCCGGCCAATGGAGGTCCGACTGCGGACTACATCCCGCATCACGCATTCTTTCAGTATTGGGCGAGCACCGCGAATCCGACCCACGCCCGGCCCACCGTACCGCCGAGCAAGTACGGCACCACGGCGGACACCGGCGCGAACCATGAGTATGACATCCATGACTTCTTCGACGCGCTGAGCGCCGACAACCTGCCCGCGGTTAGCTTCCTGAAGGCGCCGGCCAATATGGACGGCCATGCGGGTTATTCCGATCCGCTGCTCGAGCAGGAGTTCGTGGTGAACACGATCAACACGATCCAGAAGTCGAAGTTCTGGAGAAACACCGCGATCATCATTTCATACGATGACTCCGATGGCTGGTACGATCACCAGATGAGCCCGATCATCAACCCGTCAGCGATCGCCAGTGCGGATACCAAGAACAGCGATCAGCTCAATGGTCCCGGCAAGTGCGGCAATGGCAGTCCTACTTTGAAGAACGCGGCCGGAAGTCCCATCGAGGGGCGATGCGGCTACGGCCCACGGCTGCCGCTGATCGTAATTTCTCCCTGGGCCAAGGAGAACTTTGTCGATAACACGCTGACCGATCAAAGCTCGATCCTGCGCTTCATCGAGGACAACTGGAGCACCGGCCGGATTGGCGGCGGCTCCTTCGATGCGGTCGCCGGGAAGATCAATCATATGTTCGATTTCGACGACCGTCATCACGGACCCATACGCAGGCTCCTGCTCGATCCGAGCACCGGCCAACCACTGTAAGGCGAAAGCCTGCGATCTCGGACCCGCCGACTGCTGCGACGGGCGCGCCAGCCAAGGGGGGCTGCGCGCCCGTCCGCTCCTTGTGTGAATGAAATGCGCTAGCGCGGCGGCTTCGACAAGCAGGCCCTTCGCGTCTTAATTGCATCGCAGCGAGTGAACTAACTCGGGGATCGGACCAAGTCCTCCACGATTAGTGTCAGGAGCCTCACTTTGTGGGGACTCAAGTCCACACCGCACGCTCATTACAGTCTCGACTGGGCTGAAAATGTAGGGGCGACACGCCTGGTAACCTCGTAGAACTCCTTGGCATCGGCGTTGCTTTTTATGTCCAGACGCCGCAGCGACCGGACAAATCAGCGAAACGATATGCCTCGAGCAGAGGCAAAGCTGCGCCGCTTACGACAGGAGGAGGACAATGGAAAATCTCAACGGACTGAAAGTCGCAATCTTGGTCGAGAACGGTTTTGAGTGGGTTGAACTCGTCGAACCTCGAAAGGCGCTCGATCAAGCCGGGGCCGAGACACGGATTGTTTCGCCCAGAGACCAACGCGTCAAAGGCTGGAAATTCACGGAATGGGGCGACGAGTTACCAGTCGATGTCGCCCTGGACCAAGCCCCGGCGCGCAATTTTGACGCGCTGTTGTTGCCTGGCGGCGTTATGAACCCGGACGCTTTGCGAATGCAGCCGAAAGCAGTCGCCTTCGTGAAGAGCTTTTTCGACGCCGGCAAGCCGGTGGCCGTTATCTGCCACGGCCCGTGGACCGTGATAGAGGCCGGAGCCGCCAAGGGACGTCGGATCGCGTCATGGCCGTCACTCAAGACTGATCTACGGAACGCTGGCGCAGAGTGGATCGATCGCGAGGTCGTGGTCGATAACAACCTTGTGTCGAGCCGCAAGCCCGACGACATTCCGGCGTTCAATCGGGAGATGATTAAGCTGTTCGGCGGAGCGCGCGACCATGCGCGGCAAACGGCGTGAAACTCTCCAAGATATTTGAGAGTGAAAGCGCTAGCGCGGCGGCTCAGCGAGCAGGCCCTTGCCCGGGATGTGATTGACTTCGAGCCGTAGGCCGTCGGGATCCTCGAACAGCACCGAGTAGTAGCCGGCTGCCCACGCTCCCTCTTCTGGCGGATGGATGATCGTGGCGCCGATGCCGAGTAGGAACTGGTAGACCGCGTCGACGTCCTTGCGCTCGCGCACGCGCAAGCAGACGTGATGCAATCCGGCGCGCCCTTGCGCAAAGCGCTCGCCGCGATATTTCTCCGCGGCCTTGTGGATGCCAATCCCGGTGCGGCCGCCGATACAGTAGAACTGCGAGTCGGTTTTGCGCACCACGAACGTCAATCCCAAAAACGGCAGCAGCTTCTCGTAAAACGGCAGGCAGGCCTCGTAATTACCGACCGTCAGCATCACATGGGCGACCCCGTTGATCTCCATCGCGTTGCTCCTTACCGATGCTGCCTCCGGGCGCCTCGCATACGCCGCCGGCGCTTGCGGCGTTTCTTTCTTGCCGCTGGACAATCTATGCTATAGAAGTTGCGCCTGAACGAAAGCCAAGGCCACCGGCGCGCGGCTTCTCGGCCGAACCGTTCGGCCGCTATAATAATTCAGAAGGCACCGCTGCCCGACAGGAGAGGATGACGAAACATGCCCTGGACCATAACCCGATTGTGCATAGACTGCGTTGACACCGGATGTGTCAGCGTGTGTCCGGTCGACTGCATCTACGAGTATGTGGGCGAGGACAAACAGCGCTTCCCCAACATGCTGTATATTCAGCCCGACGAGTGTATCGACTGTGGCGCGTGCGAGCCCGAGTGCCCGTGGCAGGCGATCTTCGAAGAGCCGGCGGTGCCCGAGGTTTTCAAAGATGACATCGCGCTCAACCACGCCACGTTGGAGCTGGCCGACCAGTTCAAGGTAAAGACCTTCACCCAGACGGAGCATCCGACCTCCGACCAGGTCGCGGAAAACAAACGCAAGTGGGGACTCGATCCCAACGCCTAGTCGGCGCGTCTCACTAACGCTGGCCAGCTAACGCCAGAATCTAAAGCGGCGCCGGATACTCGTATCCGGCGCCGCCGTTGCGTCCTTTCATGGACGATTCCGGCTGACGCTCCCACCACCAATCCACCGGGTACCAGCCGGAGGAGTAGGCAGTGTAGAAGGCCGGGAACCATATTGCCCCTGCGCCGGAACCTTCAGTAGCAGCATCATGACGGCAGTTGCTGCGAGACTCTTGATTCCGCTCATCGTTCGCCTCTCCCCCGCTCAGCCCGTCAACTAGCGCGTGAGCTTACATTTAGCGATACCCCGGCCCCTTGCGGTCGGTTTCCAGGAGGGATTTTCCGCGCTGGTACGTGAGACGAGGCGGCCATAAGCATCCGGGGTCCCTCGACTCGCAAACTCGCTCGGGATGACAAAAACAAGAGAGCTTAACCGGCGCGCGTCGCTTAGGTTCAGGTTAACGTGACAGGGTGGATTACGCCCGGAGGACCGAGTGAGCTCCTTCGACTCCGCTCGCAGACTCGCTTCGCTCAGGATGACCCGAAGAGGCATCTCGGAATGATAGGCAAGGAATGGGTTGCCGCAGGTTATCGGCTAGAACATTCGCTTCTGGCCGTGCTTGAAACCGCCCTGCTGGCCGATCGGCTGATCGCGCTCGCGTTCGCGCTGCGGCTCAGGCTCACGTTCGCGCTCGCGGCCGCGACCACCGCCGCCGCCGCCC
>Ga0207416_1002280_pt1 | contig 21545 bp, 18 predicted proteins | sample PaiPotPPM11metaG_FD_184107 | JGI IMG/M metagenome (GOLD analysis project Ga0207416, IMG submission 184107) | Iron sulfur acid spring bacterial and archeal communities from Banff, Canada, to study Microbial Dark Matter (Phase II) - Paint Pots PPM... ...
TACATGCGCTGGCGAAACGCACGCGCCCAGCCCAAAACCAACTTCGCGCCGAACTCGGTCATCCGTACCTGGACCGGTTACCAGACGAACGTTGCATGACGCGGCACTAGCCGGGTTCCAGGCGGGCACTGAGCTGGGTGATCCGCTGACCGACAACACGCGCCGGATGGATGCCTACCGGTTCCACGACGCGATCCACCTGGGGTTCATGGCGGTGCTCGGCTGGTCCCCGGTGATGCGGGCGCTGCTTCGGCTCAAGCGCAAGTCCAGCCCGGAGGCCGATGAGTGCGAGGACGGGGCGCGGGCCATCTTCGCCGAGGAGGGACTGGCCGCGATGCTGTCCCGGCTGGCGCCTGGCCGTACCGGGTTCTTGAGCCAGACAAGCATCGACGGGATGGTGATCGAGGTCGCCAAGGCCGCCGCGACCGGCCTGGAAGCCGAGGCGGTGCCCGGCTGGCTGTGGCAGTCGGCGATTCACCAGGGGTTCTGCGCGATGCACCTGCTGGATCAGAACAGCGGCGGGTACCTGGTCGCGGACCTAGACGCCCGCGAGCTGGTCTACCGGAAGCTGCTGGCGGCATGACATCAGCGGTCCTGCCGGGCAATGAGACAAGGAGACGCGGCTGATGCGCGATGATGACTACGCCAAGCTGCTGGAAGACACCCAGCACGAGCTGCTCGCCGACGCCGGCCCGGCCGGTGTACTCGGCCTGACCCCGATCACGCTGCGGCTGCTGGCCTCGCTGGCACCCAGCGGCCTGGACCGCGCCGTGGAGGCCGTCTACGCCGCGAGGGCGAATGATGTCTGCCCGAGGCTGGCGGTGCCTATACGGCCGTTCGACGCGCTGAGCGAGGCGACGTGCGGCGTGCTGGTGGTCGCGGCCGACATGGAGAAAGAAGACCTGTTGTGCGCGGCGCTACCGTACATCAGCGGCACGCCGAAGGTGATCGTCGCCGGGCACGCGCACCTCGGCTTCCGCGACCCGGTATTCGACCAGGAACAGGCGCAGCTCCTGGTCCCATCCCTGGCCAACGGCTACCCCAACTCGCTGGTCCACCTGTACCAGTGCCTGGCCAACGCCGCCCGGCTCGGGCTGTCCGGAGTGGTGGCCGAGTTCGGCATGTTCAAGGGCGGCACCACCATGTTCTTGTCGAAGGTGATCGAACGGCTCGGCGCGAGCTGGCCAGTCATCGGGTTCGACACCTTCGGCGGGTTCCCGCACCGCCGCTCCCCGCTGGACATGTACGACCACCCCGGCTGCGTCTTCACCGACGTGGCCGCCGTTCGGCGCTATCTTGACGGGCGGGACATCGAGATCATCGCCGGGGACATCACCCAGACGTGCGGCCGACTGGAAGGGGAAGACCTGGTGCTCACCTTCATCGACACCGACAACTACACCCCGGCCAGGGCCGCGATTGACGTGGTACGCGAGCGCACCGTGCCGGGCGGCGCGATCGTCTTCGACCACTTCACCGGCACCAGCCGGTTCCGCTACACGCTGGGCGAGCGGATCGCGGGCCGCGTGCTGCTCGATGACCCCCGGTACTTCCATCTGCACGGAACCGGCGTGTTCTACCGCCAGGGCGCAGGCCGGTGAAGCGCCCGCCCGTGCCCCGGCCGCGGATCTACGACCTGTATTGGTACTTCGCCTCCGAACGCCAGCGCATGTTCGCCCGCCGCGTCGCCGACGAGCCGGGCCCATGGACCGATGACCCGATCCTGCGCGAGTTCAAGTTCTGCAACGTCTACCGGGCCGCCGACCGGGTCTCGCAGTACATGCTCCGCGACGTATGCTACCACGACGAGCCGTGCGCCCCTGAGGACCGGCTGTTCCAGATCACCGCGTTCCGCACCTTCAGCAAGACCGCCACCTGGCAGGCCGTCCGCGAAATCCTCGGCCGCTACCCGCTGCTCGATGACCTGGCGGACGGCTCCTTCGGCAACGCCCTGGACCAGGCCAGGCAGCGCAACGGCGGCCTGTACACCGGGGCGTTCATCTTGTGCGCCACCGACGCCTACGGCCAGTCCGCCAAGCACCGCAACCACGTCGAGTTGTTCCGGCACATGTTCTTGCACGACCAGCTCGGGCAAAGGCTCCCGGACGCCAGGTCGCTGCGCGACGTGTATGGGCTGCTGCACGGCTATCCGCTGATGGGCGACTTCATGTCCTACCAGACCACCATCGACCTGAACTACTCCACGCTGCTCGACTTCAGCGAGAACGAGTTCACCCAGGCCGGGCCGGGCGCGCTGCGCGGCATCAGGAAGTGCTTCGAGAACCTGGGCGACTACACCCCCTCCGAGATCGTGCTGTGGATGACCGAACGCCAGCACGACGAGTTCGCCCGCCTCGGCCTGCCGTTCGGCGGGCTGTGGGGACGGCCGCTGCACGCGATCGACTGCCAGGGCCTGTTCTGCGAGACCGACAAATACTGCCGTGAGGCTGCCCCCGAACTGGCCAGCGCTCGCAAGCGGATCAAGGCCAGGTTCACCCCCACCCCCGAGCCGATCCGGCTGTTCTTCCCGCCCAAGTGGCGCATCAACGACAAACTCCCCAGCCAGCCGGTGCTCGCCCACGACCAGCCGACCAGGCACAAGCAGGCGGCCCTGTTCTGATCGGCCAACCGCGTGCCAGGGGTCAGCACCGATTCAGCACGCGGCCCGGAAACGACGGGAAATAATCGGCATCAATGGGACAACCAAGACACGAGAACGGGCCGCCAGGCTCGTGTGTCTGGCAGCCCGTTCACGCGGGACAGGTTCGAGAAACGGCAGGTCAGCGGCCCACTCTCAACCCTTCAGAAGCTGGCGGGCCATCACGATGCGCTGGATCTGGTTGGTGCCCTCGTAGATCTGGGTGATCTTGGCGTCGCGCATCATCCGCTCGACCGGGTAGTCGCTGACGTAGCCGTAGCCGCCGAGGAGTTGGACCGCGTCCGTGGTGACCTCCATGGCCGCGTCGGACGCGAAGCACTTACAGGCCGAGGACATGAACGTCAGGTCCGGCGCCGCCTCGCCGGACATGGCGCGTTCCGAGCGGGCCGCGGCCGCGTAGGTGAGCTGCCGGGCCGCCTCGACCTTCATCGCCATGTCGGCCAGCATGAACTGGACGCCCTGGAAGTCGGCGACCGGCCGGCCGAACTGGCGCCGCTGCTTCACGTAGCCGGCCGCGTAGTCCAGCGCGCCCTGCGCGATGCCGAGGGCCTGGGCCGCGATCGTGATCCGGGTGTGGTCGAGGGTGGCCAGCGCGGTGCGGAACCCGCTGCCCTCCTCGCCGATCATCCGGGTGGCCGGGATCGCGCAGTTGTCGAAGTACAGCTCCCGGGTCGGCGAGCCCTTGATCCCCAGCTTGTGCTCGGGCGCCCCGAACGTGAACCCCTCGTCCCCCGATTCCACCACGAACGCCGAGATCCCGCCGGACCCGGCGGCCGGGTCGGTCACGGCCATGACCGTGTAGTAGCGGGAGACGCCGGCGTTGGTGATCCAGCGCTTGACCCCGTTCAGGACGTAGCTGTCCCCGTCGCGGACGGCGCGGGTCTTCATCCCGGCCGCGTCCGAGCCGGCCTCGGGCTCGGACAGCGCGTAGGAGAACATCGCCTCGCCGCTGGCCACCGGGGGCAGGAAGCGCTGCTTGAGCTCCTCGGACGCGGCGAGCAGCAGCGGCACGGTGCCCAGCTTGTTGACCGCGGGGATGAGCGAGGAGGACGCGCAGGCCCGGGCCACCTCCTCGATCACGATCGCGGTCGCGATCGCGTCGGCGCCCGCGCCGCCGTACGCCTCCGGGATGTGCACGGCCTGCATCCCGGCCTTGACCAGGGCGTCGTGGGCTTCCTGGGGGAACTCGGCCGCCTGGTCGACCTTGGCCGCGTGCGGCGCGATCTTCTCGTCGGCCAGCGCCCGCACCGATTCGCGCAGCGCTTCGTGCTCGGGCGACAGGGCAAACGCGGGAGACTCGAGGCTCATGGCCTCGATAGTAGGCCGTCAAAATACCTTCATTTCGAACGGATGGCGGCGGGCGTGGCCCGCCGCGCCGGGGAGGCCGAGCTTGGCATCGGAAAGCCTGTGGGCCGACGCTTCACTGTTCTCGGCCGAGGGCCGCGAGCTGCTGCAACGCCTGGCGGACGAGCAGGTCGACCCGGACCGGGCCCTGGAGCTGGCCCGCTCGCTGCGCGAGCGCTACTCGCCGGCCCTGGTGGCCGCAGCGCTCACCCAGCGGGCCCTGCGGATCGCGGCCCGGGCCAAGTTCAGCCGCGCGGACACGATGCTGCTGACCCGGGCCGGGCTGGAACAGGCGTCGTCGGAAACCACGGCCGCCCGCAGCGCCGCGCGCTACCCGGCGGGCGGCCTGGTGGCGGACCTGTGCTGCGGCATCGGCGGGAACCTGACCGCGCTGGGCCGCGGCCGCCGCGTGCTGGCCGTCGACCGCGACCTGGTCAGCCTGGAGTTCGCCCGGCACAACGCCGGGGTCTACGAGGCCGCCGGCGGCCTGACCGCCGTGTGCGCGGACGTAACCGGCCTCGCGCTGGCGGGCGTGGACGGCGTGTTCATCGATCCGGCCCGGCGCGCCGGCGGGCGCCGCCTGGCCGCCGGGCGCAGCGAGCCGCCGCTGGCCTGGTGCCTGGCCCTGGCCGGCGCCGTGCCCGCGACCGGGATCAAGGCCGCGCCCGGGCTGCCCCGCGAGCTGGTCCCGCCCGGCTGGGAAGCCGAGTTCGTCGCGGTGGGCCGCGACCTCAAGGAGGCCCTGCTGTGGTCCCCGGCCCTGGCGACCGCCCGGAGCCGGGCCACGATCCTGCCCTCCGGGGACACGCTGACCGAGCCGCCCGGTTCCCCGGATGGCGATGTACCCGTGGTTGATGTCCCCGTGGCGGCGCCCGGGGCCTTCCTGCTCGATCCCAGCCCGGCCGTGACCCGGGCCGGGCTGGTCGAGGAACTGGCCCGGCGGCTGGGCGCGTGGAAGATCGACCCGGCCATCGCCTTTCTCTCCGCCGACCGCGAGCTGCGCACCCCGTTCGCGCGCACCTTGCAGGTGCTGGAGTCCGCTCCGTGGCACGAACGCCGCTTCGCCCGCAAGCTGCGCGACCTCGGCGTCGGGGCCGCGGACATCCGCCGCCGCGGGCTGGCCGGGGACGTCGAACAGATCCACCGCCGCCTGGCCCTGCGCGGCCCGGGCCGGGCCACCGTGGTGATCACCCGGACCGCGGGCCGTCCCTGGGGGCTGATCTGCGCCGACGTCCCGGACGCCGGGCCGCGAGAACCGGGAGCGCGCTGACAGTGGCGTGACAGCCCGGCGTGCGATTCTGCGGGCAGACTCGCCACCGGCAGCGGAGGACAAGAGCGTGGATACAGCGGCACGGCCGGCCGCGCAGGCGGGCCAGGATCTCGGGACGAGCCTGAACCGGCGGGGGTTCCTGGGCGTCGCGGGCGCGGTCGGCGCGGCCGTTCTCGCCCTCGGGCCGGCGGCCCGGCGGCCGGCCCTGACCGCCGACGAACGGCAGATGATCCTCCAGGTGGCCCGGGCCGGGGCGGTGTTCCCCATCGAGTTTCCCGCCTTCGGCGAGCCCGGGCCGGCCACGTCGCGAGCGACCCCGGCCCGGCTGCGGCAGGCCGCGGGCCGGGCCTCCCCCGGGCGGCTGGCGCTGGCCCGGGCCGGGGCTGACGCGCTGATCGCCGACGGCCTGCTGAATCAGCCCCGGTCCCGGCTGCTGGCCGGCATCGGCCGGCAAGCCGCCCGCGCGCCGGGCGACCATGAGCTGACCGCGGCCGTCGCGCTCGCCATCGCCACGGTGTCCCGCCACTTCGACCCCGGCTCCGACGACGCCGCGCTGACCTGGACCGACGGCCTGCGCCGCCTGCATCAGCGCGGCACCGTGGCCGCGAGGGAGGCCTGATGCTCGGCACCGACGTCCAGCCCGCGCTGCGGCAGGCCAGCCAGCAGATCTTCGCGGCCTTCGGCCGCGACATCCACTTCACCGGCTGCGGCATCGGCCTGCGTCAGCGCGACGGCTGCCGGACCGACGAGCCGGTGGTCGTCGCGATGGTGACCAAGAAGCTGCCCGCCGGGGCGATCTCCCGGTCCCGGCTGCTCCCCCGGACCGTCGAGGCCGGCGGCCGACGCTGGGGCGTCGACGTGGTCGAGGTCGGCCCGCTGACGCTCGCCCCGGTGCGCGGCGCGGCGGACTCCAGCCCCGACCGGGGCGGGCCGATCACCGGCACGTTCCGCCCGCCGCTGCAGGGCTGCAGCGTCTCGGACGCGACCGGGCCGGCGGGCGCCACCGGCACGTTCGGCTGCCTGGTCCGGGACACGTCGGACGGCACGATATGCATGTTCAGCAGCAACTTCGTGATCGCCCAGTCGGGCTCGGCCCCCAGCCAGGCGAACGTCATCCAGCCCGGCCAGTTCGACAACGGGACCTCGAGCGACGGCATCGCCAAACTGAAGCGCTACGTTCCGTTCACGACCTCCGGGCATAACACGGTCGACGCCGCGATCGCCCAGCTGAACAGCCAGTCCGGGTACAGTCAGAACGTCGCGGACAACCTGATGAAGCCGATCTCCGCGGCACACCCCGCGGTCGGATCGTGCATCGCCAGCGACTCAGAGGGCCTGAACTGCTTCCTGGGCCGGATGGACCTGACCCTCAGCGCGCTCGGCGCCGAACTCCTCCCGGCGACCTCCGGTTCCCCGTGCACGATCGCGCCGCAGATCGGGATGCACATCGAGAAGGTGGGCCGGTCGAGCGGGTACACGTCGAGCACCGTCGATGCCCTCGCCGCCCAGATCAACGTCTATGACTCGCTCCGCAAGCGGACGCTGGTCTTCGCGGACATGATCTGGACCCAGGCCTTCTTCCTGCCCGGCGACAACGGCGCCGTAGCCTGCGAGGGCGGCAACGGCCGGACGTTCGTGCCTCCGCCACCGGCCCTGTGCCCGGTGCTGGCCAGCGTCGGCCATTACTTCGACCTCCCGCTGACCAAGGACAACAGCCTCACCAGCCAGCTCAAGACCGAGTTCCTGGCCCAGAGCCTGGTCGGGAACCTGCTCATCGGCCTGATCTACGACAACTCGGACACCGTGATCAACCGCGTGAAGGGCAAGCAGGCTCCCGGCGAGGAACTGGCGTACGCGCGGTCGTACTACGACAAGTACCTCAAGCTCGTCAAGGCCGCGCTCGCCGATCCCGGGTCCACCACGCTGAAGGTGACCAAGGATAACCTGAACGACTTCCAGTTCATCCTGGCCGGGCTGTCCGGCCTGGGGGGCGTGCCGGCCATCCTCAAGCCCGCCGAGACGCAGGCGCTGCAGACGATCTACGACGACGTGCTCGTCCACACCAAGGGCAAGGACTTCGCGCAGATGGTGACGTACCTGAACGAGGTCTCCGTGTACGAGAAGGTAGTCCAGGCGCTGGCCAAGGTGTCGACGATCTCGCTCACCGGGACGATCGGCGACTACCCGCTCTGACCGCCGGGCGGGCCGGGCTCACCGCCGGACCGGGAGCAGCCTTTTCCGCAGCCGCCCGGGCGCGGCGTTCACGTTCGAATTCAGGTAGTAGACGATGCCGATCCGGACGGCGACCGCGTGCTCGTGCCGGGCCAGTGCCCGGCCCGCGAGGTCGCGGACCTCCGGCCCGCCGGCCTCGACGGGGTGGTAGGTGGCCGTGGCGGTGCGCGCAGCGCCGGACCGACCGCCCGCCGTGGTCGTGACCAGTTCCGCGTGCTGGCCCCGGCTGATCCAGCCGATCCCCATGTCCAGCCACCGGCTCAGCGGGAACCGCCGGTCGGGTGGCATGGTCTCGAGCCCGGCCGGGAGGCCGAGCCCCGGCCCCGGCGACCAGCGAACGGGCCACTCGGGGGGCTCGCGCCGGCCCAGGTCCAGCGGGGCCGTGGTCTCGCCGCCTCGCGCGCCCCAGCCCGCCGCGCCGAGGGCCGCGGCGAGTTCGGCCAGCGCGGCGTCCAGGCGCCCGTCGGCCCCGTAGACCGCGGTGATCTCGCGGGTGCAGGTCACGCTGGGCGGATCGGCGGGGATGCTGAGCGGACGGCTGCCCAGGCCGGTCTCGCAGCGGTCGAGCACCTGCCGGCCGACCCGGTCGAGCCCGGGCGCGCTGTGCTCGATCAGCGCGAAGTTCCGGTCAGCCCAGGCTGCCGCCGCGGACTGGAGCCGGCCGAACTCGGCGCCGCGCGAGAACCGGGCCAGGTCCGGCACCCGCCGGGGCGCGGTCGCGATGGCGGCCAGCACGGCCGCGACCGCCACGCCGGCCGGCCACTGCGCGGCGTGCAGCGTGGCCCGCCCCACGCGGCGCATGCGGCCTGCCACGGTCACTCCATCTCAGCACTTGACGGACCCGTCGAGGCAGCCGTTGACGAGCTTGGCGTAGGCATCCTGCCCGGCCTGGTTGGGATGGAAGCTACCCGGGCTGACGAAGTTGAGCTTGCCGATGTGCACCTCGCCGATCAGTCCGTAGATCCAGGGGTCCGAGTCGCAGACGGCATGGCCGGTGAACGCCGACGTCGGATCGACGTAGCGGATGTCGACGCCCTGGCTGCGCGCCGAGCTCACCGCGGTGGCGATCTGCTGGTCGAGCAGCTTGCCCATGTCGTTCATCCAGTTCTGGACCGGCGCGCTGAGCGAGAGCTTCAGCCCTACGCTGCACGACTTCGTCGCGTTCTGCGGGAACAGCAGCGGGTAGCCGGAGACGACGATCAGCGCGTGCGGCGCCTTGGCGTGGATCGCGGCGTACGTCTTCTCCAGGTGCCACGGCAGGAGCCCCAGGACCTTGGGTTCGAAGACCGTCAGGGCCTCCGGGTCCACCGGGTTGCCCGGCCGGTTGATCTGCTTGAGCCGGTACTTCGGGCTGAGGCACGACTTGAGCTGCAGCTTGGCCAGAACCAGGCAGCCGGTGAGCACGGCGCTCCAGCGGGAGTCGTTGCCGCCCGCGGTCACGGTCACCAGCGAGGTGGTCGAGTTCAGCCCGGTCGCCTCGACCTGCTGTCCCTCGGCCAGCGGCGACTGCGGGCTCTCCCAGACCGTGTAGCCCTTCTCGTTCCAGAGTTTCTCGTCCGCGTTCTGGTAGCCGGCTGCGTCGGGCGTGATGCCGGTCGTCAGCGCGCCGCTGCAGGCGATGAAGGCGAACTTCTCGTTGCCGCCGAGCTTGGCGATCGGAACGGACTCGCCGGGCAGCGTGACCTGCGTCGGGTAGGCCGCCTTGGACCGGTGGCACTGGTCGGTCTTGGTGTCGCTGTCCGGATAGTAGGGCGGGTTGCCCTCGCCCGACGAGTACGAGTCGCCCATGGCGACGTAGTCCGAGGGCATCGCGAACGCCCCGGCCCCGTCGGGAGTGCCCACGCCGGTCGGGCCGTCGTAGCCGATCTCGCCGTTGCACAGGTACGGCGGGTCGCAGTTGGGGCCGGAGAGCTTGTTCGTGCCCGCGACGATGTCGAACAGGCCGGCCTCGCCAGCGTTCTGCGCCGCGTAGAGATAGCTCGCCGGGTACGTTCCGGCCACCGGGTGCCCGCCGAGCGCGTAGACGCTGGCGATGATCGGGGAGGACACGCTGGTCCCGCCGACCACGCCCCACCCGCCGGCGCCGAAGGAATCGTAGATGGCGACCCCGGTCTCCGGGTCGGCGACCGCGGCCACGTCGTTGTCGGTCCGCTTCGCGCAGCCCGCGTCGGTCTGCCACGAGGGCTTCGGCCAGGTAGAGCAGCCCGACCCGGTACCGGTCCAGACGATCTCATCCCAGCCGCGCGGGTTCGAGGCCCGCAGCAGCGACGTGCCGCCGACGGCGACCACCTGCGGGTAGTCGGCCGGCCACTCCACGCCGTAACCGCTGTCGCCGGACGACACGGTGACCGCCACTCCGGGGTGGTCGTAGTACTTTTCCAGCCCGGAAGTCGCGGAGCTGTCCGGCGCGCCGTAGCTGTTCGACACGTAGTTCGCGCCCAGCCGCACGGCCGTGTCGACGCTCTGGGCGATTCCGTTGAAGGTCCCGTCCGACTCGACCAGCAGGATGTGGCAGCTCGGGCAGATCGCCGACACCATCTCGATGTCCAGCGACTCCTCCACGGCCCAGTCCTCATCGGCCGGGGGGTAGTTGCCCTCCTGGCCGTCCTGGTTGACCTTACGGAAGCAGCCGCTCGCGGCCGTGCACGCCGGGAGCCCGTACTGGCTCCGGTACACGGCCAGGTCGGACGCGGCGTTCGGGTCGTCGAAGGCGTCCACCAGCGCCACGGTCGCCCCCTGGCCCGCCGGGCCGGACGGGAGGTTGTAGGCACTGTGCAGATCGGCGGGACCGTATCCGGACGGCGCGGCGCCGGCCGCGAACCGCCCGAGGCGTGCGGTGATATCGGTGCGCTGCAAGACCAGGCAGGCCACGTCTCCGGAGGTCGGCGGCCATTTGCACACCCGCTTGACGTTGTGCGGAAGCGACTCCGCCGCGCCGGTCCCCCGCTGCTCCGGGGCGGGGGCGGCGCCCCCGGTCCCGCGGGCGGCCGCGGGCGCTACGCGGCCCGACGACGCCGCGCTGGCCGGAGGAGCGGCCGCGGCTGAGATTCCCGCCAGGGCCAGGGCGGCCAGGATCGCGGTGGCCGCCATTCGCGTCGACCGGTGCCTGGTTCGGGCTGGCCGTTGTTTCGCCACGTCACCAACTCCCCGCGCGGGCCAGGGTGCCATTACGCGGGAATTGTGGACCCGGCCGCTGTCAGCGGCCTGTCAGCGCGCTCCCGGCCCCGCGGCGCGGGAGCGCGCTGACAGCGCCGCCTGGTCTGATGAGCGGGTGGGCCGTCCGGGTCACCCGTGGTGACCGCAGCATCGCTGCCGCCCGAGCTGACCGAGTTCGCCGAGATGGTCGCCGGGCGGCTGCTCGCGCTGGGCGACAGCCTGCCCGAGCCGCTGCGGTCGCCGGTCACCGCGCTGGCCCGCCGGCCGGCCAAGCGCCTGCGGTCGACGCTGCTCGGCGCCTGTGCCCGGCTCGGCGCCCCCGACCCGGACCGGGTGGTCCGGCTGGGCGCGCTGGTCGAACTGCTGCACCTGGCCTCGCTGCTGCACGACGACGTGGTCGACCGCGCGGCGACGCGGCGCGGCGGGCCCGCGGCGCACACGGTCGTAGGGCAGGAGCGGGCCGTGCTCGCGGGCCTGGCCTGCTTCGCGCTCGCGGGCATGGAGGCGGCGGCCATCGGCGGCGGCCTGGACCAGCTGGTCAGCCGGACCGTGGCCGGGCTGGCCTACGGCGAGATGCTCGACGTGGAGCGGGCTTTCGACACCGCGCTGTCGCTGCCGGACTACCTCGAGCTGGCCGAACGGAAGACCGGCGACCTGTTCCGCCTGTCCTGCCTGCTCGGCGCCGCGGAAGCCGGGGCCACGGCGGACCTCACCCTGGCGCTGGGCCAGTTCGGCGCCGATTTCGGGGTCGCGTTCCAGGTGCTCGACGACTGCCTCGACTTCCGGGCCGACGCCGGCGGGAAACCCGCCGGGACCGATCACCTGATGGGCCTGTTCGGCGCGCCCACGCTGTGCGCCCTGGCCGCGGACACCTCCGGCGAGCTGGCCGAGCTCGTGCTGTCGCCCTGGTTCAGCGAGCAGGACATGCCCGCGGTGCGCGCGCTGGTCGCCCTCCGCGGCGGCCTGGCCGCCGCGGGCCGGCTGGCCCGGGAGCGCTACGAGCGGGCGCTCACCACCCTGGACGGGCTCGTACCCCCCGACGTCCGGCGGGTGCTGGTCGCGACGACCGAGATCGCCGGGCTGGGGCCACGGTGACCGAGCCCGGGGCGGCCGCGCCCCCGCAAGAGGTCGACGTTCTCGTGGCCGGGGCTGGCCCCGCGGGCGCCGTCGCCGCGGCGGACCTGGCCCGGCGCGGGTTTTCGGTCCTGCTCGCGGACGACGCCGGCGGCGTCGGGGATCACGACGTGCTGGTCAGCGCCCAGGCCCGGCAGGCACTGGCCGCGCTCGGCCTGCCCGAGGGCGCGCTGCTGCGGCCGGCGGCGACCATCCGGCTGAGCTTCGGCGCGGCGGCGGGGCGATCGATCGCCAGCGGCGGGGCGGCGGTGTGCAGCCGGGCGCGGCTGGGCGAGGCGCTGCGCCGCCTCGCTGTCGCCGCGGGGGCCACGGCGGTCCGCGGCCGCGTGACGTCGGTGGCCCGGGCGGCGGGCGGCTTCGAAGCGCTGGTCGCCGGCCGGGGCCCGGGCGGCGAGACCCGGCGGGTCGCGGCGCGCCACGTCGTAGCGGCGACCGGCTCGGCGGCCCGCGGCGCAGCGGCCCTCGGCACAGCGGCCCTCGGCACAGCGGCCCTCGGCACAGCGGCCCTCGGCACGGGCGCGCCCGGGACCGGGCTGGCCTGTGCGCAGCGGTTCGCCGCCCCGGGGCTGCACGGCCAGTTGCTGCTGGCCATGACCGCTCCCGCGGCGGACGGTCCCGGCGCCCCGCCGACCTGCGTGTGGGCTCTTCCCGGGGCGGACGGGACCGTCACCGTCGCGGCGTCCCGGGTCGGCGGGCCCGGATCGGCCGCCCCCGAGAGCCTGCTGGCCGCCGCGCTGGAGACGCTCGCGGGGGCCGACGCGCGGTTCGCGGCGGTCACGCCGGCCGGCCCGGTCGTCAGCGGCCCGCTCGACGCCGGGTTTACCCCCGGGCGGGTCACCGACGCGGGTCACCTACTGGTCGGTGACGCGGCCGGCCTGGTCAACCCGTTCACCGGCGAGGGGCTCAGCTACGCGGTACAGAGCGCGCTGCTGGCCGCGCGGTCGGTCGCGGAGGAGCCCGCCGACCCGGGCGCGGCGGGCCAGGCGTACGCCCGCCAGCTGTCGGCCGGGTTCGTCGGATACTTCGAGACGGCCCGGCACGTGGCCCGCCGCTACCACCTCACCTGGCGCGTCCTGGCCGCCACCGCCGGCAGCGATCACCCGTTCTTCGCCAAGGCCCGCCGGGCGATCTTGCTGCCCGAGGGGCTCAACGGGCTGGCCACGACCGAACGGGTGGACCTGACCCGGCCGGAAGCTGTCCTGCTGGCGCCGTTCCTGGCCGCCTGCGACGAGGTCTCGATCACGACGATCCGCCGCCAGTGGCCGTTCCTGGCCCGCCTCATCCTGGAGGGCGAGGTCCTGGGCGGCCCGCGGCTGCGCCCGGCCGTGCTGCTGTTCGCCGCGCTGCTGGCCGGGGGGCGCAGACCGGAGCCCGCGCGGGCCACCCTCGGCGCGGGTATCGAACTGGCCCAGCTCGGCGCGCTGTCGTTCCTCGGGCCGCCGCCCGGGCCCGCCCCGCCCGCGCGCGGCGTGGACTGGGCGGCCGCGACCACGGTGCTGGCCGGCGACTTCCTCCTGGCCCAGGCCTCCCGGCTGGTGGCCGAGTCCGCGCCCGAGGTCTCCTGGTCGTTCTCCGACTGGCTCGCCGAGCTGACCGCGCTGCGGGTCCGCCGCCTCGACCCGGCCGGGCCGGACGTCCCGGCCGGGGCCGTCTTCGCCGCGCTGCTGGAGTTTCCCGCGCGGATCGGGGCCATGCTGGGCGGCGCCTCGCCGGAGACCGTGCAGGCCGTGCGGGACGTCGGCCACCATTGCGGGCACGCGTTCCTGCACGCCGAGGACGTGCTGGCCCTGCGCGGCGAACGCACCAGGCTCGACACCACGCTGCAGGCCATGCTGCACGGCGGGGTCTCGGCCATCCCCGAGCACGGGCACGATCGGCCGGTCGACGCGCGCCGCCTGGCGGCCGAGCCGGGCCTGCGGTCCGCGGCCCTGGCCGCCTCGGCGGAGGCCTGCCGGGCGGCCCGGGACCGCGCGCTCGAAGCCACGGCCGCCGTGCCCAGCCCGGCCGCCGCGCGCATCCTGCGCGAGTTCGTCACGGCCGTGGCCCGACCGGCCTGCGGGATGCCCTCAGCTCCCGTCCGGGACACTCCCAGCGCTCGTTCAGCCATTCCCAGCGTTCCCTGAAGTCGCACTTATCTCGGCGCTTTATGGTGAAATCCGGGAAAATCTACCGGGGGGCCGGGGCTTAGGGGAGCGGCGAAATGACTGATCTCGAGGTCCGCGTGCTGGGGCCGGTGGAGTTGCTGCGGAGCGGGCGCCGGGTCAGCCTGAACGGCCGGACGACGTTAACCGTGCTGGCCGGGCTGGCGCTGGCGCCGGGCCGGGCGGTCTCGGTCGACACGCTCATCGACTACATCTGGGAGGCCGATCTTCCCGGTCACCCGCGGGCGGCCCTGCACAACGGGGTCTCGCGGCTGCGCCGGCTGCTCGGCGCGGGGCGCCTCGAGACGGTCGGCCGGGGGTACCGGCTGCGGGCCGACGCCGGCGATCTCGACCTGCTGCGGTTCGACCGGCAGCTCGCCGCCGCCCGGCAGGCTACCTCCCGGGGGCGGGAGGAGGCGGCCATCGGCGCGCTGGACGACGCGATCCGCCTGTGGCGGGAGCCGCTGCTGGGCAACGTCGACTCGCCGTCCCTGCACCGTGAGTTCGCGCCGGGGCTGACCGAGCGGTACCTGGAGGCCGTCGAACTGCGGGCCGAGCTGTGCCTGCGGCTCGGCCGGCACGGCCCGCTGGTGGCGGAACTGGCCAAGGTGGCCCGCGCCTACCCGCTGCGCGAACACCTCACGGCCCAGCTCATGATCGCGCTGGTGCGCGCCGGGCGGCGAGCCGACGCGCTCGTGGCCTACAACGCGCTGCGGCGCGTGCTCCGCGAGGAGCTGGACATCGACCCCGCCGCCGCCCTGAAGGACCTGCAGGTCAAGATCTTGCGCGCCGACCCCGGCCTGGGCCTGGCCGTCTCCTGACCGCTCTCCTTACTCCTCCCGGCCCGCGGGCTGAGACAGCGGCCGGGTGCAGGCTGCAGCCGCCATGATGATCATGCCGGTAAGCTGTCCCCGGCCTCGATTTGTTGCCAGTGGACGGTGGCGGCGTTGATGAGGTGGCGGGCGTCGTCCCCGGTTGCTGCGTCGGTTAGGAGCGCGTCGGCGACGCGCGTGTAGACGGCGGATTCCTCGGTGCCCAGACGGTCTTCGGCGGTCCAGGTCTCCAGCACCGCGTTGCCGTCGACGATCATGAAGCATTCGCCGGGGATGATGCTGAGCTCGGCGTCGTCGGGGATGACGCCGAGTGTGATGTTCGCCAGCCCGGACAGCGTGATGAGCCGGTCGAGCTGGGCCGTCATGACGTGCGGGCCGCCGATCCGGCGGCGCAGGATGCTCTCGGTCATGAGGAACTCGAACTGGCGGGCGGGGTCGTACAGTGCTTCCTGGCGGCGGATCCTGGCCGCCACGGCGGGCTCTACTTCGTCCATGCTGGTCTGGTTGAGGCGGGTGGACATGCCCAGCACGTGGCGGGCGTATTCGGGAGTCTGCAGCAGCCCGGGAATCACGGCTACCTCGATGACCCGGACCCGCCGGGCCTGCCGGATCTCCTGGTCGAGATCTTGCTGCGCCGCGGCGTGCCCACGGCGCAGCCGGTGGCGCCATTGCCAGTGCACCGCTTCGGCTTGGGCGAGCAGTTCGAGCAGCGCGGCGGCAGCTTCGGGCTGCCCGCATCCGGCCGCCCACGCGGTGACGTCGGCGACGGTGGGCATCTGCTGGCCGTTTTGCAGCTTGGACACCTTGGAGGCGGGCCAGCCAAGCCGACGGGCGAGGTCGCCGGAGGCAAGCCCGGCGGCCCTGCGCACGCTGTAGAGGCGTTCGGCAAGGCCGCCGGGCCTTTTGAGTTCCTCGTCCGCTGGCTGCATGGCGCTCCGCGGCTAGGCCGCGCCGCCGCCGGCGGCGGCGTGCGCCAGCCCAAGGTCTCGCCAGGCGCGGTAGGGCCGCACGGCGTGCTCGCCGGTGACCAGGTCGATCCCAAAAATCAAGGGTGGACCTGCCAGGCCGTCTACGGCCATCTGGGCGCGCCGTGGCGCTAGCGAAGGCCCATCATCGGAGCGCACCCTACGCCACCGCCGAGGCCAGGACGGGTACGGTACATACCCCTTTCACCAGTACCAGCCCGAACGGCCTGCCAGCGAAGGTGGCTGCTCTTTACTGCGCGTAGCCAGATGCACTAAATGCGGGCTGGCCGTGTTCAAGATACAAGACTTCGCCCGATCTATACGCACGATAGGCATTCGTCAAACGGCGCGCAAGACGCGGGATCACGAAGCGGGCAAGATCGCTGACTGCCACCCACTGTGTCCCGTCGATTTCGATGCCGTCAAGGCGTATCCGCTGCTCATCCGGGCCGAGTTCACCGCAGTCAAATATGTAAAGTATCTTGTCGCCTTCCGCCTCGCTTGGCGCCCAGTCGTGAATCAATAGACGCCTGACCGCCCGGTCTAGTCCCAGCTCTTCGCGGACTTCACGTTCGCAAGCTGATGCCGGGGACTCGCCGTGGTCGACATACCCCCCAGGAATATCCCAGCGATTGCCGTAAGTCTTGCGGACCAAGAATATCCTGCCGCCACCGTCGGCAAACAGCACACCGGACGCCAATCGCGGCGTCGCGAATTTAACCGACGGATCTTGCATCATGCCCATTCTTCGATTTTCACCCGCCTTGCCAGCCTGTCGAGCTGGACGCCGGGCCTCCCTACTGCGCGCTGCATCAACATCGCGACTACCGTTCTGCTCAGATAGTGCTGCCGCACTTGCTCTGGCGCTATTCTTTCCGCAGTAAGCATCGTGCCGAGCGCATCATCTCGGTTGCCCGTCAGAGCGTGTACTCGTGCAACGTCCAAGAGGTAACGCACGCGCCGTTCCGCCGGAACCGCGGCGGTATTCAGCGACAGGCCGGAATCAAGCACCGTCTGGATATCGCCAAGCTCAACAGCCGTGTTAACGCGATGAATCGCTACATTAGTCGGGCCGAAAGCAGTCCACAGGTGGTTTGCGTCGTTGCCTAGGCGCCGGGCGGCAATATGCGCTTCATGCAGGTAGTCAGCGGCCTTAGGGCCATCGCCGAACCGCGCCGCAGCCATAGAGCCGACCAGAAGCATCGTCCCGTAAACTGACAGCACAGCGTCGTTGTCGGCGATTCCGCTGCGCAGGTAATCTGCACCAGAATCGACCAGTCTCATTGCTGCTTCGGGACGCCCGGTAGAGTGCAGCGCGAACGCGACCGATCGCATCAGCGACCCTCGAACCGCTCTGCCGCCCGCCACCTCGGCTGCATTGAGGCCGCGTTCTGCCGCAATCCAGGCGATGTCCGGCTCGCCAACCTTGATCAATACCGATGCAGCGGCCTGATAAGCTAGAGCAAGTATCTTCAGGACCGCGGCGCGGTCTTCTTCGTCGCACTTTCGCGCGGCCAGTTGCGCGTCGGCCAGCAGCACCGAAACCCGGCTAGCCGTGGTTGCAAACCGTGACTGCTGGTATGCGTTGAAAGCAATTACGATATCTCGCTCAAGATCCCGGGATCGGGGAATCTCGTCGCGCTGCGCTGAGCAGAACTGGCGCGCATTGCTGCCGTACTCCGTAAGCACTGCACACAGATCGCGGATCGCAGGCGATGGTTCCTGAACAAGATCTCGCTCATCGCCTTGCGGCCGCGACGGGACTAGAGTACTGGAATACGGTAGATCGGCGCGGCCTGGCGTATCAGCCACCGAATGCCTTGCAGGCATCGCCCTGGAACTGGCGAGCGATGGCGCCTCACCGAATGCAGCATCGTTTGCCCGGCTCGCTGGTGCTAGGAGCTGCTGTACTGGGCAGCCGAACATATACTCCAGCACGCGGCACGCATCGGGGTACGGCTCGGTCTTGACACCTCCGGAATACCAGCGCTCCCACTGGCGCGACGAGACGGTCAGCTTCGCGAGATCCGGGTCGCAATCGCGTTCGGCCAGATCCCGTGCCGCCCGCCGGAACTGCGCCTGGAACGCCCGGAACGTCTGCCAGTGCCGCTCGGCGATCAAGGCACGCAGCAACGTAGGCCCGCCCGGCTCGCCCGCCTGCCGGGCCGACCCGGCGGCAGGCTCGCCAGCACGACGCTCGCCACCTGGGCTGTCGCCCAGCAGAACACCAACCGAGACATTCAGCGCCCGCGCCAGAGCACCCAGGGTGCTCAAGCGAGCCGACCGCTTGGCGCCCTGCTCGAGTTTCTTGACCAGTTCCGTGCTCAGCCCGGCCCGCCCGGCCAGCAACTCCTGAGTCCACCCATGGTCGTGCCGCAACTGCGCCAGCTTGTCCCCGTCGAGAAGCGTTTCACCGGCCTTGCCCGACCAGGCCGGAGCGTCTTTCCTCCCCGCACTGACACACGCCTGGCAGCACGGCCCGGTGTTATACCGGCTCATCGGTCTGCCGCAGCCAGCGCAGATCCGCCCAGGATCACCAGCCGGCCCGCCCATAGCCACAAACCTCTCACCTTACGGCCACACAGCCATTTAACCCCAGCCACGCAAACACGCGATACGGCCAGCGCCCGCCGGTCACGCAATGCGCATGTCTCATTGTCTCATCTCATCGCTGTTCGCGGCCCTACACGTGCAGACACGCGCGAGGCGTGAGACAACCGGCCCCGTGAGACAAACACCCTCTGTAATCGTGCACGCGCACAACCCCGCCATGAGTGCAGACGCGCGAGGCTTGCGCGTGCACGTGCGCGATCGCCGCTCACGCAGCGTAGATCCCAACGCCTCGTGACACCCCCGCGCAACTGAGGCCGGCCAGGCACGCTGAAACACCCCAGAACCGCGCATCCTAATTCCGCGGGATGTCATCTATGCGCGCGACACCTAACCGGCATCAGTACGGCATCGGGGCCCATCAAGGTTCATGCCACCGCAAGCTGAATACGCTGACCCGGTCGCAATCTGATGAAGAAAGGAAACGCCATGCCGGCAGCCAGCGGCCATACCCGCAAGGCGGAATACGGTGCCGTGATCTACCTGCGCGGGATAGAAGAGGAACGGCTCGATGACGCCGAGCGTCGCTGCCGCGAATACGCGGGCCGGTTTGGCTGGCACGTCCTGGAATCCATCCGCGACAGCAGCCCCTGCACGACCCCGGGCCAGATCCTGGCCCGGGTATGCCGGCCCGGAGCACAGATCCTGCTGACCGACACCCCCGACATGATCGCACCCGGTCAGCCCGCCCAACATGACCTGACCATGGCCCTCGAAGGCGCCGGGTACATCGTCCACCCCATCACCACCCCAGCCCGCCCATGAACCCGCCCGCACACACCGCGCTGCTCCAGTCATCACCGCCGCCCGCGACCCCGGCCCCGCACGCCGGCACGCGCCCGCCGTCCGGCAGGCACCTCGCGGATGATCAGCACTCCTGCGAGTTCCGGACCGGCAGCGTCTTGACCTGCGGTGACGCAGGAACAAGAAGCGTACTTTCAGAACTAACTTGCATCTCGCACCTGACCAGTGACCTCGCGTCCGACGCCGTGACCGCCGGGGTCGCCGCCTATAACGCCCTCGTCCCCGCCGGGATCACCGCCCGCAGTCACGCCCAGGTCACCGCCCTGTTCGGCGACCTGCCCCTAGTCCCGCCCGGCGTCGTGCCCATCGGCGAATGGCGGCCCGCCGTCCACGACGGCCGCACTGCCGACATGTACGCCGGGCTGGTCACCACCCGCCAACCCCGGTAACCCCGGCAGCCGCACGCGAGGACCCCATGCCTGCCACCATCACCCTGCAGTCCGGCCAGCGCGCCTTACTCGCCCAAGCCCTCGCCAACGCGATCTTCTACCGCGGCCAGGCGCGCCTGCGACATCCAGCAGCCCTCGGACACGCTATGCGCCGATTGCGCGACGACGCTGGCCCGCGCCTCCGCCTACCTGAACCTCGGCCGGATGCTGGGGCTGGACGACCAGCCCTAGTGACCGGCCCCGAACGCGCCGCGTTGGCACTGCGCGTATGGTGCGGATTCTGCTGGGCGCGACCCGGCACGGCCTGCACCGGCGACGGCCACCACCTGGCCCGGTACATCCGGGCCTACCGAAGAGGCCTCATCAGCAAACAGGCCATGGCCACAGTCTGCGAATCGCTGCCGATGGCCAGCGCCGGGCAACTCATCGCCGACGCCACCACCCCGGCATCCGGGAGCGCGATCGTGACCGGTAACCGGAACCAGACCGGGCGGGCCAAGCTCCGCTAATGACCAAGCTCCGCTAGGCGGACGGCGGGCCGGCCAGCTTGTCGCGCAGGGCGGCGCCCTTGGCCTGGGCCGTCGCCCGGAGCTCATCCTGGAACGCGGCCATGCGGGCGCGCAGGCCCTCGTCGGCCGCGGCCAGGATGCGGACCGCGAGCAGCCCGGCGTTGCGGGCCCCGCCGACCGCGACGGTCGCCACCGGGACCCCGGCCGGCATCTGCACGATCGACAGCAGCGAGTCCATCCCGTCCAGGTGGGCCAGCGGGACCGGGACCCCGATCACCGGCAGCGGCGTGACCGCGGCCAGCATGCCCGGCAGGTGTGCCGCGCCCCCGGCGCCCGCGATGATCACGCGCAGCCCGCGGCCGGCCGCCTCGGCACCGTAGCTGATCATCTCCCGGGGCATCCGGTGCGCCGACACGACGTCGGCCGCCCAGGGCACGCCGAACTCCCGCAGCGCGGTGACCGCCGCCTCCATCACGGGCCAGTCGGAGTCACTGCCCATCACCACGCCCACCACCGGCCGGCCGTCCACGCTGCCTCCTATCCCGCCTTCGCCCCCGCGCTACTCGTCCTCGGTGCCGCGGCTGAGGTAGCTGGCCGCGCGCCGGGCCCGGTCGCGGAGCCGCCCGACGTCGTCGCCGAGCACGGTGACGTGGCCCACCTTGCGTCCGGGCCGGACCGCCTTGCCGTAGAGGTGCACGCGCACGCCGGGGTCGGCCGCCATCACGTGCACCAGCCGGTCGTGCAGGTCGCCGTCGTCGCCGCCGAGCACGTTGGCCATGACCGCGTGCGGGGCCGCGAGCCGGGGCGCCCCGAGCGGCAGGTTGAGCACGGCCCGCAGGTGCTGCTCGAACTGGGAGGTCCGGGCGCCCTCGATGGTCCAGTGACCGCTGTTGTGCGGCCGCATGGCCAGCTCGTTCACCAGCAGGCCGCCGGGCGTCTCGAACAGCTCGACCGCGAGCATCCCGGTAACCCCCAGCCCGGCCGCGATGACCAGGCCCAGCCGCTGGGCGGCGCTGGCCACGGCCGGGGCGAGCCCGGGCGCGGGGGCCAGCACCTCACGGCAGATGCCGTCGCGCTGGATGGTCTGCACGACCGGGTAGACGGCGCCCTGGCCGGCGGGCGAGCGGGCGACCAGCACGGCCAGCTCGCGTTCGAACGTCACGTGTTCCTCGACCATCAGGTCGAGGCCGTGCCCGAGCACCTCGGCGGCCTGCTCCGGGGTGGCGCAGACCCACACGCCCTTCCCGTCGTAGCCGCCGCTGACCGCCTTGAGCACGACCGGCCACCCCGAGGCGCCGCCGAATCCGGTCACGTCGGCCAGGCCGGTCACCGGCGCGTACCGGGGGCAGGCCACGCCCAGCCCGGCCAGCCGCTCGCGCATGGCCCGCTTGTCCTGCGCGTAGCGCAGCGCGTCCGGGCCGGGCCGGACCACCGCGCCCGCCCGCTCCAGCGCGGTCAGGTGCGGCCCGGGCACGTGCTCGTGGTCGAACGTCATCACG
>Ga0207416_1002284_pt1 | contig 21516 bp, 25 predicted proteins | sample PaiPotPPM11metaG_FD_184107 | JGI IMG/M metagenome (GOLD analysis project Ga0207416, IMG submission 184107) | Iron sulfur acid spring bacterial and archeal communities from Banff, Canada, to study Microbial Dark Matter (Phase II) - Paint Pots PPM... ...
CCCGAACCAATCGTTCCAATCGTTCACGATCAGCCGCGCTGATCGAAATCTGCTCGATTTTCCTCATCGGCGCAGACTCGCACGGTCGCGCCAATTTGTGAATCGTCTGTCAGCAACGGAACACTAGGGATGGAATACTCTCTAGGGCAGAACCGTGGTGGAACGCCGACAGGCGAGCGCGCCCGCAGCGGAGGGTCGGCGCGAGCCGGCACTCTCGTGGCGCGAACCGCACCCGCTGGTGCGGACATGAAACACTGCGTCTGTCGGCGTTCCGCTTCCTTATTTCTTTTTGTTCGTAGCCCGGATGGAGCGGAGCGTAATCCGGGAGCAGCATGCGAGCTTGCCGATCGTTTCCCGGATTGCGCTCCGCTCCATCCGGGCTACGAGGAGTCGTCGCTGTTTGAAAATTTGGCTCAGCCGAACTCGCACGTGTACGCGCCGCGAGAGCGGATTATTATTCCCGCCGCTCCGCGCGAGCCAGCAATTGCTGCGCGCGCACGAGGTGCGGCCGGTCGTACATGACGCCGCCGATGCCGACGACGCCGGCGCCGGCGCCGGCACTTGCGGCAAACGCCGCAACAACCGCGCGCGCATGCGCGATGGCCTCCGCCGACGGCGTGAACACCTCGTTGATGATCGGCACTTGCGCCGGATGGATCGCCATTTTGCCGGTGAATCCGTCGCGGCACGCTTCCTCGCATTCGCGGCGAAAACCGTCGCTGTTGCGGAAATCGACATAGACGGTATCGATCGCCGGCATTCCCGCTGCCGCGGCTCCGGCGATGCAGAGCGAGCGCGCAAGACGATAAGGATCGAGAAAACGGCCTTGTGCGTCGCGATTGGCTTGCGCGCCGAGCTCGGCGGAAAGATCCTCGGCGCCCCAGGTGAGGCCGATCAGGCGCGCGCTCGATCCGGCGAAAGTGCCCGTCAGGAAAAGCGCCGCGGCGGTTTCCGTGGCGATCGGCAAAATCTTGATATGGCCGTCAGGCAGCCCGCTGGTCGCTTCGCGCACGGCGAGTTTGGCGTCGGCGTGAATGACCGACGCGCCGCCTTCCGCCTTCGGCAGCATGATCGCGTCCGGTTTTGCCGGCGCGATGGCGTCGAGATCGGCATCGGTGAGGCCGGTCTGCAGGCCGTTGACGCGCACCATCAGGTAGGGCCGCGACGAGCTTGCCATCGCGTCTTTGAGAAACGCCGCGGCGCTGTCGCGGGCGCGGGTCTTACCTTCGAGCGCAATCGAATCTTCAAGGTCAACGATCAGCGCATCGGCGCCGCTCGCCATCGCCTTGTCGAGTTTTTTCGGGCTGTCGGCGGGGACGAAAAGAAGCGAGCGCATCTCGTGGCGGTTCACTTCGGCCGCATGCGGATGAAGGCCTGCCGGTGGCACTCGGCCACGAGCTTGTTGTCCTGGTTGAAGGCGCGGTGGTGAAATTCGACGATGCCGGCGCCGGGCCGCGATTTCGATTCGCGCTTGCCGATCACTTCAGTGGAACAATGCACGGTGTCGTTCTCGAACAGCGGGTGGGGGAATTTGACATCCGTCATGCCGAGATTGGCGATGGTGGTGCCGACCGTCATGTCGGACACCTGGATGCCGATCATCAGCCCGAGCGTGAACAGCGAGTTCATCAGCGGCTGGCCCCATTCGGTCTCCTGCTCGCAGAAGTGCCGGTCGATATGCAGCGGCTGCGGATTGAGCGTCATGTTGGAGAACAGCATGTTGTCCATCTGCGTGACGGTCCGCGTATAGCGGTGCTCGGTGGTCTCGCCGACGATGAAATCCTCGAAATAAAGGCCACCGCGCTTGTGCCGTATCGCTGTTTGCTGGGTCATTTTCGTCTCCATGGTCCCTTTTTGCCGTCGCTTTGCCGTCTCCGCGTTAAGTCCCCGTTTACCATAATCGTTAATGATCGCTAACGCTCATGACAGCCGGTGGGAGCCGGCAGGGGGAGCACTACATGCTGGTCGACTCCAGCAATTCCACCGCCGGCTCGGCGGTGATAGGCGCCATTCGGCAGGCAGCTCAGGCCACCGGCACGAGCTTCCAATACCTATTGGCGACGGCACAGGTCGAATCCGGCCTCAATCCGCAGGCTGGCGCGTCAACGTCGTCGGCGCGCGGCCTGTTCCAATTCATCGAGCAGACCTGGCTCGCGACGATGAAGCAATCAGGCGCCGCGCTCGGCTATGGCCAATATGCCGATGCCATCACCAAAAACGCCTCCGGCAAATACGAGGTGCAGGACCCGACGGTGCGCAGCGCCATTCTCAAGCTGCGCAACGACCCGACCGCAAATGCTGTGATGGCGGGCGCCTTCACCAAAGAGAATGCGGCGCTATTGTCGCAAAAGCTCGGCCGCTCGCCGAGCGAGGGCGAGCTTTATATCGCGCATTTTCTCGGCGTCGGCGGCGCGGCGCATTTGATTTCGGCCGCCGCCGATAATCCCAACGCCGCCGCCGCGAGTTACTTTCCGAACGCGGCGCACGCCAATTCCTCGATTTTCTACGACCGCTCAACCGGCGCGGCGCGCAGCCTCGCGCAAGTGCGCGACGTGCTGACCGCGCGCTATGACATTGCCGCGCGGGAGCGGCCGGTCAGCGGCACGAGCATCGCGCAGGCCACAACAACGCCGAGCATCACGTCCGGCGTCGCGCCCGCCCTTCCTCCGCTTGCCATTCCGGCGGGCATGCCCGTGCCGGACGCGGCCAAGACTGCTGCGGCCGCAGTGCCCGATACGGCTGGCATGACAAGCGCATTCGCCGCGGCCACGCCGCAACGCGCGGCGGCCAATACGGACGTGTTCCACAGCCTGTTTTCAGACCCGGGCCGCTCCACTCCGATCGCCGCGCTCGTAAGCCAGCTTTGGGGCGTGTCGGGCGCGAGCCCGAGCGCCAGCCCGGTCTCCATGTCCGATCTTTTCAAGGACGATGGGAATAGCGGCTAGACCGCGTGCAGGGGCGCATGAAGAAACACATAGAAAACGCAGGGATTTATGGTGAACGCTTTGTTAATCCGCCAAAACTAGCATTGGAATCGGTTCTTCCTCCGCGTGACCTGAGCGCACGATGATCGTCCGCGATTTCCTGCAATGGATACGCACCGCGCCCGCCAGCGAGCGGGCGGAAGCAACAAGCGCGCTGGCGCGGGCCTTTCTCTACTCCGACCTGTCGCCCGACGATCTCGGCGCCGCCGAAGGCGCCATGTTGATGCTGCTCGACGATCCGTCGCCCTTGGTGCGGCGCTCGCTTGCCGACGCACTTGCGGCAAGCCCGGACGCGCCGCCGGCTGTCGTGCTCGCGCTCGCCGCCGATCAGCCGCAGATCGCAGCGCCCGTCTACACGCTGTCGCCGTTATTCGTCGATGCCGACCTGGTCGATGCGGTGGCAACGGGAGGCGCGGCGATCCAAGTGGCGATCGCCAGCCGCGCCGCGGTGCCGCGTTCCGTCGCTGCAGCGATCGCCGAAGTCGGCACCGCCGAATCCTGCTTGATCCTCGTCGAAAATTTCGATGCCGACATCGCGCCGTTCTCGATCGACCGCATCGTCGAGCGTTTCGGCCATCTGGCCGCGATCCGCGAGTCGCTGTTGGCCCGCGACGATATTCCCGCAGCGACGCGGCAGATGCTCGTCATCAAGCTCTCCGAGACGCTGGCCGGTTTTGTCGCCGGCCGCGCCTGGCTCGATGTGGATCATGCTCACCGTGTTGCGCGCGAGGCCTGCGAGAAGGCGACAGTCACCATTGCGGCCGAGACGCCGCAGACCGAGCTTGGCCCGCTCATCCGGCATTTATGCGCGAGCGGACAGCTTACCGCCGGCCTCATCCTGCGTGCGCTATTGTCCGGTAACATCGTGCTGTTCGAGGAAGCGCTGGCGGAACTGGCCGATATGCCGGTGGCGCGGGTATCGGGGCTGGTTCACGATCGCGGCACCGCCGGATTGCGGGCGCTGTTCGAAAAAGCGCGATTGCCGTCTTCGACCTATCCCGCCTTCAAGGAAGCGATCGAGGCAATGCGCGAGGGCTATCTGTTGGAGCCCGGCGGCGCGACGCGGCTCAAGCGGCGCATGATCGAGCGTGTGCTGACGCGGTGCGAGGACGAAGACCTCGACGAGCTAGCGCCGTTGCTCACGCTGCTCCGCCGTTTTGCAACCGAAGCCGCGCGCGAAGAAGCGCGATTGTTCTGCGATGAGCTCGTCGCGGTCGACTTCGACGAACAATCAGTCGCGGCGTGAAAGTGCGGCGGTTCAAGTATCCGCGGTGCCCGGAACGAGCGGCGGCGCAAAGATGCTTTCGAGATAAGCCGGACGAAAATCGTTCTCGCGCTTGAGAAAATCGTCGGTGACCTCGCGCAGGCGCCGCACCAGCTCGCTGGCGACTTCGGCCTTGTCGGAACGGGCATTTTCGCGGGTCATGGCGCGGACGGCATCGACGTGCTGGTCGACCAGCATGAGCGGAATATGCGCGATCTCGGGCGTGTGTTCGAGGAGCCGGCACAGGCTGTCGGCGACGCCCACGACCTCGGGATAACCGAAAGTGGCGGCTTCGCCTTTGACGTCATGGGAGGCGCGGAACAGCGCGTCGTGCGTGTGTTCGGTCATCCCTAAGAGTTTTATGGCTTGGCGCGCCGTTTCGATCCGCTCGCACTCAGCCTGCATCCAGCCTGGGAATTCAGACGACAGCTGGACCAGCGCCGCTTCCGCGCGGGCGATCGGATCGTCGTCGTCGTCCGCGCCGGCCGGCGCTACGGCCTTGCGCAATTCATTCGGCGGCGTGATCACTTCATGGTCGGCATAAGTGACGACCAGCGGAGCTTGGTCCTTACGTGGCATTTCCTTGCGCGCCATATCGGTTGATGCTCCCTACGGTCAGACCAAGATCTTGGGTTTGTTGATAAGCGGGTCGGACTTACCGGCTTTGCGCCGCTCCAAACCGCTGTACTGTGGATTGACGTTGCGCCGTCGGTCGGGCCCGAAATAGGTCTTGGTCTTCACGAACGGGCGCGGCTTGGCGACGACATTGAGGATGCGCTCGTAGAGCGACTTCGCGGAGATCGGCTTGGCGAGGAATTCAGTGATGCCGGCGTCGCGCGCGACCATGACGCGCGTCTTGTCGGAATGGCCGGTGAGCATGATGATCGGCACGTAAGGATTGGCGTTGGCGCCGGGCTGGCGGATCATCTGCGCCAATTCCAAGCCGTCGAAAATCGGCATCACCCAATCGACGATGACGATATCCGGCATGAAATGGGTGAAGGCTTCGAGACCGGAGGCGCCGTCCTCGGCTTCATAGACTTCCCGCGCGCCGAATCCATTCAGCAATGTGCGCAGGATCCGCCGCATATGCGCACTGTCTTCGATGACGAGGAAGCGCAAGCGGTTGAAGTCGATGCGGACCATGGATTCTCCGGCGCGGCGGACGCAAAACGTCCATCCTCGCAGGCGCAACAGTAAATAAACGTCGTTAAGGGGTGGTTAAGCTTTGATCCTGGGCCGGAGCTTGGAACCCGAGATTCCTTCTCGCGATACCGGACAACTTAGAGCATGATCCGGAAAAGTGGAAACCGGTTTTCCGATAAGATCATGCTCAAACGAAAAATCTAGACCCTGATCCGATTCAATTGAATTGGATCAGGGTCTAGTGTCCGAACTGCTCGCCCAGGATGCGCTCGTCGAGGCTGTGGCCGGGATCGAACAGCATGTGCATCGAGATGCTGTGATCCATGCTGATATCGACGGAGCGGACCGACCGCACCTCGTCATGGTCGGCAACGGCAGCCACGGGGCGTTTCTCCGCCTCGAGCACCTCGACGGTGACATCGGCGCGATCCGGCAGCAGCGCGCCGTGCCAGCGCCGCGGCCGGAACGGGCTGATCGGCGTCAGCGCCAGGAGCGGCGCGCCGATCGGAATGATCGGCCCCTGCGCTGAAAGATTATAGGCGGTCGAGCCTGCCGGCGTCGCCAGCATGATGCCGTCGGCGACGAGTTCGGAAAGGCGTTCCTTGCCGTCCACCAGCACGCGCAAACGCGCCGCCTGATAGGTCTGCCGGAACAGCGACACTTCGTTGATGGCGCGGTGCCGGTGGATGCGGCCGACCTCGTCGCGCGCCCGCATCATCAGCGGGTGGATGACGGTCTCTTGCGCCGCCGTGAGCCGTTCGACCAGGTTCGCTTCCGCATATTCGTTCATGAGGAAGCCGACCGTGCCGCGATGCATGCCGTAGATCGGCTTGCCGGAATTCATGAACCGTTGCAGGGTCGCCAGCATAAGCCCGTCGCCGCCGAGCGCGACAATGACGTCGGCGTCCTCGGGTTTGGCATCGCCGTAGCGGCGGACCAGCCGTTGCCGCGCCCGTTGCGCCGCCGCTACGTCGCTCGCGACAAAAGCGATGTGCTTATGGCGGGGAGTGATGGGGCGCTTCGGCATATCGGGCCCGGCAGGAGCGGGAGGTTGGAATGGACGGCAGTTTGGAACGCGCGGTGCTCGTCTATACGACGTTTCCGTCCATTGTCGAAGCGGAGCAGGTGGGGCGCGCGCTGGTCGAGCGCCGACTGTGCGCCTGCGTCAACATCCTGCCCGGGATGGTTTCGCTTTACTGGTGGCAGGGCGCGATCGAGCGCGGCAACGAAGTGGTGATGATCATAAAGACGCGTGCCACGCTGACCGAGCCGGTGCGCGTCGCGGTTCGGAAAATGCACTCCTACACGACCCCGGCCATTCTGGTCATGCCGGTCGAAAGCGTCGATCCGGACTACCACGCTTGGATCGTGGCGGAGACGGTTTCGCCGGATACCTAATACGTCACCGTGCCGTCGATCGCCGCCTTGAGCGCGGTATATTCGCGGCATGTGGTCCCGCAAATGCTGGCGACCTTTTGCAGATCGTCCTTGGCCTTGAGTACGTTGCCCTGCTCGGCCTGCCACATGCCGTAATAGGACCAGGTCAGCGCGTGATTGGGATCGGCGGCGAGCGCACGGTCGTACCAGAGTTTCGCGTCGTCGTAGCGGCCGAGCTTGCGGCTGGCATAGCCGATCAGCGTCGCCACATCCGCATTGTCGTCGTAGCCCATCGCGCGCAGCGCGGCGATACCGCCCTCATAATCCTGCTTGTCGTAAACGAGCGCATAGGCCTTGTGCCAGCCGTTCAAGAAGTCCTCGGCCGAGCTCGACTTCTGCATCTTCTTTTTGGCCTTCTTGGTGCGGCTCGGGCTGCCCGATGGCTGTGACGCCGATGCCGGCGGTGAAGGATTCGCGCCCTCGATGGCGACGGCGAATTTGGGCGCGCCGGCGACGGCGCTCACGAGAATGGCGGCGGCAGCAAGCAACGGCGTTTTGCGCATGACGTTTCTCCAGTTGCGGTGCAGTGCAGCACATAAGAACACCAGCATCCTAGCACTTCATCCCATTGCGGGCACCTTTAGTTCCTGCAACCGGCGGGAGGGGAAAACGCGTTGCATTACAAAGATTTCACGTAGGTGAACGAAGTCTGCTGGCCGACTTCAGGACGCGTTCAGCGCGTGGGGCTTAAACCTTCATCCGAACAACGGCACGGTCTTTAGAGACGATCTCTTGAACCGGTGCCGCGGGACAACACGGAGAAGAAACATGTTGAGGAAATTCGCCGCTGGTCTGATCGCAACCGCTCTGATCGCAGGCCCGGCTTTTGCGCAGACGTCGACCACGTCCGGCTCAGCGCCGGCCGCGACGCCGAGCACTGCGCCCGTCACCCAGACTGCTCCGGCGAAAGCCGCAATCGCGCCGGCCAACAAGATGGCGGCGCCCGTTGTGACCGACGCCAAGCCGACCGCAAATCCGAGCAAAACGGTGAAGCACGCAAAGCTGCACAAGAAGACCGTCAAGCACGCCGCGCGCCAATCCCACATCAAGTCCGGCAAGATGCATCAGTCACGGCACGTGAAGTCCGTGAAGACGCATCAAGCCATTACCGGAACGTCCGCGAAGCGGTCGTAATCCGGCGAGCTTGCCTGTAATCCGGAATATGCACCCAACAACAGGTGCGAACCGAGGCCCGGATTGCACGCACCGACTTGCGGGTCAGAGGCGGCAGACCCCCGTCTCGCCCGCAAGTCGGAATTATAGGCACGATCTAAAAACGTGCCGATTGGAAGTCGTCCCCGCGGGCATGTTTTCGAGGTTGGCCTCGATCCGTGCCTAACGAAAAATGAAAAATTCGCGAGGATCAGGGAGGCCGGCGTAACAACCGGCCTCCGAAATTTTTGAGCGTCGTCCCGTCATCCTGAGGTGCGAGCGAAGCGAGCCTCGAAGGATGCGCGGCAATCGAAATCGGCTCGCCGATTTCGTGTTTTGCCTGTCCAAGTCGGCAACAGCCGACTTGGTTGCTGTCGCCCTTCGAGGGCCGCTACGCGGCCACCTCAGGGTGACGGTTACAAGTTACAGTTTAGGCTGCCACTCCACCGGCACATGCTCGTAGCCGGTCGCGGTCTTGATCAGATGACCGCAGGCCGGGAAGGGGAAGTGATAGCCGGTCACCAGCATGCGGTCGGCTGAGGCGCGATCGAAGATTCTTTTGCGCGTGGCGACTGCGGCGGAGCCGTCGATATCGAAGGCGGCCTGCCAGTCGGGATGGCGCGCGAACACTGCCGGATGCTGCGCGGTATCGCCCAAGACCAGGAGCGACTGATCGGCCGAGTGAATGGCGAACACGGTATGGCCCGGCGTGTGGCCGGCCGCCGCCAGCGTTTCGATGCCGGGAGCGACTTCCTTGCCCGGCTCGAATTGCGTCACTTGCCCGGCGATGTCGGAAAAAATGCGCCGCTGATTACGGAAGGTGAGTTTCAGATCCGCTGCCGCGGCATTCATGTTGGCGTCGTTCATCCAGTAGGCCCATTCCGGCGCGGGCACCATGATCTCGGCATTGGGGAAGATCAGCGCGTTGTCCTTGTCCTTGATGCCGTTGATGTGGTCGGGATGAAAATGCGAGATGACGATCTGGTCGACGGCTTTGGGATCGATGCCGGCCGAAGCGAGATTGTCGCGCAGCACGCCGGCCGAGGGCGCGATCTGGCCGCCGGTGCCGGTGTCGATGAGCACGAGCTTTTTGCCGGTATTGACGATCAGCGTCGTGAACGGAGTCGCGAGCTTGTCGTGCGGCATGAAGGCCTGATCGAGCGCGCGCTCGACTTCAGCAAACGGCGCCTTGATGAACTTGTCGGTGATCGGGCGATACCAGATGCCGTCGTAGAGCGCGGTCAGTTCATACGAGCCGACCTTGTAGCGAAAGATGCCAGGTGTTGCCTTTTCGGCGGGCGGCGCTTCGGCGGCGACGGGTTCAGCGCTTGCGAGCGCCGCGATAGCGGTGCCCGCGAGCAGCGCACGGCGCGTCAATGTTGGCGTGATATCGTTTTCGCTTGTCATCTGCAGTTCTAACAATCGCTCCTTGTCATTATTCCAGGCTTTCGAGATATTCTGGATTCCAGGCTTTCGAGATATTGCGGCACAGCCGGATCGCCCTCGGGCGGCGCCCAGTCGGCGAACTCGTTCGGCCGATAGGGGCCGGGTTTGACCTCGAACAGCATCGTTCCTTTGTCGCGCACGTAAAGTCCATGCCACGCCCCGATCGGGATCTGCACGACGGGCGCCTGCACGCTCATCGCGACGCGTCCGGTCAATTCGCCTTGCGCGCTGAACTTCAGGAGATCGCAGGACCCCCGCAGCAGCGCCAGCATTTCCCATTGCTGGCTGTGTTGGTGCGGCCGCAGGTAAGTTCCGGGCTCAAGCGCAATCACCATGCGTTGGACCTGGTCGTGATGCCCGGCATGCAACAGCATATGCGTGCGCTTGCGCTCGCTCGCTTGCGCCTTGCGCACGAGATCGGAAACAATTGCGGCGTCCACCACTTGTACATCAAGGGCTTGAGCGTGGTTGGTGGTGTTGTTCATCGCAAGCTCCGGATGCGTGTTCCGCGTCGCCGGGGGAAAATAGCCGGTTAGTCCTGTAGCATCAGCCTATAGGGCCCGGCAGCAGGATTTTTTGGACAATATTGCACGAATCTTCCGTGTTCGTTGTGCCCGCCCGCAATCTCATGTAGGAACCAGCGCGCCAACGAGCGGAAAAGCACGACATGTCAAAGCAAGAGATGCGCGAAGAGGCCGAACGTCTTGTGCGAGAGGCGATGGAACGGAAATCCGTTACCATCAAGCAGGGTAATACCCGGATCGAGACCAAATGCGGCAAGTGCGGCGCGCCAAACCGCGTGTTGGCGTCTCCGGGCGAGACCAGGGTTTCCTACACGTGCAAGGAGTGCGGGGCCAAGCAGGTGACGCTGTAATCGGCGGCAGTCCTGGCGGCGAAAGGGACGGCACCGGGCAACGTATCTCGCAACGTACCTAGCCCCGCGGCGCAGGCAAGCGCACACGCCGGGAACAGGTGAGACGCAAGCGCGTACCGATGCGTTGGTGCCGCAGTTAGAAACCGGCAAAATCAACTGCGTCCGTCTTCCCCGTTGTGGCCGGTTGCCACCCGGTGTGTGCCAGAGATAACGCTGAAGTCGGCGAAGCGTTCACCTGGCCCCAGCGGATCCCAGGTCGCGCCGGACACCCCGACAATTGGCAACAAAGTCCGTTATTTCTTCAGCCGCGCGTCTCTTTGCTTGACCAGCTTGTCGAGCTCTTCATTTTGTTGCGCGATGCGGTCCGCATTGCGGGCTTCATCTCCGGCGCCCGAATTCGCCGCGGCTTGCTCGATCAGTTGCCGGATGTTGTCCCGGATAATGGCGATGCGGTTTTCGAGCTCGGAGAGCGGAGGCGAATTGTCGTTGCTCATTGTGTTTTCCTCAGGTCAGGTTCTGAATGCCGTCCTGCGCGATACGGCGCGCGTTGAATGTGTCGCCGCTGACCGCAGAATGCCCAAAGCGGGGGTCGGATGGTGCCGGGTGAGAGGATTGAACTCCCGACCAACGGTTTACAAAACCGCTGCTCTACCGCTGAGCTAACCCGGCTAATCGATGACTTAGCATTTTCTGGGTACCGCGTAGGCACCACTTTGCGTTCCCTTTTGATTCACGCGTATTTGAACGCTGTCAAGTTTTCGGCTTGTGCGCGCGGATGAGCATCGCTCTTTGCGGAGTGTCAGGCGCCGGGTTGGATATTCGCGCGTGGCCGCATCGACAGCGGCGTTGTTATTCGGAACGTCAAAACCCATCAATGTCTGGCTCTACTTGAATGTCTGGCTCGGCTTGCCACCCCCCAGAGAGCCTCTCTCCGCAGTTGAGCCCCGGTCGAAAGATCGGGGCTCATTTGGTGTGATACCAGGGCAGCGATCAGCCGCTTGGCAGCCTCGACAATTTTCCGATCAAGCGCGACGTAAGCGCAATTACTCGGCGAGCCCACACTTCCTCATTCTCTCCATCGAGTCCTGGGCCGCCGCCCGGGTCTCGAACGCGATTGCGATAGCAGTGCCGGGTGGGGCCTCCGTCGCGGAATCCTGAGACTTCTTTTCCACGATCGAACATTTCTGGGTCGAAGAGTCTTGGACGATCCAGTATGAATCTGCAGCCAGCGCGGGGGTAACAAGAGCGGCAAGGATAATTCCGCTCGCCATCGACTTTATCATCGCTTCCTCCTAAGGCTCGAGCCCCACAACGACATTCTAACTTTCTTAAGTGCTCGGAATCTAGGCGTGATGATTGGAATCTCGCCGCCTGACCGGGCGGCTTTCAGTCGCGCCCCTATCCAAACTTTGCCAAGATTTCTCGGAACGGTCTATTTGGGGGCGGCAGAAGCAATGCGGACGATGGCGCTGGCGCCGCGCGGTGTGCCGTGAAAACGCAGGAGACAGGCCATGCAGATGGACGCGATCGCGGTGGGGACCAACCCGCCTCACGAGGTCAATGTCATCATCGAGGTGCCTATCGGCGGCGAGCCGATCAAATACGAGATCGACAAGGCATCCGGCATCCTGGTTGTGGACCGCTTTCTCTATACGTCGATGCGCTATCCCGGAAACTACGGCTTTATTCCGCACACGCTCTCGGAAGACGGCGATCCGTGCGACGTGCTGGTCGTCAATACGCGCGCGATCACGCCGGGCGCGATGATGAGCGTGCGGCCGGTCGGCGTGCTGTTCATGGAGGACGAGGCGGGTCACGATGAAAAGATCATCGCGGTGCCGGCGTCACGGCTCACCCGCCGCTATGACGCGGTGAAGTCCTATGCCGATCTTCCCGACATCACTGTTGCGCAGGTTCAGCATTTCTTCGAGCACTATAAGGACCTCGAACCCGAGAAATGGGTCAAGGTGACGCGCTGGGGCGGCGTCGAAGATGCGCATCGTGTGATAGAGGAAGCCTGCGCGCGCGCGAAAGCTTAAGGAGAAGGCGGCTCGATGTTCAAAGAATTGGACAAGGGGAAATTGGCGGCCAGGGCCGTCACGGGTTTTTTCGCCGGAGCTATCGGAGCTTACGTGACTCGGGTCCTGGTCCGCATCTATGAAGTCTGGCCGATATTCCACGGCAGCAGTTTTCGCCCGCTGGTGGAGCTCCTGTCGCAAGATGGGCCGCTTATGGTGAAGGCTTGCCTGATTGCCGGATTGGTCTTCGGCATTTTCTTTATGGTCGCTCCACGCTCTCTTGTTCTGAGCGTCGTGAGCGCAGTGCTGCTGATGAACGTTCTCGTTCTCCTCGGCAGGGTCTATATGGCCGGCGGGTTACAGGCCGCGTCGCAGGCCGGCGCGCTGCCGATCGAGGCGTTCGTGCGCGGGACGATAAGGGCGGCTTTGATCTTGGCGGCCTATTGGCTCTTGCGCGCGCCTTTCGCGAAACGAAATGCAGGTGCGTATTAACCTCTGCAAGCCGTCATTTGAGCCGGGATCACAATATAACCGCGATCATGATAAAATCGGAGCCATGAGAAAACGACCCCTGCCAAAACGACCCCTGCCAAAACGACCTCTGTCAGTTTCGTTCGCGTATTGCTTCGGTATCGGCCTGGCCGCGCTGGCCGCCGTTGCCGTTCACGCATCGGTTCACGCGCAATCGGCCGATCTCGTGCTGTGCGACCGGCTCGCCGCCGATCCGGCCGACCCCGACAAGCCGGCTGACGTCAAAGGCGTCGACCAAGTCGCGCCGTCCGACGTCACGACGGCGATCAAATTCTGCCGAACCGCATCGGCGTCCTCGCGCCGCGCGTTTTACGAGCTTGGCCGCGCCTACGCGGCCGGTCAGCAAATGCCCGCCGCCATCGCCGCCTTCCGCAAGGCGGCCGACAAGGGCAGCACATCGGCAATGGTCGAACTCGGCGTGTTGTATGCCGCCGGATCGGGCGTGCCGAAGGACGATGCCCAGGCGCGCAAATATTTCGAGCGCGCCGCCGCGGCCGGCAATCCACGCGGCGCCACCAATCTCATGACGCTGTCCGGCAGCGCCGCAAACGCGTCCGACCCTGCGGAAGCCAGAGCAATGCTGGCAAAAGCGGCCGATGCAAATTCAGCCGAGGCGCAGTTTCAGCTCGGCCTGATGATGGCGCAAGGCACCGGCGGGCCGCAGGACGATGTCGGCGCGCGGGCACTGTTTGAAAAAGCGGCCGCGCAAAATCATCCAGGCGCCCTGGAGTGGATGGGCTCATTTTCGGCCAATGGGCGCGGCGGCCCGAAGGATCAGGAGGCCGCCAAGGGATATTACGAAAGAGCCGCGGCGCTCGGCAATGAAGATGCCAAGGCTGCGCTTGAGCGTTTGAAATGTCCGATGGTTTTTACGACCAAAAAGGGCGACATTCTCAGTCACCTTTGCTTCTAGCGGCGCGGCGTTGTCGTGGACTCGCAAGTCCACCGAGATCGTTTGCATTCGGCGTGCATTCCGGAAGCGTCGTAAGCGACGATACGGTATTTTCAATCTGATCGTGCGGCCCTCGTTGCGTTTCCACGCGGCCGGCCGCTATTTCTCCTGTCGAATACTGCTCCGAACGTCTTATCCTTTGACGCCGTCATCGACTTCCGATCATAGTTGTCCGGTCGCGCGAGATTCTTCACATGCCGCAACGAAAATCGCTTGCCCGCCACGCCGCCGCGGCGAGAGAAAATGCCGGTGCGCTAACGAAGTTTCCGCCGATCAGCACCGAGCAGAGCCTCGGCTATCAGATCAGATATGCGTACCGGATCTTTGTGAAGGCATTGGCCGACGAGCTCGGTCCGCATCGGATAACCACGGGGCAGTGGTCGGCGCTGCGCGTGCTCTGGCAAGAGGAAGGCCTCAGCCAGGTCGAACTGGCGCAGCGCATGATGGTGGAGAAGGCGTCGCTCACGGCGGTGCTGAAAGCCATGGCGTTCGCGGGCCTGATTACGCGAATCCGCAATACCGACGATCGCCGTAAGGTCAACATTTATCTGACGGCCTCGGGACGGCGCTTGAAGAGCAAAATCCTGCCGCTCGTCGGCAAGATCAATAAGCGGGCAACGCTGCGGCTGTCATCAGCAGACGTGCATCAATTGCACGCGCTGCTGGCACGCGTCATGATCAACCTGCAAAGCTAGTCCGCCGCTGTCATGTCCATCGCTTACGAGAAGGCGATCAAGCAGGGCAATAAATCGATATCGCGCTATCCCATTAAGACAGACGAATTGCGCTTCCCCGACAGAATTTTTGGCACAAACGACTTTGCCGGCGGCGCTTCCGCCCCGACGGCCGCGTACCTAGATTAAAGTGGGTCCTCAGTTAAGTCCGTCCGGACAAGGAATTTCAGCATGTCGTCCTCCCGCCAGCTCCATCTCGGCGCCTTTATGCGCCCGGCCAGCATTCATACCGGCGCGTGGCGCTATCCCGGCGCGTGGCCCGACATGAATTTTAATTTCCCGCACTTGAAGCAGTCTATTCAGGCGCTGGAGCGGGCGAAGTTCGATGCCTTCTTCATGGCCGACCACATGGCCGTGCTCAACATGCCGATGGATGCGCTCAAGCGCAGCCACACCGCGACCTCGTTCGAACCGTTCACGCTGCTGTCGGCGCTGTCGCAAGTCACCGAGCGTATCGGCCTGGTCGCCACCGGCTCGACCACGTTCGATGCGCCGTATCACATCGCCCGGCGCTTCGCCTCGCTCGATCATTTGTCCGAAGGCCGCGCCGGCTGGAATATCGTCACCACGTCCAATCCGGACGCCGCGCTCAATTTTGGGCTCGACGAGCACATGGAACACGGCGAGCGCTACCACCGCGCGCGCGAATTCTACGATGTGGTGACCGGGCTTTGGGACAGTTGGGCGGATGACGCCTTCATCCGCGATGTCGAGAACGGCATTTTCTTCGATCCGGCGAAAATGCATGTGCTCGGTCACAAAGGTGAATTTCTCTCGGTGCGCGGCCCGCTCAATATCGCGCGGCCGGTGCAGGGCTGGCCGGTGATCGTGCAGGCCGGCGCTTCGGAATCCGGCCGCCGGCTTGCGGCGGAAACGGCCGAGGCGGTTTTCACCGCGCAAAGCGATATCGCCGCCGGCCGGCAGTTTTATGCCGACGTGAAGGGCCGCATGGAAAAGCTCGGTCGCGCGCGCGAGCACATGAAAATCTTGCCGGCGTGTTTTGTCGTTATCGGCGACACATTGGAGGAGGCGAAGGCGAAACGGCAAAAGCTCGACAGCCTTGTCAATTACGCCAATGCCATCGCCTCGCTCTCGATCGCGCTCGGCCATGACGCATCACAGTTCGATCCGGACCGGCCGCTGCCCGACATTCCGGAAAGCAATGCCTCAAAGAGCGGACGCGAGCGCGCCATCGCGCTTGCCAAGCGCGACAACCTTACCGTGCGCCAGCTCGCACAAAGGCTCGGCGGCTATTCCGGCCTCGCCATGGTCGGCACGCCGAAAACGATCGCCGACGAAATGCAGGAATGGCTCGAAAGCGAAGCTTCCGACGGTTTTACCGTCATGTTCCCCTATTTGCCCGGCGGACTCGATGACTTCGTGACGCGTGTCGTTCCCGAATTGCAGGGGCGCGGCCTGTTCCGACGCGACTACGAAGGCACGACGCTGCGCGAGCATCTCGGCTTGCCGCGGCCCAAGAACCGTTTTTTCGAGAATTGAGCTGACGCCCGGCCGAATTGCAGCCGATTCCGACACGCCATAGACTGTGGCGAACAGCCGGCCACACGACTGGGAGGAATCGCCATGAGCGGACAGGGCATTGGCGAACAGGGCCTGGGCGAACAGAGCATGAGCGAACAGGACCTGGGCGAACAGAGCATGAGCGAACAGGACCTGGGCGCGCGGGCGCCCGACCGGCCGGACCCGATTGAAAATGCCGGCCTTGACGAGCTGCGAGTACTGCAGCTCGCGCGGTTCAAGCAATCGCTGTCGCGCGCCGCGCAAGTGCCGCATTATCAGAAGAAATTCGCGGCGGCGGGAATCCGGCCGGGCGACGTGAAAAGCCTGGACGATCTCGCCAAATTTCCTTTCACCACCAAGGAAGATCTGCGCCAAAACTATCCGTTCGGCATGTTCGCGGTGCCGATGAACGAAGTTCTACGCGTGCACGCATCGAGCGGCACCACCGGCAAGCCGACGGTGGTCGGCTATACGCGCGGCGACATCGAGATGTGGTCGATGCTGATGGCGCGCTCGATGCGCGCCGCCGGCGGCAAGCCCGGCGACAAGATGCACATCGCTTACGGTTATGGCCTTTTCACCGGCGGGCTCGGCTTTCATTATGGCGCCGAATATCTTGGCTGCACGGTTATTCCGGTGAGCGGCGGATTCACTGAGCGTCAGGTGCAGCTCATCTGCGATTTCGAGCCGGACATCATTGCGGTGACGCCGTCCTATCTGCTCGCCATTGCCGACGAATTCGATCGTCAGGGCATCGATGCGCGCAAATCGTCACTGCGCATCGCGCTGTTGGGCGCGGAGCCATGGACCGAGACGATGCGCGCCGAGATCGAGCGCCGCATGGGCCTCGATGCGGTCAATTCCTATGGCCTGTCGGAAGTGATCGGCCCCGGCGTCGGCCAGGAATATGTCGCGACCAAGAATGGGCTGACGATCTGGGAGGATCATTTCTATCCCGAGATTATCGATCCGGAGACCGGCAAAGTGCTGCCCGATGGCGAGGAGGGCGAGCTCGTTTTCACTTCACTGACGAAGCAGGCGATGCCGGTGATCCGCTATCGCACGCGCGATCTCACGCGGCTTCTGCCCGGCGACGGACGGGCCATGCGCCGGATCGAGCGCATCAAGGGCCGCAGCGACGACATGCTGATCATTCGCGGCGTGAACGTCTTCCCGACCCAGATCGAGGCGGCGCTCGCCGGCGAGCAATTATTCGCGCCGCATTATCTGCTCGAAGTGACGCGGCCCGACAGGCTTGATGAACTCGAAGTGATCGTCGAAACGCGCGAGCAGCTGCAGCCGGATGCCGCGATGGTGCTGGCCGATCGCGGTGCGCATATGATCAAGGCGCAGGTCGGCGTGACCGTGACCGTGCGCGCGGTGGCGCCAGGGGCAATCGAGCGTTCGCAAGGCAAGGCCAAGCGCGTCATCGATAGGCGGCCAAGGAATTAGCAAGGGATTAGCAAGGAATTCGCTCGGAGAATTCACTATGGCAGTCGTGGAAGATACGTCTGGTGTGGATGTTCTCGGGCGCGCCGGCTTGCCGCGCGAGGACGTCGCGGCATGGCTCAATAGCGACGACGCAGTCACGGGCGATTTTCGGCGCGATGTTGAAAATCTTTCGCGGCGATGGCGGATCGGCGCCGAACTGCTTGTGCGCCTGCCGCGAAAGCCCGCGCGTTCACAGGCGGAAACAGTTGCCGCCGTGGCAATCTTGGAGCGCGACCGAGCGGCCCGCGAAAAATTTCTCGCCGTCCATGTTGAAACGGTCTATCGCCGCCTGACCGATGACTTCACGAAATTCAAGCGCGTCGAGCATCTCGTCCGCGATGCCGTAACCGTGGTGCCGGGCCTTGTTCCGAGCGATGCGCAACTTGCGCACGAGAACACCCTGCAGCAGCACAAGGACGGTTTCGAGATCGATCAAGGGCTATTTCTGTCACGTGTCCTCGGGCACACGGCCTGCGGCATGCATCTCTGCAAGGCCATGCTGTTGCCGCGGCCGGAAGCATTCGAGCAAGCTCGCCGTTTTGCCGAGCGCGGCAAGCTCGAGTTCGAGGGTGCGACGCTTGAACGCCGCGGCAAGGCCGCCTTCGTCACCATGCGCCATCCGCGCTTTCTCAATTCGGAGGACGAGAGCACGGTCGACGGTCTCGAAACCGCGATCGATGTCGCGACCCTCGATCCCGCAACCGATATCGCGGTGCTGCGCGGCGATACGGTCGAACACACAAAATATCGCGGCCGCCGGCTGTTCTCGGCGGGCATCAATCTGACGCACCTCTATCACGGCAAGATTTCCTACGTCTGGTACATCAAGCGCGACATGGGGCTCGTCAATAAGCTGTTCCGCGGCGTGGCGCGCGCTGACTCAAGCCCCGATGAACTCATCGGCGGGTCGGTCGAGAAGCCGTGGATCGGCGTGGTCGACGGCTTCGCCATCGGCGGCGGCTGTCAGCTTCTGCTCGTGCTCGATTATGTGCTGGCGGCGAGTGACGCTTACTTGACGCTGCCGGCGCGCAAGGAAGGCATCATTCCCGGCGCCGCCAATCTGCGCTTGTGGCGCTTCACCGGCGACCGCATCGCGCGGCAGGCGATCCTCTATGGACGCCGGCTCGACTGCGACACGCCGGAGGGGCGGCTCATCTGCGACGAGATCGCGCCGACTGAATCGATCGATGCCGCGCTCGACACGGTGATTGACGGCTTCACGAGTTCTGGCGTGGTCAGCGCCGCCGGCAATCGGCGCGCGATCCGCGTCAGCCAGGAGCCGCTCGATACGTTTCGCCGCTACATGGCGGTCTATGCGCGGGAGCAGGCCTATTGCCATTTCAGCCCGGCGCTGATCGCCAATCTGGAGCGGAACTGGAACGCGCAAAACCGCGCGCCTTAAAGGTCGGCGTTCCTAGCGCGACGCGAAATTCATCGCGTCGAAGCGGTTTTTTTGCCGGTCGCTCAATTTGGTCTCGAAATTGGCGAGCGCGACCTGCATCGAGAGCACCGCACGCCAAGCTGCGTCGAGACGAGCTTCTATGGTTTCCAGGCGTCCGAGCGCGCTCGCCGGCGCCGAAGCCGGGCAATGCGCGTCGAGATCGCTTGCTGCTTCATTGAAGGATTGTTTGACGCTCGCCAGGTCGCCGCGCTGCGCGTCGGTCGGCTGAACGGATCGGCTGATTTGCTCGATCGACCAGTCGATCGCGGTCGGCGAGCCGCCGCAGGGCCGCGCGATATTGACTGCCTGAATCTGATCTTTGGTCGTCGGCTGATCCGGCGGGGCTCCGTCAAAGCGCGATTGCTGGTCCGGTGTCAGAGATTGCTCGAAATCCTCCAGCGGCTGGCGAATGATGTCGATCGCCATCGCCAGGGCCTGGATCTGCGATTGCATCATTTGCAGCCGCGCCACCGGTTGCGCGGGAATTCCCGTTGGGCAAGCCTTGGCGAGATAGCCGGACGCCATGCCAAGCGCGCCGCCAAGCTTTTGCAAGAGTGGCATTTGATCCGCGGTCGGCGACACTTCACCGCCGATGCGTCCGACCATGGCGTTGGCGTCGAGCGGCTGCTGGCACAGGCGCTGGTCCTGGTTCATGGGTATTCGGGCAAAAGCCGTCGTGAAAATATTCCGGTAGCCGAAAGGCCACGGCGACGAACTCGGCCAGAAGACATTCTGGAAGATCACCGGCAGCGCGAGGCTTGGATAAACGAGCGCGGGCGATACGACACCTTGCGGCACGGTTTCCGGCGCCTCGGAGCGCGCCATGTCGCTCGGATTGGCGCGCATGTACAGCGGATGGTGCCGGTGATGCCAGCCGAACGGCAAGCCGATATGGAACGGCCCTAAGCGCAAACCAAAAGCCGCGGCCGGCGGCGGGGATAACAAAGCGGCCGCTAGTCCGCCGATTGCAATAATCGCGCCGATCTTTCGCATGATCGAGCACCAATATCTGTTAAAGTCCCGAACGAGCCCTCGGGACAAGATTTTAGGGCGATTCGGTTTCGGAGAGACACTTTACCTAAACACTCTCTTCAACGCTCGGCTGGCCTGCCGGTTCCATTGAGCCCTTCGCGCCGACGGGCTCGCCTTGGCGCTTGTCGCCGAGACGCAGCAACGGCACGAGAACGAAGGCAAATGCCGTGCATGCCGCCGAAATGAGAATAAGCGGCGGCAGGGTTCTTTGAAAGGCGTTCGTATAAAGATACGAGCCGACATTATCGCCGACCGTGTTGGCGAGATTGATGATGGACATCAGCACGGCGAATGAAAACCCCTCCGCGCGCGGCGGGCAATAGTCGGCCGCCAGCGTCACCGTCGCCACAGTCGCGAGCATGGCCGAGAAGCCGGCGCAGAAATTGATGACCGCCGCGGACGCTTCGCTCGAGAGCAGCAAGTAAGACAGCGTCGTCACCGTGCCGAGCGCGATACTGAGGTTGAGGAGCTTCCGTAAATTCAAATTCTCAAAGAGGCGCCGGTAGAGGAGGGCGCCGACGACCCAGCCGCCGGCGGCGATCGACGACAGAATGCCGATATAGGCTTGTGAGAATTTCAGCTCGTCGGTCATGTGATAATAGAGCGGCGTGCTCAGGCCGGGGCTGAAATAGTAGAGAAAGATGAAGGCGGCGACGATCAGGAGCTCGCGCCGTTTGAAGGCTGCGACCAGGCCGTTGAGCGTCGCCTTCATGCCCTGCACGTTGACCGGCGTCTTTTTCTCCTGGATCAGAAACAGCGTGCCGAAGATGACCAAGAATGGCGCCACGGCGACGATGCCGGCGGCCGCATGCAGTGCCGAAGCCGGCGCAAGATGTTGCACAAGCTCACCGCCGAGAACGGCGGCGGCCATGGCGGCGATGTTGAACCACAGCCATTGCTGATTGACGAACTTGCCGCTCTCGTGCAGCCGCTGGCCGTTTTCCACAAGCACGGCGCCGCACAGCGTACTCGATATCGCCATGGCGTAGGCCGTGAGCATCAGCGCGATGAGAAGATCGTTCGGTGCGATCAATCTCGTGACCCAAAAATAGCCGCCGATCGCGACGATATTGGCGATGATCAGATAGCTTTTGCGCCGGTAGCCGAACAAGGGCACGAAGTCGGAAATCAAACCGTAGAGCGGCTTGATGACCCAGGGCAGATTGAAAATGGTGATGAAGGCGGTGACCTGGACCGGCGTCCAGCCTTGTGCCTCCTTCAGATAATAATTGAGCGGCTGCGAGATCAGGCCGACGATCTGCCCCATGCCCTCGACGACATAGACCAGCGCGAAAAACACCAAGAGGCGGTCGATTGTTCGCTTCTCATCGGATGTCGCACTGGTTTGCGACGAGAGCGATTGCTCGTTCATCGGATCGATGGGTCTCGCTGCCTAGTGTTCCGTTGCTGACAGACGATTCACAAATTGGCGCGACCGTGCGAGTCTGCGCCGATGAGGAAAATCGAGCAGATTTCGATCAGCGCGGCTGATC
>Ga0207416_1002289_pt1 | contig 21475 bp, 21 predicted proteins | sample PaiPotPPM11metaG_FD_184107 | JGI IMG/M metagenome (GOLD analysis project Ga0207416, IMG submission 184107) | Iron sulfur acid spring bacterial and archeal communities from Banff, Canada, to study Microbial Dark Matter (Phase II) - Paint Pots PPM... ...
ACAAAAAACATCCGCAGCAAACTCACGCTGCGTCCCCAATAGTCTCGCCCGTGATCGCGATGAAGGCGTCTTCGAGTTCGGGGCGGTGCAGATCCAATGAAGAGATTTTCGCACCGAGTGCATTCGCCCGGGTGACGACGCTTGCAAGTGCGAGCCCAGGCTCCCCGCGAGTCACGAGCTGCCACTCTCCGTTCGTGTTGACCCACGTGCCGAGCCGCTGCAGCTCTTCGTCCGGTGAGAATCCTTCGGCCGTAATACAGACGCGAGCCTCGCCGCCGTAACGAGCGACGAGATTGGGCGGCGTATCTTGCGCCACGATCTTTCCACGTTGTATGACGCAGATACAGTCGCACAAACGCGCCGCCTCTTCGATGTAGTGCGTCGTCAGCACGACCGTCTTGCCCGCGTCGCGAAAGTGTTGGATCTCGGACCATAAGATGCGCCGGCCGAACGCATCCATGCCCGCAGACGGCTCATCCAAAAACAGCACATCGGGATCGGGCTGCAGGGCGAGCGCGAGCGCTAAGCGTTGCTGCTCGCCGCCGGACATTTGCGCCACCTGTCGGTCGAGTTTGCCCTCCAACCCCACGCGATTGACCATCTCTGGTACGCGCGCGGGAATCGAATAGTACGCCGCGTTGAGCTCGAGCATCTCACTGATGCTCGCCTTCTCAGGCAGCGAGACCGTTTGCAGCTGGACGCCCACGAGGCGCCGCAGTCGTGCGAGCTCACTTCTGCGCGAGGGGTCGAGTCCGAGCACGCGTACCGAACCAGACGTCGGTTCTTTGAGGCCGATACAACACTCAAGAGTCGTCGTCTTGCCCGCGCCATTTCGCCCGAGCAGACCGAATATAGAACCCTTTGGTACCGAAAAGCTAATGCCGGCGACGGCCTCGAGATTGCCGTAGCGCTTGATGAGGTTGTCGACGACAATTGCTGCGGTCATTTCTGAGTGCAGAGACGAATGATCACTTCCTCGAGTGCCTGATCGGGCACTCGCTTACCGGTAAGCGAGTCTTCCAGCGCCTTCATCGTCAGCCGCACGTTGTCGCGTGCGAGCTTGGGCGTGCGCTTGCGCGCGAAGTCCCACAGCTTCATTGCTCGAAATGGCGATTGTCCGGTTGCTGCGGCCCAGCTTTGCGGATTTGCGCCGCTTACAAGTTCCCACGCTATCTGAGCGTCCCCGGCCAGCCAGATGAGTGGGCCCGTTGCATCCTCGGGCCGCGTCACCATCTCGTGCAGCAAAACGAGCGCTGCGTCGAGATCGCCGCGACTCACGACGTTGCCGAGATCCCACAGCTTCGGGTCACCCGGCGGCTTCACATATTCCTCCGCGGCCGCTCTGCTAATCTTTTTTCCCATGAGCGCGAGGCGATCGAGTGCGTTGCGAATCTCGTACACGCTTTCGAACGCTGCAAGATAACGGCGCGCACCGGGATCTACGGCAAGGTCTAGGGATTTCGCGTAGTCGTCGATGTAGCGCTCTCGGTCCGACTCATCAAGCGTGCAGTTGACAAGCAGCGCACCCGGGTTATCTGCCGCAAAGTCCGCGGAATTGACTTTGTCTTTGGGGGCTTTGCCACGCTGCGGCTTAGGCTCACCAGAATCATCGATGACGAGCAGCGCATGTTCGCCAAGCGGAGGGATAGCGTCGCGTAGCTCGATGCGATCGTCGTTGCGAAGCTCGAGAACGTTTCGCACGGTTATGATGCGCCGCTGTGCTAAAAATGGCAAAGCGTCAAGCTTCTCCGCAAGGACTGAGAAATCAGTCGTCTCAAGCGCATCGACGGTGTCTACGTTGAGAGGGCGCAGCGACTCGTCCGGCATTGCACTCTCGACGATACGCTTGAGCACCTCATCGGCGAGCATATGTTCCCTGCCGCTAATGATCGCTAAAGTGGGAAGGTCCGCGTCACGCGCCGCCATGAACTGGCGATAACCGACACGGCTGAGTGCAGCCTGAGCGCTCACAGCGTCACTTGAGCGAACGTGCCCGCGCTCAACATTTTTGCAATGGAACTTTCAAAGGGCGGGTGGATTGCACCGCGCTCGGTCACAAACGCGGACACGTACTCCGCTGGGGTCACGTCAAAAGCTGGGTTAGCAACGGTTGCATCGGCCGGCGCACTGCGCGCTCCCGCGAAGGTCGTCATCTCGTCCGGGTTACGCTCTTCGATAACAATGCCCGCGCCGTTTTCAAGTGCGGGATCAAACGTTGACAGAGGGGCGGCCACAAGGAACGGCAGGCCGTGCGCTTTTGCAAGGACTGCGAGTCCGTACGTACCTATCTTATTCGCGGTGTCGCCGTTGCGCGCGATTCGGTCGGCGCCGACAATAATGGCATCAATCATTTTGCGCTGCATGAAATGCGCGGCCATGTTGTCGGCGATCAGCGTGTAAGGAATTCCGTCTTGGCGCAGTTCCCAGGCAGTCAAACGCGCGCCTTGGAGCACCGGTCGTGTTTCGTCGACATAGACATGCTCGAGCTTCTTAGACTTCCAGAGCGACCGAATCACTCCGAGCGCAGTACCGTAACCCCCGGTAGCAAGATCACCCGTGTTGCAGTGTGTCAACATTCGCACGCGCCCTGTAAAGAGCGTCGCGCCTTCGTCGCCGATGCGGTGGCAGGCCACAACGTCGTCGTCGTGGATCGCGCGGGCCAGCCTATCTAATGAAGCAATGATGGTTGGAGCCGGCGCTCCTGCGTTTACCTGCGACGCAGCCACGCCGAGCATTCGCTGAACTGACCAGGCAAGGTTGACGGCAGTTGGCCGCGACGCTATCAGCGTAGCAGCAGCTGCGTTCAGGTTCTCTAGAAATTGTGGGCCGCTCATACCAGCTGCAATGAGATTGCGGGCCTCAATGGCCATCCCATAGGCGGCGGTGATGCCAATCGCGGGCGCACCGCGCACGCGAAGCTGCGCGATCGCCTGTGCAACTTCCGGCGACGTGTTAAGGGTTACAAAAACAACGCGTTGGGGCAGTTTCGTCTGATCGAGCAGTCGCAACGTGCCGGCGTCGTAGCTAATATGCGATTGGGTCAAAGATGAACAAACTCCAAAGACCGCCTGTTCGAGAATTGGTTGGATTTGCCCCCCATAAGACATTATGACCTGTAACTCGAATTATACCGAGTGAACAACCGCCAGAACGATCCACTCGCGGAGATTGCTCATCTCCTGCCACCGGAGATGCAGCAGCAGCGGCGGCTTGCACGGCAGGCAGCTCGCAAGCAAACTGCGGAGCGCTCAGCATATGTCGGTGCCGGCGCGGTCCTCCTAGCGCTCTTTTTGAAATTCAAAACTGCGCTGCTCTTCTTGCTCGGTTTCAAATGGATTGCGCTGGGCGCGAAGCTGTTGTTGTCGTTTGGAACGCTCGTGGTCAGCATTTTTGCCTGGGCGCAGATGTTTGGTCTCTGGTTCGCCACCGGATTCGTATTGTTGATCTTGGTGCACGAGATGGGGCACGTCATTGCGATCCGCGCCTATGGGCTCAAAGCCAGCGTGCCTATCTTTGTGCCGTTTTTCGGCGCGTTCGTCGCACTCAAGGAAATGCCCCCAAACTCAAAGGCCGCGGCAGTTATCGCGCTCGCCGGCCCGGCGCTCGGTACCGTCGGTGCGATGGCCTGTTACGCAATCGGCGTATATACGCGCGCTCCGATTTGGTACGCGCTCGCTTCGACCGCGTTCTTTATCAATCTCTTCAATCTGATTCCGATCTATCCACTCGACGGCGGTCGCGTCGCAGCGGCGCTCTTCTCGCGGACTGCGCCCATTGCGCGCGGTGACAAGGCGTTGCTCGGCATGCAGGCAGTGAGTCTGGCGCTGCTGCTTTTCGTCATGTGGCGCGTCGCCGGTGTAGCCGCACACGCGACCTAACGCACTCGAGATTCATTTTTTGCGGATCTTGCGAGCGAGCGCGGCCATCTGAAGGGCGCTGTGTGCGGCTTCATACCCTTTATTGCTGCGCGCCTGCGAGCCGGTGTGGTGCGCTTGACCGCGACCGACACGGGCAGCCCGTGCGCGCGCTTGCGCTACGTTTTCCGTTGTGAGCACTCCGAAGATTATTGGAACCTTCGTTTTCAGCGCGACGTCGGCGATGCCGCGCGCAGCCTCGCCGGCCACGTATTCGAAGTGCGCGGTCTCTCCGCGGATGACACAGCCAAGGCAGATTACCGCAGCATAGCGGCCCGACTCGGCGAGCCATAGCGCCGTGAGAGGCAGTTCAAATGCACCGGGCACTTCATAGACGTCGAGGTTGCGTTTGGAGACGCGCGCATCATCAAATCCTTGAAGCGCACCCTCGAGCAGCCCAGCGGTGATTTCATCGTTGAAGAGCGCACGCACGATCGCGAAGCGCACGCCTAAGAGCCTTTGCGCGTCTGGCTTCCAGCCTTGATGCCGTCCGTCGTCTCGAGGATGTGTCCGAGTTTATCGCGCTTGGCGTCGAGGTAGCGTGTATTGTGCTCGTCGCGCGGCGCAATGAGCGGCACGCGTCCCACCATCTTGAGACCGTAGCCTTCGAGGCCCACGATCTTGCGCGGATTGTTGGTGATGATCTTCATCTCGCGTACGCCCAGGTCGTAGAGGATCTGCGAGCCGATGCCGTAGTCGCGTTTGTCCACCGGTAGCCCCAGTTTCTCGTTCGCCTCCGCGGTGTCGGCGCCCTGATCTTGCAACTCATACGCGCGCAACTTGTTGGCAAGGCCGATACCGCGACCTTCTTGGTGTAAGTAGAGGAAGACGCCGCGCCCCGTTTTGGAGATGATGTCCAGAGCGGCATCGCGCTGCGCGGCGCAATCGCAGCGCCGTGAGCCAAGTGCGTCGCCGGTCAAACACTCGGAATGGACCCGGATAAGGATATCTCTGCCGTCGCCGATCTCGCCCATAACAAGCGCGACGTGGCATGCACCGTCAACGTCGGACTCATAGCCATATCCTTTGAATGTGCCGAAGCGCGTCGGCATGTCGAATGATGCGATGCGCCGCACAAGCTTTTCGTGACGCATCCGATAGGCGATGAGATCCTTGACCGTAATGAGCATAAGGTGGTGTTCGGCGCCGAAGATTTCTAATTGCGCGCGGCGCATCATCGCACCATCGTCCGCGAGTATCTCGCAGATGACGCCGGCAGGATAGAGACCGGCAAGCCGCGCAAGATCGACTGCTGCTTCCGTTTGGCCGGCTCGCACGAGCACGCCGCCATCGCGCGCGCGCAGCGGGAAGGTGTGCCCGGGACTGACAAAATCACCCGGCCGCGCACTGGGGTCGAGCAGGGTTTGAATCGTTGCGCTCCGGTCTTGCGCCGAAATGCCGGTCGTCGTGCGGCGTTTTGCTTCGACCGAGACGGCGAACGCAGTCTCAAAGCGCGAGGTATTGTCGACGACCATCATCGGAATGTGCAGTTCGTCAAGGCGTCGTCCGATAACCGGTACGCAAATGAGCCCGCGTCCATACTTCGTCATGAAGTTGATGGCCTCGGGCGTGACCATCTGCGCGGCCATGGTGAGGTCGCCTTCGTTCTCGCGGTCCTCGTCATCCAGGACGATGACCATTTTTCCGGCGCGGATATCCGCGATGGCTTCTTCGATTGTGGCGAGCGGCATCTATCGACCTCGGGTTGTTTTTCGTTGCCTCGGCGCGCGATCGCGCATGCGAGCGGCGATGTAGCGGGCAACGGGATCCACTTCTATATTTAAGGAATCGCCTACAGCTTTCCGCCCCAAAGTTGTGCGTTTTAACGTCTCCGGGATGAGGGCGACGGCAAATTTGTCCCCTTTGACCTGGGCGACGGTGAGGCTGGTCCCGTCCAGACTGACGTACCCTTTCTCGACAATGAGAGTGCGCAGCGCGCGGGGCGTGGTGCACCACAGGCGGAAACCCTGACCTTCTGGATCCTTACGCACAATTGCACACGTTGCGTCGACGTGACCGTACACCATGTGACCGCCGACAAAGTCGCCCACGCGCAAGCTTGGCTCCACGTTCACCAGCTCGCCTTTTTTGAGCTGCCCTAAATTGCTACGCTTCAGCGTCTCTGGAATGACGTCAAAGACGAGAGATCCGTTGTTCGTCTTGACGGTCAGACACACTCCATTGACTGCAACGCTGTCACCCTCTTGCGCGCCGACGAAGCCTTTTGGCTTGTCGATGGCAATTTCAAGACCACCATCCTGAAGTTTAACGCGAACGACGTTCGCCATCGCGGTGATGATGCCGGTGAACATGTCAGTGCACGATCTCAGCTGCGACGAGCACGTCGTCGCCGAGACGCCGCACGGTTTGCAAGCGCAACGGCAGCTCGCGACTCATGTTGCCGATGACTGCTACGGCGTCAGGTCCGCCAAGAAGCACAGGCGCGATGAGCCAGTCAACTTCGTTGACATGACTGCCGCTAAGGAGGGATGCCCCAAGCGTCGGGCCACCCTCGCACAGGACAGAAATGATATCGGCGTTCGCGAGCTTGGCGAGCAAGTCGTTAATATCGACACGATCGTCGTGCGAGCGCGCGCATTCAAAAATGGTGACGCCACGCTTTTCGAGCGCTTCGCGCGTGACGGCGGGCATGAGGTCGGTTGTCGCGAGTATCGTTCGCGCGCGCGCCTGGTCTTTCGTGACTTTAGCCTTTAGTGGAATGCGTCCGCGTGCATCGACGACGACGCGCCTGTAAGGAACTGCTCGCGGTTTGTTCGGGCGTACGGTGAGGAGCGGATCATCGACGATCACCGTCCCAACGCCAACCATAACCGCATCGTGCTCGTACCGCAACATGCGGGTGTAGCGCTCAACTGGCTTTCCGGTGAGCTGTCGTCGTTCGCCTGAGCGTGACGCGACGGCGCCGTCAAGACTTTGCGCCATCTTCAGCGTTACAAATGGACGCCCGGTCGTGCGATGGTGCACGTACATGCGATTCATCCGCGCGGCCTGCTCGCCGAGGGGTCCTATTTCAACATTGATGTTATGAGAGCGCAATTTTGCGAAGCCTGCACCGCGAACCCGCATGTCTGGATCTTCCATGGCGCTCACGACGCGGCTAATGCCCGCTGCGACGATGGCATCGGCGCACGGTGGCGTGCGACCGTGATGCGAGCATGGCTCCAGGGTCACATACAATGTAGCCGCGCGCGCCTTCTCGCCGGCCTCGCGTAACGCGATGACTTCCGCGTGCTCCGCACGCGCCTTTTCGTAAGCACCTCGCCCCACGATTTCACCGTCGCGATCGACGACGAGAGCGCCCACCATGGGGTTGGGACTCGTCTGACCGACATGTGCTTGCGCAAGCTTGAGCGCCAGCTTCATGTACTGTTCGTCGTTCATCGTTGCCGCATCTTAACTGTGTGCCGACGCTCTCCTTTGCGGACTTGACTCTATAGGCGCACGTCGTGAAGTCTGTTCATGCTCTCGGTTGCAGTCGCGCGCTGCCGATCCGTCTTCGACATTGTCATTCCGGTTCGCTGCGCGTTGTGCGGCTGCCATGGCGCGCACGTGTGTCATGAGTGCTGCAAGCGTTTGAGGTCGTCGCAGCTCTTATCCCGCAGCGCTCATAGCGGCACCCCAGAGCTCGTCGCTCTGGGTGCATATACTGGATCGCTGCGCGCTGCCGTGCTTGCGTTGAAGTTCCGTCACCGCCGAGCCGCTGCATTTTGTTTGGGCGCAATTCTCGGAAGCAAGCTGCAACATCCGATTGATGCAATTGTGCCTGTGCCGCTTCACCAAGACCGACTGCTATCACGCGGATTTAACCAGGCCGAAATAATCGCTCAAGGAATTACGTCGACATTTGGTGCGTCGATGTATCGTGCTGCATTGGTGCGCACGCGCGCGACGATCGCTCAGAGCTCGCTCGCGCTGCGGGAGCGGGGCCAAAACGTCGATGGCGCATTTGCATTAGGTTCGGAGGGCCCATTATTGCGAAATCTTCGTATAATGATCGTCGACGACGTGGTGACGACGGGCGCAACGGCCGCCGCCTGCGCAGCGGTCCTGACGGGAGGCAAGGTAACATCCGTTGTAGCCGCACTGGCAGTCCGATTATAGGTCACCTACTGCGCGCCGATCCGCGCTCCTTTGCCAAATTCTCCACCTCTAATGAGGGAACCCGGCTCGACAACGACGCCATCGCCAAGCACTGCGTCTTCAACGCGCGCGCCGGAACTGACGCGCACTCCACGCCAAAGGATTGACGAAACAATCTGAGCGCCATCTTCCACCATGCTTCCTGCGCCTATGGAAGACGGGCTCTCGATTCGAGCTTTCGGTGAGACCTGTGCGTCGAAGCCAATAAGCACACCGTTAACGATTCTTGCTCCTCGCGGCGGTGATAGCTTAACGTTGCCAAGCAAAGCTTCACGGTGCACCCGGCGGTATTCACTCGGGGTCCCGATGTCGCACCAGTATGCTTGCTGGCGCACTCCGTAGAACGCACCCCCACTAGTTAGCATTTCAGGAAACACTTGCTTGCCAAAATCGTAAAACGTCTTTTCTGGGATGCGTTGCAGCAACCCCGGTTCGAAGATATAAACGCCAGTATTGGCAAGGTTGCTCCGCTCGGTTCCCTTGGGAGGTTTTTCCTGAAACTCCACGATGCGGCCGCTTGCGTCAACGATCACGGCGCCATATTGCGAGACATCGGGAACCTCTGCCAGAACGATCGTCGCTTCCGCTTTTCGCTCGCGGTGAAACGCGAGTGCTGCTGCGAGGTTGATGTCGGTTACATCGTCACAACCGATGACGACAAAGGTCTCGCTAAAGCGATCTGCGACTTGTCGTACGGCGCCAGCACTTCCCATGAGCTTGGGTTCGTGCAGGTAGTCAACGTGCAGGCCCCATTTCGAACCGTCACCCACATAATCGCGTACCGCCTCCGGAAAATAGTGCACGTTGATGACGAGGTCGTCCACGCCATATCGCTTGAGGTACTCAATAACATGACTTACCACGGGCTCGTCGAGCACCGGCACAAGTGGTTTTGGAAGGTCGAGCGTAAGAGGATACAGCCGAGTGGAAAGGCCCCCGGCTAGGATCATGCCCTTCATTAACGGTGAGATTCCATGAACGGACCTAAAGGTCCGTTGCTACATTCCACCCAGGCGCTCGCGTAATGCCTGACCGGTGATGAGAAATGCAAACTGGGGCAGTGCGAGCTGACGGCGCAGACGCTGCGGTTCCTTCACCAAGCGGTAGAGCCACTCAAGTCCAAGTTTGCGCATGACGGCCGGCGCGCGTCGCAGCCTGCCCGAAATCACATCCAGCGATCCGCCGATCCCAATGCACACGACTGGGCCCAGCTCCGTCGCGTGCGCTCGAACCCACAATTCCTGTTTGGGAAATCCGAGCGCGACGAATACGAGTTGCGCACCGGATGCGGTGATATGCTCGACAACGCTGGCGTCGTTCACTTCAGAGAAATAGCCGTCGTGCGTGCCGGCTATCTTAAGGCCAGGGTGGCGTTGCACGAGCGCGTCGGCGGCTTGATGTGCAACGCCCTCGGCGCCGCCAAGCAAGAAAACCGGAGTGCCATTGCGGGCACAAGCAGCGCAGATATTTTCAACCAGCTCGATGCCCGCGACGCGTTCGCACACAGGCTGGCCGAGCAAGCGGGCGGCGATCACCACACCGACCGTATCAGGCACGACGAGGTCGGCAGCGTTGACAGCGTCGCGATAGTCAGCGTCGCATCGCGCCAGCATGGCCATTTCACTGCCAAAGGTCACAACCTGTGCGAAGCGGTGCTCAGCGAGCAGCTGCGCGATTCGCTTCTGGGCCTCTTCCATGCTCACCGGATCGACGCGCGACCCGAGGATCTGAAGCGGTCGATAAGGCTCCATGCAGCGCGTTGATCAGCGGGCGGAGACGGCGGTGCTCGCCGGCAGCCACAGACGAATTGCGATCTGCAGAGCGCGTTCTTGCTCCGCGGTAAGCGCGACGAGCGGCAGCCTGCATTCGCCCACAGAAAATCCCAGCGCACCCATGGCAGCTTTTACCGGAATCGGAGACGTGACTGCAAACAATGCGCGGAACAAGGGCATGAGCGAGTGGTGAACCGCAGTGGCACCATCCGCGTCGCCTGCGCCAAAGGCCTTGAACATCGCCGCAAGCTCTAGGCCCGCGACATGGCTTGCCACGCTGACGACTCCACAGCCGCCGACCACCGCGTGAGGCAGCGCTAAGGGATCATCACCGCTGTAGCAGTCAAAATTCTTGGGTGCGCGCGCGGCGATCTCCGCGAGTTGGCTCACGTCTCCGCTTGACTCTTTGACTGCAAGGATTTTCGGATGATCGGCAAGGGTGACGATCGTGTCGGGTAAGATGTTGACGCTTGTTCGACCGGGGATGTTGTAAATCATGACCGGCAGATCGGTTGCGTCCGCGAAACTCGTGAAGTGGCGAATGAGACCCGCTTGCGGCGGCTTGTTGTAATACGGCCCGACTGCCATGAGCGCATGCACGCCACACTCTGCGGCCTGTTTGGCAAACTCAATCGATCGACGGGTATCGTTGCCCCCGGCGTTGGCGATAATCGGCGCGCGTGAACCGATGGCTTTGACAACGGTCCGAAAGAGTTCGAGTTTCTCTGCGTCATCGAGTGTCGGTCCTTCACCCGTCGTGCCGGCGATGACCAGACCCGTGCTACCGTGTTCGATAAGCCACGTTGCCAGACGCGCGGCCTCGCCATAGTTGACGGCGCCGTCGTCACGCATCGGCGTGATCATCGCGGTAACCACAGGGCCAAATCGTCCGGATCTCATTGACGCCTCCCAAGGTTGAAGTGCTCGTGCAGAGCGTTTTCCGCCGCAGCGGCCTGTGCTCCGGGCACGAGCAGCGAAATCGTTATATTTGAGTCGGTGCTGTGAATAATCGGCACTCCCGCCGCGCTCAGCGCTCGCACGCAGCGATACATGACGCCGGGCGTACCCCGCATGCCAGCGCCCACGACCGAAATTTTTGCGCAGGTTCGGCGCGTCCTGATAGCGACCGGCAAGGGTTCGAGCCCCTTTTGTGCGCGCTCTGACTCGCCGTCGCGCACGATGAAGAACAGTCCGGCGGAATTGACGTTGACGCAGTCGATGCTGATGGAGGCATCGGCGAGCGTGCGAAACGCCTCCTGTTCCCAGCCGCCGGGCAGCACGGCCGCATCTGGAACGAGATGCATGAAGGTGTAACCAAGTGACGTGGCAACGCCTGTTACCGGCTCGGCCGGTTCGCGAGGCTGCTGGTTGCCGACATAGGTTCCCTCGCCTGTTCGTAGATTGCGCACGGTGTACGGAAGCTGCGAGACGCGGGCGAAATCGGCGGCCTTGTCGTACATTACGGTCGCCCCGTGTTCGGAAAGCTCCGTCACTTCTTCATACGTCAGATCGGAGATCGTCCGTGCTCCTGCCACGCGTTTCGGGTCCGCGGTCATCACGCCGTCGACGTCCGTGTAGATTTCAAGCGAGGCATCCCCAAGCGCGTTAGCCAGCGCCACGGCAGTGAGGTCGCTGCCACCGCGCCCCAGCGTCGTGATTGCGTTATCTTCCGCCACTCCTTGGAAGCCGCACACGACCGGTGTCAGCCCGGATTCGAGCAGCGCCTTGAGATTAGCGAGATCAACGCTGAGAACGCGTGCGTTGCCGTGCGTGGCGTCGGTCAAGATGCCAGCTTGGATCCCCGTCAGCGCGCGCGCAGGTACGCCTTTGCTTTCCAAGAGTTGCGCGAAGACTGCTGCACTGATGATTTCGCCGGACGCGAGCAGCAGGTCTCGGTTCGGACCATCCTGGCTCCCGGGCACAAGTGAGAGCAGCGTGTCCGTGGCGTACGGATCGGGACTTCTCCCGATCGCGGACACGACAACCACTGCGTGGTTACCGTCGCTTGCTGCCTCGATGACGCGAGCAGCGGCAGCATCGCGAAGTGCGGGCGTAGCAAGCGAGGAACCGCCAAACTTCAGCACCCGGGTTGTCTTGCGCGTCTTCGCACCCTTCACGCGCGCGCTCCAACACTGATGGAGAGCGCAGCTTCGGCTATCTGCACCGCGTTTGTTGCCGCGCCCTTGCGCAGATTGTCGCTCATGACCCACGCGAGGTAAGCGCCTGGATGTGCGTCATCTGCGCGCAGCCTGCCAACGACGACGTCATCGCTTCCGACCACTTCGAGCGGCGTTGCGTACGAGTTGCCTTCAAGAAACTTTACGCCGGCGGCCTCGTGCAGGACTTGTGCAATCTGCTCCCGGCTCGCACGCTCGCGCGGTGCAAACGCGACAACTTCGCCGTGCCCTACGGCAACCGGTACGCGAACGGACGTTGCTGAGATGCGGATCGTTTCATCTGATAATATCTTTTTAAATTCTGCCGCGATCTTACGTTCTTCTTCATTATATCCGCTGTCATCGAACGGCCCATTGTCTGGAAATACATTGCCCGCGATTCGTCGCGGGAGCGCTGCCGACGGCGTACGGTCGCCTGCAAGCTGGCGTTCGAACTCGCGAAGGGCATCTCTGCCGGCGCCGGAGACGCTTTGGTACGTTGCGACGCTGACCCACTGCAGCCCGTAACGGCGTGCAATCGGCGCGAGCATTACAGCAAGAGGGATGACGGCGCAGTTCGGGTTGGCGATGAGCTTACGACCGCGCAGGGTTTCAGGATTGACTTCAGGCACGATGAGCGGCACATCCGGCGCAAGACGGAAGGCTGCCGATTTGTCGATGACGACTGTGCCGGCGGCGGCGGCGGCTGGTGCCAGGGTCCTGCTGACGTCTGAGCCCGCAGCAAAAAATGCAAGATCGATCGACGTGAAGTCCGGCGGATGCTGCACGTCGAGCCGCTGTACCGCAGATGACTGCCCAAGCGCTTCGATCTGCGCGCCGGCAGAACGCGAGCTGGCAAACAGGTCGAGGCGGGAAAGCGGGAAGCGGCGTTCGTCCAAAATTCGCAGCAGCATCTCGCCGACGAGGCCGGTCGCGCCCACGATAGCGACTCGCGGCGCGGTCATGGTGCAAGCTCCTCAAAACCGAGGGCAAGGTGATCCAAAGCTGGCGCAGCGCGGACCGCGCGAAGAACGCCGGCAACGAACGCCAAGCGCGTCGCTGTGCTGTGCGTGATCACGAGCGTTTCGTCGTCGTTCGAAAACCGCACTTCGTGGATGCCGACCACGCCCGGCGTGCGAATGCTGTGAATGCCGACGCCTTCCATCTCGGCGCCGCGTGCGCCCGGCGCCTTGACAATCTCCGACTGCGCGCGCTCCATGTGAGCGGCGTCCGCTATGAGCTTTGCGGTCGCAAGCGCAGTACCCGATGGAGCGTCCTTTTTTCCGGAGTGATGCGTTTCGATTATCTCCGCGTTGCTAAAATACGGTGCCGCCGCCTTCGCGAACTGCATCATGAGCGCCGCGCCGATCGAGAAGTTTGGAGAGTACACAGCTCCAATCTTCGCCGCGCGACTTGCCTCCCGCAGCTCTTCCACGTCCGTCGCTTGGTATCCCGAGGTCCCAATGACCGGCCGTATGCCCAGCGAGATCGCCTTGAGTGCGATCGCCTTGGAATCTGGAAACGTGGTGAAGTCCACCAACACCTGGGGTTTCGTTTCGGTGGCCAGCCGTCCAAGATCGCTGAACTCGACGTCTGTGTTTACACCGCTCTGGCGCACGAGCACGCCGACGAGCGCAATGTCCGGCGCACGCCGCAGGGCCTCCGTAACGATGCTGCCGGTCCGTCCGCGTGCGCCCGCAACGGCCACCCGCAGCGTTGAATCCCGGGTCATGCTTCGATCTTCTCGAGCTTGGCGTAATTGAGCATGATGCTCTTACGGCCCGCAGTGTCAAACTGTACGGTGACGAAGGCGTCTCCACCCGCACCGCGCACGTCGAGCACTGCGCCGCGGCCGAACTTTTGGTGCACGACCCAGTCGCCAACGGCAAGCTCGATGGGCATCCTGTCGGTTGCGCGCGCTGGTAAGGCAACGTCTTCCCAGCCGCCGCTCAATCCTACGGCCGGCATGGGCGGCGCGTTGAGGTATTCGAGGCCTGCCATTTCACCAAAGAACCGCGATGGGGGGTGCATGTATGCATTGCCGTAGCTCATCCGGCGCCGCGCAAATGTCAGGTACAGCTCGTCCATGGCTCGCGTCAAACCGACGTAGCACAGTCGCCGCTCTTCTTCGATCTCCGATGGATCCATCAACGCGCGATTGTGCGGGAAAATGCCCTCTTCTAAGCCGCACAACACGACAACCGGAAACTCCAAACCTTTTGCCATGTGCAGCGTCATGAGCGTGACGGCTGATTTCGCTTCGTCCATTGCGTCAAGATCCGAAACAAGCGATATGGTCGAAAGGAATCCCAAAAGATCAGGACCTTCACGCTCTTCGTATTCGCGTGCGACGCCGATGAGTTCGCGCAGATTTTCGATCCGGCTCTGCGACTCGGGTGTGTCCTCCGCTTGCAGTTCGCGCACGTACCCTGTCTCTTCGAGCACGCTCACGAGCAACGCAGCTGGACCACGTTCATCTCCGAGTCGCGCGAACGCTTCAATGTCGGCGAGAAATGCCGTGATATCCTTGGCTTTCTTCGGTGCAGCAGTGGCAACGATGGCCGGGTCAGCGAGCGCCTGCGCAAAGGTCATGTCGCGCTTTGCACCTTCATCGCTGATGGCGTTGAGCGTCGATTGCCCGATACCGCGGCGAGGCGCGTTGATAATGCGGCGCAAGCTGATACCGTCGTTGCGGTTGGCGACGTAGCGCAGGTATGAAAGCGCGTCCTTGACTTCGGCGCGTGCGTAGAATCCGACGCCGCCGACAATTCGGTATGGCATGCCGGCCGCAAGCATGGCCTCTTCCACGGCGCGCGATTGCGCGTTTGTGCGATAGAGCACGGCACAGTCATTGAAGCTTCGCCCGTCTTCGCGAATGCCGGCTTGCACGAGATCGACGATAAAACGTGCTTCATCACGGTCGCTCGATGCTGCGTAGACACGCACCGGTTTGCCGTCCTCACGTGACGTCCACAACTTCTTGTGATGACGCTGCGTGTTGTGGCTGACGAGCGAATTGGCGGCTTCCAGCACCTCGCGCGAGGAGCGATAATTGCGCTCCAGACGGAACGTCTTTGCGCCCGGGAAGTCGCGCTCGAAGCGAAGGATGATCCGATGATCCGCGCCGCGGAAGCTGTAGATCGACTGGTCATCGTCGCCAACGACACAGATATTTTTCGAGCCACGCGAGAGTGCGCGCACCATTCGATACTGCGCTTCGTTCACGTCTTGATACTCGTCGACGAGCACGTACGAGAATCGTTGCTGATACTTCTTAGCGATCTCGTCGTCACGTTCCAGGAGCGTGAGCGTTCGCATGATGAGATCGTCGAAGTCAAGCGCGTTGGCTTTACCCAAACGGCGCTCGTATTCGACGTAGACTTTGCCTACGGTTTCTGAGAGATGGCCATCCGCGCTCGCCACAAATGCCGCCGCGTCCATGCAGCGTTCCTTGGCGCGGCTAATTTGCGCCAAAATGCCGCCCGGCGGAAAGTGTCGCTCGTCGATGTTGAGGTCGCGCAGAATCTCCCGGACGAGTGCGCGTTGGTCGGTTTCGTCATAGATGACGAAGTTTGGCCCCACGCCAACTGCCGTGCCATCGCGCCGCAAAATCCGCACGCCGATGGAGTGAAACGTGCCGACCCACAACCCGTGAGCCTGCGGGCCTACGAGCTGCGCCAAGCGGGACTTGAGTTCGCCCGCAGCTTTGTTGGTAAAGGTGACCGCAAGGATGGCATGCGCCGGCGCTTTACCAAGCGCCAGCAGATGGGCGACACGATGCGTGAGAACACGCGTCTTGCCGCTGCCGGCTCCTGCAAAAATGAGAACGGCGCCTTCGGTCTGCGCCGCCGCCGCACGTTGTTCATCGTTGAGCGCAGCAAGAGCGTCCATCACACAGAGGGTTCGCGAGGGGTTATGCGGCCTCTTTCAGCTCTGTCGGCATGGTCTCAATGCGCTTGCGTTCACCGCGACGCAGGACTTCAACGACGAGCGGATCACCAATGCGATGCTGGCCAAGCGCAACTTGCACGTCATCGGGCGAATGCACCGGCCGATCACCCGCTCCGATAATGAAGTCTCCCGAGCGCAGGCCTGCCTTTTGTGCGGCGCCCTCAGGGTCGACGTCCGTGATGAGCGCAGCGCTTGGTGCAGTTAAATGATAATGATTCATTGCCCGCGGTTCGATGCCAGTCATTTGCAGTATGACGCCAAGATATGCGCGCCGCACGAGACCAAAGTTGATGAGCTGCGAGGCCACGAGCTTTGCGGTGTTGACCGGTATCGCAAAGCAGATTCCTTGCGATCCGGCGATGATAGCGGTGTTGATGCCGATGACGCTGCCGCGGAAATCAACCAGTGGGCCACCTGAGTTCCCTGGATTGAGGGCCGCGTCTGTTTGGATGACGCCTTCGATGAGACGGCCAGTGTCGGAGCGCAGCGAGCGGCCGAGAGCGCTGATCACGCCCGCCGTAACCGTTGCTTGGAAGCCGAGCGGATTGCCGACGGCTACGACGAGCTGACCGACGCGCAGCGCCGAGGAATCGCCGAGTTCGGCTGATGGTAAACCCGAACCGGGGATCCGGACGACCGCGAGGTCGCTGTGCGGGTCGTTGCCGACCATGGTCGCCGACATCTCGCGCCCGTCAGCGAACCGAACCTCGAGCCGATCGGCCGAGGTCACCACGTGGCTGTTGGTGAGCACAAAACCGTCGGGTGCGATGACAAGACCGCTGCCCGACCCTTTGAGTTCGGAAAGGCCTCTGCGACGCAGCCGTTCGGGCGCGCGGCGAGCCATGCCCACGCTGACAACAGCGGGACCTATTCGATCGACTGCGCTAACGACCGCTTGGGAATAAGCGTCGAGCGCTTGGATTTCTTGTGAGTTCATGGATCCTGAAGTTCTAACGGAGAAGTCCGTTACTATATTTTTTGGCTGAAATATGCTGCAAGCGAAGCGTGTGCGTGGACGTACGAGAGCGTGCTCTCCGCTCCCATGTTCGTGTTGAGTTTGCCGGGTTCGAGCCCGTCGCGGCATCCGCCGCTTTCAGTTTCGACGACCGCAAGCCGGTCCGTATTGAGTCCGATAAACCAGGAAAACGCCTCCAGTGCCTTGCTCTCATATTCTACCTGACCTGTCAACTTGGCCGCAGCAAGCCATAAATCGACCATTGCGCAGGCTTCAATCGGCTGCTGGTCGTAGATCGCGCGCTCGGTGCCCCGCTCGTACCAGCCTTTGTTGCCGACCGGTATAAATACGTCTTTTTCGTGCGTGACCGAGGCCAAGAAATCCAGCGTTCGCAGGCCGGCGCTGCGCAGGTTTGGATCTCCCAACGCGGCTGAACCGCGAAGCAGCGCTTCGGGCATTCTGGCGTTGCCCCACGTCATGAATGACTCAAACCAGTCCCACTGCGGCTGGGCGTTGGCGTCAAGCAGCGTCGCCAGCTTATTGCACTGGCGCTCGAGCACGCCGCGGATCTTGCCGGCATCAGCTTGGGCCCATGTGGCGTCGACGACTGGAATCGGTGCCGCAACCGAAGGAGCAATGGCGGCTGAAAGACCGAGTATCGAATACGCCATCGGGTGTAGTGGGTTCAGCGACTCTGTCTGATCCAGCGCGGCAAGAAGCAGTTTTTGCGCGCGCTCGCGCCAGGAAGACTGCGGGGCGCACGACGCTGCTATGCCCGTAGCCCAGATGAGGCGGCCGAGACTATCAGGCGATCCGACTTCGTCTGTAAATGAGCCATCTGGGCCCATCAAGTTGTGGAAGCGCCCATCATCGCGACGGCACGATTCCATGAAACGTAATGCGGCTTCGCCAAATTTCTGCGCTTCAGCTGACTGCGGGTCGAGGTAGAGGATGATCACGGCGGCGAGAAAGGCGCGCGCGTTGTCATCCAGGCAGTAGCCGAAGTGGAGATGAGGCGCTGCGCCGCGTGCGAACTGTACCATGCCGAAACGATCGAGCATGTGCAGGCAGTGGTCGAGCTTGGGCGGTTTGCCTGAGGCCACGTCGGATAACAGAGGCATCGCTTCGAAGACACCGGCCGGCGAAGCGACCTCGGTGTTTGAGATGCTGGCTGCGTCGAGTGTCAACGAGCTGCCGCCCTAGTTTGGGCTGATGCCTTCACCGAGCGATGCCGCGCGGCGTGAGAGCGCATCGCCCCACAGTTTGGATGCGGCTAATTCAAGAGCGCCGGTCGATTTGTGCGCATGTGCCCGCCGCGTCATCGCACCTCGGAATGCATGCTCGTACAACTTTGCGACGCGCGCCCACGTCATCGATCGGCCGAAACGATAGGCGGTTGTTTCGATGCTCGACCGTAGTTGCGGATCGTCGAGCACCGAGTTCACGGCGGACGCGACACTCGCGCTGTTCTTGAACGGTATCGTGATGCCCCGGCCGTCAGCGAGCAGCTCAGCGGCATAGGTGGATGACGTCGCCACCACGACTCGCCCGCAGGCAACGGCATACGATAGCGTGCCGCTCACGATCTGATTTGGATCGAGCGAGGGCGAAACGTAAATATCCGTCGCTTGCAGGTAATCGACAACCTCTTCATCGTGCATATAGTGGTCGACGAAATGCACTCGGCCTCGCAAACCTAATTCTTCAACACGCGCCCACAACGATTCCCGATAGGCTTCGCCTTCGCGCTTCTTTACTTCGGGATGCGTCTCGCCCAGGAGCAAGTACACAGCGTCTGGGTGGCGCGAGAAGATGTTTGGCAGCGCGTCGATCACGTACTCGATGCCCTTGCCGCGGCTGAGCAATCCGAACGTCGAAATGAGCGTGTGCTTGCCTAAACCGAGGCGCCGTTTGAAGTGGTAACTTCGGCGCAGCGGCACGTCGGGCGCGCCGTGTAGAATGACGTCGATTTTGCGCGGATCGATATTGTAGTGCTCTTCGAGGATGCGCCGGCCAGCGTAGGCCAACACGATGACTGCGTCGCTGCGGTTGCACAGTTCGCGCGTGACGAACCGCATGCGCTCATCCGGCTTCGGCAACGTAGTGTGAAACGTGACGACGACGGGCTTGCGAAGTTCGGCAAGGAAGTCGAGCAGATAGTCGCCTCGTTCGCCGCCGAAAAGTCCATACTCGTGCTGAATATTGACGACGTCAGCTGGGTGGTCGTTGGCCAGGCGCGCGGCTGCGAGGTACGACTGGCGGTCGTCACGTCTGATCTCGGAAACGACGCACGCCGGATACTCGTACATGCGACCCTCATCGCTCACCGCGATGACGTCGCTTGGCTCCCCAATGAGAAGATCACACGCGCCGCGTATATCTTCCGTAAAGGTGGCGATTCCGCACTCGCGAGGCGGATACGAGCCAACGAAAAGCACCCGCGGGCGCGTGCCCCATTCTGCGGAAGTGGGGAAGAGAAGCGTCGAGCGTGTTGCTGTCTGCATGCAGTGAAAAACCCTTATTGTTGAGAGCTAACCAGATGAACGGGGCGGTTTGTACGAACCTTGTGGTCATATTATACCACACGCATCTATCGAACAAACTTGCCGCGTGCGACCATCTGAAGGCAGGAGAAACTTACTTTGCTTTTGCGGCGACTCGCTCGTCCCGTCCCAGAACTGAACCAGGTTCAACGACCGCGCCAGGTTCCACAACGACTTCGAGGCCTAAAATCGCGTCCCGCACGCTTGCCCCGTGCCCGACAAAACAGTCGGACCACAAAATGCTCGATGCGACCGTTGCGTCGCGTCCAATTTTGCAGCCATCGTACAGAACCGCATACGGCCCGATGTGAGCACCTGGCTCGATTTGGACGCCTGCCCCGAGATAGATCGGTCCGTGCGCTTCGAGCTCCGGTGGAAGGGGGGTGCCGTCCGCGCTCCAGATATGGTCGCCGACATTTTTTCCGAGCGGCTGCTCGAACGCTCCGTCGAGTATATCGCGATGCGCTTGGATATAGGTTGATGGCCGGCCGACGTCGATCCAATAATCCGGAGTCGAGAGCGCGTATACGCGATGCGTCTCGCTGATGAGTTTGGGGAAGGTTTCGCGTTCGATGGATACTTTTTGGCCTACAGGAATGGCATCGAGCGCCTCGGGTTCGAGCACATATGTGCCCGCATTGATGTCTCGAGCATTCGTCTCGCCTGGTTTGGGTTTTTCGACGAACCGCAACACGCGGCCATTGCTGTCGGTTTCGACGACCCCGAATTGGCTCGGATCGTCGACCGCGCGCGTGTGGATAGTCGCCACCGCGCCGTGCCGCTTGTGCGTGTCGCGTAGCGCAACGAGATCGACGCCTGTCAGAATGTCCCCGTTGCACACGTAGATGGTGCCGCTGACTTTGTGCACTGCGTTTTTAATGGCGCCGGCGGTCCCAAGCGGCTCTTCCTCAAAGACGTAGTGCAGCCTGACGCCAAAGCGCTGGCCATCGCCGAAATATGCCTCGATGGCTTCCGGCAAATAGCAGCATGACAGAATCACCTCGTCGACGCCTGCGGCGCGCAGCCGCTCGATGATCCAGCCGATGAAGGGCCGGCCGAGAAGTGGCGCCATCGGCTTTGGAACCGAATAGGTCAGCGGCCGAAGGCGCGTGCCTTCACCGCCGACGAGTACAACAGCCTGCATAACTCCTCGCGCACCTTACGCGCGATCGCCATGAGCCCCTTGCACGGTTGCGATGAAGGGTCTAAGGATTCGTACGGGCGAACGCGGCGACATTGAAGGCTATGCTTCCACAGAGCGTGGGAGAATTGCATGAAGTACTATCATTTCGTATCGGCCGAAGACGAGCGCGCCATTAAAACGCTTGGAGAACGCAACTTTTTTTCGAGCTACACAAAAAGGACCGAGGCCGTCGCTGGCGGCGAAGTTGAAGTTCTCCCTTTAGAGCTCATCGCCGAAACGAGTACGGGAGGTACCGATTATCCGCGTCTTTCGAGCGCGACCGAAGTCCGGAAAGGCCGAAGAACTAGCAGCGCTTGTGAAAGAGATCTCGATCTGGGAAAAGTCTGGACGCAATGAAAAACATGACTGGCGATAAATGGGAGAGCGAGGTTATTCCGGACGAGCGGGAGGCCGAACGAATTGAGGAGTGTTTTGTCTACCATTACGAAACGGTAAGGTAGTGCGCGCTACTACCCGACCGCTCACTCCGCCTGAATGGTCCATAGTCAAGGATTTGCGGTTATTCGCACTCAAAACCGAACCTGGGGTCTTCGTTTCCTCGTTTGACTCGGAAGCAATCCTATCGCCTGAAGAGTGGCAGGAGACGATTCAGGGAGATGATCATCAAGTATTCGGTTTGTTTGACGGCGAGCGGCTGATCGGGCTAACGGCGGTCTTCACTTCTCGCGATGACCCTTCCGGTCAGACCGCGCTCTTGGCGTACTCGTTTATCCATCCGCAATACAGAGGCTTGGGTTTATCACGGTTGTTGTACAAAGCCAGATTAGACTGGGTTAAATCACGACCAGAGTTTATGCGGATTGTTGTTTCTCATCGCGC